>Ga0307380_10011997_pt1 | contig 10814 bp, 11 predicted proteins | sample UN3MG_FD_202239 | JGI IMG/M metagenome (GOLD analysis project Ga0307380, IMG submission 202239) | Soil microbial communities from Risofladan, Vaasa, Finland - UN-3 | ecosystem: Environmental > Terrestrial > Soil > Coastal area > Acid sulfate soil | place: Finland: Risofladan, Vaasa | collected... | reverse complement strand
TAATGATTGCTCCAGGGGTTCGACGGCCTTAACCAACTACAAACTCTTCCAGTATCATATTAGCATATTTAATAATCAAATAATAAGTTACTATTAATATACAAGGGGTTCGATTCATCGAACCCGCAAAAGACTTCTGTCATTCCCGCCCCCATTTTCATGAGGGTAAACTGCAGCGGGAATCCAGAATTAAAAAAAATTATTACGAATGGGAGAAACTATTTATGAAATTTAGAATTTTAATTGAACAGGATGAAGATGGAATATTTGTCGCTGAATGTCCTTCTTTGCCTGGATGTATTTCTCAGGGCAAGAGCCGAAAAGAAGTTTTGGAAAATATTCAAGATGCTATTAGGGGATATTTAGAGAGCTTAAAAAAACATGATGAACCCGTTCCTCCATCTATTGAAGAAGAGATTGTTGAGGTAGCAAGTTGAGTGGTTTGTCAATAATATCAGGGAAAGATCTTTGTAAAATATTAGAGAAAATTGGTTATATTAAAGATCACCAAACAGGTAGTCATATTATTTTACGGAATAAAAAATATCCCTTTCGTAGATTAACCATTCCAAATCATAAAGAAATTGCAAAAGGTACACTACGGGCTATTATACGTCAAGTTGGGCTATCACTAAATGAGTTTAAAAAATTGTTAGAAAATAAAAATTAAAAAGGCAATGTCATTCCCGCGAAAGTGGGAATCCAGAATAATTATTTATGTATTTATATTTAAGTCTTTAATCTAAAAACCAAAAACTAAAAACTTTACATCTAAAAACTTTTCAGATAAGGAAAAATAAAAAAACGCAGTATGATTCACAGCACTAATCGTAACAAAGGTTACACTCTCATCGAATTAATGGTCGTAGTAGGTATAATATCTTTATTGCTTGGTCTTGGAATAAACGGATTAGATTATCTGATACAATTGAATAAATTAAACACAGCAGCAGCACTTTTAAGTTCAGAACTAAAAAATATTCAATCAAGAGCATTTTACGAAGGGGCATATTATAAATTACAATTTTGGCCAACTTTAGACAGATATAGGGTTTATAGGCAAACAGAACTAATTAATGATATAATATTAAAGGATATTAATTTATTTAATACTAATTTTACAGATAACAATTTATATTTCTATCCGAACGGCGTTCCCAGTATGGGTGGGACAGTTACTTTGAAAAATAAAAGAGGGAAGGTTCTTTACGTGATTATGACTCCGGTAACCGCCCGGGTAAGAGTCAACCCAGAACCCCCGGAGAATTGGTAAACTAAATTAGTCGTTAGTCGTTAGTTTGTAGGATTGAATTCTAAGTAGAACTAAAAACCAAAAACTAAAAACCAAAAACTAAAAACTTTTTAACATGAAATTATAATTAAAGAATTAATTGACTGGCATACTGATCGACCGGTAGACCGGAAGACTAATTTTTACTATATACTCGATACTGTTTTTACTCGATACTATATACTGATTTTACTGTCTTTATTGGCTAAAAAGATAAAAAATAGGGAATGTAAACAATAGAAGAAGTTATACAGATTAGCTTCTCGATTAAAAAAATATATTTGTCGAATGACAATAAAATTAATATAAAAATTATAAAACATTCTATTGCTATATAGATGTATTGTGTAGTTTAATTAATTGTTTATTAGATATTTTATGGTTTATAATTTTTATACTTGATACTCGATACTAAACACTATATACTGATTTTGCTATATACTCGATACTATATACTGATTAATATCGGTGGTGATTATTTATGTTAAAAATAAATAAAATATTATCAAAAAAAATAAAATCTCCTCTGTCATTGCGAGGGCTATTTCCTTTCTGTCATTCCCACGAAAGCGGGAATCCATCTTCTATGTCATTGCGAGAAGCGAAGCAACGAAGCAATCTCAAAGGCTTTTCTCTAATCGAACTAATGGTAGCAGTAGTCATTTTAGCCATAGCTATATTCGGAATATTTAATGCTTTTAGTAGCGGGTGGATGGGAATGGCCGATTCCCGAGATAGAACAGTAGCTACTAACTACGCTCAGGAAATATTAGAAGATATTAAAAATACACCTTTTGAAAAGATACACTCTGAATCTACATCTCCGATTGACGATACTAAGTTTTATAGAAGTATCAGTTTAAATCCAATTATAAATCCAAATATAAAAGAAGTCACTGCTCAAGTTACTTGGACAAACTGGAGGGGTTCTGTAAAAAATGTAGAAGCCAGTACTTTAATCTATAGTCAAATTTCTTCAGAACCGACTTCTGAGGCGGTTGCTCTCGTACTTTACGCTGAACCCTATTATAATATCTTACCTAGTAGTTCTAATACAATATTAACTGCCTTAGTTAAAGATGCAAATGGGAATTTGTTTACTGATTGGGATCAACCTATATCCTTTTCAATCCCTGTAACCCCTATAGATTATTCTGGAATGGGAACTGTTCCGACAGGACCTATTCCACCAGTTTATGGAAAGGCAGCAGTATTTTTTACCCCTTCAGGAGAATTTGGTGACGTAATAATAGAAGCTTTTTCCTCTGGTTTAAGTGATTCGGTCACACTTAAGATAACTGATGCGGCAGTAGCAATTAAACTTGAAGCAGTACCAGCTACTATTTCTACAGGAGGACAATCTGTAATTAATGTATCTTTATTAGATGCAAGTTATACAGATCCACCTCCACAAGATAAGATTGGTGAACATTTAGTTACTTTGAACGTCAAAGATGGTCCGGGTACGATAACTGGTCCAATTTCAGTATTGTTAAATAAAGATAATGGAGGAACCTCTTTTACAACTTTAACTTCCACTGGCACTCCAGGAATAGTAACGATAATTGCATCTTCTATAGACTTAGAAGGCGGAGTGGTGAATATACCTATATCAGGATCAGCTGAATCAATTTCTATTGCCTCTAATCCTACTTCTATTTATCTGAATGGAGATACAGAAATAACTGTAACTATAAAAGATAGTGCTGGAAACCCTGTAATATATAGCGGTGATATTCAATTATCTTTAGAACCGAGTAATGGGAGTTTAAGTGATGATGGATTTGATTATAACGAAGCGACAGGAATACTTACTTTCTCTAATGATGCAAGTTCAAAGTCAATAACTTATACAGCATCTGATTCTGATGCTGTCGATGTGAATATAACTGCTGCTTCTGATGTAGAAGGGGAACTTTTTCCAGATACAGTGACTGTTTATATTTCTAAAGGCATGAAGATAAAACTTACTGCCAAACCAGAAATTATAATAGCTGACGGAATTAGCAGTTCTACTATTACTGCTTCAGTTTTAGATGTAAATAACGAAATAGTTACGGATGAACCTTACCAAATAGTTTTTGTAATTTCCTCTGGCGGAGGATATCTCTCAGGGCCTAATCCTCAAGGGACCGTAGATGGGGTAGCTGAAATAGACCTTTTTTCTACAATTGAGCCTGGTATAATAACGGTTAGTGCCAGGGCTATGGGTTTGACTCCTGATAGTATTGATATACAAACTATTTATCCAAAATTTATTTCTCTTTCTGCAGATACAAACTGGTTGTATATAGATGAGCAAGCGAATATCTCGATAACTGTGGTAGATAGTGAGGAAATTCCAGTAGCTTATTCTGGAACAATTAATTTAACTTTAAGTGGCTCCGAATCAGGAATTATTGTTCCTGAAACTTTGTATTATCCTGATGAAACAACAGCCATTTTTACTGCTTCATCTACTGGTGAAGTTACCATTACTGCTGATGGAGATGGCGTAAATTCAGATTCTATAACTATACAAATTCTAGGAGTGGGAGACACTATTCTTACCTTGGCAGATAATATAACTTTTTCTTCAGGTGAGGTTTATGAAATTATAACTTTTGACATCAGTATTTGGGGTGGACCTTTAATAATTGCACAAATGCAAGTAGATTGGATCCCTCTTCCGGAACCATATTTAGGCCAAATAACCATTGATTCTAATATCGTTTATAATAGCGGACTTGTGGCTTCAGGAAGTACGATTGATATTGATGATACTACTTTACCTTCTGGTACATATACTATAGGTTTGTATTTTAGTGAGCCTATGAATGGGCAAACTATAACAGTTATATTTTATGATTCCGGTTTAGTACCGTATCCTCTAGAAGAATTTACTATACCTATAGAATAATTTATTAAAAATTTTTGGTGAAGTTGAAAATGAAAGTGAAAAAAAGGATTAAACTTAAAATAAATAGGAAAGGTTTTAGCTTGATTGAAATGATGGTGGCTCTCGGTATCTTAAGTCTTATCATTATTGGATTGGTAACTTTTTTTTCAGGGGGGACTAGAGCCTGGGTGACTGGACAATATCAACTTGAAGCTCAGAGAAACGCCCGCCTCGCTATGGACCGAATGGTAAGAGAAATTCGAGAAGCCGATTCAACTAATGACAGTTCAACTTCAGACAGCATTTCTTTTCATACTCCTTTTAATGGAGACATCATTTACAATTATAATTCAGGGGATAAAGCAATATACCGACAAAAAAATGGAAACAGTTCAATCTTAATAGATCATGTTTTAGTGTTTGAGGTTATTTATTGGAATAGTAGTGAAGTTGAAAAAGACCCAAGTAGTGAAAGTAATGAAGTATCTAAATTACATATTGAATTAAAAGTAGATGTTGATAATGATGAGAGTCCGGATATAACTTTAAATACAGATGTTGACTTGAGAAATTATGGATTATAAAACTAATCGAAAGTATTTTATCTTAGACAAGCCGACCTGTCCTACGAGTTGTTAAGTAAAATAATTGGTGAATTGGATAATTGAAAAATTGTTAAATTTGAAAGAGGTGAGCAACATGAAAAAAAAGAATAATAAATTTAAAGATTTATTATCAAATCAAAAAGGTATAGCTCTTCTAACTGTCTTGATATTTATTTTTCTAATGGTGACTTTCGTTGTAGCTTTACTTGCAATGACCGGTAACGATATTAAAATATCTGCCATTCAAAGAGATTCTACAGAAGCATTTTATCAAGCAGAATCTGGTATTGAACAAGCTTTATATAACCTAAACATGGATGATGATTATGATATAATACACTGGCGACCCAATTCTTCCGACCCTTATATAAAAGAACCATTCAACAGTTCAGAATATTACGAAGTAACTATTACTGATATTGGTGATCCCCCAGAATTACCTACGGATAAAATTAGTATTATTTCCACGGGTATACTTACACCTGTCGGAGTAGAGAACTCAAGAAAGAGAAGCGTAGAAGTAATAGCAGAAATTGGGTGGAATACAGATGTAACGTATAAATACGCGCTTCTAAGTGAAAAAGTAGTATTAATTAACGGAAGTGGACCTGATTGTCCGAGAATCAATGGAGACATTCATTCCAATGATGCTATAGAGGTACATTCTCAAAATTTTGATGAGTTTTATACCGGTACAGCAACTGCTTCGGGAGAAACTAATGACTTAGATGAAACCGAAGAACAAATTTATACTGGTCCTTTAAATGCTCCTATAGTAGATATACCTCCTGTTAATTATGATGTATTAAAATCGAGAGCTTTGGCTGCTGAAAGTACAACAGGGGTAACTCATTATCATACAGGTAATGTTATTCTAGGAAATAGTGAAGTAAGGAATTGGACTGGTATACATTATATTGAAGGGAATTTGGAAGCTAAAAATGGTTCAGAAATACATGTTGAAGACGGAGCAATTATTGCTACTGGTGATGTAAATGTTAAGGAAGGGGCAATTTTCGAAATTAATAATGATCCTATAAATTATCTGGATCCTACTGACCCAATTACTGCTCTTGCTTTAGTAGCCCAGGGAGATATTAGAATTTTTGCTAAATCAACTATTGCTACAGGAGTTGTTCAATCAATTTTACCTGATGGTACATGTGAAGGTTATATTGAATTGAAAAACGGGTGTACAGTTACTGGTTCGGTAATTGCAGATACAATTTTTTTGCATAATGGCGCTGTAATTAATTATGATGAGACAAATTTGCAAAAATTTGTTAACCAAGGAGATCCCTTTTATAAAAAAATCTCCTGGAGAGAAATATAGTAAATAATTTTTAAAATATTTTTCAAAAAAAGAAGGATTTTTGAAATTTATGGAGAATATATAACAACAGTATCGAGTATCGAGTATATAGTATCGAGTAAAAACAAAAATAAGAAAGAAAAGTATTGAGTATAGAAAAAAAAGAAATTAATATGATAAGTTTACCATGATGTGATATAGTAATATGAGATTGCCACGCTCGTTAAAGACGAGCTCGCAATGACATATGAATACGATGGGTTCGGAGTGGAGAGATTAGAAATGAAGAAAATACATTTGCCAATAATTATTGAAATTGATGAAGATGGATATTATATTGTAACTTGCCCGCTGTTTAAAGGTTGTCATTCATATGGTGAAACCATAGATGAGGCGTTAGAGAATATAAAAGAAGTCATTGATTTATGTTTAGAGGAAACGAGGAATTTTTTAAATTATAATCAAGAAATATTTAATGTAACATGAGATTGCCGCGCACCGCAAGCGGTGCTCGCAATGACAATTGAGATTGCTTCGGGGCATTGCCCCTCGCAATGACATAGAAGGAGTAGATATGTTTGCAATAGATTTTGGTTCACGCTCAATTAAAGTAGCAAAATTACATAAAGTAAGTGATGGTTTTGAGCTTGATAATTATGGAGTTACCCTTAGCCCTGAAGGTGCTATCGCCAATGGTGAGATTTTTAATCCCATTATTGTTACCGAAGTTTTAACTGAATTGATAAAGGATAGAGGCATAAGAGATAATAAGGTAATTATAGCCATAACCGGACAGAAAGTAATAGTTAGAGAGATTGTCCTCCCTTTGATGGAAGATAAAGAATTAATGGCTGGAGTAATGTGGGAAGCCCCCAAATATGTCCCCTATGATTTAGATGAATCTATTATCGATGCTGAGAAAGTAGAAGAATTTGTGGAAAAAGATGGGAATAAGATGATGAGAGTTCTTTTAGTGGCAGCTCCAAAGAGTATCATTCAACCCTATATGGAAGTATTAAAAAAAGCAAGGATAATACCAAAAATAGTAGATGTAGTTTCTTCTGCTAATATTAGAGCCTTTGAAAATAATCTTTCTGATAAAAAAGAAGAAGAACAAGAAAGTTCAATTATTGATATAATATTATCTATCGGGGCAAGCAATACCAACCTTACATTGGTCGGGAAAGGTAATTTGAAATTTACCAGAGATATTTTAGTCGGAGGAAATGATATTACTAAAGCATTAGCCAAATCTTTGAATATCTCTTTTGATGAAGCAGAAAAGCTTAAAAGAGAAACCAAGATAGTATTGGGAACGGAAGCAGAGGAAGAAAATAAGATTGAAAGCGAAAAGATAATAGTAAAAATATTAAACCAAATAACTAAAGAAGTGCGAAAGTCACTAAGTTATTATAAAACGCAAAGTCAAAAAGTTAAATATAATAAGATGATATTATCCGGTGGTTGTGCTAATATAGATAACATTAAAGAATACTTGAGTGAGCAATTTGAAATTCCGGTAATAATTGGAAATCCCCTTGAAGGGATAAAGATAGACGAAAGAGTATTTGATATAAAAAGAATGAAAAAAATAAAAGATACCTTGGCCACAGTAATAGGGTTGGCAATGAGAGAAAGGTAAATTAAAAAATGGCAAATATTAATCTTCTGCCAATTGAGTATAAGGAAAAACAAAAATTTAATATAAGAAGATTTTTAATTATTTTATTGGTTGTGCTTTTAGCATTTGGTACTACTTATTTATATTATTATTTGGAATTACAAATAGATTATAAAGAACAACAACTTAAAACAATAAAAGCTGAATTAGCAGCCCTTGAAAAAGTAATAAAAGAAGTGAAAAATTTGGAAAAAGATAAGAAAATGGTCGAAGAACGAATCCAGGTGATTGAAGGTTTAATTAATAATCAGGCTCATTTATCCCGGATATTGGGTGAGTATAGTGCTTCACTTTTGAATGAAGTTTGGATAGATAATCTTTCTTTAAGCGCTAATCAGACTTTTGATTTTACCGCCACTACTTATAATAATTATTTGATTGCTAAATATATGGTTACTTTAAAGAATGACCCCACTTTTGATAATATTGAACTTGCTTATGTTAGAAAGAGTAAAATCAAAGAAGAAGATACAGATGTTGAGATTGTAAACTTTAAACTATCGGGTTTATTTATTCCGAAGAGGGCAGAGTAAAATGAAATTATCTAAAGGTATGACCGCATTTATAGTATTTATAGCTTTGGTTGTTTTTACTTATGTTAATTATACTTATGTCTATCAACCGAGAATGCAGAGGATTGAGCAGTTAGACAGAGATATTGAGATTACAGCCAATGAAATTATTGAAGGGAAAAGAATTGCAGCGCGGCTCGGTCCTTTAAAGGAAGAATATGCAGCCTTATTAGAGAAATTAGAATTCTTAGAAGTTATGCTGCCTAAAGAAAAAGAAATCCCTGATTTGTTGGTAATGATTCAGGATACTCTAACTGAATTTAATGTTGATTTTACTACTTTTACTCCTCAAAATATTTCCTGGGAGAAAGATAGAATTTACGGGAAAATGCCCATAGCTATGAGCTTAACCGCCAGCTATTTTGATTTAATAGCCTATTTAGACAGAATAGAGAATTTACCACGAGTAATTGATGTTCAATCATTAAGATTAAGCAAGGCAGGAATTGAAGCCGATAAATTAAATATTTCCATAAATATGTTTACCTATGTCCTAAGAAAAGAGGGTTCTGAATAAAGTATGAGAAAAATGTCTATTGGAAATTTATTTAAAAAATCAAAAACGAGTGGGAATAATAAGAGTAAAATACTAATATTTTTGTTAATTTTTATAGTAGCTGCCGGTGCATTTTATTGGTGGGGATATCCTCTTTTATTTCCTGAAAGTGCTGTAGTACAGTCTCCTGTTGTATCAGTTACGGTAGCAACTCCTGCTCCCACTACTACGGTTGCACCTAAAGCAGAGGTTGAGCCGGCGGTAAAAGAAAAGACTGAATTTGAAATAGAAATGGAGAAGAGAAAGCAGGGGTATGAAGAAAAAGTATTTGTCTATGAACCGTATGAGCCGCCAAGCAATCGAAATCCTTTTCAGAAAGTGAGTACTTCTTACTTTTTAGAAGAAACTGCAGAGAAGGAAGGGGAAGAGGGGAGTGTTTTAAGGTTCCAAAAACCAGTGTTACCTCCGGGGACAAAACTAACCGGAATAATTGATTCCAAAGATAATAGGGTAGCAATTATTGTAATGAATGAAGAAACTTTTATTGCTAATTTGTATGATATTTTATTAGATAGATATATTGTAAAAGAAATAAAAAAGGATGAGGTAATTATCGACTATAACGGATACTTTTTCTCAGTAAAATTAGGAGGTGAAGATTTATCAGATGAATTATAAAAGTAGAAAAATAACTTTATTACTTTTTATTACGGTCTTATTTTTAATAACTTCATTTGTGGTAAATGCCAGTGCTCAGAATATTTGGTTTACTAATATCTGGTATAAAAAATTACCCAATTATACCCATCTTACCATTAAAGCAAGTGGGGAAATTTTAGATTATGAAGTTTCTTATTTAGAGGCACCAGAGAGAATAATAATTGATGTTAAGAATACCAACTACAGTATTGACGAATTAGTTAAAAATATTTTATTATTAAATATGGGTTCGGTGAAACAGGTAAGGTGTGGGCAATTTGAAAGTGAACCCATTCCCATTACCCGATTTGTAGTTGACTTATTTCAAAAATCCGATTATGAAGTAAAATTATCGTCTGATAGCAGATTGCTTTATATTGATGTCTATGATTACACTGAATTTAAGGCTCCCGAGGAACAGGTCTTTACGGTTACTCCGGTGAAGAGTGAAGCAGTAAAGATTGAAAAAGAAGAGGAACCAAAGATTTCTATTTTAGATATTTATACCGACCCCATTAATTTAAATATCTTTGAAGAAGATGTGGTTAATGTCATTAGAGGATTGTCTGAACTAACGGGGATAGATATAATGCTTGATGATTCGGTAACCGGACAATTAACTCTAAACCTTAAGGATAAAACTTTTAGAGAAACAATTGAATTAATTATGATGAATAAAGGATTAGATTATACCGAGGTCAGTGAAACTTTAATTATTGCCGCTAAAGATGTAGTAGCAGGATATAAGAAACCTATTACCAGAGTATATGAATTGAAAAATGCCAGTGCTGAGGCGGCAAAGGGTATATTAGATAGTCATAAGACTGAGGGGTCAAAAGTTAATATTGTTGCCGATGCGAGAATGAATACTCTTATTGTTACCGGGACAAATGAGGAGATTGAAAAGGTAGAAGGGATTATCAGCACAATAGATGAGGAGCTGCTAACCAGGACCTTTAAAATAGATAATGCTATTTATAAAGAAGAAATTGAAGGAATAAAAAGTATGTTAAGTATTATTGTTCCGGAAGAAGGTAGAATAAATATAGATAGCCGGCAGAGTGAAATTATTGTAAAAGGTACTGAAGAAGAGTTAGCCAATGTACAAACAATGATTGTTGGATTAGATAAGCGTGCACCTCAGATAATGATTGAAGCTAAGGTAGTTGAAATTGCTTTAGATGGCGAAAAAGCTTTAGGGATTACATGGACAAGTGGAGGGAACGAAGGCCAAATTACTATTGGTGAATTAACTTTGGGTGGTTCCTTGGAAAGAAGTG
>Ga0307380_10011996_pt1 | contig 10815 bp, 10 predicted proteins | sample UN3MG_FD_202239 | JGI IMG/M metagenome (GOLD analysis project Ga0307380, IMG submission 202239) | Soil microbial communities from Risofladan, Vaasa, Finland - UN-3 | ecosystem: Environmental > Terrestrial > Soil > Coastal area > Acid sulfate soil | place: Finland: Risofladan, Vaasa | collected... | reverse complement strand
CGAGACGCTGCTCGACCCCGCCCGGGTCGGCCGGGCGTCGCTTCGGCCCCGCGCCGGCCGCCCAAATGCGGCCAAAAAGCTTTCAAAGCTCGCTTGTTTTGGGACTAGGCGCAGGCTACCTCGTCCTCGGCGGGTCGTAACAACGGTGGCCGCATGTCGAAGTCGACCGTGTCCCGCATTTCCTCCGGAATCAGGACCGCGTAATGCCATCGGCAGATCTCCGGGCTGTTGCCCATGAGCTCGCTGATCTTGTAGAGCGACTCGCCCTTCATCGCGAGGTGGCTGCCGAATGTGTGACGGAAGTCAAGACACGACCACGGCAGGCCAAACGCTGGCCAACTGGTGTGTGGCCTTTCCCGTCTCCGCTCGCATTCTGGTATGCCAGATTTCTGCCAATCTCCTTACTCGGCGTCACTGAAATGCCGGCAATAGTCCGGTTGGGAAAAGCAAGCAAATTTGCAGTAACCATTGGCGAATCAACGGATTAGACGTTTTCCGGGACTTGTCGGCAAGGGTCCTGGCAGAGTCCCTCCCTCTCCGTTCCAGGGGGCCATCGAAGACGCAGGGCCAGCCCGGGCTTCGAGGCTTAGTGGGGGCAGACCGGCGTACCGAGTGTGTTGAGGACTCGTTCCGTTCGGCAAGGTCCCGAATTGCGGGCAGTGGAGCCCGCCGCTACCTTGGCACGTCATGAAACTGCTGGTCCTGTCCGCCTCAGATCTGCGCGCCGCCCTACCGATGCGTGACGCGATCGAAACCATGAAGTCGGTTTTCGCGGCGCTCTGGACCGGACAGGCCCGCGTCAAGGGATTGGGCAAGGCGCTGGAGTTCTAGCGATGTCGTTCGAGCCACCAGCCGACTGGCAGCGCATCACGACCATCGACGCCCACGCGGCCGGCGAGCCGCTGCGCGTCATCACCGGGGGCTGGCCGGACATCCCCGGGGAGACGATCCTCGCGAAGCGTCAGTATGCTCGCGAACACCTCGACCAGTTGCGGCGGGCATTGATGCTCGAGCCACGCGGCCATGCCGACATGTACGGCTGCATCCTGACGCCGCCGGTCACACCCGACGGCGACGTCGGCGTGCTGTTCCTGCACAACGAGGGTTTCAGCACGATGTGCGGGCACGGCATCATCGGGCTGGTGAAGGTCGGCCTCGAGTGCGGCCTGCTGGAGGTCAAGGGTGAGAAGCCGGTCGTGCGGATCGACACACCGGCCGGCCGCGTCACGGCCACGGCGCATCTGGTCGGCGGGCGAGTCGAGCGCGTCTCATTCCGCAATGTGCCGTCGTTCCTGTTGGAGCGCGACCTGGAGGTCGAGGTGCCGGGGCTCGGACGCATCCGCTGCGACGTCGCATTCGGCGGAGCCTTCTACGCATACGTGCACGCGGCGGACGTCGGCGTCGAAATCGCCCCGCAGAACCACACGAGGATCATCGACGTGTGCATGCGGATCAAGCGTGCCGTGATGCAGTCGTACGAGATCGTCCACCCGGATGGCGATGCGGACCTGAACTTCCTATATGGCACGATCCTGGTCCAACCGCTGGCGGGCCCGGTGCATAGCCGCAACGTCTGCGTATTCGCCGACGGGGAGGTCGATCGCTCACCGACCGGCACCGGCGTCAGCGGCCGCGCCGCCATCCATCACGCGCGCGGCGAACTGCCCGTTGGTGAGACCATAACCATCGAAAGCCTGATTGGTACACACTTCGACGTGCGCGTCGTCGAGGCGACCGCCGTCGGCGCATGCCCGGCGGTGATTCCGGAGGTCACGGGGGCGGCGTACATCACCGGCCGGCACGAGTTCCTCATCGACCCAGACGATCCCTTGAGAGAGGGTGTCTTGCTGCGGTAAGGTTACGGGAGAAGGCCGAACGGCCCCGGGATCCAGGCCCGTATATCGCGGCGCCGCGGAGGGCGGCTCGCGGCGAACGCTACGCACTGCGATTTCGATCTGTCTTCTCGCCGGATGCAGATAGTCGAACGTCGCCAGGAAGCCGGGAACCGCTGCGGCACGCCGGCGCGTACGGCATGAGCATGGCGTCGAACTACAACGCGCGCTTCCGCCCGGCAGAGGTGTTCTTCATCGACGGCACCGCAACGCTCATCCGCCGCCGCGAGACGATGGAAGATCTCTTGAGCACCCAGATCGACCTGGAATTGTGATCCGCCGGTGCGTGACGCTTCCCGGCCAGAGGCAGCCTGCTGTACCTCGGGCCGGACGCGTGCTACGGTAGCGTTTCGTTTGTGACCGACCCCTTAGTCGCTGGATCGGAGCTATCGCCATGCCGCGCATCCTTCTTCGCCGTCTGCTTGCCGCGGGGGTTTTCCTGGTATGGTTGGGCCTGCTGCCCGCCGTTGCGGAGGAAGCCGGGAAGTTTGCCTACCGCGAGATCACACTGGACAACGGTCTGCGGGTGATCACGCTCGAGGACTTCTCCTGTCCGATCGTCAACGTACAGCTCTGGTACCACGTCGGGTCCAAGAACGAGGACCCCGAGCGCCAGGGCTTCGCCCACATGTTCGAGCACATGATGTTCCGCGGCACCGATCGGATCGCCCCGAAAGAGCACGACCGCTACGTTCGCCGCACCGGCGGCAACTCGAACGCGTACACCGCTTTCGACCAGACGGTCTACCACGAGACGCTCCCGGCGAACCAGCTCGAACTCGCGCTGTGGTTGGAGGCCGAGCGGATGGCCTTCCTCAAAATCGACCAGGAGAACTTCGACACCGAGCGGAAGGTCGTCGAGGAGGAGTATCGCCTGGGCAAGGAGCGGCCGTACGGTGATATGCCGGACAAAGTCCTGGCAGAGGTCTTCAAGAAGCATCCCTACCGCTGGAGCACGATCGGCAACATCGCCCACCTGCGGGCCGCCAGCGTTCCGGAGCTGCGCGGCTTTTGGAACACGTTCTACGTGCCCAATAACGCCACGCTGGTGATCGTCGGCGGCGTCAAGCACGAGGACGCGCAGGGGCTGGCGAAGAAGTACTTCGGCTGGATTATTCCGGGGCCGGAACCCCCGCGGATCACGATCCGCGAGCCACTGCCCACCGAAGCCCGCAGCGTGGCGCTCAAAGAGAAGAACGCCCCGACCCCGTTGGTGGGCATCCTGTACCGCGGCGTGCCGGTGGGGCACGAAGACGGTCCCGCGCTGGAAATGATGGGGACGATTCTGGGCGGCGGCGAGAGCAGCCGCGTCTACCGCGACCTGGTGGCCGAGCAGCAGCTCGCGGCCTTTGCCGGGGGCGGCGCCTTTTCCTTCGAGCAGGACGGCATCGTCGGCGTCGGCGCGGCGTTGCCACCGCTCGGCGGGGATAGCAGCAAAGCGCTGCAGGCCCTCGAGGCCCAGATCGAGAAGATGCGCACCGAGCCGGTCAGCGAACGCGAGCTGACCAAGGCCCGCAACCAGATGCTCGCCGGGCTGGTCAAAGAGAACCTCACGGTGCGCAGCAAGGGATCGGCGCTCGGCAGCGCGGCGGTGCTCGAAGGCGACGTGTCCAAGGTCAACAAGCAGCTCGACGCCATTCGGGCGGTCACCCGCGAAGACCTGCTGCGCGTCGCGCAGGAGTACCTGGCTCCGCAACGCGCCCTGAAAGGCACGGTCGAACGCAACCTGCTCGGCATGCTGTTCGGAAAGGACAAGGACGAAGACCCGCCCATCACCGCCGAGCCCGAAACGGTCGCTCCGCCCCCCGGGCGGCCGGGTGTCAAGCGTCCGGCGGACTTCCCGGCCGAGCCGCCGATCGCCGAGCTGCTGGAGTTCGATCCGACGCTCAAGTTCGATACGCACACGTTGCCAAACGGTTTGAAGCTGATCGTCGTGCCGAACCACGAGGTCCCGTTTGTCAGCGTCCAATTCGGGCTGATGTCCGGCGCGTGGACGGAAGAAAAGCCCGGCGTCGCCAGCATGACGCTGAACATGCTCACCAAGGGGACCGAGCGGCACAGCGAAGCGGAGCTGGCCGACGAGCTGGAGACCTACGCCATCTCGCTGTCCGGCTACGGTGGGATGGACACCTCCGGTGCATACGCCAGTTGCCTGACGGAGCACCTCGAGCGCGCCGTCAACCTCACGGCCGAGGTCGTGCTCATGCCGACGTTTCCGCCCGAAGAGTTCAAGAAGCTGCGCAGGCAGGTCTTGACCGCCCTGACGATCGCGGCGAACGAGCCGAGTTACATCGCCGATCGCGAGTTCCGCCGGCGCCTGTACGGCGAGCACCCCTACGCCCGCAGCGCGGCCGGTGAGATCGAAGACGTGCGGGCGTTGCGGGCCGACGATTGCGGCCGCTGGTGGAGCCGGTTCGCCCGGCCGGACATGGCGGTGTTGATCATCGCCGGCGACGTCGAGTTCGAACGGGCGGTGGCGCTGGCAGAGTCGGCCTTCGGCGGATGGCAGGCAAACGGTCCCAAGCCGCGGATCGAGCTGGCACCGATCCCTGAGCCCACAGAGACACACATTTACCTCGTGGATCGGCCCAGCAAGCAGAGTCAGATCCGCGCTGGTCATCTGGGGATCACGCGGGCCCACCCCGACTACCACACGAGTCGCGTCGTGACCAGCTACTTCGGCGGCGCTTTCCTGAGCCGGCTGAACGAGGCGATCCGCGTGAAGCGCGGGTTGACGTACGGAGCCAATGGCGGATTCTCCGCGCAGCGTTTCGCCGGAGAGTTCCGCGCCTCCACCTTCACCAAGACCAAGTCGGTCGGCGAGACGGTTCAGGTGATCTTCGACGAGTTCAAGCGGCTCCAGGACGAGCCCCCGACGCAGACGGAACTGGATGATACGAAGTCATACATCCTCGGCAGCTTCGCCAGCGGGCGGGAGACGCCGCAGCAATCCGCCTCCGAACTGTGGCTGATCGAGTCGCACGGTCTGCCGGCGGACTACTCCGAACGCATGCTGAAGCAGGTGGCCAAGACCACCGAGGACGATTGCGTCCGGGTGGCCCGCGCCCAGGTTGACGCGTCGAATATGGTCGTCGTGGTGGTCGGCCCGGCCAAGTTGCTGAAAGACGATCTGGAGAAGATCGCCCCGGTCACAGTGGTCAAACCCGACGGCACCGCCGTGGAACCACCCGACGCAGACAAACCAGCTGAGCCGTAGCTCGGATTGATGACCGTCACCCTGAGGGCCGCGAAGGGTCTCTGGTCGGATGCGGGGATCCCGTAGTCGATGACCAGATTCTTCGGTCGCTGCGCTCCCTCAGAATGACAGCGCGCCTCGCTTCCCCAGAATGACAGGGTGTCCGGCGGGACACGTGCGCCGCGTGTGCCGGTTGCAGTCGGGCACCAAGTGCCCTAGAATAGTAGAGTTGCGCGCTTGGCGAGCCGCCGTCGATACGGCTTGTTGCAGGAGAAAGACGCCGTGGAGGTAAGCGGCAAGAGCATCGCGTTTGACAAAGACGGCTTCATGACCGACCCGAGTCTCTGGGACGACCGGGTTGCCTCGGCGATTGCCATAGACGAGGGCATCGACGAGATGTGTGCCGAGCACTGGGGAATCGTCAACTTCATCCGGGAGTACTGGAAAGAGCACGACCTGGCCCCGCCCGTGCGTCTGATCTGCAAGGAAGTCGGTGTGAGCGTGCGACAGATCTACAAGCTCTTCACGTCCGGGCCGGCGCGTGGAGCTTGCCGCGTCGCGGGTCTTCCCAAGCCTGACGGATGCGTATAGGAAACTCGAGACGGGTGCCAAGCGCCCGGGCGTCTCGCCGGGGAAGAGGTGACCGACTTTGCTGATCCCAGTGAAGGTTTTTGTAGCTCTTAGCATCCTGTGGGCGGCGATCGCGCTTGTGGCGCAGGTGGTTGCCGCCCGGGGCGGCGGGCGCAAGGATTACAGCAAGCGCTCGGGCAATCCCCACAAAGGCATGGTCTACAACTTCACGGTCGCGATGATGCCCGCGCACAAGGAGACGGTGAAGCGGCATCCGGGCAAGTTCGCCGTGGGCGTGCTGATGCACGTTGGCGTCTTGCTGGTCATGGTTGCTGTCGTGCTGCTGCTCGTCCGGCCGACGGCCGGCTGCCGGGTGATCGCATTCGTCCGGCCGATGGTCGCGCTCTCTCTGCTAGCGGGAGTCTACCTTTTCATCAGGCGCATCTTCTCGGAAGACCTCAGGGCGATGAGCGCGCCTGACGACTATGTCGCGATACTCGCAACTTGCGGACTTCTCGAACTCGCATTTCTACATCCGGTTGGCGCGCAAACCCAGACCGCGTTTCTAATCTACGCGGGATTGCTATTTGTGTACTTGCCGCTCGGAAAACTCAGGCACGCCATGTTCTTCTTCGTGGCCAGAGGAGACCACGGCCGCCGCCTCGGCTACCGCGGCGTTTACCCCCCTGCCGCGCCCGGAACGGAGTAACCGAATGCCGGACGAGCGTATGGACGCCGCACAGATCACCGAGACGGCACGCAATGCCCTGGCGCGCTGCATCCGCGGTTTGGGAGCGTACCACCTGAACGCCTGCGTGAAGTGTGGCCTCTGCGCGGAGACCTGTCACGTGTATCAGGCTGAGCCCGAGCCGGCGAACCATCCCGGAACGAAAGCCGCGAAGGTCATCAGCCACTACCGCCGCTACCATACGCTGCTGGGGAAACTGGCGCCGCGGCTCGTCGGGGCACGCGACCTGACTCCCGAGACGCTCGACGAACTGGTCGAGACGGTCTACGGCCGCTGCACGGCCTGCGGGCGTTGCGGGCTGCACTGTTCCATCGGTCTCGACGTCGCGGCGGTTATCCGAGCCGGGCGCAAGGTTCTGGCGTCGGTCGGCAAGGTGCCCGAAGGGTTGCAGCGCACCGTGGACAACCAGCTCGAGACCGGCAACCAGATGGCCATACCGCGCGAGGAGCTGCTCTCCACCGCCGAGTGGCTTTCCGACGACCTGAAGGTCGAAATGGGCGACGAGGCCGTCAAGGTCCACGTCGATGAGAAGGGCAAGCGAGCCCTCTACCTCGTCAACCCGCGTGAAGTGAAGTTTTTCCCGCTCTCTCTGATGGCGGCCGCCGGGGTATTCCACGCGGCGGGCGAGAGCTGGACCATATCCAGCAAGTTCTACGACGTGACCAACTACGGCTTCTACTCGGGGGATGACGAGGCGGCAGGAGAGCTCACCAGGCGTGTCATGGACGAAGCCAAGGCGCTGGGCGTGGAGGAGATCATTCTGTCCGAATGCGGACACGGCTTCCGCTCGTTCCGCTGGGAGGGGCCGAACTGGATCAAGCGGGAGTACCCGATTACGATGCGCAGCGTCCTCGAGCTGCTCGAAGAGTATCTCGACAGCGGGCGTATCAAGGTCGATCCCGAGAAGAACGCGGAGCGCGTCACGCTCCACGATCCGTGCAACCTGGTACGCTGGGGCGGGGTGAGCGAACCGCAGCGACGCGTCCTGCGAAGGGTGGTCAGCGACTTCGTCGAGATGACGCCCAACCGGCACAACAACTACTGTTGCGGCGGGGGCGGGGGGATGCTCTCAATGAGCGAGTACGGCGATCGACGCGTCGCCTCCGGCAAGATCAAGGCCGAGCAGATCCGCGCGACGGGGGCCAAGATCGTCGCGACGCCGTGTCATAATTGTGCCGACCAGCTCATCGATATTTCCAAGAAGTACCAGCTCGGGGTAGAGATTCAGGCCGTCGTTGAACTTGTCTACTGCGCGCTGGCCTGATTCGGGAGCGTGCCCGGCGCTTGCCGGCGACGCGGATTACCCGATTCGAGACGGACTCAGGCCCGCCGCGCCGCGGCGTTTGCCGACGAGCGGCGATCGGCGGCAGTCTCGGCAACGGCCCTGATCGCGGTCTGGATATGCTCGGCGGTGTTGAACGGCCCCACGGAGAAGCGAACCGTACCGCGCGGGGTCGTGCCGTGGTGCTCGTGGATGAGCGGAGCACAATGCAGGCCGGTGCGCGTCTGGATTCCGTAATCCACGTCAAGAATGGTGCCGACGTCGGAGGCGTCGTAGTTGTCAACCGTCATGGACAAGGTCGCCACCCGGTCCGTCAGCCGCTGGGTGCCCCAGAGCCGGACGCCCTCGATCTCCGAAAGGCCCTCCTGAAGCATAGCGAGCAGCGTCATCTCATGCTCGTAGATGTTGTCCAGGCCCCTCTGCTCGACCCAGTCGAGTCCGGCACTCAGCCCGGCGATACCAGCCAGATTCTGCGTGCCGGCCTCGAGGCGGTAGGGGTACTCCTCCAGGTGGTAGGGGACGGCGCTGCGCACGCCGGTGCCGCCGTAGATGGTGCCTCTGATCTCCGCGTCGTCCGCCACGCAGATTCCGCCAGTGCCGGTGGGCGCCAACAGACCCTTATGGCCAGTGAATGAGAGAAGGCTGATGTTACACTCGGCCATGTCGATCGGCAGCACACCGGCGGTCTGGGCGGTGTCAACCGCGAAGGGCACGCCTTCCTGCTTGCAGACCAGACCGATGGCCTTGAGGTCCTGAACGACGCCGGTGACGTTCGAGGCGTGGTTGACGATGACCAGCTTGGTGTTCTTCTTGACGGCCTTGCGGATGTCCTCGGGATCGAGATAGCCCTCGCCGTCCGGCACGACATAGGTGGCCTCAGCGCCCTCCCTGACCTTGTGGTTGACCGGGCGGATGACGGAGTTGTGCTCGAGCATTGTGGTAACCACGTGGTCGCCGGGATCGATCATCCCGTTGATGACGAGATTGAGGCTCATCGTGGCGTTCATGGTGAAGACCAGGCGGTTCGGGTCCTTGGGCCGACCGGCCTGGACAAGGCTCCTGTTGAAAAACGCGGAAAGCCGCTTGCGCGTACTGTGGATCATCTGCTCGGCTTTAACGGCAAGGTCGCAGCCCGTGCGGCCGGGGTTGACGCCGTTGTCCCGGTAGAAATCCCGCACGGCGTCGTGCACCGCGTCCGGCTTGGGGAAGCTAGTTGCGGCATTGTCGAGGTAGATGATGTTCTGCATGTTCGGTCCCTCACTCCGTCGGCGGTGGATTGCCGTTCAGTGGTGCCAACCGCCCTCCCCCCGATCCGCCCCACCCTGCGGGCACACCATTCAATCTATCATATTGCGACCCCCGTGTGCTAGGCCTGCGGGCGAGAATGTCCGCCAGGGAGAGGCTAGAGCCCGCTGTACGGTCCGCCGTACAGGGCAACGTACCCCGCCGTAAGCACGGACAACACCAGGCTCCACGCGCACAGCGGCCGAACCTGCCGGGGCCTGTAGCGCGTGCAGAAGTGGATGAACATGATCGGCAGAATGTAATAGCGATGGTCCACCAGCCAGTGGGGCAGCAGGAACAGCAGCGAGAAGCCCCACACCGCCAGCAACGTGTAGCGGTCGGAACCGCTCCAGACATGATCGGCCAGCAGCAGGACGCCGGCCACGATAAGCGCTGCCACCACGTAGCGGACCATCCCCGACGTGTACAACAGGACGAGGAAGCGGTCGTGCAGGTAGTTCGGATTGGCGTTCCAGGGATGCGGGTTGTCAAAACCCATGCCGAGGCCCGCGACCGCCGCGATCAGCGCGGCGCAGACCCACGCGCGCGTCAAGGCCGGCCCCAGCTTACGTGACCAGATTTCCCGCGCCCATTGGATCCACAGCGGTGCCCACAACACCGCGACCACAAAGCCGAACAGACGGAATTGGGCCGCGTTCACGCCCGGGCGGTTGGCCCCGCTCGGCACCCAGACCCAACTCCGGTTCACGATCGAGAAGGCGCCGAACAGCCCAATCGCCACGGCATATGGCCACAGCCGTCTGAGTGCCGTGCGATTGAGTGCGGCCAGGCCGGTCGCGGAGCGGGGCGCGTGATCGGTCCGGGCGGCATCCAACTCGTGGGCCAGTCCCCACGCGGCGAAGAACGCGATCCAGACGATGTTGGATTGGCGAACGAAACAGGCCGCCAGCAGCGCCACCGCCGCCCACAACGTGCGTTTGCGCACGTGAAACCAGAGCGCGCCGGCCAATGCCAGCAGGCTCGCCGGCTCGGTGTACGCCAGGACACAGTACGGTAAGTACAGCGGGTTCCACGCCCAAAGCAGGAGCACCCCACCGGCGGCTTCGCTGTGACGGACGCGCGCGGCACTGTACACGAGCACCAGGGCCGCGAGCGTGATCAAGGCGTTCAGTAGCCGCACGACCAGCAGCGATTCGCCCAAGAGCCTGGCCGCACCGGCGCCGATCAGGTGGAACGCCGGGAACATCGGGATCTGACCGGGATGTGGCCAGCGGCCCTGGAGTAGACCGGTGATCACCTGCCAGTGCATGCGTTCGTCAGCGATCGGTTGGGGATTAATCCACAGCAGCGCGGCAAACCAGACCGCGACACTGGCGAAGGCGACCCACAGTGCGGTGTGCCGCGTGCCGGCTCGCCGAAGTGCCGCCGTCGATTCCGTCATCACGGGAGCATCCTATGCGGTGTCTCGGGCATCTTGCCCGAGTCTCACGGACACCGGCGGCCGGGTAACCACCAACTCGCTGCCCATTATAGGTGCCGTTCGCATACCCGTTACCAGCCTGATTGGTATGATACGCGCTCGGACGGCTTGTCCGGGCCAGGCGTCGTCGGCCGGGGAACACGCGGAAACGATCCCGGTCGAGCAGCGTCCGGATGCAACCAGCGGTCGGCGACAGGCACTCGATTTCCTCTGAGCGGAGGTGACAATGGCCAAGGCTCACGTTGATCCGGCGGAGTTGCGGCGTTTCGCCCGAGACCTGGCCCGGTTCAGCAACGACTTGCAGGCTCTGATGAGCGGGCTGCACGCGAAGCTGCGTGGTCTGGAGCGGACTTGGCGTGACCAGGAGCAACGCAAGTTCACGGAGGAATTCGAGCGGACCAT
>Ga0307380_10011992_pt1 | contig 10816 bp, 8 predicted proteins | sample UN3MG_FD_202239 | JGI IMG/M metagenome (GOLD analysis project Ga0307380, IMG submission 202239) | Soil microbial communities from Risofladan, Vaasa, Finland - UN-3 | ecosystem: Environmental > Terrestrial > Soil > Coastal area > Acid sulfate soil | place: Finland: Risofladan, Vaasa | collected... | reverse complement strand
GACCGCCTCGCCGATCGCCTCGCAGCTTGCGTTCAATGCGTGGCCCAGCTACATCCAGGCGTTCATCTTCGTGGCCGGCGTCCCCTGGCTGGCCACCGAGGCCAAGCGCATCACCTTCTTCTTCTGCAGCGTGCCGTTCTGCTTCTACGCGATCTTCGCGGTGACCTTCACGTTTCTGCTGAGCATCGACAAGTCGCCCTTTCTCGGCCGGCGGATGCGCAGGGCGATCAAGCGGGCTCGCGAAACGGGCCAGCTCGACCACCCCGACGCCGAGCCCCTAAGCGCCCCCGAACTCCAAGCCAGCCACGTGCCCGAGGGCTACGCGCCGCACGTGCTCGATTTCTTCCTCCCGCTGGGCCTGCTGATCGGCACGGCCATCGGCACGTTCATCGTCTTGGGCTCCCCGAAGGTCCATTGGGCGTTCGGCGCGGCGTTGGTGCTGGCGATCACCATGGCCTTGCTGCGTGGCATGAATCTGAAGAACTTGATGGAGGGCGTCGGCAACGGCTTGAAAGGCGTCGTGCTCGGCTCGGTGATCCTGCTCCTGGCGGTGACCATCGGCAACATCAGCAAGGAGACCGGCGGCGGCATCTACCTGGTCGATCTGCTGGGACAACAGATCCCCTACTGGCTCCTGCCGGTGATGCTCCAGGTGCTGACGATCATCATCTCCTTCTCCACCGGCACGAGCTGGGGCACCTACGCGGTGGCCTTCCCGCTGGCCATGCCGCTTTCCTGGGCGGTCGCCCAAGCCAACGGACTGGCCCATCCGATGTTCTTCATGACGATCTGTTTCGCCGCGGTGATGGACGGCAGCGTCTCGGGCGACCAGTGTTCGCCGATCTCCGACACCACGGTGTTAAGCTCGATGTGCACCGGCTGCGACCTGATGGACCACGTCAAGACCCAACTCCCCCAAGCCTCCGTCGCCGCCCTGTTAGCCGGCATCTGCTGGACCGTGGTGGCGGCGGTGTTTTGTTGAGGTTCAGAAAAGGAAGAGGGAAAGTGGGCAAAGGGCCGGGTGACCGCAGGTGAGAGATCACCCAGGGGCATACGCCCCCTTTTGTCTGACCCCTTTGGTTAGATCGCAGATGGGCATAGAATAATGACGGGCGTGGAAAGCGAAGAGAAAGGCGAAACGTTGCCCGAACCATGGAGAGAACGCTATGAAATCCGCATATCGACCATTCGCTCTTATCGGGCTTGCCGTCACCGGGATCGTGGCGGGCGCGGCACTGGGCGCATTGACCAACAGCATCAACGGCTGGGTCAGCCCCCTGTACTTCCGCAACATCCTCCGTTGGCACGATGTCGAGGACGTGTGGCGGGCCAGCATTGCGCAGGGCGTCTTCGAGGGCTTGCTCTTTGGGCTGTTCCTGTCATTGGTGTTCGTGATCGTGGCAGGGATCGTGTCCAAGGCCCGGTGCAGCTACCGCTTCGGTGCCACCGTTCTCCTGGTCGTCGTTGCTGCTGCGTTCGTGTGCTGGGTGATCGGCGGGCTTCTGGGAATGGGGCTGGCGATCCTCAGCCCCGAGTTCTACCGTCATGCTTTCATAGGCGTGCCAGAGGACTTCGGGGAAATGCTGCGCTACGCTTGGGTCGGCGGTTCGATCTGGGGCATCGAGTTCGGAGGATTTGGCCTGACGATCCTGGGTTCGTTTCTGTTCTATGCGAGGTGGCAGCGGCAGACTACGCCCGGCGATCAACAATGAGCGGTGCCGCAATCATCCCGAAGCAGAACCGCTTCATGCGGAACTTCCGTGCTGCCGGTGCGACCAGCCCGACAATTGCCAGAAAAGGGGTCAACATTGCCGAAAAGGCGTAGCTGGATCTGCAATGGCGAGTGCGTCCGGTATTCTCTGAATTTTGTGCAAATTCAGCTACAGATTAACGCGACTTTGGGCGGCGCCTGAGGTCACAGCCGACCCTCGATCGTACCCGGCGCCGTTGACCGGCGGACGAGTTGGAGATGTCGGGCAAACGCGGGCTCGGGGGCCAGGAACTCGACCACGCGGATTTTGCCCTGGGATGACCAGAACGGGCGGTCCGGCACGTAGAGGGTCACGAGGTAACGATACGCGATGCCGCGCGAGGCGACCTCGAAGTGCAGCTCCAGCCCGTCCAGGCCGCTGCCGTCTCGGACCGGGCGCTGCTCGATCAGCGTGTAACCTCGCCGATGAATCAGATGATTCTTCAAGGCCTCCGACCAGAAAACCAGGTCTGCGCGGTTGGTGGCGGGAAACTCTCGCAGCCACAGCTTGGACTCGTCCGGGGAAACCGCCTTGATCTGGTCCCGCTGCCTCTCGACGAGAACGAACCCCTCGGGAACGTCGAGGGAAACGCCGCCGGGCAGCAGCAGGGCCGGCGTCAGCGGGTTCTCCTCGGCCGACATCTCCAGCGAATCGAACGCCGCCAGCACGTATTCCACGCCGACTTGATTGACCCATGCGAACGGGCTGTGTGTGGAAGGGCCGCCCATGCTCGGCGTTACCGCCGCGTTTCGAAACAGCACTTCGATCGTCGAATAGGCGATCTGCTCGGACAGGCACCTCAAGTCGCCCTGAAGGCGTTCGATCTCCTCGGTGAGTCGACGCAGTTCTTCTTCCAGGCGGAGCACGTCTTCGATCTTCTCGGCCCGCTCCAGCAGGGCCAGGATGCGTCGCCGCGACCACTCCATGGTTTCCAGCCTCAGCCCCAGATCGCGGTGCGCCCGGGTGACGTCCTGGCTGCTGAGGGTCTGGTTGACGATGGCGCCGAGCGACGGCAGCGAATCGACCAGCTCGGAGAAGACCTCGGCGGGGACGCGGCACACGACCCGGGCGTTCTCCCGGCTCTCGACGTAGCCGCCCATCTGCCCGACCCGTGTGGCCAGTTGATCGACCGCCTCGTCGATGTTCGGCACGGAAAGCTCGAAGCGGGCGGAATAGACCATCAGCCGCGGCTGGTGCGCACTGGGATTGGTGGCCGGGGATGATGCAGCGTCGGCACCGTCCGTTGAACCGGAGCCCGAGAGGGCGCTGAGTTCCGACGAAGCGGCGTTGCCCGCAGGCTCTCCGGCCATGGGATCAACCGGCAGTACAAGCCCTGTCATGGGCCGCGAATAGTACGGTTCCATGCAACCGGTCAATACGGCCGCCCAGAGCAGGGCGACTGCGGCAGCGGCGCGTCCGACGGGGACAATCCTCATGGACATTGTGGATTCCCTTTCTCCGTTTGTGGTTTCGGGACAGTTCTCCCCCACTATGCTGGAAGCTCGACGTGTCAGAAGCGACGTGATCGGTAGCGCGGCGCCGAACACGAAAACAGCATGGGAGGAGCAGGTGCCGAGAGGCTGTGGGACAAGACGCCGATCAGGTAGGGTGGTTGCCGTGTCCGGCGAGACGAGGGCGGGATAGTATCAGAAACCGGCACCGGAGACAATGCCGGCTTGCCGAAAGAGCCAAGTAGGTCAGGGCTCGCCCTGACGCAATCTCCGTAGCTCGCCCTGACGCAATCGAGTAGCCGCCAGGAGAGTTCGTCAGGGCTCGCCCTGACGCAATCTCCGTAGCTCGCCCTGACGCAATCGAGTAGCCGCCAGGAGAGTCCGTCAGGGCAAGCCCTGACCTACCGGGTCAATTGGGGGCCTCCATCCCCAATTGACGCATCTTGCGATAGAGGTTCGAGCGGTGCAGGCCCAGCCGGTCGGCCGCTCGACTCATGTTGCCGTCGGATTGCTCGATCGCGTGGCGGATGTACTCCACTTGAAACCGGGCCGTCGCGTCGGTCAGCGCCCCTTCGAAATCCGGCGCCAAGGACGCCTGGCCCTTCGGAGCGAGAATGAACGCCAGGTCTTCCGCTTCGATCTGATCCTCGGTGGAGAGGTAGGCCAGCCGCTCCATCAGGTTGCGCAACTCGCGGACGTTGCCCGGCCACGAGTGCTCGGCCAGTCGCTTGCGTGCGGCGGCGGAAAACCTCGGCACCTTGCGGCGGGCCTTCTTGCAGAAATCACCGAGGAAGTGCTCCGCCAACAGCAGCATGTCGCCCGGGCGGTCCCGCAACGGAGGCAGTTCCAACGTCACTACGTTGAGCCGGAAGAAGAGATCCTCGCGAAACCGCTTTTGGCGGACCATCTCGGCCAGGTCCTGATTCGTGGCGGTCACGACGCGAGCGTCCGTATGGATCGGCGTCGAGCCGCCCACGCGCACCAAGACCTTTTCTTCCAGCACCCGCAGCAGCTTGGCCTGACCGCTGAGGCTCAAGTCGCCGATCTCGTCGAGAAAGAGGGTCCCGCCGGCAGCCAGCTCGAACTTGCCATGTCGGGCCTCGTGCGCGTCGGTGAAGGCGCCTTTCTCGTGCCCGAACAGTTCGCTTTCGGCCAGGGTCTCGGGAATGGCCGCGCAATTGACCGGCACGAACGGCCGGTCGCGGCGGCGGCTGAGGTAATGGATCGATTGCGCGGCGACCTCCTTGCCCGTGCCGTTCTCGCCCAGGATCAGCACGGCCAGATCGGTGTCGGCCACGCGCCGGATGATCGACCGCAGGGCCTCGATGGCCGGGCTGTCCCCGATCATGCGGATACGCTCGGCGGCCTGGTCGGCGATCTGCCGGTTGGTCCGGAGAAGCTGCTGGCGGTCCTGGGCGTTTTCCAGCGCCACCGCGGCGTGGCCGGCCAATTCGATCAGGGCCTCCTGGTCCTCGTCGGTGAAGCTGCCCGATAGCTTGTTGATGATCTCGAACGCCCCGAACAGCTCGCCTCGGCTGCCGCGGAGCGGAACGCACAGCAGGGTCTTGGTTTGGTATTGAAGCTGGGTGTCGACGTCGTGGTCGATCTGGTTCGGCTCGGTCGAGGCATCCACGCGTCGCGGCTCTCCGGTTTGGATCACCTGGCCGACCACGCCGCGGTCGTCCGGGATGCGCAGCTCGCCGTCTTCGATCCCCAGGGCCGGCCGGCCGACCAGCGTATGGTTGGGCCGGTCCCAGAGGAAGATGCTCGCCCGATCGGCACCAAGGAGCCCCGTGGCGGCTTCGGCCATCTGGTTCAGCAACGGTTCGACCTCGTGCGTCTGGTTCCACTGGTTGGCGATGTCGAGGATCGCTTCCAGTCGACGGATGCGGCGCAGGTTGTGGCCACGCGACCGAACGCCGGCCAGCGCCTCGCAGAGCACGGGCACGAGGCGCTGAAGACGGGACAGGGCAGTGTCCGGCTCCTCGGCGTATACGGCCAGGACTTCGCCGGACGTGTTCCGCGGATCCAGAGGGACGGCAACCCACCGGTCGTCGGCTCGAGCCGTTTCCCGGTCGAGCACTTCGGCCATCAGCTCGTAGGGCAGCGAGCGCCGGCCGCCGTGGCGTGCCACGATGTTCCATCGCCCCGCCGTGGCGGCGGCCACCACCGCACACTCGCTGACGGCGGTCGTCGAGAGGGTCGGCAGTACGGCATTGAGGTACTCGGTCGGCTGATCGGTGCGGGATGCACGATAGAGTAGTTCCGCACCGGCCTCAAGAAGGGTTCCGTCGTCGCGGATGTGATCCAGCAGGTCGCCGTCGAGCCCCGGGCGTGTTGCAGGATTCATATTGTCCTCCGGATGACTGGGGCCGATCAGGTGCGGGTGCAGTTGTCAGATTGACGACATTCTAGGGGTGTCCCGATGATTCCGCAAGACTGCCGGCCGCTGCGAACCGACGTAAGGCAAAGGTTCTTTTGATATTGACAATCCTCAGGACCTATACTTCAATTACTGCAAAGCCTCGTCGACGGTTTTCTTCGACAGCGTCCTTTGTATCGATGCTGAAGTTGGCGGGCAAACGGAAATCTGGGCAAGTTGGAGAGTATGCTTAAAGTCAAGCTGCCCGACGGAAGTTTCCTCGACTACTCTTGTCGCGTTCGTCCCATCGACGTTGCCGGCGACATCGGACCGGGCCTGGCCAAAGCGACCTTGGCCGCCACGGTCGACGGCCGATTGGTCGGCGCCGACTCCCTCCTGCCCGAGGACGGCGAGGTCTCGCTGCGGCTGATCACCAAGAAAGACCCCGAAGCGCTGAACGTCATGCGGCATTCGGCCGCCCACGTAATGGCCAGGGCGGTGATGCGGCTCTTCGAGGGGGTGCAACTGGCCTTCGGCCCCACGGTCGAGAACGGTTTCTATTACGACTTCGATCTGAAACACGCGCTGAGCGGCGAGGATTTTCCCGCGATCGAGGCCGAAATGGCCAAGATCATCGCCGAGGACGAGCCGTTCGAGCGGGTGGAACTGGATCGGCGAGAGGCCATCCAGCTCTGCGAGGATCTCGGCCAGACACTGAAGGTCGAGCACCTGGAAGACGGCCTGGGGCAAGAGGCATCCGTTTCCTTCTACCGTCAGGGCGAGTTCGTCGATCTCTGCCGGGGTCCTCACGTGCCGAGTCCCAAGGCGATCGGGGCGGTGAAGTTGCTGTCGGTGGCCGGGGCCTATTGGAAAGGCGACGCCTCGAACAGGCAGCTTCAGCGTCTCTACGGCACGGCCTGGTTCAGCAAGGCGGACCTCGAGGCCCATCTCGAACAGGTGGAAGAGGCCAAGCGGCGGGACCACCGGCTGCTGGGACGCAAACTGAGACTGTTCGAGATCGACGAGCAGGTCGGGCAAGGGTTGGTGCTCTGGAAGCCCCGAGGGGCGATCATTCGAGGCGAGTTGCAGCAGTTCATCGGCGAGCATCTTCGCCGGCAGAAATACCAGACGGTCTTCACGCCGCACATCGGAAAGCTCGATCTGTTTCGGACCTCCGGGCACTTTCCCTACTACCGGGACAGCCAGTATCCGCCCATGGTCCTGCACGAGCAGATGAAGCTCTTGGCCGACGAGAACTGTTCCTGCGGCGACCTGGCCAACCGGCTCGAGGAAGGCAACATCGACGGGTACTTGCTCAAGCCGATGAATTGCCCTTTCCACATCAAAATCTACCAGTCCGAGCCGCGAAGTTACCGCGATCTTCCGATCCGGTTCGCTGAGTTCGGGACCGTCTACCGCTGGGAACAATCGGGCGAACTGGGCGGGATGACTCGCGTCCGCGGCTTCACCCAGGACGACGCCCACCTCTTCGTGACCGAAGAGCAGTTGGACGCGGAGGTCGCCGGTTGCCTGGAACTGGTGAAGATCATCTTCGGCACGCTGGGGATGACCGACTATCGGGTCCGCGTCGGCATGCGGGGCGAGGATTCGGACAAGTACGTCGGCAGCCCGCAACAGTGGCAGCAGGCCGAAGCCGCGTGCCGCCGGGCGGCCGAGTTGCTGGAGGTGCCGTTTTCGGCCGAGGAAGGGGAGGCGGCCTTTTACGGGCCGAAGATCGATTTCATCGTCAAGGACGTCATCGGCCGCGAGTGGCAATTGGGCACGGTCCAGGTCGATTACCAACTCCCGGAACGCTTCGAGCTGACCTACACGGGTGCCGACAATCGGCCCCATCGCCCGGTGATGATCCACCGCGCCCCGTTCGGCTCGATGGAGCGGTTCGTGGGCGTGCTGATCGAGCATTTCGCCGGGGCGTTCCCGCTTTGGCTGGCCCCGGAGCAGGTCCGCGTGATGGTCGTGAGCCAGAAGTTCGAGCCGTACGGCCGCCAGGTCGAGCAGCGATTGGCCGACGCCGGATTGCGTGTCTCGGGCGACTATCGGGCCGAAAAGATCGGGGCGAAGATCCGCGATGCCCAATTGGAACTGGTCCCCTACATGTTCGTCATCGGCGGACGCGAGATGGAGAATCAGACCGTCGCCGTCCGCGACCGGCTCCAAGGCGACCTCGGGGCCGTGCCCCTGGACGAGGCCTTGGGCCGGCTCGTAGCCGAAATCGAGGCCAAAACGGTACGCCAGGCGATCGAAGGCCGAAAATGGAAAAAGGCAGGGGAATAGCGGAAATGAGTATTCTACCGATCCGGGAAGATTTTCCACTGAAACAGGTTGACTCCGCGTGATCGGTTCTCCATACTCGATACTAATCGATAGTTTGGCCGACCCAGGGCATGTCCCGAGCGGGGCATCGGGGCTTGCCGGGGGTCTTTCCTGGGCACCGATAACAGGGAGTTGAATGCGGAAGACGACGACGACCAAACCGGAAGAAAAAAAACAGCGGGTCAACGATGAGATCCGCATCACACCGGTCCGCGTGATTACCGATGACGGGACCCAACTGGGTATCCTGGCAACGGCAGACGCCGTTGAACGGGCCCACAAAGCCGGCCTGGACCTGGTCGAAGTGGCACCCAACGAGGAACCACCTGTCTGCCGGATAATGGACTATGGTAAGTATAAGTACCACCAGAAGAAGAGGCAGCACCGCACCTACACCCACCAGACCAAGATCAAGGAGATCCGGGTTCGGCCCAAGACGGGCGATCACGACATCCTGGTCAAGGTCAACAAGGCCCGCGAGTTCCTCGGCCACAAGGACAAGGTGATTGTCACGGTCATCTTCCGGGGGCGCGAGATGGCCCACGTTGAGGAAGGGCACCGCGTGCTCAAGGAGGTGGTCGAACAGCTTGGAGACGTTTCCAAGGTCGAGGCCCCCGCGATGCAGCACGGGCGCCGGCTGGTTTGCACTTTGGCACCGAAATAGCGCGCCGCCTTCTGGGTGAAACGCTCTTTCATTTGGGGGGATTCCCTGTTTTCTTTGCAGCCGGCCGCCTTTTTCGTCGATCCCCTTTTGCCGGGACGAGATGTGGTTTACAATAATGGGTCTTCTTTTTTCGGGAGCCGGACAGGAAGGTAGTTGAAAGACCATGCCCAAGCAGAAAACCCATAAGGGGACGAAGAAGCGTTTTCGCCTCAGTGCCAAAGGGAAGGCGATGCACCGCCAGAGTGGGACCAGCCACCTGGCCGCCCGGATGAGCCAGAAGCGGAAGCGCAACCTCCGCGGCACCGGAGCCGCCGAGGAGATGGAAGCCAAGCGGGTCCGAGACGCGCTCCGCGGAAACAGCTATTGATCCCCACTGATTGCGCGGGACGGGCAGGACAACGCTTCCCCGACGAGGGAAGGGCCTTGATCCCGTTGAACCTGAAGGACTTGTCATGAGAACCACCAAGGGTGCGGCCCGAAATCAGGCCAAAAACCGCCTCTTTCGCAAGGCGAAAGGCTATCGCGGAGGACGCGGCGGTTTGCTGCGGAGCGTCAAGGAGACGTTGTTGCGGGCGGGGGCCTATGCTTTTCGCGATCGCCGCACGAGAAAGCGCGAGTTCCGCAAACTCTGGATCATTCGCATCAACGCCGCCGCTCGTCAGGGCGGGCTTCGCTACAGCGAATTCATCCGCGGATTGAAGCTGGCCAAGATCGAGTTGGACCGCAAGATGCTGGCCGAGATGGCCGTCAGCGATCCGGAGGCATTCGACCAACTCGTCAAGGCCGCCAAAGAGGCCCTCCCGGCCGCAGCGGTGGCTTCCTGAGAGGCCGTGACGGCGGCCTGTGGATCCCGTCACCGCCCCCCGAGTTCACCGTTGATCGGTCCGTCCCATGGCGCTGGCTGAATTCCTCAGAGAACTGGACGCCCTGGCCCAAGCGGCCGTGGCGGCCTTTCAGGCGGCTTCGAGTGCCGAGGCGTTGGAAGCCGCGCGGGTCGAGTTCCTCGGTGCCAAGAGCGGGCGGTTGAAGCAGGTCCAGAAAGGGCTCGGCAAGGTCGACAAACCGGACAAACCGGCCGCCGGCAAACGCTTCAACGAGGTGAAGCAACAGATCGAGGCCGCCCATCAACAGGCCGTCGACCGGCAGGCCCGCGGTGGCGGGCCTTCGCAGGAGGCCCGGCAGTTCGATCCGACCGTGCCCGGCGTCCGCCCCCGGCTGGGGCATCTCCACCCGATCACCCAGACGATCGAGGAGTTGAAGGACATCATGGGCCGGCTGGGCTTCACCGTGGCCGAGGGGCCGGAGGTCGAGGACCAATGGCACAACTTCGAGGCGTTGAACATCCCCGCGGCACATCCGGCCCGGGATCCGTTGGACAATTTCTATCTGGCCACGGCACGGGTGGTTGCCGGCGGGCCGCCGTCGCAGCCGCCTCCCACAAAATCATCGCCGTCGCAGCCGCCTTCCACCAAGGGAAGTGACCGGGGCTGGCTGTTGCGGAGCCAGACCTCCACCGTGCAGATTCGCGTGATGGAGAAGACGAAGCCGCCGGTGCGGATCATCTCGCTGGGACGGGTGTATCGTCCCGACACGGCCGACGCCACGCACTACCCGATGTTCCACCAGATCGAGGGCCTGCTGATCGATCGGCAGGTCACCATGGCCGACCTGAAAAGCGTGCTGCGGTTGTTCGCCAAGGGATTCTTCGAGGACGACGTCCACATCCGTTTCCGGCCGTCCTTCTTCCCCTTCACCGAGCCCAGCGTGGAGGTCGACATGAGCTGGCGGGGCGGCTGGATCGAAATCGCCGGCGCCGGGATGGTCGATCCGAACGTCCTGCGGGCGGTGGGATACGACCCGGAGGAAGTCACCGGTTTCGCCTTCGGCGTGGGCATCGAACGCATCTGCATGGGCCGCCACGCCATCGACGACATCCGCGAGTTCTTCAAGAACGACGTGAGGTTCTTGCAGCAGTTCTAGGAAGCGTAAGGTTCACCGTTTAGCGGGGCCGCTTGCGGCCCGTGTCCGACAGGGGGGCCACCCCTTTTCTTGCCAACGAAACGGGCCGCAAGCGGCCCCGCTAAACACAACAACTCGATTGCCGCGTTTGCGCTCGGCTCCCCAATCCCCAACCCCCAGCCCCCAACCCCCAATCCACCATGATCGTTTCCTGGAACTGGCTGAAACAATACGTGCCGCTGACTATGACGCTGGCCGAGTTGGAACGGCGGCTGATGATGTCGGGCTTGAACCA
>Ga0307380_10011991_pt1 | contig 10816 bp, 15 predicted proteins | sample UN3MG_FD_202239 | JGI IMG/M metagenome (GOLD analysis project Ga0307380, IMG submission 202239) | Soil microbial communities from Risofladan, Vaasa, Finland - UN-3 | ecosystem: Environmental > Terrestrial > Soil > Coastal area > Acid sulfate soil | place: Finland: Risofladan, Vaasa | collected... | reverse complement strand
ACGCTGGGCGAGCAGTGTCTCGTCCTCCGTGAAGTCTTTGGCGAGTATCGAGAACCCGTCGCAATCTGATCCCAGACCGGCGCCTGGACTGCCACCGCCGAATGCGGCAGAGGCTCTACCATGTGGACATGTACATGGACTCGCTCGAGTATCTCGAGGAGGAGCGCGAAGCCTGGCGCCCATTCGAGGCGCTCGCAGAACTCACCGACGCGCAGCTCGAACTCCCGGTCGAGGCCGCTCACGGGTGGTCGGGCCGGATGTTGATGGGCCACATGTTGGCGTGGCAGGCCGTCGCCCTTCAGGTGGCGACGGAGCTCGCCGTCAACGAGTCGAGTGCGACGATCGCCCGCATCGATGCGGACTGGTCGGCCCGAGGCGGTGAGATCGTCAATGCCGAGATCGATGCGACCTGGGCCGAGATCCCGATGGCTGACCTTCGGGAACGGTTCCGGACCCAGCCCGGGGAGCTCCGCGGATATCTCACGGTCGTGCCCGAATCACGCTGGCTCAAGCATGCCGAGAATCTTCGGACGATCTCGGATGAGACGCTCAATCACTATCAGGAGCATCAGGGCGAGCTCGACGCCGTCCTGGCCGCGGCTGGTCGGTGACCCTCGGCAACCGATTGGCGGAGGCGAGCATCGATCTCGCCGGAGCAGCGATGACGACGTCACCCGACGGCGGTCTCACCTGGGCGCGCGGAGACCGGCCGTTCGCGACGGTTTCGGCGGATGGCTCGAATGCCGAGTTCGGGCTCGATCCGGCGGTCGCCGAAGCGGCCCTGAGGACGCCCGACGTCTCACCGTCCGAGGTGGGACCGGGCTGGGTCCGGTTCGCCCCGGCTGCGCTCGACGACCGCGCGATCGATCGGGCCGTCGCCTGGTTCGCGTCGGCGCACCGACGCCTTCAGCCGCGGAACTGAGCCGCGGCTGCGGTGCGCGTCAGTCGGCCGAGACTGGCGCGTACTCGGACAGGCCGAATTCGCGCTCCAACACATCGAGCGGGCGGAATCCCGGTCGACCGATCGGCTGCTTGCCGCCACCGGGAAAGAACGCGATGAACGGGATGCTCAGCACGTTGAAATGCTGCGATGCGCGGGGGTTGGCGTCCACATCGATCTTGACGACCTGGATCGCGCCGTCGTACTTCTCAGCGGCCTTCTCGATCTCCGGCGCGACCATCTTGCAGGGCTGGCACCAGCCGGCCCAGAAGTCGACCAGAACGGGCTTGTCGTTGTTGAGGACCAGCTCCATGTAGGTCTCGTCCGTCGCGTGAATGATCTCTGCCATGGGATCCGGTTCCTTTCGTGTGCGCTAGCGCGCGATATCCTGGATGAGTCGATAGGCTTCGAGGACCCGAGGGTCCGCAAGTCGGTAGAAGATGGTGTTCCCATCCCGCCGGCTGGTAACCAAACCTGCATTGCGCAGGACGGCCAGGTGCTGGCTCATGTTGGGAACCTGACAACCGACCCGCTCGCTGAGTTCCGTCACGGATAGCTCGCCGATCGCGAGCGACTCCAGCACGCACAAACGCTTCGGGTCCGCGAGGGCGCGACCGACCGACGCATAGCGCGCTCGTTCGACGTCCTCCGAGATTGGCGAGCGATCCAACACGCATTGAAGGTATCAGGACTTGCGCAAATACGCAAGGAGTTCCTGGTCAAGCGATATGCGCCGGGTGAATCGTGCCGAGTGGCGGGGCCGAGTGCGGCCAGCCATACTCCCGGCCATGCCCGTCTTACCGGATCACCGGGTCCCGGTGGCCGACTTCGAGGCCGCCCGCGCTCGGATCGCACGAGTCGTCCATCGAACGCCGCTGCTCACGTCCTCGACGGCGGCCACGTGGCTGACAGCGGCGACCGGCGTCCGACCGGCTGATGGGCTCGTCTACCTCAAGGGCGAGCACTTGCAGAAGACCGGCTCGTTCAAGGCTCGCGGGATGTCCAACCGGGTCATGACCCTGACGGACGAAGCCCGAGCCCGAGGCGTCATCACCCTGTCCGCTGGCAATGCGGGCCAGGCGTATGCCTGGGCTGGTCGAACGGTCGGTGTGGCTGTGACGGTCGTCATGCCGGCCGGCGCCGTGCCATCGAAGGTCGAAGCGTGCCGAGCCTACGGTGCGCGAGTCGTCCTGCACGGCGCCCACGTCGGCGAAGCCCTCCGGGAGATGGAGCGGATCCGCGAGATCGAAGGTCTGCGATACGTCCCACCCTTCGACGATCCGGCCGTGATCGCCGGGAACGCCTCGGTCGGCCTGGAACTACTCGAGGATCTGCCGGAGGTCGATGTCGTCGTGGTCGGTGTCGGTGGTGGCGGTCTGATCTCCGGTGTGGCCGCGGCGATCAAGGAACGGCGCCCTTCGGTTCGGATCTATGGCGTCGAACCAGAGGGGTCGAAGGCGGTCAGTCTCGCGTTGGACGCCGGCGAGGTCATCCAGATCCAACCCGACAGCATCGCCGACGGATTGAACGCCCCGTTCGCCGGTGAGTGGACCAAGGCGATGTGCGAGCACTATCTCGACGGCATCATCCTGATCAGCGATGCCACCATCCTCGCCGGTATGCGGTTCGCGATCGAGCGGATGAAGCAGATCCTCGAACCGGCCGGAGGGGCAGCCTTGGCTGCTGTCCTGGCCGGCCGGATCCCGATCCGTGAAGGGGAGCAGGTTGCGGTGGTGGCGTCCGGCGGGAACGTTGATGTTGGCCGGCTCGGCGACTTCCTCGCCGCCGCGGGACCGTTGCCCGGCGATTCCGCCTGATCCCCTCGCCGCGCAGGGCGGTCAGTCGACGCCAAGCTCATGCAGGCGCTCGTCATCGATCCCCAGGTGGTGGGCAAGCTCATGGACCACGGTCACCCAAACCTCATCGGCCAGATCATCCGGATCGGCGAAGTCCTCCTCGAGGGGCAGACGAAAGAGCGTGATCCGGTTGGGGATCGGTGCCTGATCGGCGCCCCACTCGGTCCGAGGGACCCCCTCGTACAGGCCGTAAAGCGTATCGCCATCGGGAATCTCGTTCTCACTTCGTTGGTCTGCCGATGGTTCGTCGGCGATGATGATGGCGACTTCGTTCAATGCATCGGCGAAGGGCATCGGGATCGTGTCGAGCGCCGCGCTGACGAGGTCCTCGAATGGGCGGTGGCGCGAACGAGTTCGAGCGGAGCGAGCTCCGCGACGGCGCTTGACCATGGCGCCCGTATCCTAGGTCCATGGAGCCGGCTGGGTATGTGGTCGTCGTCGATCCCGGGGACCGCATCCATTTCCTCGACTGGGGTGGCGCCGGGCCGGGTGTGCTGCTCATCCCCGGCTTGTCCAACACCGCCTGGGCGTGGGCCCCGGTGGCTCGGCGACTGCAGGCGGTCTGCCACGTGGTGGCCATGGACCTCCGGGGTCACGGGCTCTCGGATGCACCGACCGAGGGGTACGAGCAGGCGACCCTCGCTGACGACGTCATCGCCGTGGCCGAGGGATCCGGCCTGCTGGCGGAGGACGACGACCGGGTGATCCTCGCCGGGCACGGGTTCGGTGCCATCGTGGCTGCCTGGGCCGCGCTCGAACTCCGTGAGCGATGCGTCGGCCTGGTTCTGGTGGATGGCGGCTGGGAATCGGTCGAAGAGGCGAGCGGACTCGATGTCGAGGAGTTCCTGCGTGGCCTCGATGAGCCGCCCGAGGTGATGCGCTCCATGGCCGCGTTTCTGGCCGATCGCGCCGCCTTCGATCCCGCGACCTGGGATGAAGAGCAGGAGCGTGCCGCGCGCGCGACCGTCGTCGAGACCCACGCCGGCAAGGTCGTGCCATCGACCCGTCCGCATGCGATGGAGGCCAGCGTTCGAGCCATGTTCAGGTACCGTCCGTTGACCGTGCTCGCGGCCGTCGCCGCGCCGGTCATCGCCATTTCCGCCAACGACGACACGGGCTCGCGGGCGACCGCGCTGACCGCGGCGTCCGACGTCAGGGAGCGTGCGGGCCATGGGCGTATCCGCGCCGCGTCGTTCCCACGCGACGGGCACAACCTGATGCGCTACCGTCCTGAGGCGGTCAGCGAGGCCATCCGGTCGGCGGCCGACGAAACGCACGGCTAGAGGTGCGAGCAATCTCATGAAGGTCGTCTACTCAGCTGCCCACCTCGGTCATGACATCACGACCGAGACGTACATGGGCGTCCCGATCCCGGCCAATGAGGTGGCCGAACGAGCGGAGAAGATCAGATCGACGCTCGAGTCGGATGGGGGCTTCCAGATCGTGCCGCCAACGGAGCACGGCGAAGGCCCGATCACCGCGGTCCACGACCCGGGCATGGTCCGATTCCTCGAAGGGGCCTGGTCCGATCTCCGGGCACAGTCCATCGAGCGCTCGTTCCTGTCGGCTGACACCTACCCGAATCGGGCGATGTTCGAGGGGATGTCCGATGCCGCGGTGTCGGCATTCGCGCGCGAGCCGGTGCATGCCGGCGGCCGGGCCGGGTTCTGGGGTCTGGACTCCGCCGCTCCACTCGTCGCTGGAACGTACATCGCTGCGCGATCCGCTGTCGACGTCGCGCTGACTGCGATGGATCTGGTGCTGGATGGGGCGCCTGCGGTGTACGGCCTGTGTCGTCCGCCCGGGCATCACGCGGCACGCTCGCTCTACGGCGGATATTGCTTCTTCAATAATGCGGCCATCGCCGCCGAGGCGATCATCCGGGCGACGGGCGAACACGTGGCGATCCTGGATGTCGACTACCACCACGGCAACGGCAGTCAGCAGATCTTCTGGCGGCGGGCCGACGTTCGGTACGTCTCCATCCATGCCGATCCTGACCACGACTACCCGTATTTCCTCGGGCGCTCGGACGAGCGGGGCGAGGGTCCCGGAGCCGGCGAGAATCTCAACATCCCGCTGCGACCAGGGACGACCAATGCGGAGTACCTCGCGGCCACCGATCGAGCGCTCGAGGCCATCGCCGAGACCTCCGGATCGATCGTCGTCGTGTCGCTCGGGTTCGACACGTATGGATTGGACCCGATCGGTACCTTCGGGCTCACGACCGACGTCTACCACGAGATCGGCCGACGAACCGCGTCATTGGGTCGGCGCCTGGTCATCCTCCAGGAGGGCGGCTATCACCGTCCGTCGCTCGGGGAGAACGCGCGGGCCTGGTTGCGAGGGGTGGAAGGACGTCCCTTCGACCCACAGCCGGCGGCCGGGTTCGGTGAGCGTGGCGTCGTCGCCGGCTAGATCCAAGGTGTTGCCGACGCCACTGTCTGCAGTCGGACTGGCCGCCGCCATAGACATCCTGACGACGCGCGACCGCGATCTGGCGGAGATCGTCGGTCAGTTCGGTCCGCCGCCGCTTTGGGACCGCCGGCCAGGCTTCGCCACGCTGCTGCACATCATCCTCGAGCAACAGGTCTCGCTCGGGTCGGCGAAGGCCGCGTTCGATCGCTTGCGCGTTGCCGCCGATCCCTTGACGCCCGCTCGATTCCTGACGCTTACGGACGAGGATCTGCTCGCCGTCGGGTTCAGCCGGCAGAAGGCGCGCTATGGACGAGCGCTCGCCGTGGCCGTCGACTCAGGCTCACTCGACCTGGAAAGGCTGACCGATCTCGACGACGAGGCCATCGATCGGGCATTGCAGTCGATCCCCGGCGTTGGTCCCTGGACCTCCGCGATCTACCGGATGATGGTCCTCGGTCGGCCGGATGTCTGGCCGGCCGGCGATATCGCCCTGGCGTCATCGGTCCGCGAGGTCACGGGTCTGGCGCACCGGCCCGATGCGATCGAGATGGAAGAGATCGGGGAGGCGTGGCGACCGTGGCGATCGGTTGCGGCCAGCCTGTTCTGGCACGCCTACCTCGCTCGGCGTGGCCGCTCGGACTGACGGTTCCCCTGCGCCGACGTACCATCGGCGCCTGCACAGGAGCCCCGCCCGTGTCCAGCCCCTCCAACCTGCCCAGCCACGTCCAGCGCCTCGTCGACGAGATCGAGAACGAGATCGGCGAGGAATCGACGCGCCCAGAAGCGCTCATCGAGGGCAACGGGAGCAACGGTCAAGGGTCTGAGGGGCCGGTCGAGGCGGCGGTTCGCGAGATCCTCACGGAGATCGGTGAGGATCCGCGACGTCAGGGGTTGCTCGGCACTCCGGGCCGCGTGCACCGGATGTACACGGAACTGACGGCCGGCTATCACGTCGACCCGGACCGCCTCATCAACGGCGCCATCTTTGATGTCGCGTACAGCGAGATGGTCCTCGTCAAGGACATCTCGTTCTACTCGCTATGCGAGCATCACCTTCTGCCCTTCTTCGGGACTGCGGCGGTCGCATACATCCCGCGCGGCCGGGTCATCGGGCTGTCGAAGATCCCTCGGATCGTCGAGATGTACTCGCGCCGGCTCCAGGTCCAGGAGCGACTGACCCAGCAGATCGCCGATTTCCTGCAGGACCGCCTCGATCCCCAGGGTGTCGGGGTTGTGATGGAGGCGACCCATCTGTGCGCGGCGATGCGCGGCGTGCGCAAGCCGGGCACGATCATGACGACCTCGGCCGTGCTGGGTCTGTTCCGGACGCGCGACCGAACGCGGGCCGAATTCTTCGCCCATCTCGAGCGCCGCTCCCCAGAGGCCTGAGACCCGGCGCGACAAACGCTGACTCCCGCTGGCTATGATGAGGCCATGACCGACCGACCGATCAAGGTCCTGATCGCCAAGCCCGGGCTGGATGGCCACGATCGCGGCGCCAAGGTTCTCGCGCGCGGCCTGCGCGACGAGGGGTTCGAGGTCGTCTATACGGGCCTCCGTCAGACGCCCGAGATGATCGCCACCGCCGCGCTCCAGGAGGACGTCGACGTCGTCGGCCTGTCGATCCTGTCGGGCGCCCACATGACCCTCGTGCCAAGAGTCACGAAGCTCCTGACCGAGCGTGGGATGGACGATGTCCTGGTGACCGTCGGCGGGATCATCCCCGACGTCGACGTCGAGGCACTTCGCGAGGCCGGAGTGGCGGAGGTCTTTGGGCCGGGCACGACGATCGGGCAGGTGGCGGACTTCCTGCGGGCGAACGCTCGACCAAGGGGTTAGCTGTGACAGCCGATGCGGGGGCCAAGGCAGCCGCCCTCGCGGATGCGGCCGTCGCAGGCGACCGCCTCGCACTCGCCCGCCTCCTGACCGCGGTCGAGAATCGCAGCCCGATCGCGGAGGCCGCCCTGCGCAGTCTTTTCCCCATGGCGGGTCGGGCCCACCTCGTCGGCATCACCGGCCCACCTGGATCCGGGAAGTCGACATTGGTCGCTGCCCTGATCGCCGAAGCCCGTCGTGCCGGACGCACCGTGGCGGTCATCGCGGTCGATCCGTCGAGCCCGATCACGGGCGGCGCTCTGCTCGGCGATCGGGTCCGGATGCAGGCGTACGCGGACGACGGCGACGTGTTCATCCGTTCGATGGCGTCGCGCGGGCACGCGGGCGGTCTCGCGCCGACTTCCGCCGCCGCCGCCGCCGTCCTGGATGCCGCCGGCTTCGACTTGATCCTCATCGAGACCGTGGGCACCGGCCAGAGTGAGGTCGAAGTCGCGGCCGCGGCCGACACGACGGTGGTCGTGGAGGCGCCTGAAATGGGCGACGAGGTCCAGGCGATCAAGGCCGGCCTGCTCGAGGTTGCCGACGTCGTGGTCGTCAACAAGGGTGACAAGCCCGGGGCGCAGCGAACCGCGTCTCAGCTGCGGGCGATGCTGGTTGCCACGGCGCCACGGGACGCCGGCGCTTCTTCGTCAGGACCCCGACCCAAGCGACCCGAAGTGCTCATCACGACCGCAGCGACCGGCGACGGCATTCCCGAATTGCTGGCGGCCCTGGATCGGCACCGAGGGCTCGATCGGGTGGGGGAGTCGACAGCCGCGCGCCACACGCGAGCCGAAGCCCACGTTTGGGCGATCTTGGCGGAACGATTGCGCGAACGGCTCCACGATGACGCTCATTTGACAGCCACGATGGCGTTGCTCGACGAGGTCGCCGACCATCGGACCGACCCGTACACTGCCGCAGATCTTCTTCTCGGGGCGCTCCGCTCCGACGACGCCTGATCGACGTCAGAGGCGACCGGCCGGACTATCGGCGGGTCGCCCCCGTACGACCGGCCGGGCAGATCGGGGAACCTTTGCGCGACCAGCCCGCTCATAACTAGTGAACGCAGCCCACATCGGGTCAGCACTTATCGAGGTCATCACATGTCAAGGATCCACCGGTTCGGACGAAGTTTCGCGGTCGCCAGCGCGGCGCTCCTGCTCATAGCTGGGGCAAGCTTCGCCTCCACCTCGGTCTTCGAACAGCGGGTTGACACCGCGACGCCGGCCAACCCCGCCGTCGATGACAGCCTCGAGGGTGATACCGACGAGCAATTGGAAGACGTCGACGACGGCGAGCAAGCTGACGAAGACGACCAGGGCGAGGATTCCGACGACGGCGACGTTGAGGACTCCGACGACGAGGCCAGCGACGCCGACGAGGACGATGGCTCCAACGAGCATCAGGCCCGGCCGGCCGAGCCCACGGGCGTCAGCCACGAGGCCAAGTCGCATGACAGCCATGACGGCGATCAGGGCGCCGACTCCGACGAGGATGATGACGACGACGACGAGGACGAGGATCACGACGACGACGACGACGACGACTCCGACGACGACGACGACGACTCCGACGACGACGACTGACCACTCGTGATCCCTGGCGGGCCCATCCAGTGGACCCGCCAGGGACCTTCGCTTGTCAGGTTTGGCCCATCTTGGGGATGGTCGATCGAGAAGGCCCGCGATGATGATGCCGAGACTGCAATCGATCGCCGAGGAGTCTGACGAAAACCGTCGTGACCGAACCGATGAGCGACCGCCAGGTCGCCGACACCGTTCTTGCGGGGAACCGCGATGCATTCCGGCTGTTCGTTGAACGCGAGTCCGCGGCCGTGATCGCCACCTGCCGTCGGGTCCTCCGCGATCCCGAGGAAGCTCAGGATGCCGCGCAGGACGCGTTCACACAGGCCTACCGGTCACTCGCCACCTACCGCGGCGACGGTCCCTTCGGGGCCTGGGTCAGGCAGATCGCCGTACGCGTCGCGATCGCCCGACTCTCCGCTCGGCACGAGATCGTCCGATTGGATGGCGAGACGATCGACCCGCGTGCTGCGGCCCTTCGATCGAGCAGCGATCCGGAGGGGCATGCCATCGACCGCGAATATCGGTCGGACGTCCTTGGGGCGATCAACTCCCTCCCGGCGTCGCAACGCGACGTCGTTGTTCTTCGCTTCTATGGCGACCTCACGCTCGACGAGATCTCCCGTGTCACCAACCACCCGATCGGAACGGTGAAGTCACGATTGTCCCGGGGCGTGAACAGTCTCCGCGAGCAGCTCGCGTCGAGGTCGGTGCCATGATCGATCCTGGCGAGGATATGCTCGGACCATCGGCTGCGCACGAGTTCAGCGATAACGTGATGTCCGCCGTCGCTCAGATGCCTGCGCCGACTCCGACGCACACGTTCTTCGGGGCGATCCGCGCGCTTGCGTTCCGCGACGCCCTTTCCGCCCTGGTCGTCGCGTGGCATCTCGGCACCGTGCGCGGCTGGCCGATCGCCCTGCGCGTCCGCGTCAGGTCGGTCGCCTTGGTCATGGCGGTCGTCGCCATGCTTGGCATGGGGACCCTGGCCGCCGCCGCCGCCGTCCAGGTCGTCGTCCCCCTGGCGGTCGAACCCGCCCCCATCGTTCTTCCCTCAGCCGGCGACCAAGACGTGGTGCCTGCCGGGCCAGGGCACGATCCACGCCCCGATCCTTCCGATCGATCGGACGAAGACAGCACGGTCAAGGCCGGGACGACCGGGAATGACCAACCGTCGAGACCCAAGGCCAAGAAGGGCTCGGCCGCTGAGAAGGATCGGGACGCCGATGACGGCGAACATGACTCGGGCCGGGATGACGAGTCGGACATGGGCGATGGTCAGGACCACGACGCTGGCCCAGGCGGCTCGGGAGACGGAGACGAGGACGCCGATGATGATGCAAATGAGGGAGGCGGCGACGCCGACTCATCCGGCGATGACGAGCCAGACCCAGGGGACGTGGACGGCGAGGACGGCGAAGACGGCGATGACGGGGTCGACGTCGACGCGGAGTAGGCCCGTCTTGGTGCCGCTCGGCACGTGACGCTCCACGCAACGTACCATCGTCGTCATGACACCGATCGAACGCGTCTTCGTGGCTGGAGCCGGATTGATGGGCCATGGTATCGCCCAGGTCCATGCCGTCATCGGCATCCAGGTCACGCTGTATGAGCCCGATCTGAAGCTCGCGGAGGCCGGCCGCGATCGGATCGCGGGCAACCTCGACCGAGCGGTCGGGAAGGGCCGGCTGACCGGCATCGAGCGTGATGCCATCATCGCCAGGATCGAGCCGACGGCCGACCTCAGCCGGGTTGCCGACGCCGATCTCGCCGTCGAGGCGGTCTTCGAAGACGTGGCCGTCAAGTCGTCCCTCTGGCGAGAGCTCGACGCGCACGCACCGCCGAGCACGATCTTCGCCTCCAACACCTCGTCGATCGCCATCCATCGGCTGGCCGAGGCCGTCGGACCCGATCGGCGCGGCCGATTCCTGGGCATGCACTTCTTCAGTCCCGTTCCGGTCATGCCCCTGGTCGAATTGATCCGGGGCCGCGACACAGCCGACGAGACCGTTGACACCATCCGAGCGTTGTCGGGCGACCTCGGGAAGCAGGTGATCGTCTCGGCGGACCGGCCGGGTTTCATCGTCAATCGCATCCTCATGCCATTCCTCGCCGAGGCGATGCGGGCGTTCGAGGAGGGT
>Ga0307380_10011990_pt1 | contig 10817 bp, 11 predicted proteins | sample UN3MG_FD_202239 | JGI IMG/M metagenome (GOLD analysis project Ga0307380, IMG submission 202239) | Soil microbial communities from Risofladan, Vaasa, Finland - UN-3 | ecosystem: Environmental > Terrestrial > Soil > Coastal area > Acid sulfate soil | place: Finland: Risofladan, Vaasa | collected... | reverse complement strand
GGGGTGCCAGATGGCGTGGCCGAGGATCTCACCTTCTTCCATCCAAGCGATTAGACGCTCCGGGTCTTCTTCTACGAGCTCCGCCTCTGTGGAGCCCAGGTCGCCCCTGGCGTCTCTGTAGTAGCTCAGGAAACTGTCGTTGAGGGGGTGCCCCACACGGATCTCCATGTTTCGTCCCATAAGTAGACAGGTATTTGACTTAACCGGTGATCTCGTCGAGCCTGGCCCGCACGAGGTCCATGAGGGAGCTTAGGGACTGCTGGGAGTTCATCTCCTCCCGGGATACAAAGACACTGAGTTCCTCACCCCGTTTCATGTAGGCGGAGGGGTACTCGGCGTTCACGTGGGAGTAGCGCTCCCTGAACTCGTCCCTGTGCAGGAACTCGACGGCGACCCCGGTGATGAGACTCACGACGGCGGCCTGGATCGCCATCCGTCGGGGTATCTTCATGGTCGGGAGAACGCCGCTGCCCCCGAGTAGGGGGTCCTCGTCGTGAGAGCATCCGTCTCGTGGTCGGCGTACTCGTTTGTATAGTGTATCGACGACACGATGAGGATCATCGACGCAAAGCCCCAAGCCGTGGGCGTCCAGCTCAGGCCACAGACCGCTGGTGGCGATGGAGACTCCGAGCAGCCATGCCATTAAGGAGCAGCGGAGGGTGAGGGGGCGTGACATCATGACGAGCTCCGTGATCGTCTCCCGAATCGAGGTGCTGTCGGCCATTCCTTTCACATCGATGAAGGTCGAGGTGGCGACGGCGGACCTCCATCATTGCATGCGCTCGTCGAGTATGGGGAGGCCACACCGCAAATCTGGCACTTTAGTTCATCGGCCACGAACTGAAGCAACAGGATAACGGTAGATGCAGAACGAGATGAATCTTCAGACATCCTGCCGGGTGCACCTGTTTTAAACCATGACAGTCTGCATCTAGTCGTGACGCACCTCAGCGACCTCATGAGATGGGACACTCACAGGGTGTCGGCAGGCGCCGCAGTCAGGGAGATCGGGTTGTCCGTGGGACATGTGGGCGAGGGTCGCCCCACTGGGCTCGTCGTGGCAGGGGTCCACGGCGACGAGGGGCCTTGGGGCGCCTGGGCGATGCGGAAGCTCCTTGAAGGTACCGACGTAGGTGAGTTGAAGGGCACCCTACGAGTCGTCCCGGTGGCGAACCCCCTCGCGATGGAGGCGGATGAGAGGAACAGCCCCCTTGACTCATTGGACCTCAACCGCGCCTTCCCGGGGAATCCCACGGGCTCCCACACGGAACGCCTCGCCGCAGTCCTCGCAGCCCACGCCGTCGACGGGGCCGACGTGGTGATCGACCTCCACGGGGGTGGGAGTTGGTGCGTCAACTCGTTCGCGTTCAAGTTCCCTGGTGGGGAGGAGCTCTCGAAGGCCTTCGGGGCACCCTTCATCGTAGAAGGCCGAGAGAGGGAGAACACGCTGACAGGATACGCCCGATCCGGGGGCGCCCGGGTCGCGGCGGTGGAGATGGGGGGTAGGTGTCAGCTCGAGGAGGCTTGGGCTGAGAGGATCGCCTCCGGACTGCGGAAGGCCCTGGGTGTCGCGGGCGTCCTGACACCTTCGGACGATGAGCCTGAGAAGGAGTCAACGCCCGTCGGGGCTTCGAGGGTGCTGAGGCCGTCCAGGGGAGGCATCTTCAAGCCGAACCTCAGGGCCGTGGACGTAGGCACGGTGGTCTCGGGCGGTACGGTCATGGGTCGCCTGCTCGATCCCGTGACCATGGAGGAGGTCGAGAGGTTCGAGGCTCCCTTCCCCGAGACAGCGGTCCTACTCCTGAGGCCGACGCTGGCCCGGATAGAGGGAGGGGCGATGACTTACGTGGTGGCCCCGTTGAGAAAAGAGGAGTGAAGAACGGATATGATAGAGCGGCTGAAGATTGGGATAGTCGGAGCGGGACGCTGGGCGAGGAGCGCACACCTCCCCGGATTCGCACGCTCCCCCCTGAGCGAGGTCGTGGCGATCTGCGACCTCAACCGTGAACTTGCCGAGAAACGGGCCGAGGAGTTTGGCGTCGAGGGCGTCTACACAGATTACCGGGAGATGCTTCGGAAGGAGGAACTCGATGTCGTCGACGTGTGCACGAGGGCGAGTCCCGACGAACCCAACAACCACGAGAGGCTGGTCTTCGCGGCCCTGGAGACAGGTAGGCACTGCCTATGCGAAAAGCCCGTCGCCCACGACTACAGAAACACCTGGAGGGCCCACAGGCTGGCGGAGTCGAAGGGGCTGAAGACGAAGGTGGGACTCACGTTCAGGTACGCGCCGGCGATGCAGTACATGCACGAGCTCATCGCGGAGGGCTTCATCGGTGAGCCTTTCATCTTCAACGGCTTCGAGCAGAACAGCCAGTTCATCAGCCCTGTCGAGCCGGTAACGAAGGCCGACCTCATCCCGGGCACGGTGACTGACGAGATCAAGATGTCCTCCCTGGAGGGCTACGGGGCTCCCATCATCGACCTCAGCCTCTGGTTCATGGGGAGCAACCTGACGAGGGTCGTCGGTGTGCTCAAGAACTTCGTTCCCTACAGGACGAACGCCGACTGCGAGAAGGTGCGTACCAACATCGACGACGGCGACATCTACATCGGCGAGTACGCAAACGGCGCCGTCTGCTCGATCCAGTCCAGCTACGTCACCGTGGGCAACTATCCCGGACTGGAGGCTCGGGCTTACGGGTCGGAGGGCGCGTTGATCTGCCGGCTCGTCGACGAGTTCGGCGTCTGCCAGACCCTCCACAAGGCTAAGCCGGACGCCGTTGAGTTCGTCCCGCTGGAGATACCTGAGAGGCTGTTCCCTCCCGGCCACGAGCCGGGGGAGCCCTGGCCGTCGCTGTTCTACTCGAACCTGATCCACAACTTCAACCAGGAGATCGTCTCAGGGGGCGAGGAGAACCAGGGGAACTTCGCCCAGAGCGCCAGGGTCCAGGAGATCATCAACGCCGTCGAGCTTTCTCACAAGGAGAGTAGGTGGATCAGCCTCCCACTCGACCCGTAAGGGGCGTTGACCGCCCTACTTCCAGGTGGTCAGGACCTTCTCCCTCTTGAACAGGAGCACCGAGAACCTGAAGATGAGGAGGTCGAAGAAGGCGAGGAGCGCCGTTAACGCCAGTATCACGGGGGGCCCCAATGTCAGGGCCCCGGTCCCCTGCCCAATGAATAATCCTATGATGGGGATGATGAGAACGACACTGATCTGCTGGGCCTCCTTGAAGCCCCTCACCCTCGACGAGATGAGCACGGTGAGCCCAATGCTCGCAAGGGAGAGCGCCGGGGTCATGAGGAAGATGAGGAGGAACCACTCCAAGGTGGGGAGCAGAGGGGCCCCGAAGAGGCCGTAGGTGCCCACGTCGACGACGACGGTGTAGGCAATGAAGGACAGGATCGTGACCGCCATGGCGGGGACAAAGGAGGCGAGCATCTTCCCGAAGAGGAGCTCCCCATCAGTCAGGGGCGTGGCGAGGAGGGCCTCGATGGTCTTCCTCTCCTTCTCCCCGGCGAAGCTGTCCGATGCGATGACGCTGGAGGCCATGACGGGTATCAACAGGAAGAACGGGGCGAACATGTACACCAGGAGCACGTAGGTGAGCTGCTGGTCCTCCGTGAACCCCGCTAGCATCTCCATGACGCCGGCGGGCGCTCCCCTCATGATGGACTCGATCAGGACCTCACGTGAAGTCCCCGTGTTCACCTGGCCGGGAGCGCTGATGGCGATGAGGGGGATGACCACGCTGAAGAGCAGGGGGACCAGGGCGATGGGAGTGAGAACCTCCCAGTTGCGCCCCACCTCCCGCCAGTCCTTCCGGAAGACGAGAAGCGCCTTACTCAGCCTCATCCTCGTCCACCACCAGCTTCAGGTAGATCTCCTCCAGGGACGGCTTAAGCACCTCGACCGACTGGACCATGCCGCCCGCCATGACGACGCCCCTCACGACGTAGGGGGTGACCTCGTCGGCGTCCTTGACGCTCATCGAGAGGGTGTTGCCGTCGACGACGACCTCCTCCACTCCCTCCATAGACCTCACTGCGTCGACGACGGTCTCCGAGACCTCGCCGAGCCTGACCCTAAGGATGGGGGTGCCCGCTATCTGGCTGCGGAGCTCGTCGGTGGTCCCAATCGTCACCATGCCACCCTCGTTGATCAGCATCACCCTGCTGCACAGCCTCTCGGCGTCCTCGAGGCGGTGGGTGCAGAGGAGGATGGTCTGCCCCTCCCGTCTGCTCAGCTCCTCCATCAGGCCCCGGATGTCCTTCGAGGACCTGGGGTCGAGCCCCGACGTAGGCTCGTCCAGGAAGAGCACGTCGGGGTCGTGCACCAGGGCCCGGGCGATGGCCAGCTTCTGCTTCATCCCCTTCGAGTATGTGCCCACCTTGTCGTCCCGGCGGTGCCAGAGGTCGAAGAAGTCGAGGAGCTCCCTGATCTTCTTGGATCGGGCCTGCCTGTCGGAGACGCCGTAGGCCTCGGCGAAGAACTCCATGTTCTCCATGGCGGTGAGCCGGTCGTAGAGGCTTGGGTTCTCCGTCAGGATGCCCACAATCTCCCGTACTTTCAGGGAGTCGTCGACGACATCGAAGCCGCCGACGTACGCCGTGCCCTCCGTCGGGGTCAGGAGGCTTGCGAGCATGCGGATGGTCGTCGTCTTGCCGGCCCCGTTGGGCCCGAGGATACCGAAGATCTCCCCCTCGCCCACCTCGAAGCTCAGGTGGTCCACCGCCGTGAAGGAGTTGAAGCGTTTGGTGAGGCCCTCGGTGATTATCTCGCTCAACTGTCTACTCATTGACACCAGCTTCGTCTAGGATATTTATGCTTGGTCCCGTCAGGCGGCGGGGTAGATGAGGGCCGGCGCGGCCTCCATAATTCCCTGTAGAACCTCGTTCATGGCCTGCTCGGAGGTCTGCCTGATGATGTGAGCGGTGGCGTTGTCCACCTGGTAGTGGTTCACCCTCCGGAACGTGGGCTTCCTCACCACCCTGAGCCCCCTGAACCTGATCCTGCCCTCCTCGGTGGGCTCCGCGGAGAACTTGTACCTGTTGAACTCGACGAGGCCTACGCCCCGGGGCACCTCCCAGGGAGAGACGAGCCTCATCGGGGTGAGGACGTAGTGGTAGTTGCACCCGGAGCAGATGAGGCCTCCCCGGAAGTCGGACCTGGAGACCTTCACCTCGACCCCCCTGAGGACGTTCTCGGCCACTTCGCAGTCGTAGCTACCGAGGCCCTCCTCCAGGGTCAGCGTTCTGGGGGCCCGGGAGAGCCTCTCGCCGACGCCGCAGACGTCGATGACGTGGTGGTCGTCGAGCTCCCCGTGCCTCCTCTGCCCGAACCTGGTGAGGGGGACCTCGGTGTCAACGAGGAAACAGCCTTGGTTGAGGAGGAAGGCAGCGCCTACCTTCTTCAGGAAGCCATGGAGTTCGGACTCAACCACCCTCAGCCCCCCTGGGCGCCCCTGGCGAAGTCGTCGAGCTGGAGCACCCTCAAGCCGTCGGCGTACCCCTCACGGGGGTCGACGCCGAAGGTCATCAACATGCTCCACGCGGCCTCCCTGACCAGCTCGCAGTACTTGTCGGCGTCGTAGCCGCCCTCGTAGCCTGCGGGCCTTACCCTTCGGAAGGGATTGCTGTGGCCTGCGGCGACGTAGACGTAGTCGATAAGGTTGCCGGCGCCGACCCGGGCCTTCCCCATGTTGAGGGCCTCGGCGGCGGCGACGTGGGGCAGCCGCGCCTTGTACTCCGAGGGGTCCCTCCGAAGGACGACGGAGACAGTGAGCTCGTCCGTGGCCACCTGGCCCTGGCGGAGGCGGCGGCATGCGTCGTCGACGACCTCGAGGGCCCGGGCGACGCCGTCGGTGCGCACCTCCTCCGCGGAGCGGCAGCCCAGCAGGGTCTCTATGGCCCGTCTCTGGGTGGAGGCAACGTAGGGGGCGGTGTCCCTGCGGCGGAGCTCGATACCCCTGCAGACGATGCCGCCGTCCTGGGTGACGCCATAGTACCTGTTAGCGGCCCCGGTGCCGGGCTCCCCCTTCTGGGGGAGGAGCACGAGGTACCTGAAGTGGTTCTCCACGGCCATGGGGAGGCCGACGTGGCTGGCGATCCTTCTGGCGAGGTCGTCGAACTCGGCTCTGGTGGCGGTGGGGTGCTCCAGGAAGAGGCTGTCGTTGTTCCCGTAGAGGGTGCGGTAGCCCCACTCCCTTGCGACGTTCATGCTCTCCACGAGGGTTTTCCGGGCGGCCTTGTTCACCTCCATGAAGGTGTCCATGTTGCCGAACCTGTTGGCCCAGCAGCCGCTGTAGCCGTAAGTGCAGAACAGGATCTCCTTGAGGGCGAGCTGACGCCCCTCGCACCACCGCCACTCCGGGGAGTCCCTCGGCAGCTCGTAGCGGAGGTGCTTGAAGTGGAGGCGGCGGTCCAGGGTCTCCCGGGTGAAGTCGACGATGAAACCCTCCCTGTCCCGGGGGCCCCGTATGTTCTCGTAACTGATGTTCCTGCGGACGATGAGGTTTGGGAACATGCTCTCGAAGTCGAGGACGCCGACGTTCTCGTGGAGCCCGACATCGGGGGTGAAGATGAGGCCGCCCTGGTCCCTCTCCAGGAGCTCCTGCATCGTCATCACGGGCTGGAAACCCCCCCTGTGGCGGAGGAGAACGCCGTGAAGCCGGGCCTCGTAGCACTGCCGGCTCTCGATGGCCCGTCCGGCGGCCCACTCCACGGAGAGGCGGGCGGGGAGCCGGGTGTACTGCACCCGCTCGACGAGGCCGGCGAGGCTGAGGCGGCCGTAGGTGGAGAGGGCGACGTGGAACCTGCCGCCGTAGAGGGTGGGGCCGTCGGGGCCGACGGCGCCGAAGCGGCGGAGGCTGTGCATCCTGGCGAGGGAAAGCATCTTCTCCAGGTCGACGTCGCGGCAGGCGACGATGTCGGGGTCGACGTCGGCGAAGTGGTCGAGGAAGTCGCGGAGGGCGTTCCTCGTGGGGCCGGTGAAGGTGTACTTCTCCTCGAGGTCCTCGTTGAAGGTGATTATCGTGCCCTCCCCGCCCTTCAGCTTCATGCCGAAGGGGAGGACGGTGAAGGGAGGTGGCTCGACCTCGAGGCCCCTGGGGGCGGAGGTGATGGACCTGACCCAGCCCCTGGCGTCGGCCTCGAAGCTCACCCGCCCCATGGAGGTGAGACGGCGGTCGCAGAGGTACTTGAGCTCGTGTTCCAAGTCGGCGTCGTAGGTCTCGGCGACGCAGGGCATGGCGTCCACCTGCTTCATGACCCGGCGGTAGTTCTCCACTGAGTCCAACAGGATCCGGGCGACCTCAAGCTCCGTCTCGCCGGCGATGAAGGCCCTCCGGCGCTCCACGGTGATTCCTCGGACGTTGTCGTGCTCCTCCAGTAGGTCCCGGAGCCGGGCGGCGTCCATCCCCAAGGGCTCGGCGTAGAACTCGGGGCGGTACCTGTCGTGGAGCTTGACCCTGCCCCCGTCGGGGGTCCTGATCCAGAGGACGGCCTTGTCCCCGGTGAAGGCGACGTCCAGTAGCCAGCCATCAGCCATCGCCGGCGGCCTCCCGCAGCTCCTTGAGCTCCCGCCTGAGCATCTCTATCTCCCTCCTGTTGTCGACGGCGGTGGTGAGCAGCAGCAGGTCGAGGGGGGAGAGCACCCCGGCGTAGATCATGGCGCCTTGCTCGCTGGACCAGCGGGGCCAGAGCTCGTCGAACGCCCTCTGCATCTCGGCGTCTTTGAGGGCCGCCCTGAACCCGTCCCTGAGCTGGGCCGCCGTGTCCTGGAGGCGCCCCCGCATCGAGTCCCGGGTCACCCGCCCCATGCTAGGGCCTCCCCCCCGAAGTGGACGAGCCTCCCGACCCGGTCCCTGTCGGGGTGCTTCACCAGGTAGGCTGAGACGGGACCCCGTCTCGACTCCCTCAGGTAGACGATGGCGTTGGCGGCGTGCCTCAGGTAGCTGCCGCCCTCGGGAACCGGGATGGGCCTGGCGGAGCCGGCGGGGCGGCCGGTGGCGGCGAGGACGATACCTCTCTCGGAGCAGATGGCCCTGAGCCGGGAGACGGTGCCGGTGAACTCGGCGGGGTCCTCGTGCCTGAGGGCGTGCCTCCCGTAGAAGAGTTTGGTGAGTTGCTGCACGGCGACGAGGGTGAACCCCTCCGCGCCCTCCAGTATCCCCTCGACGAGGCGGGGCGCCCGCATCAGGTGCCTCTCCGAGAAGGAGCAGACTATGTGGATCCTGGAGAGGGCGTCCTCGACGTCGAGGCCGGCCTCCTCGATGAGGGAGAGGAGGAGCCCCGAGTCCATCACCGTCCTGGACCGCCGGTAGTTGCCGCAGACCAGGTAGACGGCCCTGCCCCCCTCATCCCTAACGGCCTCGACGAGGAGCCTGTGGAGCAGCGCGTCGGGGAAGCCGTCCTCGTCGGAACCGTAGAGGAGGTAGAAGAGACCGGGCTCCATCCGCCCCAGCAGGGCGTCGAGCTCGGGGCTGCCGGTGGCCAGGGGGCGCAGCCCCTCCCGCCTGTGGAGGATGGTAAGGGCGGACTCGAAGGGAGCTCCTGTTCGGGGTGGTGGTTGATAACTCATGGTTTTGCAGGGGGACGCGCGGCCGGACGCCTCTTAAGGCGACCGCAGTTCCGTGGGGGTGGGAGACGGGTGAAAATGAATCTATGCCTCAACGAGCGTCAGGAAGTTGGTCATCAGCATGTAGGCGAGGGTCTTCATCTCTGGCTCCCGTATCCTGCACTCCTCGAGGACCTGCTCCCTGCTCTTCCCCACGGCCTCCAGCTCCGCCGGGTAGGCGTCGGCCCACCTCCTCGCCTCCCTCCTGTCGATTTCCAAGTGGAAGATGACGCCTCTCACGTTCCCGAGGGCGAAGGCCTGGATGGGGCAGGAGTCCCCCTCCACGAGGAGGCTGCCCCCGGGGGGGACCTCGAACATGTCGCTGTGCCAGTGGAAAACGGGGAACTCCTCGGGGAAGACCTGGAACAGGGGGTCCGCCGCGCCCGCCTCGGTGAGCCAAACGTCGTAGCCCCCCACCTCCTTCTCGGGGCTCCTCCGGACCTCAGCTCCCAGCCTCCTCGCCAGCATCTGACCCCCGCAGCAGATCCCGAGGCAGGGCTTGCCGCTCTCCACGATCTCCTCGAGGAGCTCCCACTCCCTCCTGAGGAAGAGGTGGTCCTCGACGTTGTTAGCGGAGATGGGGGTGGGGCCGATGATGAACGCGTCGAAGAGCTCAGCGGGGGGGAAGGCGTCCTCCTCGTCCATGTCGTAGGCGTGGAAGACCGTGTGGCCCACCCGGAACGTCTTCAGGTACTTCTCGTAGGTGCCCAGGTTCTCCACGGGGTCGTTCTGGACTATGAGGACCCTCATCGGCTCACCACCGTGTGGCCCCCGAACTCCCTCCTGATGGCGGCGACGACCTTGCCGACGAAGGTGTCCCTCTGCCTCGACCTGAACCGCATCAGCAGTGAGAGGGCGATCACCGGGGTGGGGACCTCGAGGCCCATGGCCTCCTCGATCATCCAGCGCCCGGTCTCCCCTCCACCCACCTCCCCCGTCAGGCCCTCCAGACTCGGGTCGGCCTCGAAGGCCCTACCTGCGAGCTCCAGCATCCATGACCGGATGACGCAGCCATTGTTCCAGACCTTGGCAACCTCCCCCAGGTCTATGTTATAGGGGCCCGACTTGAGCATCTCGAAGCCCTCGCCGAGGGCCTGGAGCATGGCGTACTCAACGCCGTTGTGGACCATCTTGACGTAGTGGCCGGCGCCGTTCGGTCCGCAGTGGAGGAGGGCCCCCGGCCTTGCCACACACTCAAGGAGGGGCAGGACCATCCTGTAGGCCTCCGCAGGTCCCCCGACGGTCAGGGAGGCTCCGATCTCCGCGCCCTCGAGGCCCCCGGAGGTGCCGACGTCGAGGTAGTGGACGCCCCTTTGCGCCAGACCTTCCGAACGCCGTTTAGAGTCTTTAAAGTGACTGTTGCCGCCGTCTATGAGGACGTCCCCCCTCTCCATGTGGGGCTTCAGGTCCTCGATGACGAGGTCGACGGGATCTCCTGCGGGAACCATGATCCAGATGACCCGAGGGCGATCGAGCCTCCCCGCGAGGTCCATCAGGGACGAGGCGGGATACGCGCCGAGTTCGGTCGCCCGGTCCAGGGCGTCGGGGTCGATGTCGAAGGCGACGACCTCGTATGTCGCCAGTGTTCTCTTCACCATTCGGAGGCCCATTCTGCCGAGGCCCACGTAGCCTATCCTCATGACCATCGAGTATGGTTCAGGCTGTGGTCTTAAGGAGTTTTCCAGAAAAAGGGAGAAGGGAGGTCAGTCTGTGGGCTCGGGGTCTCTGATGATGGAGCCAGCGCAGCAGTGGATGGAGCCGCTGTTCCTGGGGCGCACCAGGCTGGAGATCTCCACCTCGACGACCTCGACGCCGATGCTCTCAAGCCACTTGGTCGCCTTCGGCGTTCCTGTGGGCACCAGTACCTTCATGGGCTCGAGGACGACGCCCGTGCCGGGTCCGATCTTCCTTCCGTCTGGGCCGAAGGTGCACGCCTCGTCGGGGGGGACGATAAAGTTCCAGTCCATCTCGGACTTTATCCAGTTCAGCAGCATGGGGTCGATCCTCTTCGGGTCCTGCACCGAGGTGTGCCTGTCGATCATCGTGTAGTGGGTGATACCAAGCCTGCTCCCGTAGCCAGGGCAGATACGGACGTCGACCTCGGGGTCCTGGGCCTTCACTATGTTGGCGTACTGGTTGTGCCCCCACTCGTTGGCCCTCCAGACGCCGGGGTCCTGAGTGTTGGCGCGGGGGTAGT
>Ga0307380_10011989_pt1 | contig 10818 bp, 9 predicted proteins | sample UN3MG_FD_202239 | JGI IMG/M metagenome (GOLD analysis project Ga0307380, IMG submission 202239) | Soil microbial communities from Risofladan, Vaasa, Finland - UN-3 | ecosystem: Environmental > Terrestrial > Soil > Coastal area > Acid sulfate soil | place: Finland: Risofladan, Vaasa | collected... | reverse complement strand
CTGCGGCGGTACGGCGACTACTTCCGCACCGTGCGCCAGATGCTGTGGTACCAGCGCCGCACGGAGCTGGCGGCCGTGAAGGAAGTCAGCAGCCTGCCCGTCGGCACCGACGCGCTGAAGCAGCCGATGCTCGGCTGGCTGATCCGCGACGCCTTCGAGGCCCGGGCGCTGGGGATGGGCTACCGCAACCTCCTCGCCGCCAGCGGGTCGATCGACGTCGGCGCGATGCTCGACATGCCGGAGCTGGACTTCCTGGTCACGCCGGCGGACTACACGGCCCGGTCGGCGGGCTTCGGGTGGGAGCCGGAGGGCATCGGCGACTCGCTCGTGCTGCGGGGCAAGACGATCTTCGTCGAGGACGACGCGCGGAGCTGGGCCACCGACGAGCGGACCACGCAGGGCGCCTGGCGGAACGTCGACGAGTGCCGCGCCGGGCTGATGCGCAACCTCGGCCTGGCGGCCAGCCGGGGGCACGTGCCGTACTGGATGAACGTCGGGCGGGGCTACTTCGACGACCCCGACGTGCTGAAGGTCGTCGCCGAGCAGGTGCCCGTCCGCCGGCGGCTGCTGACGGCCCCGCACGCCCACACCGAGCACGCGATCGCGATGATCCTCGACGACGAAAGCCCGCTGGACGAGGACCTCACCAGCGGCTTCCAGCACCTCGCCGTGCTCCGCCAGCGGACCGACCACCTGGCCCTGACCGGCCTGCCGTACCGCGTGTACCTGCTGAGCGACCTCGAGCGGGCGGACTTCCCGCCGTTCCGCTGCTACCTGCTGCCGAACTGCTTCCGCCTGACGCCGCAACGCATCGCCCTGATCCGCCGCCGGCTGATGCGCGACGGCAGCGTGGTGATCTTCGGGCCCGGCACGGGCCTCAGCGACGGTGAGAAGCTCTCGGCCGCCGGGGCCAGCGAGCTGCTGGGCTTCCCGCTGGAGCTGGTGCGCAAGCAGTCCGCGCGGCGCGTGCTGGCCTACGGCGGGTCACACCGGGCCCTGGGCGAGCTGCGCGGGGCGGTCACGTACGGCGACAGCTACGTCTACGGCCCGATCCTCCAGCCGGCGGCGGACCTTTCCGAGAGCGGCGCCGTCGAGCTGGGCAAGGTCTCGGCGTGGTGGCAGTGCAACCGGGCGGGGCTGGTGCTGAAGGAGTTCGGCAAGGGCGCCGCCGGCAACGGCCGCCCTGGCGGGCGCGGGGAGGGCGACTGCGCGGTGGCGTTCACCATGGCCGTGCCCGTCCCCGCGAGCGTGCTGCGCTGCCTGGCGGTCTACGGCGGCTGCAACGCCTGGGGCGACCTGGGCGACGTCGTCGCCGCCAGCGGCACGATGCTGGCCGTCCACAGCGTCCGCCCCGGCCGGCGGACGCTCCGCCTGCCGCAGCCCGCCACCGTAACCGACGCCGTCACCGGGCGCGTCGTCGCCCGCGCCGCCGCCCAATTCACCATCGCCCTGAAGTCCCCCGACACGCGCGTGTTCCTCCTGACGAGCGTCGGGGCCAGGTAGTTCCTGGCGAACCCTTTGGAGATGGGACCTTGCGCTGGGGCCCAGCGTCTTCCTGCAAAACACAGATCGGGTTGTATTCTGCAAGAAACGGCCCCTGACCCATGGCAGGCCCGAAGGGCATCGCCCCCCGCCATGGGCCTGCTACCGTCCCCGAAGGACCATGTCGCCGTAGGACTCGCGGATCAGGTCCTCGCGGCGGATGCCGAGAAGGGCCAGGTACTGCTCGCACTGGGCGCGGAGCTCGGCTTCGGAGAGGCCGCCTTCGATGGTCTGGGCCTCGATCTCCACGAAGCAGCCGAGGCCGGCTACCTCGTCGACGTGGAACTTGACGTTGCCGAGGAAGTAGATCTCCCGCCGCTTTTCCACGACGGCCCGCACGCCCAGGGCGCGGGCGAGGACCTCCTTGACGCCTGAGTCGGGCGGGGTGTCCGCCAGCAGCACGTCGGCGCGTTTGGGGCCGGGCTCGTCGCCGCGCTCGTACCAGATCAGGTGGTTCTCGATGGTGCCCTCGCGGAGCTTCAGCCGCCCGGCGGGCGCGCGGAAGTAGGTGTCGGCCTGGCGGTCGGTGCCGCGGAAGTCGGCCCCGCGGGCGCGGAGGGCCCCGCGGACGGCGTCGGCGTCGCGGCAGTGGGCCTTGATCTCGACGTTCAGGTGTCTCACGGTCCGTTCGCCTTCCCGGTGTGTCGTCCGGCTTGCCTTCGTCCGAGTTCGCCTGAGTCGGTTTCGGTCCAGGCGGGATCCCGATGAAATGCCCCCAGACCTCCACCTCTCGGGTTCACTCAAACTGCTGTGCGTACGAGGCGTCGTTGTACAGCCCCTCGCCGTGGCGGTCCTTTCCGTACTCCCGGATCATCTGCTGTGCCTTCTCCGTAGCCAGGAAGTCCACGAACTTGGCTGCCAGAGCCGCCCCGGCGGTTGCCCCTGCTGGCTGGCAATAGGCATGGTATACGTTGACGATAAAGGGGTCGCCTTTGAACAGCAGCTTCAGATTCGATACCTGGTGCTTGCCGACGACCCACGTGCTGCTATCGGTCATGAAGTAGCCACGCTCGGCATCGGCACGAAGGAGAGTGGGCATCATGAAATCATGCGTGCGGATATACCAGCTGCCGCCGGGGGCAATTCCGGCTTTCTGCCAGACGGCCATCTCCTTCTGATGCGTGCCGGAATTGTCTGCTCGCGAGAAGAACTTCGCCTGTGACCTGGCGATCTGCTGGTATGCCTCAGCGGCGGTCTTGGCAGCCTGTACTTGAGCCGGGTCATCGCCGGGGCCAACCAGAAAGAACTCGTTCGACCCGATCAGCGTCCGATGGGTGGCCCAGCCTTCACTGACAGCCTGTTTCTCAGCCGCGGGCGCATGCACCATGATGACGTCGGCCCGCCGGTCTTGTAGGAGCTGAAGCGATTCCCCCGTTCCCGCCTTCCGCCAGAGGATTCTCACATCGTTTTCTCGGGAGAACTCCTCGGCGAGGACCTTCAGCAGCCCCAGTTCCCCCGGGCTTCCAGTCGCGACCGTGAGGGTCCCTGAACCTGCGCCGTACACCACCGGAGACTCCTGCCGGCTGGCGGGCACGCATGACCCCAGCAGCATCGCCCCCATCAGTACGAGCGACATTCCACATTTCATGAACCATCTCCTCGGCGAGACCGCTTCGCCGTGATCAAGAATATCGAAAACTCATGTTCTCCGCCCCCCTCAACAGGTTTGGCGAAGGTTGAGCCGGGATTTCCCGGATGGCCTTCGGTCGACGACCGCCGTCGGCCTTTTTGACGAGTCTATCACCGATCGCGAGATTGGCAAGCACTTCCTCTGCCTGATGGCGGCAGGATTTGGCCGTTTCCGAGGCATGATGTGGCCCAAGACGGCCTGCATACGGCCATCCGTTGCCGATGTGGGCAGACCAGTGTCCTCCTCCCCGCGTCCTCCCGCAGTTTCGTCGAGCGTCCGCGTCATCCGGGCACCGGCTCCGGCGGCCGGAGCCGCCGTATCCGCTCCAGGATCGCCGCGAACAGCCGTTTCGGCACGGCCACTTCGGCCATCTGGAAGATCACGTACCGCGGAAGTCGGCCCGGCACCGGCGCAGGGCCTGGCGAACGGCCTCGATGTCGCCGCAAGCGGCCTTGATCTCGACGTTCACGTGCATCACGGCGTGCTCCTGTCGGCGCGGCATGTTAGCTGCTTGCGGCCCCGATTGCCCGCGGGATCGTGTGCGAGGCGTTTTCCTGGCGGAGCGTTGGGGGGGTGTGACAGGCCACGGCTTCAGCCGTGGTGAACGGCGAGGTGCCCTCCTTTCTCCAGGGCGTTTCAACGCCCTTGCCTTTCCTGGCTTCAGCCCTCGCCTCGGCATGGTTGAAGCCTCGGCGGGTAAGCCCGTTGAAACGGGCTAAGAGCTGTTGTGTGGCCATGTTCACCAGGGCTGAAGCCCTGGCCTGCTACACGGCGGACACAATGTCGCAGGGCTGCCAGGATTCCTCCTCGCACACGCGGGATCGGTATTCTCGTTTTCTGGTTGGGCGCATGCCCATGGGCGGCTATAATGACAACAGCGTTCGCTGAGACTCGTCTCGCATTTCAGGCCGCAGTCCAGACTTTGGACGTTCGTTCGTCTTTCCGGTCGTAGCTTGGCTCGGAAGGCTGATCGTCCGCATGCGCGGCAGCGTCTGCCGCGGGAGGGGGGGAGCGAGAAAGGAGGCATTCATGGCACCGATGGCGCCGCGCCCCCCGTGAGGCCCTCGTCCTCGTCCCCGGATGTGTGTGAACGGAGAAACTACGAAAGGGAGAACGCCAATGATAAGGCGGAGAAGCAGGACAGCGATAGTCGCGGTCGCCTGCCTGGTGGTGCTTGGCCTGGGCCTCACGAGGGCCACCGCAAGCAGCGTCCCCATCTGGGTAGGCGGCAACATCGACGTACACAACTATACGGGCCAGGACGCGTACGACTTCCACGTGCAGGGCACGATCAAGTCAACAGCCCCGCCCTCGTGGCACCTGTTCGCGCTGGACACGCCGGACTGGACGCTCGGACCGGGGCAGCCCGTGATCACCTCCCTCGGCGGGGACCTCTGGAGTTTCAGCGCCACCTGGTCCGGCAGCACACCCATTAAGACGTGCAACGTCGCGCACTTCGGCCTGTTCTTCGACGTGGTCTGCCGCAACGTCTGGGTGGACCTTGACGGATGGTGGACCGACCAGGCCGGCAACCGTATCCAGGTCACCCCCACGACGGGCGGGCCCGCCGTGGACAACGCCTGGCCGATCCTCGGCTTCGAGTTCCCCACGCCGTTCTCGGACCCGCCCGCGCCGGGCGACGTCTTCCGGCTCCAGCCGGACGCGGGTGTCGACCAGATCCCCGTCGAGATCGTCCAGATGGACCTTACGACCGTACGGCCCCCGGGCGTTTTCGACGACCTCGACGCCTGGATCCCCTTCCTCCAGCAACTGAACCCCCAGGACATGGGGGCGTTCAACTGGGAGGCGGTCGATCGCATACCCCAGCCGGGGACCGACGGTTTCATCGACATCCCGGTCAATCCGCTTGGATTCGGCGACGTGCTCCTCGTGCGTACGCAGGCCACGTGGGTGACAGCCAACGGCGTGGAGGAGACACACTGGTTCTTCCACGCTCACCAGGCCCATGTGCCCGAGCCCCTGACGGCGATGGGCGTGTTGATCGGCGTTTCCGGACTGGCGGCTTACATCCGCAGAAGGGCGGCCCCGAGGCACTGAGCCCAGGCCGCCGAGACATCCCCAGAACTTTGAAGCGGGCGGCCACCACGCGAGGCCGCCCGCTGTCTGTTGGGGCGCCGGGGGCCTTGGCGGATTTCCGCGCCTCGGTTCGCAAAACGCCGGCGAGGGTCCATATGATCTGATAGAGGCGGCACGGAAGACAGGGCAAGCCGAACAGACACGGGTTGCAGCGGACGGCTTGGCGGTCGTTTGCGTGCCGCAGCCGATCAGGAGGCGAATGGGGCGCCGGCGAGGCGCCCCATTGATTGCGCCCCCGGCCGGGCCGGGCGGTCCGCCGGGGGGCGGAAGGCGTTTCACAGAAAGGCAATATCCCCCCGTGGCAATCGTTAAACGGGTTGAGAGATGGAAGATCAGCGGCTTCGTGCGGTGATCGCGTCCGCACAGGCGGGCGATCCCGAGGCCTATCGGACGCTGTTGGAATCGTATGGCCGTCGGCTATACGGCTACTTTTTGCGCGCGACGGGCAGCCATCACGATGCCGAGGATCTGCTGGGCGAGTTGATGCTCCGGCTGGTCTCGCGGCTGGGCCGCTACGATGATCGTGGGCGGTTCGAGCCGTGGCTGTTCCGGATCGCGGCGAACATGGTCCGCGACCGGATCCGGCGGGTGAAGGTCAATCCCCCGCCGAGGAGCCTGTCGGTGGAGAGCGAGTCCGGGACGGCCCGGGCCGACCAGATCCTGGCCGAGACCAAGGCCGTGGATGCGGGCCTGCTGGCCGAGGAAGCGGCCGCGGACCTGCACGCGGCGCTGGCGAAACTGGACGTGACGACGCGAGAGATGATTCTGCTGCGGCATTTCGGGCAGATGAGTTTCAAGGAGATTGCCGAAGTATTTGATTGTCCGCTCGGCACGGCCCTGGCGAAAGTCCACCGGGGCCTGCGGAGCCTGCGGCGATGGATGAGTGTGGACTATGACACTGACAAATGAGCAATACGAGCGGATCGCCCGGTGGCTGGACGGCGAGGCCGTCGCCTTGAGCCCGCCCGAGCAACAGGCCGCCGAGCAGCTTCGCGGCGACGAGCGCTGGGCGGGCGGCGTCCTGGAGGCCGCGGCCCCGGCGGGCCTGGTCGCGCGGGCGCAGCAGCATGTGCTGGTTGCGGAGGTCCGGCGCGACGAGGCGGCCCTGGCGGCGCTGCTGGACGTGGCCGTGCCCCGCGAGGTGATCGACCGCGCTTTCCGTCGCGTGGCGGCCGAACTGGCCCGCCCCCGGCGGCGGCGGCTGCGGATCGGCGTGGCGGCGGCGTCGCTTGCCGCGGCGGCGGCGGTGCTGCTGGCCTTCGGGCTGGGCCGGCCCTGGCTGCGGCCCGAGAAGCTCATCTCGCCGAGTCCGCAGGCCCGGGTGCTCGCCGTGCCGGTCGAGGTCCTCTCGGCGTCGGTGCGGCAGCCTCACGACCCGGCCGTCGAGATGGTGGCCGATGAGATCGATCGGCTCGAAGTGGAGCTGCTGGCCATGGCCCCGCCGTCGCCGCTGGACGTCGGCATCGACCACGCCGAACGGGCTGTGGCGGAGTTCTGGCTGGATGATGTGCCGGACTGAGACCCGCACGCGGGTGGCGCAAACCACAAGGTAAGAGGATGCAGAAGTTCGCGATGGGTACGTTGACCGCGGCCGCGGCGGCGCTGCTTCTGGCAGCGTTGGCCGGTCGCCGGCCGCAGACAGCCGCGGCCGCACCTGCCGCTACGGCCGCACCGGAGCCCGAGCCGTCTTCCGCCGGGCCGGCCACCCGGCCGAGCGGCGATTCGGGGCGGTTCCGCCGGTACAGCTCCAGCAGGCCTCTGACCAAGGAGCAGGAGGCGGAGGTCCTGGAGTATCTCAAGACCCGGTGCCCTGAGCTGTACGCCCAGGTCATGGAAGACCAGCAGAAGGACCCCAAGAAGTACCAGCGGGCCCTCCGCTCGATGTGGTACTTCGTCTCGCGGATGAAGAACCTGCCCGAGGAGGTCCAGCGGGCGTACTACGTCCGGCAGATCAACCACGTGAAGATGTGGCGCGTGCTGAAGGACCTGGAGTCGGCCAAGGGCGCGGCCGACCGCAAACGCCTGGACGGGCAACTCCGGGACCTCGCCGGGGGGTACTTCGACGCCGAGCAGACCATTCGCGAGCACCGGCTCTCGGAGCTCAGCGAGCAGATCAAGCGCCTCAGGGCCGAGCTGAAGGCCCGAGAGGAAGACCGCGAAAACGTCATTCGCGAGTTCATCGAGCAGTTCAAGCGCGGAGTTCAGCATTTCGGGGGGCCGCCGGGAGGGCCGCCGGGAGGGCCCCCGGGTGGGCCGCCCGGTGGGCCGCCGGGGTCTCCGCCACGACCGCCCGGCAGCGGCGACCGGGAGAAGCGCCCGCCCCGCCCATCGGACCACGAAGGCGGAGGGCCGCCCCCGCCGCCCGGCAAGGGCTGACAGGGGCCGGGGCGAGGAAGCAAGGGCCTCGCACGAATCGGGTCGGGCGCCGGCCGGGGGGGCCGGCGTTCTTACGCAGAAACCTTCATGATCGGGCGGAATCCCTGTGCATTCCGGGCGTCGAGGTACACACGCATGCTGAGGAGGGGCGCTGTCTCCGGGCAGGCCGCGGCCGGTGCAACCCCCGCCGGCGGACCGGGCCAATGGCATCGGGGCGCCTGTGTGTACCTGTGCGGGGAGGTACACAACGGCCAGCGATTGTAAACATTTAATTTACAAGACTTTACATGCGAATCGCCGCCTCGGCGGAACTCGCGGCAGGTACACATAAGGTACACATAACGCTCGGCGCGGCCCGGAAGGGCAGGCGCGGGGAGGGGCCTGGGGATTACGGCCGTTTGGCGCTTGCGTTGCTGCCGGAAGATGGTTTCCTATGGTGGGGAAATGGCCACCAGTGACCCCGGGAAACCTCCCACGGGACGCGGCGCGCCCCGCCTGCCCGCCTTCGGAAGCGAGCTGGTCGATCGCCTCCGTCGGCAGGGGAACATCTGGCGGCTGCCGGGGGGCGAGATCCTGCTGCCGCGGGTCTTCGGGTTCTGCCGGGGCGTCGAGCGGGCCCTGTCGATGCTTCAGCAGGCCGTCGAAGACCATGCCCGGCAATCGGGGGGGCTGTTCCTCCTGGGGCAGATAATCCATAACCCATGGGTGAATAAATATTTCGAGAATCGTGGCGTGCGAATCCTCTCGCGGGAGCAGCTCGAGAGCGTCGAGGGATATGTCGGGGCCGAGGACTGTGTGGTGATCCCCGCGTTCGGCGTGAACCTGCCCGTGGAGCGGCGGCTGGGGGAGATTGGCTGCACGATCGTCAACACCTCCTGCGGCGACGTTCGCCGTCTGTGGGCCTGGGCGGAGCGCGCGGCACAGGACGGCTGCGGCGTGCTGATCTTCGGCCGGCCGGACCACGACGAGACCGTGGTCACCAAGAGCCGTCTGGAGGCCGTGGGCGGCCGGTACCTGGTGGTCAGCAGCCGCGACCGCACCGAGCGGTTCTGCGAGCTGATCGAGCGCGGGGCGGACGCCGCCGCCTTCGGGGCGGAGTTCGGGCCGAAGGAAACCAATGCCGCGGCGCTCCAGCCGTTCGATCGATTGGCGCAAGTCAGCCAGACCACCATGCTTTACGATGAGACCATGCGTGTTCGCGAGCGGGTCCGGGCGGCGTTTGCCCGCCGTTTCGGCCCGGCGGCGGCCGACCGGCTGGCGTTCCAGCCGACGGTCTGCCGCGCCACGCAGGCTCGCCAGGCGGCGGCCGTTGAGTTGTGCCGAGCCGGTTGCCACCTCGTGATGGTCGTCGGCGGGTTCGGCTCCTCCAACACCCGCCACCTCTACGAGCTGGCCGGCGAGTATGCCCCGGCATGGTTCATCGAGGACGCCGAGGCCATCCGGTCGCCGGAGGAGCTGGCGACCATCGACCTCGCCGACGAGCGTCACTACGTGGCGAGGGGCTGGCTGCCGGGCCGCCGGCCGCTTCGGATCGGTGTGCTGGCCGGGGCGTCCAGCCCCGAGGTGGTCATCGGCGAGGTGCTCGAGCGCCTGTCCGGGTTCCTTCGGTAGCGGCTCCGCCGCCCGCGGAGGCACCGGCCAAGACCGGTTGCACCGGGCCCCGCAAACGGGAACAATGATGGCGACGTGCCGGCGAGGCGATCCCTTCGCCCAGGCCGCATGGCCCGCGGGGAGCGCCCGGCCCGGCGCGGGAAAGAAGGACCCAACACATGCTCCGATCGCTCATGGGCAGGCGGCGGCTGTTCGGGGCCTGCGCCGCGGCAACTGCGATGGCCGCCGGCTGCGGCGGTGAGCCGCCGCCCAAGCCCCCCAGCACGCTGCGAGTGGTGGCCACGACGATGCAGATCGGCGACCTCGTTCGCGAGATCGCCGCGCGGCGGGCGGACCTGAAGGTGCTCATGGGCCCCGGTGCCGACCCCCACACGTACAAGCCGACGGCCGCGGACGCGGCGGCCATGGCCAAGGCCGACCTGGTGTTTCACAACGGGCTGGGCCTGGAGGCGGGCCTGTCGGCGCTGCTGGCGCGCCCCGGCAGCAAGTCCGTCGCCGTCAGCGCCACCTTGCCGGAGTTGGCGCTCATCCCCGCGGGGGAGGACCGGACCGACCCTCACATCTGGCTGGACCCGCGGCTGTGGAAGGTGGCCGCGGGCGTGGTCGCCGGCGCGCTGATCCGCGTCGATCGGGAAGGCGAGCCCGCCTACCGGTTCAACCTCCAGCGCCTGGCGGCCGACCTGGACGGCGCCGCCCTCGACGCCTACCGGCAGATCGCCCGCATCCCCGAGGCCCGCCGCGTGCTGGTCACCAGCCACGACGCCTTCGCGTACCTCGGGCGGGCCTACGGCCTGAAGACGCACGGCCTGTCGGGCCCGGCCGGGGGGGCCGCGCCGGACGAAAAGGCCCTGAAGCAGGCCGTGGAGTTCATCGTGCAGAACAAGGCCCCGGCCGTGTTCGCCGAGACGTCCCAGCCGGCCGGGGCGATCGATCGCCTTCTGGCCGAGTGCGCCCGGCAGGGCGTGGCGGTCCAGGGCGGCAAGGGCTCGGGGCTGGTGCTCTACTCGGGCGCGATGGGGGCCGTCGGCGAGAGGGAGGGCTACGCCGTCGACATGTACCTGGGCATGTACCGCTACAATGTCGAGACGATCGTCCGGGCGCTGCTCGCGCCCCCGGCCCCTCCGGGCGCACGGCCCGGGCCGACGAAAGGACCCGGCGGATGAACGCCTTCTACGAGCTGAACCCCGTGGTGCAGGCCCTGATCGCCACGCTGGGCACGTGGCTGGTCACGGCGCTCGGCGCGGCGCTGGTGTTCTTCACCAAGCGGGTCTCGCAGAAGTACCTCGACGCGTCGCTGGGCATGGCCGCGGGGGTGATGATCGCCGCGAGCTGCTGGAGCCTGCTGATCCCGGCGATCGAGATGAGCGAGGGCCCGCTGGGCTACGGGCGGTGGGCGTTCGTGCCCGCGCTGGCGGGGTTCCTGCTGGGGGCGGCGTTCCTGCGCGTCTGCGACAGGGTCCTGCCCCACATCCACCCCGACCTGAAGGCCCCCGAGGGCATCAAGACCCACTGGCAGCGAAGCACGCTGCTGGTGCTGGCGATCACGCTGCACAACATCCCCG
>Ga0307380_10011984_pt1 | contig 10820 bp, 4 predicted proteins | sample UN3MG_FD_202239 | JGI IMG/M metagenome (GOLD analysis project Ga0307380, IMG submission 202239) | Soil microbial communities from Risofladan, Vaasa, Finland - UN-3 | ecosystem: Environmental > Terrestrial > Soil > Coastal area > Acid sulfate soil | place: Finland: Risofladan, Vaasa | collected... | reverse complement strand
CAGCAGTGTGGTGAACACCTGTGCGCCAGCCGGGTTCATCAGACCACCCGCCACATAACCGGGCCAGATCCCACGCCCCCAGTGGGTCCACCCGCAGTCGAACATCTGGCGTTCCTTCGCATCGTCGCAGTAATGTTGCAGAATGGGCAACACCGACTTGTCCCCGGTGCGCAGGTAGTATTCCCCGCAGGCGATGCCGTTGTAGCCATTGTTCCAGGTGTGGTCGCCGATGGCTTTAACGTCCTTGGGAAAGGCATCGAAGTAGGCTTTCACCCGCGGCAGATACTGGTCATCGCCGGTGGAAAGCAGGAACAGGCAGCCGAGGGCGCCCGGAATGCCGCCCTGGTTGAATTTCTTTGGATCGGCATAAAAGGCGGCGGCCTCATCGATGATGCGCTTTGACTTTTTGCAATCCAGCGGCCAGGTCTTGCTGTAGGCACCAAGCACGGGAATCGTGACGGTTTCCTTGCGCCGAGTCTTGCCATCGGCAGAGGTCACATCGAAAACCATCCGCCCGTCCGTGGCCTCGGCCTTGGTGAGGGCGTTGCCCATCGCGACGAACGGGTCGAGCCCTTTCAGGGCGATCCCATTGATTCCGGTGAGGATCTCGTCCTTGGCGAACTTCCCTTCGGACGGGGAGCCGGGCATCATTTTCTCGACCTTGAGGACTACACCCGGATAGACCCGCGGCTTGAGTCCGGTGGTGCCGATGACGCCGAAAAATCTCTCGCGGGTCGGGTCCGGGCGGGTCTGATATATGCGTTCTTCGGTGTAGTAGTCCGCAGGTTTTGCCTGATCAGCCGCGCACAAAGTCCCGGCCATACTACACATTAACCCCGCGACTCCGACAACGACACTTGCAAATTTCGCACTCATTATTTTTGTTCCTTTCATAGTTGTTGTTCTTTCTGTAATCACCAAACTATTTTTTCTGGGCCTCAAGAAGAGCCCGGGCTTCGAAAATCCGCCGTTCAAGGTCGGCTGCCTTCAGCGCCTTTCTGAGTTCTTCGACTTCCCCGCCATTCACCAGCCCAGGGACTGCTGACTTTTTGCCAGTGTAGTTTTCGTACATATCAGCGACTGTCCAGTTGTCACTGCGCTGCGTCCCTAAGGGAATATCTTTGATGTACACCATACGGAGATTTCCCATGGGATTGCGCCCCCAGGCAAAACGGAAGTGAATGGGATTGGGCACGAGAGGACTGCTCAAAACAAGAGCCTTCCAGTTATGTTGCGGCTGACCATTGTTGTCTTTACCGGTTACCAACCATTCCGCTTTAGCAGGCTGGAATTTTCCATCTTTCCCCGCAATCGAGAACCCTGCGATCGCCTGACTGTCCACAGATGACACATCGGAGTCAAAATTCAGGATGAGGGTATTGTCCTTTGTCTCCATTGTCGTAATCATGGGCGGCTTCCAATTCACGGAGTTGACTCCATACTGGGTGGCCATGGCCCAACGCGCGATCCGCTCGGCCGCAGGTATCTTCAGTTCCGGGTGCCACCACGCCCTACGGTGGTCGTAACTGCTTGCATACCCGATGTTCTTGTCGCCTGCCTTGTAGAAGTCGAGAAAGGTTTTATAATGGGCTTCGCGGACATAAATCCCGAAGTCCATCATGCATTCCAGGTAATTGTCCAAAGTCTGCGGCGTAGTGTCAGTGCACAGGGAGATGATGCCGAACGGCATATTGGCATCATTGAATGCGGCACGCCACGAGGCGATCATCTTCGGGAAAACCTGATAGTAGAAAATTTCCGCATCAGGTCGCGCATTACAGTAACCCTGATGCCAAACCGCGCCCTTTACCGCAAACCCCGCAATTGGAGAAATCATGCTGGCATAACAGTTGCCGGGATAATACTGGTGGTCGATGGGAGCGCCGCCCGGTTTGGATGGAGGCGGCTCATTTGATGTTTTCCCCTGCTTCTTCAACTCCTCCACCCGTTGCTCATACTGTTTGATCTGATTTTCCAGCTCCTTCTTCGGATCCCACGCTGCAACCTGTTTGTCCCAGTCGGATATTAACGCCCGAACAACATCGCTATCCATGGATTTGACTACTGAGAGCGGAGTCCATGATTCGACTCTTGTTCCCCAATAGGAGGCATCGATCACTCCAATGGGAATTTGTGATGCCATATGAATCCGTCGTGCGAATATGTATCCGATCCCGGAAAATTCAGGAACGGTTTTGGGTGAGCATATGTCCCAATCGCCATCGGGCTGTTTATCTTTTTGGCGGCGCAGGAAGTTCTTCTTCTCTTTGTTGTCAACAATGGAGGGAACGGTTAGGAGCCTGATCTTGGGAAAGTTCGCGCTGGCTATTTCCACATCGCCTCCTTCAAGATTCCTAAGGGGCTCCTGCATGTTGCTCTGTCCACCCATCACCCAAACATCACCAATCAGGATGTTGTCGAGCGTGATGGTCCCATTCTTTCCCTTGATCGTCATCTGCAACGGCTCTGCCGTCGCCGGCATAGCTGGAAAAATGACCTTCCACGATCGGTCTGCGCCAGCCTTTGTGCTCTGCGTCTGTCCACCAAATGATACAGACACCTCTTCGCCTGCAACCGCCCAACCCCAAATGGTGATAGGCTTCTCGCGCTGAAGCACCATATTGGATTGAAACAGGTTATGCAGGCTGAGCCCTTCGGCAATCGCAGGAACCGGTGTCGTTGCTGATAAACCCTTCAGATAATTTGGTTGCGGCCCCGATACAAAAACGGATTTTTGAAACCAGATATGAGCTGTTCCCACCGTAGCATAATCAAACATGGCCAGATCGGTGTCTCCCCCATCCTCGCAGAAGGAAACAGGTACGGAAAATGCAGTCCAGGTATTGCTTCCTGCGGACCTGGGTGTTATGGGCAGGTGCCCTGTGGCATCTCTCTTCAGCACAGCGCCGTCCAGGCGATTCGCGTCCGCATCAGAGGCCGAAAGCAGCAGAGGTCCGCGCATAACAGCATGTCTGCCGCTCCCGCTTGGAGCAGCTACAATTCTGCCTCGGCCGTCCAGTTCCAGCCTGATAACATCACCGGTCCGCCAAGTGCGCCGCAGGGAAAGGTAAGTCCCCGGCACAGGTGCGCCTCCTGCCGGAGACCCGTTTATACTGACGCTGGTTTGTTCGCTCCAACCAGGTATTCTCAGTTTCAGGGTGAACTCAGCTGCCTGGCCGGGGTCAACCGTGATGGTTACCACATTCCCCACTGGATATTCGGTTGCGGTGGTCAACCGGACCCCGCCGCCCTGCGGAAATGAAACCAACGCGCTCCCGCTGGCGTATACATTAACCACCGGGCCTTCATCGTTAACCATGACCGCCAGCCTGGGCAGCAGCATCATACCGCGGGGGCCGTTTGCCGCGCAGCATCCCACATCGGTCCCCCATTGATACTTCCCCACATGCCAGACGGTTTGCTTGGCATAGATGGGAATCCAGGCTCCATAGTTGGCGTCTTTCCAGTTTATGGATTTGAAAAATATGTTATACATGGTTTTTTCTATCTCATCCGCATACTTGCTGTCGCCGGTAAGACGCAATAATTGATAGTTGAGCTTCATCCAGGTCACCGTGGCGCAAGTCTCTATCTTAATGTCAAAACCCGGCTGATCCTGGGCGTCGACCGAATGTTTTCCGTCGTGCTTCCTTTGACACCAGGATTCGGCGTGACTGCCCCCCGCTACGAAGGTGTGTTCCGTTGCCAGGATGGCGCTGTGATAGTCCAGTACCAGGTTAAGGTAGGCGGTGTCGCCTGTGACCCGATAGTATTCCAGCAGGCCTTCGCAAAGCGACATACGCACATAGGCATGGCCTGCCAGAATATTTGAACTCACCTGTCTCCACAGATCGGGCAGCATGAAGTTCACCAGCCACTTGGCATACTCAAGGTGTTTGGGGTCCCGGGTTTTCAAGTAGGTCAGCACAACAGGCTCCAGGATAGTGGCTCCTGCCAACCCCGAGTGGGGAGTACTTCGGAGTACCGCATCCTCATGGACATTGGTTATGAGATTATCCGTAAGCCGCGTCAAAGCTGAAAGGACCTGCGCGTCTCCCGTATGGTCATATACCACCCCTAATCCGAGCATGGTGTACTTACGGCACCAGATATCCCATACCGTCCACTTTTTTTGTTCACTCATGGTGCCGATGTAACCGTCAGACTGCTGAGACGCCATCACTTTGGATGTGCTCTGAGTGATGATGTCTTCGCCCATAATGTCGGGCCGGTACTGGAGGGCCAGTATGGCGGAGGTCATCCATTTCCCCCAGAATTCAGCTATCCAATCCTCGTCATGACCAGCTTTGCCAAAGGGATCAGCAAACTGCTTCCAGCCCTGGGGCAGCTCCCAAATTCTGTTTTTCATGCAGGCGTCTATATGTTCGCCGAGTGTACCGCTGATCACCACGGCGCCGTTGGGCAGGGTTATTAATTTGTCTTTCACTGGCAGGGCCGGGGACAATACATCGGTATAGCGCTTCCACTCATTCCCCAGCAAAGCCCTGTCAACCGCCCCCCCGTGAACAAGAATCCTGTATTTCAACTCCAGTACCTTACCCCTTTCCAGCACAAGCGGTTCATCAAACAGAACGGCAGGACTGAAGTACGGCATGTCTTTGGCAACATACCAGGACGATGGCTGCCTCACATTCGCAGGATGACTGAAAATGGCCACGCCTCCGCGACCCTCAGCGAATTTGCCGCTGACGTTTACCCACTCGGATTTTTTGCCATGTATGGCTGCACCCTCACGCCCTTCGCTGTCAACAAACGTCCATCCCTCGGTCTCTTTCGCCATGCGCAGCGACAATCCGGCGTACCCTCCGTACTCCACACCATTCGTCTGCCCTGGAATTGGAGTTCTCCCCAACACCGCATTGCTCGCCGCAGTAACAAAACGTGATGCCCAGTCAATCCGGTAACAGCCATCAGCCTGCGGCGCACTCACCTCAACAACTCTCTTCTCCGACAGCACTTCCTCCTTTTCCGGCGGATGATAACTCAACGTCATTTCAATCCTGGCTGAAAAATCCGCCGAGGCGCTTACCTTAACCCCGGTCAACTCCGTGCGCCCCGCCGACAAGCCCGTCTTGCCGTCCTCTTCCCAGTAATTCAAGCCGTCAATATGCTTCCAGGAGAACCACAAAGCCCTGTGCCAGGGATGATCGCCCGGCCTCAGCCACGACAACACCGAACCGTCAACCGTGCTCAGGGGATGGAAATATGGTTTTCCCTCAGCCTTGTCGTAATTCAACTGCCATACAACCTTCCCCCTGTTCAGCAACGCAACCGAATTAGTCTCCTGGCGCCACGCATATTCATTCGCTTGAACCGCCGTACCGGTCACATTCCCTGCCGCAGGGACAACTCCCAACCCGGCAAGAACAAAAACACCTATCAAATATGAAAAACAACTCTTCATGCTCGGTCTCCTGTCAAACCTTGGAATTTTCATTTTCTTTATACCTTCATTAACCATTCGTTACTTAGAAACTACAGATCAAACGTTTCCCTATTCGAGGTCATTCTTCTTCAAGCCCTCCAGGAAGACGTCGATCTGTCCCAAAGGCTGCTCCTTGTCATATCCAACGTTACTGTATACGGCCAGGACATTGGTGCCTTTCTTAAGATAGTCAGCGTTTATCATAGTTCTCTGATAATGCGGCTTGTCTTCCGACCATACATAAGAAGTAATTTCTTTGCCGTTCAAATAGACTCGAAACCCCTGGACGGCCAACACGCATGCACGACAGATGTCACAATCAACCGCCTCAAGCTCGAAAGTTGTCCGCGCCAGCAGAAACTCCCCGCTCCCCCAGTCGGAATTGTTTGCGAAGGAAACCTCGCCTTGTTTGTACTGGCCAATTCCTATCGGTGCTTTCCCGGCTTTCCATTTGCTGTCGTCAAAACCAGGCGCATACCACTTTTCTAAACCGGCCGGCAGGGTGATATCCCGGAAGCGCTCCCTCTCGCGATGATCCATGACCTCTGCCGGCTGCGGGTCAACAGAGCAGTAGCGCCAGGTGCGCCCCACGGGCGCGGGCTTGCCGATCACCTGCCAGTCGACTTTCGGATTCTTGAGTTTGGCCAGATCAAGAACCGTGTCTATCACGGTCATGTTATGTTCGCTGCCAGATTCACTGCCATACTTTATGCGCTTTATCAATTCAGCCCGGTACGCGCTGCAGAGTATGTCCGTCAGCTCCTGCCTCTGATCCTGCGGCAGCTTCTTCAATGCTGTATAGAAGCCAAAAGAAGTCCCCTCGCGGTCGAAACTGGGCGCACCGATAAGACGTACAATATCTACGGCAGCCAGCTGCGGAAGGCGTTCCTTGATTGTTTTGGCAACCTGGAGCGCCGTTTCAGGAGCCTTCTGCAAACAGACGGTGGCCGCTGTCTGAATGTTATACCCTCCCTCGGCAGCGCGATCTCCAGACTTGACCTCGCTCTCCTGCACAGCACGCATAAAGCCCGCCAGTATCTGAGCGCCCTGCGGACTGGTCACCTTCTTCCTGCTCATGGCCTCCTGCAGCCGGCGCGTGAACCCTTCGCGTGGCATGGTGTGATATTCAGTAACCATCATCGTGATCAGGGTCGGCAACACCAGCTGAAACAGCTGATCATCCTTCTCCAGCCCCATCAGAGCCACAAACGAAGATTCGCGCAGCCACCAATCCTCGTGTGTTGTCCATGGCATGATCAGCTTCAGGCAACTGTTAATCTCTTGAGGAGACGCCAGACTCAGAGCCATCAGTGCACCGTCCACCACCCACAGGGCCTCTTTGGGATCGGCCAGCATCTTCTTGATATCCGCCAGCATCTGCGGCGTGAGCTCTTCCGTCTTGAGCGTCGCGCCACCCATGCCGAACCAGTAATTATAATCTATGATGCCGTCAAGCCCGGCCCGCCGGACACGCGGATCAGGATCCTGCAGGAGCTTTTCCAGTTCGTCCAGGGCGCCGACCGTACGCAGAGCCTTGGCGGCCTGCACACGAATCATGTAATTCCTGTGGTAAACGTTCTTAAGCATTTCCTTGCGGGGCACGCTCTGCAAATCATTTTCCGGCTTATGATAGGCACCCCCGAATTTCCAGAAGGGAACATGCGTCGGCTCCGATTTTCCATACGCGCTGTACTTCGGATTGTCATCGACGGAAAGAAACGCCAGGTCCGCCGGTCGGCCCCAAAGATGCTCCGGCAATTTGAAATCCTTTGCAACCTTCGAACGCGGCGCACCGCTTATGCGAAGTGTCTTCAAGGGCGCCGTATAGGTCAAAGCCAAGGCAGCGCCCGTACCTTCATCATCAAAACCCTGACAGGTCGAATTTCCCAAGGCACCGGAAGGACGGCGGCTCAAGTCATACCACCACTCCAGCCGATTCATGACTGTGCGATACTCAGGGGCCTTTTTATCGATGAGATAGGATGAAGTCAGTCCGCGCCAGATGGCGTCACCGCGGCCGTTGTCGCCATGTCCCAGCACCAACCCGGGATAGCTGTCAATCATCGACAAGCTATAATAGTCTCTTGCCTTGCTGTAAATGCTGGTGTCGCCTTGCGCACCGGAGGCAATCAGCATGGCGGCGGCGCCCATGCCGTCCTTGCCGTTTGACTGAAGCCCGCCTTCAGGACGATGATCACCATACGGCACCGTCCCGTGCCCGGTAAAGCGGTACCAGAAACGCAACGCCCCAAGCAATGTCTTCTCATCAACGTCCACGCCGCACTCTTTTGACAACAGGAGCGTGGTCAGCACTTGGCAACCCGCTGGATTCATTAATCCGCCGGAGACATATGCCGGCCAGATTCCGCGCCCCCAGTGGGTCCAACTGCAGCCGAACATCTGCCTCTCTTTAGCGTCCTCGCAATAGTGTTGCAGAACAGGCAGCACATCCTTGTCGCCGGTTCGCAGATAGTATTCGGCGCAGGCGATGCCGTTGTAGCCGTTGTTCCAGGTGTGGTCTCCAATGCCCTTTGGATTCTTCACGAACGGCGCGAAATATTCTTTCACACACGGGACATACTTGTCATCGCCCGTAGAGAGCAGGAACAGGCAGGTCAGCGCGCCGCCGATACCCTTTTCTTCAAAATACTTCTTCTTGAACGCATTGTTGGTCGAATAATATTCCGCCGCCTGCTTGATGATCTTTGCGGATTTCTCGCACGTGAGCGGCCAGGTCTTGCTGTAGGCCCCCAGCACCGGTATCGTGATTGCTACTTTCTTTGCTGGCGCATCTTCGGCGTCCTGCACCTCAAACGTCATCTTTCCGTCCGTGGCCTCTGCCTGTGTGAGGGCACTTCCCAGCGCGACGATCGGGTTCTTGCCTTTCAAGGCCGCGCCATTGATGCCGACGATGATTTGTCCCGCCTTGAATTGACCCTCTGCCGGCGTGCCGGGGACCGTCTCCTCGACCTTGACGACCACACCCTTGTAAATACGCACCTTCAAGCCTGTGACGCCGATGTTACCTAAACTCATCTCCCCGTCAGGATTGGGTCTCGACCAATAGACATGCTCCTCCGTGTAGTACGCATCCTTTCCCCCCACCGCCCCGGCTACAGCCATACTACACATTAATCCCGCGACTCCGACAACGACACTTGCAAATTTCGCACTCATCTTGTTTGTTGTTTTCATTACTCTTGTTCCTTGTTCCTTGTTAATTTCTGTAAAGGCAGCAAGGCCTCTGCAAACGCCTTGCCCATCTGCGCGAATATCTTCGCGCTGCCAAAATAGTGGTAACCGCCATTGGAAGCGCCTTTGAGGGCCTCCCTGTCTTTGGGTGAAAGGACTTCCTCCAAGGCGAGATCGAACTTCGCCTGATCTGCTTTGGTGATACCCTCAATCCGCACATCTACCGCGGCATAATGTTCCGGGGAGTTAAGATCATATTGGTCATTGGCATAGACCGCCAAGACGTTCTTCCCCTTCTTCAAATGCTTGATCTGTTCTTTGTCGAGAACGATGGAACCGTACTGCGGCCTGTCCTGCCACCAGATGTAGGTGTGAATCTTTTGTCCGTTCAAATAAACATGGAATCCTTGTCTTGCCAGAATCGCGATGCGATACGAATCGCAGTCGAGGTCTTTGACGTCAAACGTTGTCCGCATCAGCAGGAATTCGCCATTACCCCATGGTGAGGGGAATTTGTCCAGGGTGATTCCGCTATGTTTCCAAACGCCCTTTCCGATAGGGGCCTTGCCTTCTGTCCATTTGCTGTCATCGAAGTCGGGCATGTACCAATTCTCCACCCCGGCTGGCAGTGTGATGTCACGGAATCGCCTGCCGTCATATTTTTCCATCTTATCCTTCTTTTCGGTGGCATCAATCGTAGCGAAGCGCCAGACCCGTTCCTCTGGCAGAGGCTTGCCAACCGGCTTCCAGTAATTATCCCATTTCCGTTCCGTGTCTAAAGTTCCATCTTTTTTCAATGTGTGCGCCGTCCCGACGATAGTGTTAAACTCGCCCTGCCTGGGTTCTGCGGCGGCAATGTCATGATCCCAGAAGGGAGCGGTCTCAACAGCAACCACATTGCCCTTGAACTCGGGCATGTCGGCCGGCGCGGCCATGGCCTTGCGGAAATTCACAGCTTCGCGCTCACCGCCGACTCCCAGTACGCCGATCACGAATGGCATCTTCGAAGCTGAGAGGTCTTTGCGAACATCGCGAATGAAGTGTGACAACAAGCGCGAGTATTCATCATAGTTCCCATTGGGGTAGGTCGTCCCATCGACCAGGTCGTTAAAACCCTGAAGCCAGACAAAACCGGCCAGTTCATAACCAGCCTTCTCGTCATACTCCGGACAGACCCGCTTGGGATCGGCCAGCACCTTTTTAACATGTTCGATCATCATCCGGTAAAACACACCCGAGGCGGCATCCTTGTCATCCTGCCATTTTTTCCGGTCCTCGAGTTTGGGAACCCCGTGGGCGCCATGGGGATACTTGTCCCACACGTCCTGAACCGCCTTGGGCAGCTTGTATGGCCCGGCACTGGGCGGACGGAATTCGGTATTGAGCGACCTGCCGCCCCAGGCGGTCTTGATAATCAGGATGGGCTGCTTCAGCTCTTTCTCCATATAGATTCCGAAGGTGAACTCAGGACCGATCTTGCCACACATCTCGGTGGGTTGATTTCCACGTGCGCCACAGCCGGACGAACCTTTCACAGGCCCGAGCGATTGGTACAAATACCGCTGCCGTTCTTGTAATCACACGGATTGGGTTGAAGATATCGTCGTGGACGCTTTCCCCCCGGATGCCCCTGGAGGATGCCCCCCTCTCGTCTGCCCGGAATGCGGCGAAAGCTTCAGCTACGACTCCTCCGAACCCATAAAACGGTCCCTGCAACACCCAGATCATACGATCTGACACAGGAATAACAAAAAAATCAAACGCTGATTCTTTCTTTACCTTATAAAGCATCAAAATACAATTTCCTATACTATTGAATTATTGGTAGCAGTACAGAAAGATTACAAACAGCGAAAGGCAATGCAGGAATTACCGCCGCCTCAAGAGCCGATACCGGATGGCTTGTCGCCAACGGAGTCGATGGAGCAAAAGCACCTGACTGAGCGTGGCCGCAAGTTGTATAAGCTGCGAGGCCAGACGGTTGAGCCGGTGTTCGGGCAGATTAAAGACGTTCGTGGAATTGACAGATTTATGCGGCGAGGATTTGAGGCATGCCGCAGCGAGTGGTCGCTGATATGCGCTACTCACAATCTTTTGAAGCTGTGGCGAAGCTCAAAAGCCTGCTGGAATTGATAAAGAAGCTGATTTTGACAATTTTGACGCTCGCGTCAAAAGTCTTCTT
>Ga0307380_10011981_pt1 | contig 10822 bp, 7 predicted proteins | sample UN3MG_FD_202239 | JGI IMG/M metagenome (GOLD analysis project Ga0307380, IMG submission 202239) | Soil microbial communities from Risofladan, Vaasa, Finland - UN-3 | ecosystem: Environmental > Terrestrial > Soil > Coastal area > Acid sulfate soil | place: Finland: Risofladan, Vaasa | collected... | reverse complement strand
CCAGCGCCTAACAACTCCACGGAGTTCGCGGCGACGACGGCCGCCAGCAACGGCGGCCGCCAACAATAACAGCCGCATTGGAGGAGGAACTCGTGAAGAAGAGCCTGCCGCGGCGCGCAGCAGCTCCGCCGAAGTACGACATCGCCTACTCGCAGGACCTCGTCACCCCCCATGTGAAGTGGGCCGATCCCTACGCGGAGGGGCCCGTCCGCGCGCTCATCGTGGGGAGCGTGCACGAGGGGCGTACCGTCGTGGAGCTGAAGCAGCGGCTCACGCTCGACGCCCGCGTCGTCAGCATCGACCCCCGGTGGGACGTCAACAAGTGGTGCATGGACCGCTACCCCCATTTCGATTCACTGCCGGCCAACGATTACAGCATTGCCTACTCGGTGCTCGAGTCGGAGCTCGCCTCCGACGCGAGATACGACGTCCTCGTGATGCACAGCGTCATCGGCTGGAACGACATGCCGAAGACAGTCAGGGATCTCGTCCACAAGCGTGTGCGCCGGGGCGAGGGCCTGGTGCTGGTCCACCCGCAGCTCGGGGAGAAAGGGAAGGATAGCGACCTATGGGATATCTCTCCCATCGTCTCGGTTCCGCCGACGCGCCTCACTGCGGAAGGGGCCGGGCTCGACCAAGGATATCCGGACCCGCCCAAGCAGGCCATCTCGGGGAAGCCCTGGGCCAAAGCGGCCGACCACTACCTCGCAGACGGCGTTCCCTTCGAGGCCCTGCCCTACGGGCCGCTCCGGCACTACATCTACCATCTCGGCAAGGGAGCGCAGGCGCTGGTAACCGGCGAGAATGGCGCCCCGGTGGTGGCGGTCAAGGAGTACGGGAAGGGCCGTGTGGTGGGGCTGGCCTACCACAACTATGCCCTCTTCCCGGAGCTGGACATGCGGCGGGGCGAGCGGAATGAGACCTTCTGGGAGTACCTCTTCAGCCTCCTCATGCGATCCGCCGTCTGGGCCGCTCGGAAGGAGCCGAAGGTCAGGCTGACAGGAGTGGACCTGTCGGCAAGGCACTTCGATCCGGAATCGGCTGGCGCGGGCGCCGCCACGATTCAGCTGCAGAACGATGCCGCGGCGAGGGCCGGCAGGATCGACGTCACCGTCCGCGACGAGCGAGGCGAGATCGAAGAGCAGGTCACCCGGACGGTCAAGCTCGGCAAGGGCGCGCGGGAGGTGCGGCTCTCCCTGCCGAAGGGCGCGGCCGCCGGCGGACGCCACCTCGTGGACGTGATCGTCAGCGCCGACGGAAAGAAGCAGGACTGGGGAACGGTTACCTATCAGGTGCGACGCTCAGCCCGCGTGACCAAGGTCGCGCTCGAGGCGGAGGCCGTATCCGCCGGAGGGAGCATCGCCGGCCAGGCTCTCCTTTCCGGTAAGCCGCAGGGATTGACCCTCGTCGCCGAGCTTTGGGACCTCAGCGGCCGGCTCCTTAGCCGCCAGGAGAGCGAAGTTCGCCGAGGCCGCGAGGTGCGGTTCCGGCTGACATGCCCCGACGCGCTGACGAACCGCGGCTGGGTGAAATGCACTTTGATGGACGGCGATCGACACGTGGATGAGGCGCGGGCAGAGATAGCGCTCACCGCCCCGCGCAGGAAGTGGCAGGACTACGAGGTGATCCTGCCGTGGCTTCACGGCGGCGTGTGGCCCTGGACGGGTCTCGTGGAATCCCAGTACACCCAAATGGGGGTCACCAGCACCTCGGATACCCAGTACCGCTTCCCTCTCACGGTCTCGATGCATCCGCCCGGGTTCGGCGTCTACTGGTATCGGCGCTTCCCCTATCTGGAGCGCAAAGATGCCTACCGGAAGACCGGAGACACCAAGTGGCTGGAGCGAGTGCCGTGCATCCATACCGACGAGTTCCGCAAGCCGGTGGCGAGGGCGCTCCGCCGCGGGATTCCGCCCATCCTCAAGTACAGCCCACTCGCCTACTACATCGCGGATGAGTCGTCGATCACCTGCTACGAAGACGCCCTCGACCTGTGCTGGAGCAAGGCGACGCTGGCAGAGTTCAGGAAGTGGCTCCGGCGCTGGTACGGCTCCCTCGACCGGCTCAATGCCGAGTGGGACACGCGCTATCGGAGCTGGGAGAAGGTCATGCCGGTGACCTTTAAGGAGGCGCAGAAGCGCAGGAATCCGGCGCCGTGGGTCGACCATCGGTTGTTCATGAACACAACCCTCGCCGATGCCTTCCGCTACACCAGCAAGGTGGCGCAGAAAGTGGACCCGCAGGGCCTGGTGACGATCTCCGGCACCCAGCTCCCGGGATCCCACAATGGCTGCGATTGGTCGAAGATCGACAAGATCGTGGAATACCTGCAGCCCTATTCCGGCGGCGGGCAGGACGAGATGCACCGTTCTTTCAACCCGGACATGATCCTGACCGGCTTTACCGGGTATGCCCTGTCCGGAATCCCTCTCGAGCACGAGATCTGGCATCGATTCCTGCACGGCCATCGCGGCGCATCTATCTTCTGGGGCTACACGATGGCCGACCCCGATCTCACGATCAACGCCCAGGGTCGGTCGCTGCGGAAGTGCTTCGGCGAGCTGCGCGGAGAGGGACTCTGTCGCGTCATCGCTGGGCTCAAGCGCCAGCACGACAGGGTCGCCATTCACTTCTCCATGGCCAGCGGGCACACGTGGTGGATCTCCGACGGGAAGCTCAAGCTCAAAGATATGGAGTACGGACGCAGGACGTCGCCCAGCTTTAACCGCTTCATCGCCAGCCGCGTGGGCTGGGGGCAGGTCATGGAGGACCTGGGCCACCAGTACAGCTACGTGCCATACTCCGACGTCGAGAAGGGCGGGCTCACCGGGTATCGCGCCCTCGTCCTGCCTGGCTCGATCGCCCTGTCGGAGAAAGAAGTCGAGCAGATAAAGGCCTTCGTGAAGAGCGGTGGGCTGCTGCTGGCAGACGAGATGCCCGGGCAGACGGACGTCCACGGAAAGCGGCTGCCGGAAGCATCGCTGGCAGAGGTCTTCGCCGGCGAGCGCTACGGCCGAGGTCGCGCCGTGCTGCTGCGCCGCTGGCTGGATGAGTATGACAATCAGAGGTTGCGCACCTTCGGTGAGGAGGTTCGAGGGCAGGTGCGAGAGGCACTGGAGACGTCCCGGATCAAACCCCGCGTGGACGTGAACGCCGGCGGGACGCACCCCGTCGCCGTAGAGCGCGTCTCCTGGAGCGGAGGGCGGGTCGAGGCACTCGCCATCCTGAAGGAACCAGCCGGGCGGTTCGGCGAGAGCTCCGATGGGACGAGCGTCTATGAGCCCGTCGCGGGGATGAAGCCGACCGAGCGAGTGCGGGTGCGACTCCCGAAGGAGGGGCACTGGTACGACCTACGGGCACATGCCTACCTCGGAGTCCGGGATGAGATACGCACGACCCTCAAGGAAGCCGATCCGAAGATCTACGCCATGCTTCCCTACAAGGTCGGCAGCCTGTCCCTATCGATCACCGGAGGGCGCGCTCCAGGCGAGGCCGTGAAGTATCAGACCAAGGTCACCGCCGGCCGGGCACGCCCCGTACGCCACGTCCTCAAAGTCGAGGTCTTTGGGCCGGACGGCGAGAAACGCCATCTCTACTCGGGGAACGTCGATGCACCCGCCGGAAGCGCGAAGGGCGCCTTCCATCTCTCGCTCAACGACGCAAAGGGCAGGTGGCGCATTGCCGTGACCGATGTCTTCTCCGGAGAGACGGCAGAGAAGAGTTGGACGGTGAGATAGCGCCGACGCGGTCCGCCTCCCTGTCCTCAAGGCAGGCGATCATCCAGACGAAACACGGGCGTGCGCCACACACGGCGCACGCCCGTCGCATCGGTAAGATCCGCCCGACGATCACCAGTCCAGATTCAAGTCCTTGAACTCTCCGCCGTGGAGGTCCTGAATCCTCGCCAGCTCCTCCGCCGACAGCCGGCCTCCAGCCGCGGCCGCGTTCTCTTCGAGGTGCTCGACGGAGGTCGTGCCGGGGATGGCCGCCGAGACCGCGCCGAACGACAGCACGAACTGGAGCGCGGCCTCCGACCACGTCCGGCCGGTGCCCTCCGCGAGGAACTTTACCTCATCGAACAGGCCCTGACGGCGTTTCGTTTCCTCCTCGCTCCAGCGATCCCGGGGATCGTCGAGCTTCCGCGGCTTCCCCGGTTCGAGGTCGCCGCCGAGCATCCCCGAATCCAGTGGCGACTTGACGATGACCCCCACCCCCCTGCGCTCCGCCTCAGCCAAGAACCGCTCGGCCGGTCCTTGATGGAAGAGGTTGAACGCGATCTGAATGGAGTCCACGTTCCACGCCTCGATGGCCTCGATGCCAAATTCGCCCCCGTCCAGCGAAATGCCGTAGAAGCGGATCTTCCCCTCGTCCTTGACTGCGTGGAGAGCGGCAAGTAGCTCATCATCCTGGAGAATAGCGCGGGGTGGGCTGTGAAGCTGGTAGATGTCGATGTAGTCCGTCCGAAGCCGCTTCAGGCTTTCCTCCAGCGACTTCCTCATGTGGGATACGGTGAAGTCCTTCCCTTTGCCGGGGATCGTGCCGAACTTCGTGGCGAGGATCACTTCATCCCGCCGCGGCGACAGAACCTTACCCAGCCACTCCTCGCTCCGATAGCTGCTGTAGAAGTCGGCGCTGTCGAAGAAGTTCACACCCAGTTCGACGGCGCGGCTCAAGAGCGGCGCGTAATCGGCGTCGGGATCGGTGCCGAGCGGGCCGCAGCCCAGCCCGATCTCCGACACCCGCATGCCCGTCTTCCCGAAGCTGCGGTACTCCATCTCGTGGTTCCCTCTCTTTCCCTGATGCGCCGATACTCTTGGCGGCCGGGACCGAGGGGTCCTTGTCCGGCGTGAAGCCAGGTGCCGCTGCAGGGGATCGGTCGGGCGCTGAGAAGTAGACTGCCAGTCCATGAGGAGAGACTCGACATGAAGATCGGCGCGATGACGACGTCGTTTCGCAAGACCTTCGAGGAGTCGCTCGAGGCGGCCGCGGCGCTGAACGTCGACGGCGTGCAGATCTGGGTGACGAACCTAACCTATTACGACCCGGATCATCCGGTCGGCGAGCTCGACCCGGACCTGACCACAGAGGACGAGAAGCGGTGGCTGCGGGAGAAGCTGAAGACCTTGGGAATGGGGATATCAGCGCTCTGCGGCGACTTAGGGCGCGGCTTCATCGAGCCCGACCATCTCGAAGAAGACGTGGCGAAGACGAAACGGATGATGGACTTCGCCGCCTCCATGGGAGTGAAGGTCCTCACCTCGCACATCGGCCGCATCCCCGAAGACCCGAACGACCCCGGCTACAAGAGGGCGGCAGAGGCGCTGGAGGAGATCGGGGCTCACGGCGACAAGGTCGGTGTGTGGTTTGCCAGCGAGACGGGGCCCGAGTCCGGAGCGACGCTGGCGGCGTTCCTGAGAGGGCTGAAGGCGAAATCGATCAGAGCGAATTACGACCCCGCAAATATGGTGATGCGCGGCTTCGATCCCGTGCAAGGAGTGTACGACCTGGGTGACCTGATCGTCCATACCCACGCAAAGGACGGGATCGGGCCCGGGCCGAACCGCGGCGAGGTGCCGCTGGGCGAGGGCGAGGTGCCGTGGCCGGCCTATCTCCGCGCGCTGAAAGAGATCGGGTATGACGAGTATCTGACCATCGAGCGCGAGGTCGGCGAAGACCCGGCCGCCGATATCGTGACCGCGGCGAAGTTCCTGCGGGAGCAACTCGCGAATCTGTGACCCACGACCCGCGCCTCTTTCCGGATTGCACTCCATGACCAGCTACGAAATCGTCAGACGCGCTATCGAGTTCGAGCGCCCCGTGCGGATTCCCATCCGCTTCGCCGCGCTCGACGTCGATGACACCCATCGGGCCGGCGTTGGTCCGGCCGCCGGCTGGAGACCCCCCGAACCCAACGCGGATGAATGGGGCTGCGTCTGGGAGGTCCCGCCGGAGGGCAGCGGCATCGTCAACATGGGCCAGCCCAAAGGTCACCCGCTTTCATCCCTCGACCACATGGATGAGATCCCCTGGCCGGACCCGACCGACGACGCGCGCTACGAGGTGACCGCCCGCGACCTGGAAAGCGCGGGCGACAAGTACGTCACGGTCGGCTGTGGCTTCACCTTCTTCGAGCGGATGCACTTCCTGCACGGTATGCCGGAGCTGCTGGTGGATATGCACGAGCGGCCGGCCCGGGTCCACGAGCTGGCCGAGCGCGTGCTCGAGTTCCCCATCGGCGTCGCTCGAGAGATCGGGCGCCGATTCCGGGGCCGCATCCACGGCTTCACCATGACCGACGACTGGGGCACCCAGCAGGCATGCTTCCTGAGTATGCCGATGTGGCGCAAGTTCTTCAAGGACCGCTACCGCCGACTCTTCGACGCCATCCACGACGCGGGCATGCACGCCTGGATGCACTCCTGCGGCCACGTCAATGAGGTCATCGGCGAGTGGATCGACTGCGGCCTCGACGTCGTCAACCTTCAGCAGCCGCGTAACCTGGGCATCGAGGAAATCGGCCGGCGTTACCGCGGCCGCATCTGCTTCGAAAGCCTCTGCGACATTCAATCGACCCTCCCCCGAGGGGACGCCCAGGAGATCCGCCAGGAGGCCGCCCTGTTGCTGGAGCAGTGGGCCACGCCGGAGGGGGGCTTCATCCTCAGCGACTACGGGGAGGGAGCCGCCATCGGCGTTCCCGATGAAACGAAGCGCATCATGCTCGACGCCTTCATCGAACTCGCCGCGCCTGGATTGAACGTCTGATCCGACGCTGCCACTGGTATCGTGCCCGGCCGGCTCAAGTGAAACCCCTAACAGGCCGATTCAAGGAGCCATGAAGCTTGGAGCGGATAATCAGACGGCTTGAAGCCGAGCCGATGACAAGGATCGTTGCGCTCGGCTCGTCGAACACAGAGCTCGCCTACCACAGTGAAGGCTGCCACAACTGGTTCGGGTGGCTCGAGGTAGGGTTGCGCGACAGATTCGGACGAGTACACCACGCGATCAACGCGGGAGTGTCTGGGGAGACGTCGCGCGACATGCTGGCTCGGTTCGACCGTGACGTCGCACATTACCGGCCTCACCTCGTCATCATCACGACGGGAGGAAATGACTGCAGCCCTGAGAACGATCTTCCGAGAAATGAATTCGAAGGCAATTTGAGGGAGCTGGTCGCCCGCTGCCGTGCTCTTAGCGACTGCTTGGTGATACTTCAGACCTACTACGCCTTCGATGTTGTGGCGATGGGTGACGAGCCCGAACGTGCACGTCGTTTCCCCGAGTACATGGATTCGGTGCGGAAAGTGGCCGGCACTGGCGAGGCGATTCTCTTCGACCACCTCGTGCGCTGGGAGAGGCTGCGTCTGCAGGACTACGCCACTTACGCGGGGCTGATGCGCGATGCGATGCACCTGAACCCTCGGGGGAACATGGTGCTGGGGCTGGACGTGCTCAGGCAGTTTGCGGCCGCTGTGACGGGCGAAACCGCCGAGCGGTGTGCAAAGGGGATCGCAGTGCAAGCGGTGATGGACCAGCTCGGTAGGGGCTAGCCCGAGCCGAACTCGGCCGCCGCCTCCAGCATCGCAACCATGTTCTCCGGCGCCACCTCCGGCTGGATGTTGTGGACTTGGGTGAAGACGAAGCCTCCACCGGGAGCGAAATCGCCGATGCGACGCTTCACTTCCTCCCTTACCTCGGCCGGAGTGCCGCGGTTGAGCACATGCTGCGTATCACACCCCCCGCCCCAGAACGTGATATCGCCGCCGAAGTCGCGCTTTAGCGCGGCCGAATCCATCTCGGCCGCCGACACCTGCACCGGGTTGAGGGCATCGACGCCGACCTCGATCAGGCCCGGTATCGCCCAGCGCACAGACCCGCAGGAGTGGAACAGAAGCGGCAGGCCGCTCACCGTCTTGAGGTGAGAGAACAGCCGCTGCTGGTGCGGCTTGATCCGCTTCCGGTAGAGATCGGGAGAGAGCATCGGCCCCGCCTGCGTCCCCAGATCGTCGTTCACCAGGATAACGTCCACCAGACCGTCGAGCGCTGGGAACAGCCGATCCACCCGCTCGCAGTAGCTCTCCACGAGCTCGCTCAGAAGCGCGTCGGCCAGCGTGGGCTCCAGCATCAGGTCCGACATGAAGTTCTCGAAACCGCGAAGAAGCTGACCCGCGGCGAGGAGGTGTGCCTGGAAGTTGAATATCGCCGCCCGATCCGACTGCTCCCGCATCGCGCGAGCGCGAGCGGCGAACTGCTCGACGCTCTCATCCGTGAAGAAGGGGTGATCGAAGGCGCGGATGATATCCCGGTTGAGACTGATGTCCGAGATGGAGTCAGCGTCGGAGAGGGGCGGGTTGACCGGATCGAAGTGAAACCCAGCCGAGGCGCGCCGCGCAATGACACCACCCGAAGGACCGAGAGCCTCCTCCGTTCCATCGAGACGCTGGGTGGTCTCCCAGCCTTCGGGCACCTCACACGGGCTCCCGTCCGGGAGCCGCGCCGCCCGCCAACGCCGCGGCTCGAAGATCACAGGATATGCGGCGACCCCAAAGCGATCCTTGATCTCGTCCTCGACCAGCACGACGTGTTGATAGGGCTCGAAGACACGGCCGCCCTCGGGCATTCCGAGATAGCGCTTCAGCGCGTTGTAGGCCGGGGCCGTGAGGCCGGAAGACTCCGTTCCGCCAAGATCGATCGGGACGCGATCGGGTTCACGATGGCCCATGGCGCAGAGCACGCGAGCGCGGTGTGTCATTGCCCCTCCATCCGAGGTCGGTCCCACCTGAGGGCTACTCCGCATCCTGCGCGGGGCTATCCTCAGAGGGATGATCTCCCCCTCGTTCGATATCTTCGTAGACGATCCGAGCGCGGTCGAGATCGCCTTGATTCACCATGATGCGGACCGGCGCGTCGAAGCCCCCTCCGATAGGTGCCGGAGGGCCCAGCACGCTATAGGGTCCGGCGAACGGCCAGTGCGATTCGGCCCGAGATGGGATGCCCTGCGATGCCAGGGCGTTCCGAAGCAGATTCGCGTGGATTTCACCGCGGACCACGCAGAGCTCGACTTGCGCGAAATCGGATTCCGCCGCCTTGGGCGCCTCAGGCAATGAGTCGACGAGCTCCCCACCGCAGTCGGGACACGTCGCGGCGCTGGACGTATACTCGAACCTGCACCTCGGACAGAACGGCATGGCAAGGAACCTCCCGCCAGATTGTAGCAGGGCCACGCAGACCGAACAAGCCCGCGCTCCGGGAGGCGCCTCGCCAGTTGCGCAGAACATATGGCAAGCGAGGGGCACCAGAAGGAGCGCGACATGTCGAAGCGACTGCAATGGGGGATACTCGGAACCGGGAACATTGCCGCCACCTTTGCCCGGGGATTGGCGAATTCGAAGACCGGCGAGCTCGTCGCCGCTGGGAGCCGCACCCAGGACTCGGCGGACAGGTTCGGGGAGGAGCACAACGTCCTGCGGCGGCACGGCAGCTATGAGTCCCTCCTGGCGGACGATGGCGTTGATGCCGTCTACATAGCGACTCCGCATCCGATGCACGCCGAGTGGGCTATCAAGGCGGCCGAGGCGGGCAAGCACATTCTCTGCGAGAAGCCCATCGGACTGAACCACGCGGAGGCTATGGCAATCGTGGCCGCGGCCCAGGAGCACGATGTGTTCCTGATGGAGGCCTTCATGTACCGCTGCCACCCCCAGACCGCGAAGCTCCTGGATCTCGTCCGTGATGGGGAGATCGGCGAGGTCCGGATGATCCAGGCCGCCTTCAGCTTCAACGCCGGCGAGAACTGGGAGGGCCGGACGCTGAATCACAAGCTGGCGGGAGGTGGCATCCTCGATGTGGGGTGCTACTGCACCTCGATGGCGCGCCTGGTGGCCGGCGCTGCGGTGGGCAAGGCTTTCGACGATCCGGTCGAGTTCAAGGCGGTCGGGAAGATCGGGGACGAGAGCCGCGTGGACGAGTGGACGGCGGCGTGCCTGAAGTTCTCGAGTGGCATCGTGGCGGAGGTCGCGACCGGAGTCCGCCTGAATCAGGAGAACGTGGTGCGGGTCTACGGCTCGAAGGGGCGTATCGTGGTGCCATGGCCGTGGATCCCGGGCAGAGAGGGGCAGGCGACCAAGATCCTGCTCTACCGAGAGGGCGAGGCCGGACCCGAGGAGATGGTCATCGAACCGGCGGGATGGCTGTACGCGCTGGAGGCGGATACGGTGGCGCGACATCTCGACGACCGGCAGGCAGCCCCGCCGGCGATGACCTGGGACGACACGCTCGGCAACATGAAGGCGCTGGACGCATGGAGGGCGGAGATCGGGCTCGTCTACGATATGGAGAAGCCGGGGGCGCACACACTGCCGGTGCACAAGCGGCCGCTCTCCCCCCGTCGCGATAGCGCCATGCGGTACGGCCAGGTCGCCGGAATCGAAAAGTCGGTGGCCCGGCTCATCATGGGGGTGGACAACCAGCCCAACTTTCCCCATGCCGCGGTGATGTTCGACGACTACTTCGAGCGCGGCGGCAACTGCTTCGACACCGCCTACATCTACGGCGGCGGTCTGCAGGAGCGACTGCTCGGACACTGGGTCGAGAACAGGGGAGTCCGCGACCAGGTCGTCATCATCGCCAAGGGTGTCCATACGCCCTTCAACCGGCCCGAGCACCTGCGGCCCCAGCTCGAGCAGTCGCTGGACCGGCTGCGGACGGACCATGTGGACCTCTACATAGCTCACCGGGACAACGAGCAGGTGCCCGTGGGAGAGTGGGCGGAAACCTTTAACGAGGTGCTCTCGGCCGGCCTGACCCGGGCTTACGGCGGCTCGAA
>Ga0307380_10011979_pt1 | contig 10823 bp, 6 predicted proteins | sample UN3MG_FD_202239 | JGI IMG/M metagenome (GOLD analysis project Ga0307380, IMG submission 202239) | Soil microbial communities from Risofladan, Vaasa, Finland - UN-3 | ecosystem: Environmental > Terrestrial > Soil > Coastal area > Acid sulfate soil | place: Finland: Risofladan, Vaasa | collected... | reverse complement strand
AGGACGTTGAATTTCTGGTATTGCAATTTCATTTGACCTGATATCTACCAATAATGAATTAACGGATTTTTGATTTACTGAATATCTGTTGACTATCATATTACCCCTCTTTTCTTTTAAAATATATACTTGATATTCTTATAATTTTATTATAATATCTAAATGAAGCACTGAAAGCGCGAATGCATCGTAGGTGGTATTTTTATTTTTTCTTCATCATGCTTTAAGGTTCGTTTGTCGCTGCAAGTCTAATAATTTACCCTACAAAATTATTTAACCTCTCTCTAGAAGTTTCAAAATTTCCAGAAATATTTATAGTGTAAAAACAAATAATACGACAAAGCCCCGTTTCTTGTCCTGTCGCATTTTTCTATTTTGTGAACCTGTGAAGACCCCGTATTCTTCCTCAGATCCTATAGGTTTCCCGCCAAAAGTTACCGAATTATTGACCTAGTACACCTTCCCAATTTATTTTATTTAAAAGTAAAAAATTAATTATCTAAGAAATGGGTGTCTCTATTTATTATTTGTATCTTTTCCATTTTTGCTTTTTAGTTATCATTCCCCACAACATTTTTTATATTTTAACCCACTACCACACGGGCACATATCATTTCGCCCAATCTTTAAACCTTTCTTTTTAAATTCTGCCATTCGCAAAGCCTTAAAATTATCTAATTGTATTTCCATTTCTGAATCATATTCCCACTTTTTATTATAAATTTTAAAATCTAAAGATCGTTTACCTTTTCTGTCTACATATACAATTATAAGAATCCATTCTTCAAGTCTTCTTTGATACATTTTTAACCTACAATAGCGATCAAGTCTATCCCAAGAATCGGGTTTTTTATTTGTGCTAACCAAAAAGGTCAATCCAAAATCATTAAAAAACATCGTAAAGTTATCGTCTCGATTATCTCTTTTTGAAATATTTAATACTTTATTTAAATTATCTAAAATTGCTTTTTGAGACTTGCCATCACAATCAAGTAAAGTTGTTGTAACTTTTGTAAACTGGTCTTTGCCTGTAGATTCTAGTTCAACTATGAGACTCTTATATTCTTTTAAAATTTTTAATCTTGGCTTTTTGCCACTTGAAACCCTTCCAGCAACATAATCATAATACCTATCCAAATCTTCTGTATAAGCACTAGGAATATATCTATCAAGAGTTTTCAAAATTCCATCTTCAAAATAAAGCCCTTCACGAAAATAAAACATTAAAAAATCTAACTCATCCGTTGTATAAAACTGTGGATAATCATTTGCCTTAATTCTTCTCTGCAAAAAGTGTAAGAATTCAGAAGGAAACTCAATTAACTCAGATATAACCCTTAAATCGTTTATAAATACTGACCAGGGCCATTCCTTGCCCTCAATAAGATTAAAATATTTTAGAGAATTCAATCGAGTAGAGAGTTGAGCAAGATTTTGAAGAGTAATATTAAGAAGATATATATTTTTATATTTCTCCTTATCCTTAAAAATTACAGCTGTTGAACCATCTTTATATTTAAATACAGGTTCAGGAGTATCATTTATATACTGTTTTGTACGCAAAGCTTGTTTATAAGCACTATCTATAAGTTTGGTTACATCTTCCTTCATTCTTTTTAAGCCACCACGTTTTGCCGATTTAGAAAATTTTCCTGCTTTTGCTTCAATGATAAACAAATTCTCATCGTATAATATTAAACCATCGGTTTCTGGCCGCTTTTTTACTCCATTTTCTGTTATGGAATAAAATAAATTCCCAAATACCTCTGCTCCAGGAAGAATATTCTTCAAGTATTCAAGAGCCTTGTTCTCAAGATATTCCGCACGCTTTTTTTGATAAGTACTCTGGTAGTAACTATCATCTTTATCCTGAATCCAACCTTCTAAAATATTAACTGTATTCCTAAATAAAACTTGAGGAGAAAAACAATAAAATTTCTCGTTATTTTCTATAAGCGGCCTACTATAAACAACTGAGTCATTTGTTGGCCAAGCAGGGTATAGTTTTAAAGCTGCAAACGAATAATTATCCCCAAAACTAGAGCTTAATAATTTGAGTAACTCTACAGGTATGTTTTTATTGAGGCTAATTTCAAATGGGTTCCTGTCGATATTATATTGAATTTCATCAAATTTTTTCTTCTTCTCCTGAACATTTGGTAGAGCAAAATACTTATTATAGCAATCGTCATTTGATGAAAAACTATCTTGGCCTTCCTTGTTTACAAATTCTTTAAACAATTCATTTAGTTCGTTTTGTAGGTGAAATATTTCGGCCTGTTGTCGTAAATTATTTAGTAATTGTTCCGCTATCTCTTGAATGGTTGAGATAATCTGGCTAGAATTAAAGCCATAGTGTGTTTCGAATAATGAATCGTGGCTTTTAAAAATATCTCTTACCATATCCAAATGATGTTCTGGGTAGCTGTCGCCACGCTCAAATAAATACCTTTGTATCAATGTAAACCTTAATTCTTCTTCAATCTTATTCCATTTGCCTTCTATATCTTCAGTTCCGAAATACCACAAAACATCATTAAAAATCTCTGTCAGCAAACCATTGAATTTATCAATTGCCTCTTTAGTGGCAGAAGGCAGCTTTTCTTTACTCTTTTGACTTAAAACAAGGGCTAGGGCATATTCAGCATAACATTCATTCCTTTTGTGAGTAACTTCTTTATAATGCTCTTCAGGGTCAGCAAAAAGATTCTTGATTGAGGCACTCGCTAGAAGTTCAAAGGGCTCAAATTGTCTGATTAAAGATAATACTTCGTCAATTTTTCTATCAATCGCTTTCTTGAATTTTGGACGTTCGTTCTTAACTCTCTCTTTGAACTTTTTAAACTGACCTGGTTCCCAACTAGAACTTACTTTGACAACTCTTCCTACACGCTCCACTTTAACAGGACCATAAGTATATCCCTCATAATTATTTGGATTAATTTTGATATTTTTCTTTTTACCCATATTGCTTTTCCCTTACTTTTTGCTTATATATAAAAAATAAATTTTCTCCTTTACTATGATAAAAAAATTAAAGTTATTTTTCTGCTTATATTTTTTACAATAACAAAACTTTCATTCAAATCAGCAGGCTCTTCAATTCCACAATTTTATAAATCAACTTAGACATGATAATCTAACATTTTCATCAATTAATTTTTCTAGTTATCAATAACATAATTTCAAACTTTAAATCATAAAAAAGCTACCAAATTATTTAACTATTACGATGTTCACTGATTCATCTAAATTATAATAATCTTCTCTATTTAACCATTTTTTGGTTTTATAGGTTTATCCCACAAAATATCCAAACCTGCGTGAACTTCATTAGGGGGAATCCCATATTCACTTTTTAAATTATATGCATTTGAATGAATATCTATTGCCATTGAGATACCATCATAAAAGTGAAAAATTATTGCCTCAGCTTCATGGCAATCATCATTCTTTTCAACTTCTCCAAATTCAACTGATTTAATTCTTTTGTTTATTATCTTTTTTAAATCATCTAATTTAAAATCCGGCCGTGGTGGGCCTACAATTTTAGGAAAATATTTCATAGAATCCTCTCTTTCTTTACAAGAGTTTGCATCAATGTTGAAAATTTCCTCAAACCATAATAATAATTCATTCAAACAATTTGCTATCTCTTTTAAATCTAAATCAAATCTGTCAAATGCATTTAATCTTTGAATATTTTCAGATGGTGTTTTATGAATTTTTGATCTTCTATCTCTCAATTCTTTTAATGGGGTATGAATCTTGTCAATCAATTCTTCTGGTAATATTTCTTTTAAGCTATTTAGTGTTTTACTTTTATCACTTAATTTCTTCTTTAATATTTTTGTCAATTTAATAATTGAATTTTTATTTAACCCATCAATAACTAACCTATATAATTCTAAATTCGCTTTTTTATATTCTTCTTCGTTTTCTGCTTTTGGATAATTTAATAATATACTTCTTCGGCATTTAAATAATGGAACGCCAGTTTTATATTTCGTTAAAGATGAAATTAAATCTAATTTATTTTCAATTTCTTTCCTTGAGCCATCTTCAACATCCCAAGAACCTAAAATATAACGCTTTACCCACCTATCAAAATAACCATCTTTTTCTTTAAATTGTTGCTCATTTATAATATACCCTTTCCATCTTTTAAGGTCTTTTTCAGAAGTATTTTTTAGAAAAGAAGGTCCAAATAATACTACACATGTCTCGCCCTTTTTTAACTTCCGAAAGCCAAATTTGATTTCTATATAGGGATACTTATCACTATCATCTTCTTTCCAATTTAATGAAATTCTTATTTCACCACCAATTTCATCTTCAATAACTTTATAAACATGAGAATTATCTCGATAATAATTTAAAACTGATCTATCGAAATACAAAAGATATTTTTCATAATCATTATTTTCCATAGAATTCACCCGCCCTTAGTTTGCAACCATTTCTTTTTTAAATATTATTTTGCAAAAGAATTCAAGGTTTATATATTCAAATTTTCTACCGTTTAATTTGACATAACAGAATCCTTAGATGATATTTTATCTTAAATATCTGAATTAAAGATTTTACACTCTCCCCTTACATATTCCCTTCCCAACGCCTTCTTTAAGTATACAATCCCCTTCTATCCCTACACACTTCGTAGTATATCCACAACTTAACAAGGCAATAGAACAATATTTATCCTCACTCGGTATACAGACTAACTCAACACCCTTCTGGCCAAATGGACAGACATCACACAATCTTTTACTACACATTCGGGGTACAAAATCAAAAGTAATATCAAATTGTTCCGGATAAAAATCATTAATTTCTTCAGAATTTTTCAATTCTTTATAAATATCTCTGACAATTCCAGGCATCCCCCAAGTCTTCGGAATACTGTCAATATCTAATATTTTGGGAAATAGATTATCTTTAAATAGTGGACTATTATTCCAAACATCTCCCGGTAATTCTATCTGTTCCATTGGCAAATTTTCCCATATACTAATAAACTTGCTTGCCTCCCTACCTGTAACTTCTTTTATAGCTTCACTAAATACTTTATGGTATAAACCCTTCTTGTAATCCCTAATACAACACCATAATCTCTTCTTCCCTGAAGTGGCATTTCTTTTAAAAAATTCTACTTTTTTTTCGAATTCCTGATCATCATTTAAAATTCTTAAAGTTTTTTTAGGATTTGCTTTTTTATCATCTAATTGGTAGGTCAGTAGATGTAAACCACAGGCAATTCTTATCAGAAGGTCTTCCCTATCTTTAAATCTTTTTATAATACTTACAATAAAATTTATAATATTCCTTTCATAATGATCTAGTACTTCTAAAGTATTTAAAATATTTTGATAATCATCGGTAACATAGCGGGAGGCAAAAGTGGTGTTATCTGAAGATTTAAACCTAAATCTTTCTTTACCCTTGTTATCTTTGTATTTTTCGTAATGTGCTGTAAGAATTTGTTGGGGCAGTAATCTGCTTCTTTTATACTCATATACCAGCTCAGAGAAAACATAACCGCCCTTATCCCAAACAGCTTCAAAGGGCATTTGTCTGTCGGTTATATAGCAAATCCAGTGGGTAAGTATTTTTTCAGAATGTGAAAGATTTTCTCTAAAAAAATTAATAAAATTATAATTATTATCGTCATTCCAACGTTTCTCATCTAACCAAGAAATAACCTTGCATATTTTAATAAAAGAATCTTTATCTTTTACTTTTAGCAATTTATTCTCTTCCTCATTATTTTTTATAGAATCCTTTAATCTTTTTCTCTCCGGCAATTAAAATTGCATTTATAAAATTTTTAAAGGATTTATATTTTTCAAAATCTAATTTTTTCTATTAAAATTACAAATTATATTATGTTTCTCTGTTTTGTGTCTCTTGACTATTTAAAAATCCCAACATTCTCTCAAAAATATTTAAAAGTTCTAATCTCTTCTCTTCTTTTTTAAGGTTTTCCTTGTACTCAAGTTTAAGATCCTGTAATGATTTAATATATTTTTCTAAATTTTCTTTTAAAAATTGTTCTTTAAATAAAAAGCAAGCTAATTCAAAAGTGTTCTTCATTTCCGCTTCCTCTGCTAATTGCATCGCTTCATGCCTTTTTCTTCTAGATTCTTCTTTACTATTTGCAATATCTACGGAATATATTCTAACTCTTCCTACAAAACCAAAATTCCATGACTTCTCTATAATAAATTTTAATCTATTATCACTAAAAGAAGTAAAGGAAATAAAAATTAAGAGCATGGCCCATAAAGTAGGTTCTAGCTCTGAAAAAAGATTACTTGACACTTCATCTAAATCCCGATCAAAATCTTCTTTTGCTTGCAAAATTCTTACTTGAGCCCATTGTAAAAATGTATTTAATGATGTTTTTGAAATAATATTTTCTTTATTCTCTAAATTGTTCTTAGTAATTTTCCATTCCTCCGGAAAGCAAAATTCCCAAATATCATGCTTTTCCGGAGATTTTTCTATATTTTCAAAAAATACCCGGCAAAAAATAATAAATAAAGAGTCAATGTAACGTTTATAATAATCCTGCTTACTGGCATCTTTCACTAATCCTTTCTTGCAATCTTTTATATGTTTTTTAAAATGTTCAAAAAAAGAATAAGCCATTCTTTCTTCCAAAGAACGTTCTTCTATGTTGTTAAAAATATCATTCAATATTCTTGATATTTCACTATAATTGCTCCATTCACCTAATTTGTCTTTCCTACCCGAAAGCTCATATTTTTTTTGCCATATTTCAAAATGCCATTTTAATATCTTAGGGAAAGCATCTTCTGGTATCACCAAAAAAGCAGTTGAGCGATTATTTATGAAATTATAAAAATCACTTAAAAGTTTGGATATAGTTTTAAGGTTCTTGTTCTTTTCTGTTGATTTTAATAATTGGTCAATTGCGGTAGAAAATATCTTAAAAAATTCTCTTTCGTTTTGAATATTTATATTCTTAGCTTGCCACACTGACCGATAACTAATTTCAAGATCGTCATGATTTCTTAACTTTTTCAAGTAAGAAAATCTAAGCTTAAAAACATTTCCTTTAACCCAACGATATACCTTAGTTATAATTGTTCTAGTAATTAAATAGATACCAAAAAAAGACAAAATAATTTCAACCAATCTAATCCATCTCGATGATATTTCCCAAAAAAACATTGGAAGAAATATTAAGAAAACTGATAATATAATTAATTTAATATTAAAAACACTGTCTAATATAACATGGAGATCTAAATCTGTAAATTCTCTCTTATCTTCTCTTCTCTTTTGATATATATCTGCTAAAATAGCTATCGCTAAAGGAATTAAAATAGTTAATAAAGCTATTCCTATTCCTTGAATTATGGTTAGCAAATTATTTAATTCATCTAAAAGCTTAATAAAATGAATTATTAAATCAGATATTCTATCTACTGTCATATTAAAAATCTCTTTATATGCTTATTTATTTTAATACTTTTATAACTGCTATAGGAAAATCGGGAAGCTTCAGGAGTAAGGCTCATAAATTCGCATCCTTTCTTTATCAATTTTTGTAAATCTTTCGGAAACAGACCTTCACATTTGATATATCGTAATTCCTTAAAATATTATAAAAGTGCAATAAAGGGTTACCTACTATCATATTCTAATCATTTAAGAAGACATCGAGGACCTGAAATTATCAAACCCTTGTAAAAAATAAGAAAAAGTTATCGAATTATTTAGCTGGTTCAACCCCCTTGTCGTTTTTATATTTCTACTTTAGTAATCTAATACTCTATAAAGATTTAATTGAGAAAAATTCAATTTTGATTTTCCACTCTTTTTTAGCTCATAAAGAAAAACACTTACTAAATCTTTAATATCAAATACTTTAACATCAAGATTACTATAATTTAATTTAATTTTTTCAAATGATCTTCGAATATATTCTATTTTTTCTATATTTTTAATAAAGTTAATACCATAGAATACTTTGTTAATTTCTTTTTTTCTGCATAATTTCATTTCTTCCCATATTTTTTTCATTTCATCAGATTCGATCTTGGAATTTTTTAAAAATATGGCACATTTATTTTCTATATGAACATCGATATCTGGTTTATCTTGCTCAAGTACATCATTCAATTTAATATCTTCTTTATTTCCTGCTAATTTAATGCACTCTAATAAATCTTTAAATTCTAATGGCGTTTTTTCATCAATTATGCCATAATCAAAGAATTCTCGACACAATTCATGAATGAAATATTCTGAAAAACTTCCAGCAAAAGTTGAAGTCATGATTTTTAGAGTATAATCCTTTTTATCTATCATCTCATATTTAAAAAGTTTCTCTGCTATTTCTAAGGATTTTGTTATCTCTGCGAATATATCTTTTTCCCAATCTTGGCTAACTGACTGAGTTCTCTTGATAATTTCTTCCTTCAATAAACAAGTCTTTGTAAAGATGTATAATAAAGTCCATTCTTCGCCATAATATCTTAATAGAGCATCTGAAAGGTGTACATTTTCTTTAAATGCTTTTATTACGAGAAATTGTTTTATTTTATCCAATAAACTCCAAGCTTTTAAAATGTCTTTATTAGAGTGAGCTTCTCTATAATACTCAGCAGTTAATTTGTCTATTTCTTTCAGCGTTATCATTATTTTTATTTTTTCATCATTTTGTTTTTCGAGTGGTAGATTTCTAATAAAATTTTCAGCACACCTTAATGACTTTACAGAATAATTAACCATTTCTCCGGTTATTTGCTTTATAATCTCTTGGGTATTTTGTCTCTTTTCTTCTGACTTTTCAAAAAATAAAAACCTAACTAAAAATTGTAATTGTTTCTTTCTAAGCTTATATAAAGCTTCATAACATAAAGAAGGTTGATAGGATGTCTTGAGGGATGTTTTTTCTAAAATTTTCAAAGTTGTCTTTATCTTATTTGCTAAAGCGTTGTATTCATCGAAATTTGAATATCGTATTTTCAAGTCTTCTATTCTATTAACATACTGGTTTTTAATAAAAAATCGAACAAGGGTGTTGATCATGCTTTCAAACTTCTCTGAACTTATCGATATTGAAGAGGTGTATGTCTTTATAAAATTTATAAATTCTTCTTCAATATCATTGAAATTTATCAACTCCCCTTTCTCGCTAATCTTTATCAATGCTACTTTGTATGTCCCTAACATTTTTTCCAAACTACTTGATGAATATGAACGAAGCTCATTCCGTTTAAACAATTTTAATATAGCCTCAATAATCAAACTTAAAGATTGTGTAGGCTCGTCATGTAAACATTGAAATGACTTACTCCACAAATAGTTATGTTCTACATGTAACAGATTTATTTGATCATTTTGCTTTTCATATTTTTTCTTAACATTTTCAAATTCATCATCTAATTGTTTAAAAAGTATAGAAGGCGGTATTTGTGATTCTTCTTTTAAAATATAATTATTTATTCTTTGTTTAATTTGATTAAAATCTTTTTCAATTTCTTTTGGACTTTCTTTAATTACGATTTTCATTGCATCTATTTCCATTCATATTTTCTTTTATATATTTTTAATACTTTTATGTATTCTTCCCTTTACCTACAAGTTCGCTTAATGATATCGGTATCTGTGAAGTGCCATAAAGAGGTATTTGGGAAAGCGAGATGAGTTATAAACACCATGTTAGGTGAAGAACCATCTTCATCCCCATAATTTTTCCCATTGGTTGAGATATTTACTTAATTCCTGGGCATATTTTTCCTGGCATAAATTTCTTTTTTTATTTGTCGGATCGTGAGGTCGATTATTTTTACCAGGGGTTTTTACCCACTCCTCGAAATCTTTTTTCAGCCATACATCAATTCGGTAGGTTGGTAATACATAAAATTTTAAGTCTTTAGTTTCCATCGCCAAATCCACTAAAACGGTAAAATCGCCATGTTCAGAAAGACTGCGAAAGATGCTGCTATCCTTCTTAACAGCCCACTGCCAAACTGAATACTCTTGAGATTTTGTTTTAACTCTAATTTTTACAGTGCAATTATCCCTTGTTGCTAAGATATCGAATGATGGAGCATTTCGAGGAGCGAGGGCCGCTACTATACCTCGTTTTAATAATTCAGCTACCACATAATATTCACCAGCATTTCCTATAATTGACCCTTCGCCGGATTTTATTCTTCCTTTCATATTACCTCCATAAATTTATTTTAAAATGGTATTCCGCCTAATTCAAAATAACCGATCTACTCTGTTTATGCTTTTAACGGACAAACTGAATCTAATTTTCACATTTGGCATACTATAATTTCTTAAAATATGATAAAAGCGTAATAAAGGATTTTCGTCTGTTATATTCTAATCATTTGAAAAGATATTGGGAATCAAGACTTATCAAACCCCTTACGAAAAGCTAGAAAAGTTAACGCATTTTTTCAAACGATTTTTGTATTAAATATTTAGCACTTTGGAATCTTTCCATGCTATCAATTGTAAGTTCAATATCACCAACTCCCCAATGCCCTACCCTTGAAACATCTCGAGCATATTCAGGGGGATTCTCCATTTCTGGGTAATTTAATTTTAACCAAACTCGTAAACCACTTTTCTGAAGATGAACGCAACAAAAAATATTCTTACCACAACTATATTTGACATACTTTGCAAGATATTTTCTTTCAACGTTAACAGGGTCAAAGTTCCTACAAAAATTATCAATTGTTTTAAATAACTCCACTACTTCTCGTGGTTTACCTCCTATATGGTATTCCTCATTATATTCTTTTTCTTTTTTTGTTATTTTTTCGGGA
>Ga0307380_10011974_pt1 | contig 10825 bp, 8 predicted proteins | sample UN3MG_FD_202239 | JGI IMG/M metagenome (GOLD analysis project Ga0307380, IMG submission 202239) | Soil microbial communities from Risofladan, Vaasa, Finland - UN-3 | ecosystem: Environmental > Terrestrial > Soil > Coastal area > Acid sulfate soil | place: Finland: Risofladan, Vaasa | collected... | reverse complement strand
TAACATAAGGATAATTATGCTTATTTGTAAAAATAATAAGCCTTAACAAAATAAGGGGTAGGTCTACCCAAAACCAGAAGAAATTTTTTCACCAAAAAAAACTACCCCCAAAAGGTTGACACAGACGTATTTCTATAATCATTATTTGCGGAATTAATAAAATAAGTTTATGATAATCATAAGAATCTATAAAGATATACCGCACTCACGTTAGCCAGCAGGATATCGGACGGATTAAAAGCCCTTTGGATTTTAGAGAAAAACGATAACAACAAAAAATTGCAATTTAAGGCTTCACCTAAAGTCGTGCATAAACGAGGTGATTTGGTTATTTATTTTACGTTAGATGAAATGGAGATTATAAATATCAGAGGCAACAATGGAAACCTATTTTTACGGAGAGTTATTTCAAAATAAAGGTTTAGAGATACTTGGCGTTTGAGATTTTTAATGATTACCGAGGATAAAGTAAAGGAATTAAATCCAAAACCAGAATATAAGGTTTCGCTATATGTAGGTTTATGAAATTAAGATGAATCGGATAAATTTATAAAAGAGTGAGAGAAATGGATAATTCTGAAAAACAAAACGCCTTAACCCCTTTTGAATCGGAAATAATATTGGAATCTCTCAGAAAAGGAGTTGTACCCATACATAATCTTAAAAGATCCTCTGTAGGACGTCAATTTTGGTTAGATTCAATAACATCAGACCTTGATTTTGTTCGTCAAGGTGCATCCAGAGTTCGTTTTCTTTCCGCTCCTTATGGTGGAGGAAAAACTCACTTTTTGTGTCTTGTGAAAGAAGAAGCTTTAAAAAAACGATATGTTGTCTCTTATATTGAGTTGCATTCTAGAGAAGCTCCAATGGATCGTTTTGAGATTATTTTCCCTAAAATTATGAGAGGTATTGTTACATCTGATGGTAATAATGGATTAGAATATATTTTTAACACATGGGTCGACTCATTTCACTTTTATTCTCAAGATGAAATAGAAAAAAATCTAAGGGATATTGCTCCTTCTTTAGACTTCAGAGCTGCTGTAAGATCATATTTGAATTTTGCTGGAACGAAATCCCCAGATCATCAGGAATATATGAGGGCAATTTTGGGATGGTTAGGTGGTAGTAAACTCCCAAGTCAGCTAGCCGTAAAAACTGGAATACGAAACACAATTAGTATTTCAAATGTATCAGAAATTATGGGTTCCTTTCTACGGTTTATAAGATCAATCGGTTTTTCAGGACTACTTTTATTACTTGATGAAGCAGAAGCAGTTACTTCACTTACTCAATCGCGAAAACGGGCAGAAGCCAATCAAAATATTAGGAAGATATTGGACAATGCAGACAACTATCTTGGGTTATACATAATATTCGCAACAACTCCCCGATTTATGGAAGATCCGATTAAGGGCGCAAGGTCTTACCCGGCTCTATGGCAAAGAATAAAAGATGTCACTAATTTAAATCTGCAACGCCTTAATCGACGTTCCATAATAATCCCCCTGCTTTTTTTAGGAGAAAGAGAATTAAGAAAATTGGCGGATATAATTATTGGAATTCATGGTAAAGCTTATAACTGGGAAGTGAGCAAGCAATTCACAGAAAAAGCTAAAAATAGTTATATTCAATCGTTCCAACAACGCAGCAGTCAAAAATTAGTTCGTCCTTTTATTCGAAGTCTTGTTGCTCTATTGGATATTTTGGAACAAATGGGTGATGAAATCGATTTGGATACAGAAATACAAAAATTAACCTTTGAAGAATGATAATCATTTTTTGTGGAGATAAGAAAAATTGAAACTTTTACTTTAAAGTCTATAATCAATAACTATAATTCTATGAGGAGATAAAAATTGGCTAAAAGATCTCTTAAATCAAAGCCGTTAAAGGTTACTGTAAAAAATGGAAAGGTAATCTGGAGAAAAAAAGATAAAAGAAATATATCCACAAAAATAAAAGTAGATAAACAAGAAAATTTTTTTAAGAGTATATTTACAAGTCCACGGAATCGGGCAGTCTTAGAAAAAATGAAAGAGAGAGTGAAATTACTATCTGCTACTCCTAAAGAAAAACAACTTGCAAAACAGATAATATTTTCTCTTAGACAAGGTGTTGCTCCTATGGAAGGAGTTTTGCGATTTTCTGTTGGAAGAGAGTCAATTTTAAAGCTCATTCAACAGGATTTGAATTTTGTTCGTAATGGAAATTCCCGACTTAGATTGGTAAATGGGATATATGGCAGTGGTAAAACTCACATACTTAAAATTATTCAAGAATATGCATACAAAAGAAATTTTGCTACTAGTTTTATTACACTTACTGCCAGAGAATGTCCTATGCATAATTTAGGCTTAGTATATGAACATATTGTAAAAGGTATACGAGTATCAAAATTTCGACAAGCCCCAGCATTGCAAAACATTTTGGAGGAATGGTTTCTACGCATAAAAAGCATAGGATTAGCTAAGGAAGAGAGAATACTTCAAGAACTTAAGAAACTTAACCTTGATTTTAAGATTGCCTTAACCAAATATCGTGATGAAGCGAATAGGAATAATTGGCGAGAAGTAGAATTGGTTCTCAGGTGGTTACAAGGAGATATTAAAACAAAAAGAGAGGCAAGATGTTTAGGGATTAAAAATTATGCCTCTGAAAATACTGCTCTAGAGATGTTAGGAAATATAACTCGGATGCTATGTTTCTTGGGTTATAACGGATTAGTAATTTTATTAGACGAAATGGAGGCAATTCCTTCTTTATCCAGAATTGTTCAACGCAAGCAAGCATATGAAAATCTAGAGAAAATCTTGAATTGTTCTTCGAGAACCCCAAATTCATATTTTATATATGCAACTACACCATATTTTTTTAACGAAGCAGAGAATAAAATTGTGATTAAGAAGGATAGTAAAAAAGTCATTGAATTATATCCTTTGCCAGAAACTGATTTGAAGAAGCTTGCCATAGAAATTCGCAACCTTTATTGGCAAGCTTATCCCTGGAAAAAAATTAGCCGTGTTGATAATGAGAATCTTAATAAATTCGTTAGCAATTTTATTAGTCAGCAGAATTCGGAAATTACCGCCCGTAAATTTGTTAGAACATTAGTTTCAACTCTTGATATTTGTCAAGAACATCCCCAAATGGCACTTTCTCAAATACTAAAGGAAGAATAGAAATGAGAGAAAATGAATTTTCGATAACTTGGGAGGAAAAGTTTGCAGAAATTGTTTATGAAGGTGGACACACAATCTTTTTTGAACGATTTCTATTGGCAACAGCTATTAAAAGCCTGGTTATTATATCTCCCTGGATTTCTACTTTGTCGGAAGAAAATATTAGACTAGAAGATATCATCCTTACGATCAAAAAACATAATGTACCAACGACTGTCATTATGAGAAACCCTGAAAGAGAACAATTGAATATAAAGGCAGCCAAACTGTTTAGACAATGTCGTCGCAATATAGATTTATATTTTAACAATGAACTCCATGCCAAAGTTTATGTATGTAGATGTGCGCCATTTGGGTTTGCACTGCTTGGTTCTGCTAATCTCTCCGGTAGAGCTACCAGGGCACATGAGATAGGGATTATGATTGAAGGTAAAGGTTATGGGAGAGAAATTGTCGAAGAATTAGACCTTTTAGGTAAAGAAGATCTTCTTAACCGTGCCGGAACCTATCAAGACCCAGAATCTAAAAAGATAGGATTTTTATAAGAAAAAGGAGTGTATTTAAATGCAAGTCAAAGAAATGGATTTAAAAGATTATTGTTGTCTTAATCGAGCCCGGCTAAGGGTTGATCCGGAAGCAGATGCAAGTTGGTTTTTTGGAAACAGACGAGTTGAAGATGAGCTTTTGTCTAGAGTCCATAACGATTTCAACATTCGGGGAGTTCCAAAATGCGGAATCGTAGGTAGATACGGATATGGAAAGACTCATACATTGTATCACATCAAACAGAAATTTAAAGCTGAGCCTGACAAATTTCCTGCGGTATCCTTTATATTCCACATCGCTCCTTACGATGAAGGAACTCCCGGCTTAAGTGGATGGGAGTATATTCATGGTAAGATGTTAAATGCTATGGGAGACATTTTCCTTAGATCTATTGTAAGAGAGTTCGATAAACTTCCTGAAACGCGTACAAAGGATTTAGCAGATGAAATGGTAAAGGTCTTTAAATTCGGGGATGAAAACCTTAAAAAATCCTTAGCGAATATTTTATCAGGATACTTTTTACGTGAAGGTCGCCCTACCCTCGTTGCCTGGAAATGGCTCAGGGGAGCAAAACTTGGAAAAGGCGAAAGTTTCCAAGATACCGGTGTTACAAAAACTCTGGATACTGCTGAAGACATGGTTAATATCATTTGTAATCTCGGTAATTTATCCCGTAAAGTTCTAGCTAAAAGTATTGTATTTTTAATGGACGAAGCTCAGGCATTAGATGAGATTAAAAAGCGTCTTGTCGAGATTCAGAATGCATTTCTTCGATTGGCTGATGATGAAAATGAGGATATAGGTTTTATTATTGCATATACAGGCACTCCTCCAGCTTCTGTTCCAAAACCTATCCAACGTGATGATATTCTTACAAGATTAGGAGTGAGTAAGAGAAATATAGAAGATGCTTTTATCAATCTTAAAGGAGTAATTAATACACAAGATGATATCCGAGATTTCATTTCAAAGATACTTGATGGAATTATTGTTGAAAAAAAGGCCCAGAAACTGATTGCTGATTTTAATCTTTCAGGTCAAGTTCAACCTAAAGAAATTCCATTCACGAAAGATGCTATTGACCGAATCGCTGAGGTTCTTTTCCAAGATGAACATACCCGTAATGCGAGAATGATTATTGAAACTTTGGCAAAACTTGCAGCTACTGCTTATCGGCAAGGTAAGGAAACTAACAAATATATTCCTATAAATAAGGATTTTGCTGACCCATTATTAAGAAATATATAGAGTGGAGAGTGTAAATGAAGAGATATGGATTATATCCAGAGCTTCATACTGAAGCTGATTGGTTTGTTTTCGGAACAGAATCAGGTAAACCAGAGGAGTGGATATTTACTGGAAGACTAACAGAATATGGACCGAGATATAATATTAAGTTCGATGTTAGCAAAGAAAAGGTTATTGCTATTTTTGGTAAAAGAGGACAAGGAAAGTCATATTCCCTTGGTTCTCTTATCGAGGGAATGGTAACAGAAAACAGTCCTTCATCTATTTCTAATGTTAAGAGAGGGCGGGCAGTCCTACTTTTCGATACTTTAAATATATTTCAATGGATGAATATTCCCTTGGGCTCACAGGATAAGAAATATAATGAAGTACAAAAACAGGCAGAGGTGATGGCAGATTGGGATATTTCTTCTGAACCACTTGCAGTTGATATATGGGTTCCTGCAGGATATCGGTATCGATTAACTTCTTCCAAGTTTTATGATTTGTTTCTCAATATTACTGATTTTACTATCGAGGATTGGAGCGCACTCTTAGGTCTTGATATGGTTCGTGATATAAAGGGGCAATACCTTACAGAAATTTATCAAAAAGTTGTTACATTGGGCTGGACCGATGATTCTACATGTTTTCACCAACCGAATCCGAACTATGGAATCCAGAATTTGATAGAATGTATCGAAAATGATGAAGAGAGGGAAACAGGGATATACCGGCCTGATACAAGAAGAGCAATTTTACAACAGTTAAAAGCTTACCAGCGACATCCAATATTTTCTGGAAATGGCACGCCTCTGAAGGATATTCTAAAACCTGGGCGTATTGCTGTAATTCTTTTAAATAGGCTTCCAGAAGATATGCGTAGTGTGCTTGTTGCTATTTTAGTGCGAAGAATTATACAGGAAAGAGCTGAAGCTTCTGAAAATATAAAGGATTTAATGGTAAATCTTTATTTAGATGAGGGTGTCCGGCGACAAAAAGAAGAATCAGTTAGATGTGCAATTCCAAAGACTTACATTGTAATTGATGAGGCTCAAAATGTTATCCCATTTGCAAGAAAAACTTCTGCAACTGAGAGTTTAATTAAATTGGTGAAAGAAGGACGTAATTTTGGACTCTCATTTGTAGTAACAACTCAACAACCCAGAGCTCTTGATATAAATGTTCTTTCTCAGGTGGAAACATTTATAATCCATAAATTAGTATCTCAGGCTGATATCGATTTTGTTCTTAATAATATAAAATGCCCATTCCCTTTAGAGATTAAAGATCATGATAATACTTTATCTCCAAGAGAGTTAATTAGAGATATAAGCGTAGGTCAAGCAGTAGTATCTGACACGAACACTTCTCGTTGCTTTGTAATGGAAATTCGACCTAGAATAAGCGTACACGGAGGTTTTGAAGCATAAAATGGCTTTTAAGTGGTTAAGTGGAACAAGACGCTCAATGCAGAGATTGGGGTACTGTAAGGCTGTGCTTATATTTTCAGATAGAGCGCGGACTTCAGCCGGAATGATAGATATAATGCGCACTGAATTGATGGAAAATTCTCACCCCATACCCTTTGATCCAAAATTTTGTAACTGGATGAAGACCCGACCAAATGGAGGCAATATAGCTCAACAAAATGACGGGACGATTTTAGTCCGAATCCAGGATATATACACCTTTTATCATTCTTCTCAATCTGGCTGGTTATCCCGGTTAGGTGTCAATGAATATGTCGAGTATCTACCTAAAAAATTACAACTTATTGATAGTATATATGATCCAACCAATATGGGAGAGGTTCTATCAAAAGCATTGATGGACGATATGGAAAAGAAGTCTTTTGAAATGGTTTCAGATAAAGTAAATCCTCTTTCTCTTACTCTCAAACAACAAATATATTTTTTATACAATCTATTAACAGTTGATGGTGACTTTTTTATTCATTTTATTTACTCATTACTCTCAAAATTTAGAGAAGATAGTTTTTCCTATCTTGAGGTAGGGAAAATACTTCCTATGGTAATTGAAATAGTTGCGGAGAATTTTTCAGGAGTCATATATACATCTGGGGATAGGAACCAATGGGATCGTCTAATGAGGTTGAAAGAAATTGTAGAAAAACAGAATAAGGAAGAAAAGGAAGGGATAGAGCAAAAAGGTTCTGGTTCAAGACGTGAGCAGACTAATGTTCCCCGCCTGGAATGGATGCTTGATCTGGGATTGGTAAAGAAAGTTAAGAGTGATAAGTCGGCATCTAGATTAACATATGCTTTCACTAAAATCGGTAAAACTTTTACAAGGGAAATATATCGATTATATGAACAAACATTAAAGATTAGTTATCCAGAAGAATCACTTCGGAAAGTTCTGGATAATTCATTTTATTCTATTATAAATTTGAGTTACTTTGCTGGTAAAGCAAAGCCCTTCTCAGGAAATAATATTCTTTCTTTTTTACAAGATGGTTATACACTTTTAAAAGATGTGTATGGATATTGCCTATGTAGACCACTGCTTTTATTATCAAATATATTGGCACTTAATAAGTCAAATCCTTTATTTTTAGAATACGATCGTGCAGTGAAACTTATTGAGGCTGCTTACCAAAGGAATCCTTCCCAATTTCATTACACTATTGACCGTTTTAGCACTGACTACCAAATTAAGCTCGAATAAGAATAAAATTCAGGGGTTATGTCTACCACAATGAAAAAAACAAAAAGAATATTACTTATAGAATCAGGGTATAAAGTTAAGTACCCTCCGCTTGGGTTAATGAAGATCTCAACGTATCATAGGCAAGGTGGGGATAAAGTTGTATTTTATAAAGGCACGAATGTAGAATTAAGGGATCAAAAGTGGGATATTATTTATATTGCTACTATGTTTACATATCAATGGAATATTACAATAAAAACAATCAAATTCTATCAACGAAATAAATATAATAAAGATATCAGAGTTGGTGGTATCCTTGCCTCACTACTTAAAGATGATGTAGAAAAGGAAACAGGTATAAAACCACATTTTGGCTTATACAAAGAGGTAGATAGATTGCCACCTGACTATGAATTATCTAATAATTATTATACAAATAACGCCAGCTTTGGATACATGACTAGAGGATGTGTAAACAAATGTCCTTACTGTGCAGTACCCATATTAGAACCAGAATATGTGCCATACATACCATTAAAAGAACAGGTTGCTCCCAATAAGAAAGACTTAATATTATTGGATAATAATATTTTAGCTTCCCCAGAATTTCCTAAAATAATTAGAGAAATTAAAAAATATGGTTTTTATAAAGGTGCCAAATTCAATGGTAAACTTCGGTATATTGATTTTAATCAAGGAGTAGATGCCAGGTTATTGACAGATGAGAAGATGAAACTTTTAAGTGAGCTCGCTATTAAACCGTTAAGAATAGCATTTGACCATATAGAATTAAAGAAATTATATATAGAAAAAGTTCGCCTTGCTCACAAATATGGAATTAGAAACCTATCAAATTTTATATTATTCAACTATAATGATACTCCTGAAGATTTTTACAAAAGACTAAGAATAAATATTGAGTTAAATGAGGAATTGGACTTGAGTATTTTTTCTTTTCCAATGAAATTTGTTCCCTTAGATGCTAAGGATAGGAAATACATTGATAAAGCTCATTGGACTAAGCAGCAATTAAGAGGAATTCAATGTATTCTACACGCAACTCATGGTGTGGTCGGACCTAAAAGGCCATTTTTTGAAAAAGCTTTTGGCAAGGACGTGGAGGAGTTTAAATATATTATAGAACAACCAGAAGAGCATATTTTCCACCGAGAAAAAATGAGAGAATATGGAAGTCAAAATTTAAATGATTATGGAAAGGAACAAGTCGCCACTTCATATAACACGGTGTAAAAGACTGAGCTTTGCTCAGTTCAAATTTGGCTTCGCCGAACTTCTTTTACACTGGAGCCGTTATCTGCCACCTGTCTGACTGAGTAATATTTTGAGAAGGATACGTTTTGAGGAGGGGTAGTTTATTAATCCGAAGGGCAGAATACCACGGGTTTACCAGTGGATGAATGTAAAATTCGCCTGAAGGGCGTCGAGCGAAGCTCGAAAAATGGAAAAGGTGCACGGGCTTGCCCGTGGGGTTTCCACATGAAGTTTTTTGATTTTTCGAAGAGAAAATTATATTTGAGAAAGATCCTTGCTAGTTGGGGTAAGAACTGCAAGAAGATCCTGGGAAGTATTCTCGTCCCAATAGCTTGTCTTTGCATGGCTATTGCTGTTACACTTTTCTTGGGAGAATTGTTTCACAAGATACAACCTTGGTTTGGCGTAGGTCAAGGTATTTTCACCTTTTTATTCGGACTATATAGCTTCTGGTATGCTCATAGAATATCCAAAACTTTATCCATATCGTATAAGAAAGCGTGGAGTAATTTTCACTTCAGATTTTCAGTCAATGCTGGCATAATCAATGTTATAGTTAGTATTTTTGCATTTTTTGTTGCCACACTTAAGGATCCTGGTCTCTACTGGGTTTCCGCTATACTTTTTATACTAGGTATTGGATTAGGTTGCTTGGGTTTTTACCGGATGCTCCTTTTGGAACACTTGAAGAATCGGGAGAGTCCTGATAAAAAGCACTCCATAAAAAAGGCTCAATTAACGGACGCGAGCCGTCTTGGAATGACTGTGGGTTTAAGTGTTGCTGGTTTATTACATATAGTCATCTTCTTGCCCCTTACCTTGTGGAGTGCAGCAAACCATGGTCTAGATTCCGTCGACGTCTTGTTATTTACTTGGTTACCAGAAGTTCACTGGGGTGGGTTTGATATTTTAAGGTTATTTACTACAATAATGACTACATTAGTCAATTTTTCTAACCCATCATATATGTTTGCAGTTATCGTATTCTATGGGGTAATTTGTATAACTACTGTACTAATGGAAGTGTCCAATCGGAGGTCTGGAGAATGGCTCGAGAGTCCTCTTATAAGCGGGCTTGCAATCGGATATGCATTGACGATCTGGATTAGACACCTTATGCTAGGCGTTCCATTAACCCCTAACTTTTTATTTCCGTCTACGTACGGCTTTGCTTATGTATTTTTTTTATATTGTGGATTGCGACTGCTCCTAGATGTGATTTCACGGTGGGGTATAAAATTAAAGTATGAGTATCTAATTGGAGGCATTCAAAGTATAGGGACTGCGTGGATTTTATCACGAATAATTAGTGACCAAACTATTGTCTTCACTGGGATGACTTTTTTCGTATGTACCTTTGTTGCGACTAGTGTGTGTGAAGTAATTACCGGACGTCTATTTGGAAAGGAATACACAACTCTACCGGGTCAGCGAGTGGAATTAGTTACACCTGTTGTGCTCACCATGGCACGGGAACGTCATCCAGAGTTTTTAACATCGTTGCGTGTGACTGCTGTAACTACTGGGGTATTTCCCCTTTTTGCGTTTGGCATTGCGAAGATAGTAATCATGGCCCTCTAAAAACTTAGGTTAATTAAAAACAAAATTGGTGCTCATATACACAAAATACGTAAAGCGAGTCTTAAAAGGAGTGAAAATTAGGCGTATTAAAGACCGCCCGACAGGCCATAAGACAGGAATGGAGAAAATGGGGTCAGGCTTCACAAGTTCACAAAATAGTGATATACTAAAAAAAATGAAAATAGGTGATAAGCATGGCCAGAAAACCAAGAATTCATTACCAGGGCGCACTTTATCATGTCATCGTTCGGGGAAATAATCGCACATATATATTTAAGAACAGGGAAAATAAAGAAGAGTATAAAAAAATCGTATCAAAATATAAGAAAAGATATCGCTTCAAA
>Ga0307380_10011972_pt1 | contig 10825 bp, 12 predicted proteins | sample UN3MG_FD_202239 | JGI IMG/M metagenome (GOLD analysis project Ga0307380, IMG submission 202239) | Soil microbial communities from Risofladan, Vaasa, Finland - UN-3 | ecosystem: Environmental > Terrestrial > Soil > Coastal area > Acid sulfate soil | place: Finland: Risofladan, Vaasa | collected... | reverse complement strand
TGTTTGTAGGGTGGCTGAATAGTTACAAAATGGTAATTATTTTATTTCAAATAAGTTAAAAAAAGAATAAAAGTGTTAAATTTGTTCTAATGTGAGAAGTTTTAAGTAATATTAAGTAATTTTATATAATTGTGAATTAAATGAAAATTCGAGTAGTAAGTTCTAAGGATGAAATAGATGCACTGGATAAAAAGGAAGAAATGGTACACCTTACATTCAGGCCATCAAACAAGGATATTATGATCCTTATAAATAAATGTCCAAAACTCAAAGCGATTCATGTTGCCGGGTCATTTATGAAAACGATTTCAGAGTCCACTAAAATGTTCCTTCAAATGCAGAATATAGGCCTTTTAGAAGGAGATGTATGGGGTCATAGGAAAGACATCAATGAATACTATGAAATAAATCCTGCATTTTTTAAGAAAGTGGAATCAATGAAAAGTGAAGGATTGTCAGAATCAGAGATTATTGACAAACTGAATCGCGAAACCAGACTGGATATGGACTTAATTAAATTCCTTATAAAATAAGCAAGTCCATTTTTACTTTTTCAATCATCTTTTTAATAACGATTTCTTATGGGAGATTGCCTTCACCACTAAGTTCATGCTGCCGTTCAATACTCATTTTAATAAGTATTTTGAAAATATTTTTTACTTCACCGGCATCCAGTCCACTTTCAGTAGCTTGGTTTGAGACATTTTCCATAACCTCATGATTCCGCCCCTCATCATTAATGGGTTTATCTTCATGTTTTTTTGCTTCCAGTACGTCCCTGGCCAGATTAGTTCGTTTTGCTATCAAATTAATAAGTTCACGGTCGATAGCCTCGATTTCTTTTCTTATAATTGCGAGCTTTTTCATAGTTGATCACTACCTTCCGATTTTGGCACCAGTATTATTAATTTTTGTCTTTATTACTTTACCGTCCAATGTTGACCAAACATCTATCAACTTATCTGCTTTTTCTCCATCAGTCAGAGCAGTGTAAGCAGGCCCGGTCCCTGATAAGCTGACACCAGTGATTCCTACCTCTAATGCCATCATCATGGGTTCAACACTAAAGCCCAGTGCACTGCTATATAGAAAACCATTGAGAGTCATGGCCTTTTCATATTCACCCAGTTGTGTTAGTTCATGGGCTACATCGATCCATGGCCCGATCAATCGGGATCGTGCAACATCGGTCTGTGAGCTAAATGCTTTTTTATCAGGAGCGTAAATGATCACTTCAGATTCCATTTTGTCTCTGGAGATCAGGGTATTGGACATATTATCTGTTATCACGACCCCGCCCAGCATTGAAGCAGCAGCATCATCAAAAGCACCTGTTATAGTTACACCCGCATCCAGAGCTGCCTGAACACCCAGCCTGGCAGCATCCAGGGGTTCCATATTTTCACCCAGAGCATCCAACGTAGCCAGGATTGTTGCATTGGCTGCGGCACTGCTGCTTTTAAGACCTGATGCAATGGGAACCTCGCTTGTTGTCACGACGTCTGCCCCGCCTGTATGATTGAACCTTTCAAATACAAGCCGGACGCATCTCTCTATCAGTTCAGGATCTCCGCCTTCTTTGATCGTCCCGCTGATCTTGTCTGTATTATTCAATCGCACTTCAGCAGAAGTATGAAGATTGATCCCGAATGCGGCACCTTTCCATGTAGCAATTGCATTGATTATGGTTCCTGCACCCAACGCCCGGGCGTGGCCTATTCCTGTCATGGTTAATTAACTGCAGGCGCAGCCTTCAATGTTGGCAAATTTTTCGTAAACAGGGCAATTCATAAAATTATCATCTTTGGTGCAGTAGGTTTCCAATTCATCTTTTTTAGGTTTATAGAATTTGGGGTCCAGTTTGCACCAGACTCCAGAAATGTGGGGACATCCATCTGTCAATGTATCACCTCGAAACTGCTGGATTATAGATTGTAGCACAAAATATTATTTAAGGATTCGGGTATCAGCCCCACTTTTCTATGGCTTGTTTAAGTTCCGGATGATTCCGGGAATATTCTTCAATAGATACTCCTTCCATAGCTGCATCAACTGCCTGGCGCATAGCTTTTGCACCGCCAACTGTGCCTCCGGGATGTCCGTGAACTCCACCACCAGCCTGTACTATACAGTCCACACCATAGCCCACTACATTTGGGGCAACATTCAAGGGACTAAGACCACCAGATGCCACAGGGAATACACTCTTGAGCCCGAACCACTCATTCTTAAGGGCATCCCGGTTCTGATCATTCTCAGTAGTATCGCTGTCCATTTTGCCTTTATAGCTCCCGGTATGAAGGTTTGTCCCTCCCGCCATCCTGACCAGCTTTGATATGGCCAGCATTGAGATCCCATGACGTCGGTTTCTGGTAATTGCGCCGTGCATTGTCCTGTGTACATGAATGGGAAGGTCGATATTAGCTGCAAGTTCCTGCAAGGCGTCAAATCCTGCAGTTAGCACATCCACCATGACCATATTTGCTCCCAATTCCTTCATGCGTTCAGCCCGCTCCACGATATGTGCTGCACCTGTGGTAACATTAACAGCATAAAATACCTTCTGGCCAGTTTCAGCTTCGGCCATGTCCAGTTTGTTCATAACCATGACCAGGCGTTCCTCTATGGGGCAGAAACGTTGATTAGTCAGTGTCTCGTCATCTTTTATCAGGTCAAGACCGCCAAGGGCAGCTTCATAAGCGACCTGGGCGGTTTCTGTAGGGTTAAGACCAACTTTGGGTTTAATAATAGTCCCAACCAGAGGACGGTCTTGAACACCCAGTATCTGTCGAGCTTCTTTTATTCCATATCGGGGTCCGCTGTGTGCTCGTAAAAGCTTTTCTGGATATTCCACATCCTGTAGCCTGACATTCTTAAGAGCCCCCAGCCCGAATAGATTGCCTGCGATCACAGAAAGATACTGGGGTATATTGCCTGGTTCGAAAAGTTCGACCGGATACTCGATCTCCACATTATTGCCTTCTGCTTTCAATACCCGGGCATCCAGAAGGTGCGCCGGATCACCTGCTTTTAAGGTACTCACTTCAGTCCATGTACCTGTAGACTGCTCGGCTGCTATGGCTCCGGCCGCTTCTTTTATGGGCAGGTCAGTTTCAACATAATATTTGGCTACTACATCCATGTTGTCTCTCCATTTTTATTTAATTTGTATTACAATCATTTACCAGATCGGACCCGAAATCCAATAATTCCCGGGCACGATCCTCTGATTTTGATTCAGCAAATATCCTGATAAGTGGTTCAGTACCGCTGGGTCTGATAAGTATCCAACCGTCCGGATACCAGATCTTAATACCGTCAGTATTGTCAATATCCTGACCTTTTACGGCTTTCCCCACTTTGTTCATCACTTCTACCGGATTCGCAATATTTATCTTTGCTTTGAAATTGTGATATTTCGGGATACTTTTCTTTAGTTCTGAGAGTTTATTTCCTTCAGCCAAAAGCTCCAGCATTTTGGCTGCAGTCATTGCACCGTCCCTGCAGTAAAGAAACTCAGGGAAGATCAAACCTCCATTGCCTTCTCCCCCAAAAACAGCTCCGATCTCGATCATCTTGCGTGCTACATCTATACTGCCGACCCGCGTCCAGACTAATTCCGAACCTTTTGATTCTGTTACGTCTTTTATCTTTAGTGATGACCCCACAGGAGTGACTACTTTACCGCGTTTATGATCAAGTACGTGGCTTGTCATCAGTGCCAGCAGGTCCTCTTCATCCAGGAACTCCCCAGTTTCGTCTACGAAAGCCACCCTATCAGCATCTCCGTCGTGGGCAACACCAAGGTCTGCACCGGCTGCCTTTACCATATTAATAAGATCGGTCAATACCTCTCGCGTGGGTTCTGGCGCCCTGCCTGGAAATGTGCCATCAGGCTGGGCATTTAATGTAATAACCTTGCAGCCCAGTTCGCTAAGCAACCATGGTGTTACTGCACAGCCTGCACCACATCCCGGGTCGACCACAACTGTGAGAGAGGCCGAGCGAATTAGTTTATGATCTATTTTTGAAATTATCCCTTTGATATATGCTGGAATAGCTGTGGAATCACGGGAAAAACCCCCTGTTTCATTCCACTTTGCAGCATGAAAATTGCCAGAAAGAAGTATTTTTTCAACTTCTGCCTCTCCTTCTCTTGAGAACTCGGTCCCATCTCCTGCTACGATCTTTAATCCATTATATTCCTTTGGATTATGGGACGCAGTGATCATCACACCTGCATCTGCATTGTCACGGATGTAATGCTGCAGGTTCGGTGTGGGCAGTACTCCAACATCAACTACTTCCAATCCGGTGGAGAGAAGGCCTGCAATGGCTGCACTTTTCAGCATATCGCCTGATATGCGTGTATCTCTCCCTACTGCAACTCTGGTTCCTATCTTATGCAGATGAATATAAGTCCCTAAACTTTTTCCCAGGTTCAGGGCCAACTCAGGCGTCATATCGACATTAGCAATTCCCCGAACGCCATTAGTACCAAATAATGTCATCGTTCTATCACTTCCTTAAAAATGGGTTCCGACAGAATAAACCTTTTTACGGGTGATCATGCACCCAGAATTCTCCGGTAGTTGTGTGTTCCTTTTTCCATATGGGCACTTCAGCTTTTACACGTTCTATAGCATCAGATAGTGCAGGGAATAGCTGCTGCCTGTGGGAAGCCGCAACCACGATATATACAATATCTTCACCTGGTTCGATCCACCCGGTCTTGTGATGTATAATTACGTCAATTATTCCATCTCTTTCCATCAGGTCCTGTTCTATCTGTTTGATCCTCTCGAATGCTGCACCTTCGTATGATTCAAAATCCAGTCCTTTAGTTTCCACATCATCTGTCTTTTGCCTGACAATGCCTGTGAAACTTCCTATGGCTCCAGCTTCATTTATATGGGGATTCTGTTTTACCTTAACGATAAGGGAATCAAGGGTTTGATAATCTGGTTGGGATTCAATAATATCAATGATTTTTGTAATATTATCATCAGTCAGGTCGGTAAGATCCTTGAACTTAATTATAGTATTATCAACTTCCAGGTCACCTATCACGATCTTAGGAAGAGAGTTATCCTTAAAACCCTCGACCAAAGCATAATCCATGCCGCTGTTTGCCAGTTCATCCAGAGCATTATCAAGACTGGTTGAAGGAGTAAATTTCGCAGAACCTGATTGAGTCACCCCTACTACTACTGAGGCACCTGCGTTGAGATGCCTCCCGGTATCTGTATTATCTGGATTTATTTCATGATCATGCAGGTGTTTCACTGTGCCTACGCCCCCTCGTTTTTCCAGTACTTCAACCAGGCGTTCCACAAGGGTGGTCTTGCCTGATTTTTTATAGCCTGTAATAGAGATGATCTTCATAGTAAGTTCATATTGGGATGTTATATGTTAGACTTTGTGTTTTATAAGGGGGAACTGACATTCTAAATACTTGAATGAGACGAAAGACCGCAATCATGGGGGACTATAATAATGTCATCTATGAAAAAGAACAGTGGGAAATATTGGAAAGTCTCAGAAAAAAAGCTGCCATTGTAATGTCTGCATTAAAAGATGCAGGATTTCACTCCCTGATCCATGGCAGTGTAGCAAGAGGTGATGTCTCTAAGACCAGTGATATCGATATTTTTATACCCATGGTTGTTCAGTCATTTAAATTGGAACTAACCCTGGATGATCTGGATATTGTTGGCAGGAAACTTATACAAGCCACACCCAGTGGTCTAATTAAAGGCCATATCTATTTGCCTAGCAATACTATGGTCACATTTCCACTGGTCCAACCCACAAACAGGGAACTGGATTTCTATGCATTCGGAGGCCAGTTGAGTATGGATAATCTGGAAGATGTTTTGAATAATCGCGTGCCTGGGGTGGATAAACGATTGATGTTGATAGAACCTATGCCAGATGGACATATAGAATCGCCTTTATCTGATCTGTCTCCCGGAGTAGTGGCCAGGAAAATTGGTGTGGGACAGGATATTATTGATGAAAGGATAAGGGTGTTAAAAAGGCGTGCCCAGGTGGGAATTACAGGAGTTTATATTGATAGACCACTGTTTTCTGATGAAGGGTTTGAGGAAGTACTTGAAGAGATAAAAGCTACAGATTCTTTTGTTCGCAGAAGAACTAGAATAAGGTAATTTACCATACAAAACATTTGTGTAAAATTGAATAATACATACATACATATACAGACTTTATAAATATAATTAGAACCTATGATTATATTATATATTACCGCTGAGAATGACTAGGATGGAAAAAGCAGTTCTTTTAGTTATTTTCTTTGTACTGTTGGGTTCTTCAGTAACAGCTCAGTCTGTCAAAATCATCGAGGTTGATGAAAATGGAAGTACTTTCTGGAATATTGAAAAGCACATACCAATAACCAATCAAATAGAATTGAATGAATGGAAATTGGCGATTGAGAAGGGACAGGACCTGTTTCGATATAAAAAGGATATAGGGGAGGTCAAGGAAAAGATTAACCTTTCTTTTGCATCTGCACAAAATACTACCAATCGTACCATGAGTATTGAAAATTATAATATATCCTATAATATTACAGAAACCATGTCAGAAACACTTGGTATTATCCATTTCAACTTTCAATGGAAAAATTTTTCCTATATAAATGATTCAAAGATTTTCATAGGGGATTCTTTTTCAAATGGCATGTTGTTATCATCCAATGACGCACTTATCATCCAGATCCCGGAAGGATTTGAAGTAGAGAGTGTGTCCCCTGCATATGATAAGCGTGATGGGAACAAACTTATATGGGGTGGGACCATGTTTCATGAATTTAACTTGGGGGAACCTGCTCTGGTACTGGCACCTATCAAGCCAAGCAAGTCGATGCCGGTAACATGGGTTTATGGAATAGTATTATTTATTGCATTTTCAAGTATATCTATACTATTTTTGATGAAAAAACGTACCAAACGTACCCCCTCCAATGATGAAAACGATGTAGCGGTTTTGTCCCAGCATTACGATTTACCATTTAAATACCTGGAAGATGAGGAAATGATCCAGCAAATCCTTTTAAAATATAATGGAGAAGCATACCAATCCGATATTGTCAGGGAAAGTGGACTCTCGAAATCAAAAATAAGTAATGTTCTGAGGGATATGAAAGACCAGGGCATGATCATAAAAATAAGAAAGGGGAGAGGGAATGTCATAAGGCTGGTTAAATGATTACAATAATTGAAATTACATTTCTCTGGGCATAATATATATAATTCATACAAAACGCCATTAAAATTGTGGAATTGATTGAATTATTGTATTTTAAAATGCACAACAGGCCGACAAGACATTATATGGTGACATTATATTTTAGTTGCATTATAAAATTTTTCAAAGCAAAATAATGCATAAAAAACTAAACAGAACTCCCATAAACGTTTAAATCGCAAAAAAAAATAAAAAACTAGCGGTGTTTTTATATGTATTGCCATTTTTATATAAATCGCAAAACGCGGAATAAATCAACAAATGGATGTGATAAAATTGGAAAATGAAAAAATGGTAAATAATGAAAATACAAGAAAAGGTATATTGTACCAGGAGATTAACAGACAGAGAAAAAGAGCAATACACACCACATTGAAACCAAGTGATATAAACAAACTTGAAGAATACGGTGATGGCAGATTAAACACTGGAATTGAGAAAGTCCTTCAGATCGCTGAATCAAAACAAATTAATGTTAAAGAGCAACTGATAAAAATTGCATCACAAATAATAGATGATGAAAAAATAAGTGATTTTTAAAGTATGAATTTAAGATTTATCCTTATTAATCTTCACCATAAATTAAATGGGTGAAAATTAACTTGAATTATTATAGGATGGAGCACTGGAATTGAATTTAATCCACTGCCCCCCCTAATTATAATTTTATAGAATATTATACTCTATAATATAAATTTTATTAAATCTTTATTAAAATCTGTTTCTTCACTCCAAATAGAAATTATCTTTTCGTTTGATGCACCCTCATTTTTAAGTTCACTGATCTTATCAAATATTCTGGGTCTAATCTCATAATATTCAATAATATTGGATTTTTGCCCAAACCCATCTCCATTTAATAATGTGATTTTCTTCATTTCCAATAGCATATAGACTGAATTAGATACTGTCTTTTCATAGGAACTGGGAATATGAATGGCTTTTTCGAATTAATTACTCATATCCTCTTGTTTTTCATATCAAATAGTAGATATTTAATAATTTACCAAAATATAAAAAAGTTTCGTATTAGTTATTGAAAACCTTGTCTTAATTATTTATTGAAAATTAAAAAAACATATTAACATTATGACATAGTCACACTCCACGTTTGATCTGTTCCAGAACTTCACTAATATCCCGGGCAATCCCATATTTCCTATTGAAAAATGCCAGAATATTTGAAATATCTCTCATAAGCAATTCATCTGCGTTCTCCTGTTCTACATCCACATACTGAGGCCAGTCTATAATAGTGACTTTATCATCACTGACAAAGATATTATACTCACTGAGATCAGCATGAACAAATTTCTTTGAATAGGTCGCTGCAATCTGTTCGATGATCCTGTCCAGGTACCACTCAGGTTCAATCACTTTTGTTTTGGATAATTCGCCTCCTTCTGCAATACCCATAACAATAACATTTCGGTTGTGATCAATAGGTTCAGGCACATTAACATCAGGATAAATCTTCTTAAGCGCTTCAAATTCCCGTTTGGCAGCCAGTCGTGCGGCATATATCCAGGAGAAGTGGAAAATATCTTTAAGATGTTCCCGATTCCGCTTTACCTGTTTGAAACTTGTACGTCCTTCCCTGTGAAACTTGATAATAACAGGCTGCTGGCCGATACCACCCACCAGATCACGTAAACCTTCAAAGACTACCGATTCCTTGCCAACACCCAGTTCTTCCCCAATGGCTGATAATGACCCCCGTTTGACCAGCGCATTTAACGCCAAAAGGTCATATCCTTCAAAATATATCTGGTATCCTTCATAGGGTTGGGTTTGCTGTTTCAGCAGGCCTTTGATCCCCAATCCCTTCAATATATAATTAAGTTCACTCTCAGTGATCTTGGTATATTTTGATATTTCAGATAATGGCACCCATTCATAGTGTTTCATGCCAACTTCAATGCCTGTCAATACACGAAAATCCCTGGACTCCAGGGATTTGAACACTGCTGAAATATCATTTAACATAATCACCTCAATTAGTACGCATTAAATATAACATCTTGCGACTTAATTTAATTCCTGTGAAATGTAGAAAATGCAGCAAGACAGCAGTTACTTTCCAGCCATATAGCGGTGCCCACCTGTGCACCCCTCATTTTATCGAAGATGTGGAACGAAAGGTCAAATATACCATACGACAGCATCGAATGGTGGATAAGGGAGATACCATTGCAGTGGGTTTAAGCGGTGGTAAGGACAGTTCAGTGCTGCTGTATATTTTGCATAAGCTGTTCGGACAGCGGCCTGATATCACTCTTATAGCGATCAGTATTGATGAAGGTATTAAAGGGTACAGACAAGAAACGTTAGAATTCGCGAAGGATTTTTCACAATCGCTTGGGTTGAAGCATATAATTGCCAGTTTTAAATCCGAATACGACAAGAGTCTTGACGAGATCGTAGCTAACGGAGGTGAGAAAGGTCCATGCAGCTACTGCGGTGCCCTTCGTAAGCATCTTCTGAACAAGACTGCCCGGGAAGCAGGAGCTACCAGGCTGGCTGTGGGACATAACCTGGATGATGAGGCCCAGACTGTGATGATGAATCTATTGCGGGGTGATGTAGAGCGGCTGGTCAGGATGTCACCAGGCTGTGTCCAACCGGGCCTGATCCTGCGCTCAAAACCCCTGCGTGACATCCCGGAACGCGAGGTGGCGCTGTATGCACTGTTGAACCATATCCCTGTGGATTTTTCTGAATGTCCTTATGCGTACACAGCTATCAGGGGCGAGGTCAGGGACATGCTTAACGATTTTGAGGTAAAACATCCGGGCACTAAATATTCAGTGCTGCGAAGCCTGGATAAACTGGCAGAACCATTGAGGCATACATTCCCCCAGATAATCCTTAACCAATGTCTGAAGTGTGGAGAGCCTACGGCCAGTGATATCTGTCAATCCTGTAAATTGTTGGGGAAATAATGGTTTCACCATGTGGATAATTTTGAAAAGACCCATCTGGACGACTCACAGCGTATTGAACTGTCAAGAGCAATATATCTGGTAACTGGTGAAGAGAGCATACCAGGTTCTCATGCAAACATCGGCGGTTTGGGAAAGTGAAATTAGATGTTGTTTGGGTATTTACCGGAGCCATAGGAAATATAATTATAATGTGATTAATATTGCAGATGGGTGGCAGTCGGTCATCAGACCGACGTGGGTGGGGCTCGGAGAGCACTGAAAAAAATAAAATATTAACTTAATTTTGAATTTCAGTTCCGAAACTAATTTTTAATTGATAATTCCAGCCCATCTGGTACACCCATATCTTGAAGGAACTTGAAGAGGTATTTATAGAATTTAAAAGAAAATCCATCGACCTTCAAAGTGGCAACATTTACATAATAAGAGGTAACGACGCAGGAAATTACATGGACACCTGAAATAAAGGGTAGTGTACTACTTTATGTCTGCTAATTTGGTTTTAAAAAATCTGCCCAATTTAAAGGAGTATCTTGAATATCTTCTTTCATTGATGGAGTCGTTTTATTTTTATCCTGCTTCATGAAGTTCCTATATACTTGGAATAG
>Ga0307380_10011970_pt1 | contig 10826 bp, 1 predicted proteins | sample UN3MG_FD_202239 | JGI IMG/M metagenome (GOLD analysis project Ga0307380, IMG submission 202239) | Soil microbial communities from Risofladan, Vaasa, Finland - UN-3 | ecosystem: Environmental > Terrestrial > Soil > Coastal area > Acid sulfate soil | place: Finland: Risofladan, Vaasa | collected... | reverse complement strand
TGGAGGGGCCCTGCCGACGCCTCCAGGAGAACATCCCGGAAATTCTGCGCCAGGCTCAGTCCGAAGAGACAGGTCAGAGCGGATACGATCAGGATATGCCGGTAGGTGTATCCTTCGTTCCTCCGGAAGTGGAAAAGAATGTCGAATACGGGGATGGGCACCTGGATCTGCTCCATGAAGGAAAGGACGGGGCCGTACTCCTCCTCTTCGCCGAAGATCTGTCGATACACGTCCTGTCGCATGTACGCGAAAAGGTCTTTCCGGACCGTGTCGTTCTCCAGGAAGGGAAGTTCCCGGGGGGGGACTCCCCGGGACGAACGGGCAAGGTCCCGCAGAACATCGTCGGTCACGACCGTGCCTTCCGGAAGCAGTTCCCGATTGTCTAAAGTGGTAACGGGGAATCGAAGCGTAAGGTCCGACATGAGCAATCACCCGAAGTGTCCGGCATTCGCCCGGGTTCAAACCGAGGAGGAACCCCACCGCTCACGTGGAATACGTCCTTGCACCCCATAGTACAGGAAAACGACGTTTCGGAAAAAACCAATTCTCCTGAAAAATAACCCCGGGGGGTTTCACTCCTCCGGGGTTATTAAGGCGGCTCACGAGGAACCCCTTCTTAATCAATGCACGAGGGATTACCAGTTCTCCGTCCCGTGGCATCCCACCCCGGACCTCGGGGTGCAGCTTCCGTTTCCGACGGTGCCTCCCGGATTGTAGGTCACCACATCCGTTGCGCCTCCGCCGATCGTCACGGATCCGCGCACCTCCATCGCCGTCGTGCTCAGGTTGAGGAAATGCGCGCCCTCGGCCGGGTTGGCGAGTTTCGTCGTGTTGTGGCAGGCGGTGCAGCCGGCGTTCACGTGGGGCCCGCGGCCGTGCTCGCCGGAGAAGGGGCTGTTCCATTGATCCGACTGCGACCTTCTCCGGTGGCACTGGGTGCAGCCGGTATCGGTATTCACATTGATCGAACTCGTCCAGTTGATCGTCTGCCCGCCGTGGCAGCTCACGTTGGAGCAGCTCAAGGATCCAAAGGACGCCGTCGCGTTTTTCGCATTGTAGGTGGAAAGGATCGCCACGTCGCCCGGGGACGTCTTCGATTTCGCCCGCGTGTAATGCGCCAGCTGGGAAGATGCGCCGGTGCCGGGGTCCAACCCGTTATGGCAGGCGCTGCACACGCCCGTCACTCCCGCCAGCGCGTTGTGCTCCGCGTGGGCCCTCTCGATGTTCGGATAGGGGGTGGTCCCCGTCGGCGGATCGGCGTGGCACGAGGTGCAGTTCTTCGTGGTCAGGGGGTTCGAGGAAGCGTAGTTCGTGTGGCACGAAACGCAATTGGGTGCGGCCGACACCGGGGAAGTCCCCGTGTCGGAGTGGCAGGTCGAGCAGTTGCCGAAGTTGCTCGCCTGAAAATGCGAGGCGTCCAGGTTGGGAACGCTGTGGTTCGCCCCGCCTGGGCCGCCGGAGTGGCATCCCCGGTTCTGCCCGTTCGCGTTCGTGAAGCTCGCGGAGAAACAGCTCGGGGCGCCCGCCTGGGGGCCTGCCCCGGGCCCGTCGACCTTGTGGCAAAGCGCGCATTGGCCCGCCAGGTTCGACGGGTCGGTCGCACTCCGGTGGGTGATCGTCGCCGTGCCGATCGTCCGCTCCCCTTGCCAGTCCGTCGGGTGCGCCTTGGCGTTGGGATGACAGGTAGAAGCCGCGCAGGAGGTCACCGCGGTGCCCCCCCCGAAGCCGGTCGTCCCCGGCGCCCCGTGGCAGGTCTGGCAGAAGGTAAGGTCCTGCCTGGCCTGCGTCCCGTGGAAGGACGAACCGCCCACGGCCGGGTCGGCCCAGGCCGAGCCCAGGGAATGGGACGCTGCGGAGCCTTCCCACAGCCACCCGCTGTGGCTCTGCGTGTGGCAGGTGACCGTGCAGCTCTGGTTCGAGGCGTTGTAGTTGGCGGCCGCACCCAGGGGCTCGATGGTCAGGCCTGCGTTGCCCTCCATCTGCGGGGTGTTGAGGGACGTGAAGTGGTTCGTGGCCCCCGCGGTCCCGTTCGCCATGTCGTGGCACTCCGAGCAGACCGCGTTCCCGTTGCTCCCCAGGCTGGTCAGATGCAACGAATGCAGCCCGGAGAAGGGGCTGTTGTTCTCGGGCGTCCCCTGCGCCGTGCCCAGGGTGTGGCACGCAAGGCACCCGGTGTTGGAGTTCACGTCGATCGATCCCGTCCGGAAGTTCGGCGCCGGCAGCCCGCCGTGGCAGCTCACGTTCGCGCAGGTAAGCGCCGAACTGTTGAACGAGGCCGCGCCGGACTTCGCGCTGTACGTGGCCAGAAAAGCCGCGTCGCCCGGAGCAACCCGCAGCGCATTCATCCCCGGCCGGGCGTTGGCCCGGTCGTAGTGCGCCTGGCTGCCCGTGTCGAGGCCGTTGTGGCAGGGGGTGCAGAGGTTGGTCACCCCTGTCAGCGCGTTGTGCTCCGCGTGGCTTCCCTCGATGTTCGGATAGGTGGTGGTCCCCGCAGGCGGGTCGGCGTGACAGGAGGTGCAGTTGGCAAGCGTCAGAGGGGAACCGGCTTGGTGGCAGACCGTGCAGGTCGGACCGCTCTTGGTCGTGCTCCCCGTCTGGTCATGGCAGGCGCTGCAGCTCGAGGAGAAGGTCGACGACGACACGTTGGTGTGCGCCGTATCCAGATACGGGACGGAGTGGTTCGTTCCCCCGGACCAGGAGAAGTCGGTGTGGGACGTCCCGTGGCAGGTAAGGGTGCAGTTCTGGGATCCGGAATTGTAGGTCGCCCCGGACAGGCCCGGGAAGGTGACCGTCTGATTCGCCGGCCCCTCCATCTGCGGGGTGTTAAGGGACGTGAAGTGGTTCAGGGCGCCGCCCGAACCGTTCTGCATGCCGTGGCACTCCGTGCAGAGCGCGTTGATGGTCGATCCGAGATGGGACGAATGCAGCCCGGAGAAGGGGCTGTTGTTCTCGGGAGTCCCCTGCGCCGTGCCCAGGGCATGGCACTGCCGGCACCCGGCGTCCGTGTTCACGTTGATCGTCCCCGTCCGCCAGCTCGGCGCCGGCAGGCCGCCGTGGCAGCTCACGTTCGCGCAGGTGAACGCCGACGCGTTGAACGAGGCGGCCCCGGACTTCGCGTTGTACGTGGACAGAAACGCCGCGTCGCCCGGGGACGTCTTCGATTTCGCCCCTGCATAATGCGCCTGCTGGGCAGAGGCGCCATTGCCGGGGTCCAGCCCGTTATGGCAGGCGCTGCACACGCCCGTCACTCCCGTCAGCGCGTTGTGCTCCGCGTGGCCCCCCTCGATGTTCGGATAGGTGGTGGTCCCCGTCGGCGGATCGGCGTGGCACGAGGTGCAGTTCTTCGTGGTCAGGGGGTTCGAGGATGCAAAGTTCGTGTGGCACGAAACGCAATTGGGTGCGGTTGACGGGGAAGTCCCCGTGTCGGAGTGGCAGCTCGAGCAGTTGCCGAAGTTGCTCGCCTGAAAATGCGAGGTGTCCAGGTTGGGAACGCTGTGGTTCGCCGCGCCCGGGCCACCCGAGTGACAGGTGGCGCTATTGAAGGAGGCGGAGAAGCAACTCGGGGCTCCCGGATCGGGTCCTGCCCCGGGCCCGTCGACCTTGTGGCAAAGCGCGCATTGGCCCGCCAGGTTCGTCGAGTCGGTCGCACTCCGGTGGGTGATCGTCGCCGTGCCGATCGTCCGCTCCCCTTGCCAGTCCGTCGGGTGCGCCTTGGCGTTGGGATGACAGGTGGAAGCCGCGCAGGAGGTCACCGCGGTGCCCCCCCCGAAGCCGGTCGTCCCCGGCGCCCCGTGGCAGGTCTGGCAGAAGGTAAGGTCCTGCTTGGCCTGCGTTCCGTGGAAGGACGACCCGCCCACGGCCGGGTCGCTCCAGGCCGAACCCAGGGCATGGTTGGTCTCGGACCCGTCCCACCGCCACCCGCTGTGGCTCTGTGTGTGACAGGTGACCGTGCAGCTCTGGTTCGAGGCGTTGTAGTTGGCGGCCACACCCAGGGGCTCGATGGTCAGGCCTGCGTTGCCCTCCATCTGCGGGGTGTTGAGGGACGTGAAGTGGTTCGTGGCGCCCGCGGTCCCGTTCGCCATGTCGTGGCACTCCGTGCAGAGCGCGTTGACGGTCGATCCGAGATGCAACGAATGCAGCCCGGAGAAGGGGCTGTTGTTCTCAGGAGTTCCCAGCGCCGTGCCCAGGGCATGGCACTGCCGACAGCCGGCATCCACGCCCGAATTGATCGTCCCCGTCCGCCAGCTCGGGGCCGGGAGTCCGCCATGGCAGCTCACGTTCGCGCAGGTAAGCGCCGAACTGTTGAACGAGGCCGCGCCGGACTTCGCGTTGTACGTGGACAGAAACGCCGCGTCGCCCGGTTGCGCCTTCGTTTTTGCCACCGCGTAATGCGCCTGCTGGGCAGAGGCGTCATTGCCTGGGTCCAGCCCGTTATGGCAGGCGCTGCACACGCCCGTCACTCCCGTCAGCGCGTTGTGCTCCGCGTGGCCCCCCTCGATGTTCGGATAGATGGTGGTCCCCGTCGGCGGATCGGCGTGGCACGAGGTGCAGTTCTTCGTGGTCAGGGGGTTCGAGGATGCGAAGTTCGTGTGGCACGAAACGCAATTGGGTGCAGTTGACGGGGAAGTCCCCGTGTCGGAGTGGCAGCTCGAGCAGTCGGCGGTAAATGTGGTCTGCGTCGCCTGGAGATGCGAGGTCTCCAGGTTGGGATCCGGGGGCACCGGGTGGTTCGCCCCGCCTGGGCCGCCGGAGTGGCATCCCCGGTTCTGCCCGTTCGCGTTCGTGAAGCTTGCGGAGAAACAGCTCGGGGAGCCCGCCTGGGGGCCTGCCCCGGGCCCGTCGACCTTGTGGCAAAGCGCGCATTGGCCCGCCAGGTTCGACGGGTTGGTCGCACTCCGGTGGGTGATCGTCGCCGTGCCGATCGTCCGCTCCCCTTGCCAGTCCGTCGGGTGCGCCCTGGCGTTGGGATGACAGGTAGAAGCCGCGCAGGAGGTCACCGCGGTGCCCCCCCCGAAGCCGGTCGTCCCCGGCGCCCCGTGGCAGGTCTGGCAGAAGGTAAGGTCCTGCCTGGCCTGCGTCCCGTGGAAGGACGAACCGCCCACGGCCGGGTCGCTCCAGGCCGAACCCAGGGCATGGTTGGTCTCGGGCCCGTCCCACCGCCACCCGCTGTGGCTCTGTGTGTGACAGGTGACCGCGCAGGTTTTGGTCGACGCGGTGTAGGTCCCCGCCGGAACCGTCGAACCCTTGTCGTCCGGCTGCACGGTCTGTCCCGGCGGACCCTCCATCACCGCCGTATCCAGGTTCGTGAAGTGATTATTCGCCCCCGTCGTGCCGTTGGCCATGTCGTGGCACTCCGTGCAGAGCGCGTTCCCGCCCGGGCGGCCGGAGATCCCCTGGAGGTGCTTCTGGTGGAGGCCGGACCAGGCGCTGTTGTTTTGGGGAGTTCCAAAAACCGTTCCCAGGGTGTGGCACTGGCGGCACCCGGACACCGGCGTGACGCCGGGGCCGGAGTCGAAATTGACGTTGATCGTCCCCGTATCCCAGCGGGGAGTCAAGATCCCGCCGTGGCAGCTCACGTTCGAGCAGGTGAACGCCGTGTTGAACGCGGCCACGGTGCCCGAAGGTTTGGCGAAATAGGTGGACACGATGCTTACGTCCCCCGGCGACACCCGCAGAGCGTTCTCACCCGTCCGGGCGTTGGCCCGGTTGTAGTGCGCCAGCGAGCCGTTCGCAAGCCCGGTGTGGCAGGCGGAGCAGTTCCCCGTCACCCCTCCCAGCGCGTCGTGCTCGGTGTGCCGCCCCTCCACGTTCGGGTAGGCCGCCGTCGAACCGCTGCTCGGAGGACTTGCGTGGCAGGAGGTGCAGTTCGTCGCGGTCAGCGGGGAGCCCGCCTGGTGGCAGGTCTGGCAGGTGGGAGGCGACGAGGAGGGCGAGGAGGGGCTCACGGTGTGACAGGCTCCGCCGCAATCCCCGTCGAAGTTCGTCGCATTCATCGTCGTGTGCCGCGGGTCCAGATACGGGATGGCGTGGTTCGCCCCGCCCGTCCAGGAGAAGTCCTCGTGGGTTATATCGTGGCAGGTGACGGTGCAGGTCTGTGTCGACACGGTGTACGTCCCCGCCGAAAAAACCGTGTTCTTGTCGGCCGGGATGACCGTTTCGGACGCGGGACCCTCCAGGAGATCCAGGGTCGACAGGAACAGGAAGTGGTTGTTCGCGCCGGTGGAGCCGTTGGCCATGTCGTGGCACTCCGTGCAGAGCGCGTTCCCGCCCGGGGAGGACGAGATCTGCTCGAGGTGCGTCTGGTGCAGCCCCGAAAACGGGCTGTTGTACTCGGGGACTCCCTGCGCCGTCCCCAGGACGTGGCACTGGCGGCACCCGGACACCGGCGTGACGCCCGGGCCGGAGTCGAAATGGACGTCGATCGTCCCGGTCTGCCAGTCCGGCGTCGTCTGCCCCCCATGGCAGCTGATCCCTGCGCAGGTCAGGTCCGTGTTGATGAACGGCAGGGCGGCCGGATTCGCGGCGTACGTGGCGCCGAACGCCGCATCGCCCGGCGGTACCCGCAGGCCGTTCTTACCCTGGCGTGCGTTCGCCCGGTCGTAGTGGTCGACGCCTCCCGACCCCAGCCCGGCATGGCACGTGTCGCAGTCGACGGGGGTCCCGGCGCTGTTCAACGCATCGTGGCCGGAGTGCCCCCCCGCGACGTTCGGGTAGACCGAGCCCGAAGGCGGCTGGGAGTGGCAGGAGGTGCAGTTCAGGTTGGTCAGCGGCGACGTCCCCGTGATGCTCCCTGTCAATCCCTCCCCGTGGCAGGTCGTGCAGGTCGGCGCCGTTGAAAGCGGAGAAGTCCCCGTGTCGGAGTGGCAGTTGGAACATCCCACACTCGGATCCGTGAAGGTGGCCTGGGTCACGCTGGTGTGATCCAGGAAAAGATCGGTAGCATGAGGAGCATTGCCCGGTCCATTGGCGTGGCAGGCCGTCCCGTTTTGGGCATCGGAGAAGCAGCTCGGGGCCGCCGGGTCCGGACCGGCGCCGGGGCCATCCACCTTGTGGCATATTGCGCAGGCCACGTCCCGGTTCCCGGAGTCCCGGTGGGAGGCGACATAACTCGGGAACGGCTGAGGCGCCTCGAACCAGGGGATGGAATGGGCCTTGGCGGCAGTATGGCAAGCAGAAGCCGAGCAGGAGGTCGGCGCGTCGCCACCGTTGAACAGGATGTCGCCCGGAGTCCCATGGCAGGTCTGGCAGTAAGCCAGGTCCTGTTTCGCGGTCAGGCCGTGGAAATTCGAACCGCCGACGGCGGGATCGAGCCAGTCGGCACCGATGGCGTGGGGAGCGTCCCTCTGGTCGTGGCAAAGGGTGTTGTTGAAACACCCCGGGTTGCTTCCTGCGGGGGGCGGAGTCGGAGGAGTAACCACCACGCTGCCCCCTCCCAGGTGACACAGGGCGCATACCGACGCGTTCTGCGGAACCGTATCCGTGTGCGTCGTTTCCGATCCTCCACTACCAGTCCACGGTGCCGGGGGATGGGGAGACTGCACCCCGGCCCCGTGGCACGCGGCGTTGTTCAGGCAGGAGTCCGCGTTGCCGATGCCCGCGAAATCGTTCCCGTGGCAGATCTGGCAGGCCTGGAAGCCCGAGCTGCCGCCGGGCGCCCCCTTGGCCAAAGCCCCGTGGACCGCGGGGGTGTCCCACCCCGGGACCGTCCCGTGGTGGCAGGCCGCGGTGAAACAGGAGGTGTTCGCGATCCCCCCGGTTAGATCGTCCCCGTGGCACGTCCTGCACTCGCTCGCCGCGGAACCGACAAAGCCCGGATGGGTCGAGAGGAAGTTCGCGGAATGGGTTCCCTGTTCATTTACGAGGCTTAATGACGGCGTGGTGGGGCCGGACGAGCAACCGCCGGATACCAAACCTACGAATATCCCGAAAAAGATCGGCCACAGGGGCAAGGTTTTACTCCATACCCTCTTTCCTGCTCTCCCAAGTCTCACGGAACCCTTCAAACGGAACATGGTTCTCCACCCAGGGCGGCAAGATGTCGGGTCCCCCGTTCCATCTCGCCATCTCTTTTACAAATCGGAATAAATACTTGCAAGGGATGGGCCATTCTAATGGGACAATAAACTTAATGAAAACAATTCTTTATGGGTTACATGGCGAAGGGGTGATTATACGAATGTAATCCCATCCCCTCGAAATTCCGTTTTTCGGATTTGGATTCGCCCCCTTACCAAACAAAAAGAGCGGCCCGGCGAAAACCGGGCCGCTCCTTAAGCGTCGTCCCTTTCGTTTCTGCTTACCGGCCGCTCCGATCCTCCGGAACCCGGATGGACGGACGGCCCGCGTCCGCTACCAGTTCTCTGACCCGTGGCATCCGTTAATTCCGCCGGCGCTCGGATTGCACGAACTGCCGTTGTATTGGAGGCCCGTCCGAAGCGTATCTGCCGGGTCCTGCTCGAAGGCCGGGGTAGCGAGGTTCGTGAAATGGCCTGGCGCGAGCGCCGTGGCATTGTGGCAGTCCGTGCAGGGCCGATTCCGGTGATTCGATTGGTTGTGGTCCCCCGAGAAGGCGTCGGTGTACTGGTCGGTCGTGCTGCTCGTCCGGATCTGGTGACAATCGGTGCAGTCGGTGTTGACGTTGATGGTCCCGGTCCGCCAGTTGATCGGCGTTCCCGGATTTCCCCCCGTCCTGGCCTGGCCTCCGTGGCAGCTCACGTTGGTGCAGGTAAGCCCCGTCGCGTTGAACGAGGAGGCCCCGGACTGCGCGTTGTAGGTGGAAAGGAACGCCGCGTCGCCCGGCTGCACCTTCGTTTTTGCCACCGCGTAATGCGCCTGCTGGTTGGAGGCGCCGGTGCCGGGATCTAGCCCGTTGTGGCAGGTGGAGCAGGACACGGGAGTCCCCGAGCCGTTCAACGCCAGGTGCCCGGAGTGCGTTCCCGCGATATTCGGGTACGTCGACCCCGCAGGCGGATCGGCGTGGCAGGAGGTGCAGTTCTTCGTGGTCAGGGGGTTCGAGGATGCGAAGTTCGTGTGGCACGAAACGCAATTGGGTGCTGATGCCACCGGGGAAGTCCCCGTATCGGAGTGGCAGTCCGAGCAATCGCTGTTGAAATCGGCCTGTACCGCCTGGAAGTGCGTGGTCTCCAGGTTGGGAACGTTGTGGTTCGCCGCGCCCGGGCCACCCGGGTGGCAGGTGACGCCGTTGAAGGAGCCGGAGAAGCAGCTCGGTGCCCCCGAATCGGGTCCCGGCCCCTCGGGTGCGTCCACCTTGTGGCAGACCGCGCAGGCCACGCTCTGGTTCCCGGAGTTACGGTGGGAAGCCGTGTAGGGCGGGAATCCGGTCTCTGGAGCTGCGTTCCAGGGAATGGGATGGGCCCTGGCATCCGGGTGGCACGCCGTGGCCGCGCACGAGGTCACCGCGGTGCCCCCGTCGAACGCGGGGGGCGTCGTCCCGGACTGACTGTGGCACGACTGGCAATCGGTCAGGTCGCTCTTGGCCGAAAGCCCGTGGAAACCCGGCGCCGGGTCGTTCCAGGCCGAGCCCAGGGAATGGTTGGCCTCGGGCCCTTCCCACAGCCACCCGCTGTGGCTCTGCGTATGGCAGGTGACCGTGCAGCTCTGGCTCGAGGTGTTGTAGTTGGCGGCCGCGCCCAGGGGCTCGATGGTCAGGCCTGCGTCGGCCTCCATCTGCGGCGTATCGACGGTTGTGAAGTGGTTCAGGGCGCCCGCGGTCCCGTTGGCCATGTCGTGGCACTCCGTGCAGAGCGCGTTCCCGTTGCTTCCCAGGCCGGTCAGATGCTTCGCATGACGGCCCGAGAAGTGGCTGTTGTTTTCCGGATTCCCCAGTGCCGTTCCGAGCACATGGCACTGGCGGCACCCGGACACCGGCGTGACGCCGGGGCCGGAGTCGAAATTGACGTTGATCGTCCCCGTCCGCCAGCTGGGAGCCGTGATCCCGCCGTGGCAGCTCACGTTGGAGCAGGTAAACGCCGAACTGTTGAACGACGCCGCGCCGGAATTCGCGTCGAAGGTGCTCAGGAAATTCGTGTCCCCCGGCGAAACGCGCAGCGCATCCATCCCCGGCCGCGCGTTGGCCCGGTCGTAGTGCCCCTGCGTGCCGGAGTCAAACGTGTCGTGGCACGTGGTGCAGATATTCGTGATTCCCGCCAGCGCGTTGTGCTCTGCGTGCCTCCCGGCGATGTCCGGGTAGGTGGAACCCGTAGGCGGATCCGCGTGACAGGAGGTGCAGTTGGCAAGCATCAGAGGAGAACCGGACTGGTGGCAGACCGTGCAGGTCGGGCCAATATCGTCGGTGGCACCCGTCTCGAAGTGGCAGGAACTGCAGTCGGCGCTGAAACCCGCCGGCGTCACCGCGGTGTGGGTTGTATCCAGGAACGGGACGAGGTGGTTCGCCTCCCCCGTCCAGGAAAATGCATCGTGGACCTGGTTGTGACAGTCGAGCGTGCAGGTCTGGTTCGGGGCGTCGTAGGTGGCGCCGGTAAGGCCCGGGAAGGTTACCGTCTGGGGTGCCGGTCCTTCCATCTGCGTCGTTTCGAGGGACGTGAAGTGGCTCGACGCACCCGTGGTCCCGTTCGCCATGTCGTGGCAATCCGTGCAGAGGGCGTTTCCATTGGCCCCCAAATTGTTCAAATGCTTGTCGTGAAGGCCCGAGAAGGGGCTGTTGTTTTCCGGATTCCCCAGTGCCGTGCCGAGCGCATGACATTGGAGGCAGCCGGCGTTGGAGTTCACGTCGATCGTCCCCGTCCGCCAGCTCGGGGTCGTGATCCCGCCGTGGCAGCTCACGTTGGAACAGGTAAACGCCGAAC
>Ga0307380_10011966_pt1 | contig 10828 bp, 6 predicted proteins | sample UN3MG_FD_202239 | JGI IMG/M metagenome (GOLD analysis project Ga0307380, IMG submission 202239) | Soil microbial communities from Risofladan, Vaasa, Finland - UN-3 | ecosystem: Environmental > Terrestrial > Soil > Coastal area > Acid sulfate soil | place: Finland: Risofladan, Vaasa | collected... | reverse complement strand
CACCTACGACGCCGCCGATGGCAAGTGCCTCAATCCGCCGCCCACGGGGTGGATGTCTCCTGCCCCGCGCGGGCGGGAACTCATCCTGGAGAAGGGACAGGTCAAGGTCAGCGGCCAGGCCCTCTACTCAAACGACGCCAACCCGATCTTCGACAACTCGACCAAATGGGCCGACGCCGTCGTGCAGACGAAAAACGCCCGCCTGTCGTGCGAGCAGCGCGGCACCGACGCCGCGCCCGCCTGGGCCCTCGTCGCCGCCGCCGCCAGCGGCAAGGAACTCTGGTCACAGCCCCTTCCCGCCGAGACCGTCCGATGGGGAATCGCCGTGGACTCGCGAGGGCGCGTCGTGGCAACCCTCCGCGACGGGCGAGTCGTCTGCTACGGGGCAGGCGGCTGAGACGCCCTGCCCCGGCTCGGGCCAGCGGCGGCGGAAAGCGGGGTGCCACGCTTTTGCTCGCAAAAGCGTGCGCCGGTTTGAACGTACCCGCGTGATGGTCGCTCATGCTTTCGCAACAGCGCGAAAGCATGGCACCCGGCTTGAGGCTGTAGCCTCCAGTCTCCGGTCTCCGGTCTGGAGCCTGCAGTCCTTCGTCACTTCGCCTTCACGTCGAAGCAGTAGAGGTTGGTGTCGTACCGCAGGTACAGGCGGCCGCCGATGACGACGGGGTGGGCCCAACTGGGGCCGCTGCCCGCGACGCGGAACTCGCCCTTCATCTGCATGCCCTCGGGCGAACACGTGGCCAGGGCCGCGCGGCCGCCGCCCTCGCCGAACAGGTACAGCATGCCGTCGGCCCAGCAGAGCGACCCCTTGCCGACGCCTCTCTCGCCCCACATCTTGCGGCCGGTCTTGAGGTCCAGGCAGGCCCAGCCGTCCGAGTTGTTGCCGTAGATGTACCCCTCGTGGATGACGTACCCGCCGTGATGGCACACCATGTCGCCGGTCCGCCACGCCTCGGTAGCGGAGAGCCGCCGGCCGGCGGCCGCAAGGCGGAGGCAGATGCCCCCCTTACCATATCCGTTCGCCCAGAACACGTGGCCGTCGGCGTACGCCGGCGTCGGGCAGTTGGCGGTGTTGTTGGCACTGAAGGAATTTGAGAAGACCACGCCCCCGTTGGCGGCGCTGACGCACACGATGCCTTTGCGCGTGCCGGTGACGATGAGCGGCGCATTGGCGAACGTGAACGGCAGGCACGAACTGTACTCCGGCCCGGCCTGGTAGCCCTGGCTGGCCCAGACCGGCCCGCCCGTCATCTTGTCGAGGGCAACGATACACTTATTGCCGCCCGGTTTGACGATCGCCAGTTTCCCCAGGATCAGGACCGATTCGGCGTAACCCCATTCACCCGGCGACCCACCGAAGTCGCGTGCGCGTTTGCCCCAGATCGGCCGACCGGTCTTGGTGTCGAGGCACGCCACCACGCCGTTGCCCGAGAGGAGGTACGCGCGGCCACTGTCAATCGTCGCGGTGGCGCGGCATCCGGGTTGGCTCCCCGTCCAGGCGTCGTCAACCGGGACGCGCCACTTGGCCTTGCCGTCCATGTCGAAGGCAAACAGCACGAGTTTGCCGCCCGTGTCGCCGGTGATGTAGACGGTGCCGCCGCTGACGGCCACGCCGGAGTAGCCCTTGCCGATGTCGGTGACCTTCCACAGGAGCGTGGGCCCGCCGGCGGGCCACTCCTTCAGCAGGCCGGTATCGGGCGACTTCCCGTCGCGGTTCGGCCCGCGCCATCCGGGCCACTCGGCCGCCGGTGCCGCCGCCTCCGTCACAGACGCCGACAGCCACAACGCCGCCGTCAACGCGACAACGCCAAGTCGCAGCACGTGCATCGGTCACTCCTCGAGCGAGCGCTCCGGTTCCCCCCGTCGCTCGACCATTATGCCACGCAGGAACGGGCGTGGCCAGCGCATCCTTGCGGCAGGCGTTCGCAACACCGGGCCATTCGCCTCGGTTGGCGTAAGACGCATTTGGCGCAAGAAGGAAGGGGCCCGCGAGATGGTCCGAACGGCCCGCGTCACTCGGCCACGATCTCGATACCACAGATCAGCGCCTCGCCTTTGTTGGCCGAGAACGCCACCTCCAGCGCTTCCGCAACCGTCACCCCGGCGACCTCTTTGACGACGGCGCGGCGCGGCCCGCCGGCGGCCTTGACGATGTCGAAGTCCTCAAGCACCCTGTTGCCCTGGAGGCTGACGCCGAACAGCCGCTCGCCAGGTTTCGCGCCGGCCGCCGGCTCCGCGAAGTGAAGGCGGACCGTGTACGGCCGGGCCGACGCGCCCTTGCCCGCCAGCCGAATCGACATCGACTCGACGCCCTCCAGTCCCGACGCCGCCACCCACCTCAGTTCCCCGTCTTCGATGACCGACATGTGGTGGCGGAACGCCTTCGGCTTGGACGGCCGGGCGTTGACGGAGGGGTCCGGCGACGATCCGCCAACGCTCGGCCAGTCGAGCCAGAGCGTCCCGCCGGCGGCCAGGCGGTCGCCGGGGGCGCCGAAGTTCAGGCCAACGCGCCGGATCGGCTCCTTGCTCGACCCAACAGACGAGAAGGTCCAGGCTTCGACGTCCGGGTCATGGATGAACGCCAGCGAACACTGGTTCTGATACGAGCAGGTGCAGGTGCGCGTGTAATCCGGAGCGCTCAGGATGCCGCACGCCGGGATCAGGTTCGACGTGCAGCCGGACTTGAATCCCCCCATGTTCCCCGTACCGCCGTCGTGCTCCAGGTCGTAGTAGCCGGCAGCGGCGGAGCGGAACAGGATGAGGTTCCGGCTGGCGATGGCCGTGTTGCAGCCGTAGTTGCGGCGATAGCGCCACGCAATCGTCTCGCCGGTCAGCGGATGCTTGCGCTGCTCCGGTTTCCCGGTCAGCAGGTTGAACGCTTTGCTCTGCGCGATGACCCGCTCGCCGTGGATCATGCACGGCCCTTCGTACGACTCATCGCTGGTCCAGAGTACGTTCCCATCGCGACCGCGGTAGGCGGCCAGACCCTTGCCCACCTCGTCGAGGGCGCGGTCGCGGCCGCGGCTTCCGGCCACAAGAAGCACGTCGTGTTCCTCGGAGTAACCCAGCCACGTCCCCTCAACGTCCTTGTCCGCTTTCCAGACGACGCCGCCGGTGCGGGCATCGAGGGCGTACAGGGTCGGTTCGGCCTCCGCTTCGAGACCGCGGAACTTCAGGGCCTTGAGCCGCGCTTGCGACAGGCCGTCGACACAGAAGACCTTGCCGCCGCCCGCAACGATCGCGTTGTGACGGAAATTCGCCTCCGCTTGCCGCGTCCACATCGCCTTCTTCTGCGCGTCGTGGCGATCCATGACGATGAGCCATCGGCTCCCCGCGCCATAGGGGGCGTTCTCGTGGACGGTCTTGCTCTTGATCGGGTCCTTCTTGTCCTTCACATCCCTGACCAACTCCACGCCAATCGGCATCGCCGTCGCAATCAGGAGGTCCTCATACACGCCGACGTAGCCCCACCGCGCTTCCCCCAGGCCGTCCTGCGGGGGAAGGTCGAAGTCGTCCTTTTTCGCGCCGGTCTTCGGATCGAGCCGCACGCATTCCCGCCCGTACGCCACGTAGATGCCGTCCGAGACGGAGACGTAGTTGCTCCCGATCTCGTTGGCGCCCGGCTGATGATTCGTGTTGTCGTAGTAGGTGCCGAGGTCCTCGAACGTCTGCTGCCAGAGCAGCCGCCCCGTGTACGCGTCCACGGCCCGGAGCATGTTGCGGCCTTCGATGATGACCCGACCGTCCACGACGTGCGGCGAGGGGCCGTGACCGTGCCGCGGCAGAACCGGATCGTTCGCCGGGCCGCCGAACCACAGCAGCCCGAGCGGGGCCCGGACGGACGCCTCCTGCGACACCACCGTATTGGCCGCGTCGGCGTACTGATGGGTCCAGTTGGCCGAGGCGGGCAGCGCCCCGGTTCTCATGAGCAGGAGGCCGTCGCGGCCCGTATCGACGGCGGCGCCGGCAAGGTCCGCCTGGCTGACCCACGTCTTGAAGTCCGTCTGCTTCGCCTTGGGAACCGGCAGCCAGGCCGTGCCGCCGTAGGGCCGGAGCGTCCGGAAGACCGACCGGACAAAGCCGACGCCCTTCTCGAATCCCGCGGCTGCCAGGTCCTCCGACGCCACAAGACTCGCCAGATACGGCGGGAACGCAAACGCCGCCGGGTCGCCGACGTGTGCCGCCACCCGCCGGCCGTACACCCCCGCCGCATCCATCCTGCCACGAAGAAAAGCCACCTTCCTGCTATCGGGGTCAACCGCAATGACGTGCAGGTCGGACCGCCGGACGAGTTCCTCGATGAGCCGCCCGCTGCCGATCCCCAGGACGAGACAGTAGCCCGCTGCAGCGTCGGTCTCCTCCAGCAGGTTCTCGACTTCCTTCGCCCACCGGTCCGACGCGGCCGCCGGCGGCGTGCGGTCGTAGCGGTGCGTGACGGCGGCCCCTTCGCGCGGACCGAAGCAGTACAGCCACCCCTCGCGCGTGACGACGAACAACTTGCCGTCGGCCGCCAGCATGTTCCACACGTCTCCCTCCACGCGGCCCTGCCAGGAGACGCGGGTCCGGCCGTCCTGCACCGGCAGGTCGAGGGCGGCGACGAGCCCGTCTTGCCCTTCGGCATAGACCCGTGTGCCGGCTTTGATGAAGAGCCGCCGAAGCGGCACGTCCGGCTCGCCCTTCCACGCGGCCGGCAGCGCGGCCCGTTTGCGTTTCTTGCCCGTCGAATCCGTGTCCTCCTCGAAGACGGGACGGTACGCATAGCCGATCGTCTTGCCGCCGTCGAAGCCGATGAGCACGTCGTCGGTCGGAAGCATCCCGCTGGTGCGCGTCAGCGCCGCCCCGTCCTTGAGTTGGTACACCGCCCCGCCGTTGAAGAACCAATCCTTGCCGACGAACACCTCGTAGCCGCCCGCGTCCTTGCCGAACGTGCGGCTGCTGACGTGGTAATAGAGGAAGGCGCCGGTCTTGCGGTCATAGGCGGCCGGCACGGTCCTGCCGCCCGAGACGAGGAGTTTCTCGCCGGCCACCGCCATGTACCCCTGCGGCGCTACGCCTGCAAACGCGGGGCTGCCGTGCTGCTGCGTGATGTAGGCCGAGCCGCTGCCGCTGTTCGTCCAGACGGCGCGGCCGGTCTCGGCGTCGACGGCGTGGATGAAGGTTCCCATGAACGGCCAGATGCCGGCCGCGAAGTAGATGACGCCCTCCACCAGAACGGGCGCCCCCCGCGCCGGCCACGTCGAGATGAGGCGGTCGTTCCCCAGGACGCGCCGCTCCGACGGGACGCCGCGGAACTTCCAGACGAGGTCGCCGCTTGCCGCGTCCACGCAGTACAGATGCCCGTCGTCGGACGCGAACGCCACCCTGTCCTTCCAGGCCACCGGGGCGAAGCGGACCGGGCCGTCGGTGTAGAACCGCCAGAGTTCCTTGCCGGTCTGCGTGTCGCAGGCCGTCAGGCGGTCGCTGACCATCGACGGGACGAAGACCCGCTTGCCGCAGACCACGGGCTCGTAGGAGGCGTCGAACTGGAGTTTCGTCTGACTCGCCGGCCAGGCGGGGGCCGGCGGCGCGAACTGCCGGACCCACTGAAGATGGAGTTCCCTCGGCAGTGACTCCGGCGAAACCGCGGTGCGGCCGGCGTCGTGGCGCCACATCGGCCAGTCGGCCGCAGACGCCGGAGCCGACAAGCAGAGTGCAGCGAGCAGGACACCGACGATCGTAGCGGACTTCCTGAAGACCATCACGTTCCTTCAACCGCCGCCGCTTCAGGGGCTTCCTGGTCGCGGGTGAGCCGGCCGCCGACCATCCGGACCGTGCGGTGCGCGTACCCGGCGGCCCGCGGGTCGTGGGTGACAAGAAGGACCGCCCCGCCGGCGGCGGCGAACTCCCCGAGGTACCCAAGCACCCGCTCGGCGCTGGCGCCGTCGAGGTTGCCGGTCGGTTCGTCGGCCAGGATCACCTTGGGCCGGTTCAGAAGCGCCCGGGCAAGGGCCACCCTCTGCCGCTCGCCCGTACTGAGTTCCGCCGGCACGTGGTCCGTCCGGTCGGTCAGGCCAAAATGGTCGATGAGGTGGCGTGCCCGTTCGCCCGCGCCGGCCGACCCCTTGGCCAGCGACGGCACAAGCACGTTATCCAGGACCGTCAGGTACGGCACGAGGTGAAACTGCTGGAACACAAAGCCGACGCACTCGCACCGCCACCGCGCCCGGTCCTCCGGCGACAGGGCGTACGGATCGCTTCCGTCGAGCGTCACGCGGCCGCCGCCCGGCCGGAGCAACCCGCCGGCCACCAGCAGCAGCGTCGTCTTGCCGCACCCGCTCGGGCCCTGGACCGCCACAAACTCCCCGTCCCCGGCATCGAGGGAGCAGTCCTCGAGCGCCCGGACTTCCTTCGCGGGGCCGCGGTAGACCTTCGTCACGTTCTCAAGGTGCAGCACGGAGGCTCACTCCTCACGCAGCACGGTGGCAGGATCCTGTTGAGCCGCCATCATCGCGGGGACCAGGCTCGCCAGGGCCGAAAGCAGCGGCGCCAGCACCAGCGCCGCAAGCAACACGAGCGGGGCAAACAGCGCCGCCGCACCCACCGCCTTGGCGCCGAGCGCCTCGCCGCCCGCTTCCCGCGCATCCCACGCCACCGCAACCGCAAAACCGACGGCGTAGCCGACCACGGCCCCGATCAGACCCACGAGCAGCGCCCGGACCAGAAAGATCGAGACGATCCGCCCCGCCCGCACGCCCATGGCGCGCAGGATGCCGATCTCGGTCCGGCGGCGGCGGACGTTGCCCAGCGCCAACAGCCCGACCCATACGACGCACCCGAGGACCACGGGCAGGATGACCCACTTCTCCAGCGCGTCGCGTTCGGCACCGAGGCTTTCGCGGCCGGCCTTCTCCAGACCCACGAATTGGTCGGCCCGGTTGCCGGCGGCGGTCCGCGTGGCGCGGCGGATGGCGGCCTCGCGCTTCAACTCAACGACCTGCGTGTCTTTCAATACGGACGTAATCTGCTCCGATACCCCACCGGGCACCTCGGTGACACACAGACACCCCAGGGCCAGGATGGCGTTGATCCGGCCCGGCTTGCCGAGCAGTTCCTGGGCTTCGGCCAGGTCGATCCAGGCCGTGGCGTCGTCCTCGTTGCCCCGCGGCTCGTGGATCTTGCCGATGGTAAACGTTTTGCCGAGGAGTTTGACCTGCTTGCCGACCTCCAGGTTTGCCTTCTGCGCCAGCACACTTCCGAGGACCATGGTGCCCTTGGGCACGGCCGCAATCATGGGTTTCTTGGGGTTGAGGTGGGTCTGCGGCACCTCGCCGCGAGTGCCGATGAGAATGATCGGCTCGTCTTGCTCGGGCCAGACAACCCGCTCCTGGAGGCTTGGCAGCAGGTGCCGGACCATCAGCGTTTTCGACGCGACCAATTTCTCGGCATAGGTATCCGGCATCAGTTTCGAGGCCCGGCCCTGTGCATAGAATTCGCCCAGGCCCTGGTCCTTGTGGAGGATCAGGACGTTGTAGCCGAGTTCGAGCATCAGGCGGCGGGCATCGTCCTTCAGGCTGGCCCCGATGTCCTGGGTGCGTGCCTTCAGGTCCTCGCCAATCCCCTCGGCCCGAACATCGTAGCCGCTCAGGACCGTCCGCACCGCCACCACGCCTCCCACGGCCACAAGCACCGCGAACGCGCCGAGGGCGAAGTTCAGCCGCCGGTACCCGATCTCTTTCGCAACCAGTCGCCAGACGGTCATGTCAGCCCGCTCGCGCTCTCTGCCGCTTCCACACAATCAGGGAAACGATCGCAATCACGATCAGCCCGGCTACCACGCTGAACACCAGCATGTGCGTGAACCCAATCGGGCCAGTGAACCCAATCCTGCTTATCATCCCGAACAACGTCCTGCGCACTTTCTGCGGCTCTTGCGGCTGCTGGTCCTGGTTCTGCGCATCCTTGAATGCGGCCAGGCCCGTCAGCGGCGGGGGCGTGACTTCGGGAATCGCCGACTCCTCGCCCGCCAGCGCGGCGTCCCAGTCCACCGTGAAGAACATGTCCACGCCGGGGTTCTGGTACTTCACCGTGCACGAGCACGGGCCCGCCAGGAAGAAGCCGATCTCCTCCAGGTTCTCCTTGTTGATCCCCTTTCCGACCAGGGCACACAGCGCCCGCCCCCGCCCGAAAAGGGGGAAGACCATCGTTTCTTTCAGGTCGCGCAGGTCCGGCTCGGTCCCCAGGAGCATGTTGACGAAGACGCCCTCGGCCGGGTCGTCGCGCTTCAGGCGAAGGACCGAGAACTTGAGGGTCAGTTGCGGGGGGCCCTCCGAGTCGTAGACGGGGTCGTCCCAGAAGCCGCCCGGCGGCGCGGGCAGTTCGATCGCCTCCTGGAGTTCCTTCAGTTGGGCCTCCACCAGCCGCGCTGCCGCATCGTCCTGTTTGGCGTTGCCGCTCTCAAGCAGAACGAAGACGGCCGAATCGCTTTCCAGGAGCCGGCGGGCCACCTGCCGCCGCGCGGGTGAGTCGAGCACCTGCGTCACGGCCTCGTCCGTCAGCGGCCCCGACCACACGTTGATGGGAATGCCGTAAAACTCGGGGAACCGCACGACCAGGTGCGGCAGCGTGGCGGAGGCGTGTTCCTGCCAGATCTTCGCGACGGCCTCGTTCATCTCGCCCGACACGTCAATCACGCCCAGGCGGGCCACACCACCGTACGTGTTGGCGGCCGTCTCCTCCTTCAGCCGCTCCACCGTCTTCGACGCCGCATCGGGAAGCGGACCCCGGTGGAAAACGAGGATCGTATAGGGTTCAGCCGGCCACCGCTCCAGGGCATACCGGAACACCGGGACGGAGCAGGCCCAGACCGTCGCCGCCGCCAGAACGCCCAAGGCCAACGCGCCCCAGAACGCGGGGTTCGCCAATCGATTGCGCATCAGTAACCCATCCACAGGATCCCCCCACGACAGAGCGCCCAAGTATACGCTAATCCCGGCGGATTTTGAACCCCCTTCCGCGTCCGGCAGGCTCACCGAAATCCGGCGCTACGTCCGCCCGGCACGATTGGAGCCAGTCACCCCGTACGCGGTTAGGGTGCCCCGGTCCCTGGCGCCGTGCCGGAGGAACTCGCGCCACGCGCCTCGTCCGCTCCGGCGACATGCCCCACAACAGGCGAAAAGGCCGAAATGACGGCCGACGAGATACCGGCTTCCATTGCCGTCCGAATGGCATAATCTGGAAACAATTACGGAAATAAGGCTTGCAATTTCCGCGTTAAGGCCCTATAGTGTTACCGTGATGGACTCCTCGGAACGGCTTCAGCCACACGGGCTGTTGAACACGAAACGGAAAGGGCAGGACTATGTCACAGGCGTTTGTGGACCAGATCATGGAGACGGTGGAGGCCCGCAACCCCGGCGAAAGCGAATTCCACCAGGCCGTCCGCGAGGTGGCCGAGTCGGTCACCCCGGTCATCGACAAGCACCCCGAGTTCGCCCGGATGAAGATCTTCGAGCGGATGGTCGAGCCCGACCGCCAGATCCTCTTCCGCGTCCCCTGGATGGACGATAACGGCGGGGTGCAGGTCAATCGCGGCTTTCGCGTCGAGTTCAGCAAGGCCATCGGACCGTACAAGGGCGGCCTGCGGTTTCACCCGTCGGTGTACCTGGGGATCATCAAGTTTCTGGGCTTCGAGCAGGTTTTCAAGAACGCCCTGACCACGACGCCGATCGGCGGCGGCAAGGGCGGCAGCGACTTCAACCCCAAAGGCAAGAGCGACGCCGAAGTCATGCGCTTCTGCCAATCGTTCATGAGCGAACTGTTCCGCCACATCGGGCCCGACACCGACGTCCCCGCCGGCGACATCGGCGTCGGCGGACGCGAAATCGGCTTCCTCTTCGGACAGTACGCGAAACTCACGAACACCTACACCGGCGTCCTGACCGGCAAGGGACTCGAGTGGGGCGGGTCGCTCGTGAGGACCGAGGCCACCGGCTACGGCCTCACCTACTTCGTCTCGCGAATCCTTCAGGACAAGGGCAAGGACTGGAAGGGACTCGACGTCGTCATCTCCGGCTCGGGCAACGTCGCCATCTACGCCTGCGAGAAGGTCCAGCAGTTGGGCGGCAACGTCATCGCCCTGTCCGACTCGAGCGGCTACATCGTGGACCATGAAGGCATCAAACTCGACACCGTCAAGCGGATCAAGGAAGTGGAGCGCGGCCGCATCAAGGACTACGCCGCCGAGCACGCCTCGGCCGAGTACCACGAGGGCTGGCACGGCATCTGGACGGTTCCGTGCCAGGTGGCGTTGCCGTCGGCCACGCAGAACGAGATCGACGAGACGGCCGCCAAGACGCTCGCCGCCGCCGGCTGCATCGCCGTCGGCGAAGGCGCCAACATGCCTTCAACGCCCGAAGCCGTGAAGGTCTTCCTGGATGCCGGCGTCGGTTTCGGCCCGGCAAAGGCCGCCAACGCCGGCGGCGTGGCCACCAGCGCCCTGGAGATGTGCCAGAACTCCATGCGCCTCAGTTGGACCTTCGACGAAGTCGATCAGCGCCTCCACACCATCATGGACGCCATCTACGACCAGTGCGTCGAGGCCGCCAGGACGTACGGCAAGAAGGGCGACCTGGTCGCCGGTGCCAACATCGCGGGGTTCCTTAAGGTTGCCAGGGCGATGATGGCCCAAGGCCTGGTCTAGCCGGCCTGACGTAAGTTTTGCGCGGTGGGTCTCCGCACCCACCGCGCGTCAGAGCACACATCCGCGGCGGGTACGGAGACCCGCCGCGCACGGACTCTAAGAGACTTGTGTCGCTCCGCGTAGCCGGTTGCCTGTACCACATGGCGCGGC
>Ga0307380_10011965_pt1 | contig 10830 bp, 22 predicted proteins | sample UN3MG_FD_202239 | JGI IMG/M metagenome (GOLD analysis project Ga0307380, IMG submission 202239) | Soil microbial communities from Risofladan, Vaasa, Finland - UN-3 | ecosystem: Environmental > Terrestrial > Soil > Coastal area > Acid sulfate soil | place: Finland: Risofladan, Vaasa | collected... | reverse complement strand
TTTTCAGGAAGATGGGAAAAGGGTTGAGATATCAAATAGTCGTATGGTCGGCACAAAATTGACGGCTTATATTAATGAGGATGGGTGGGACAAAAAAGGGATTAAAGATATTAATAAATATGTTAAAAGTATTATTCTTTATAACGGTAATGAATTTCTTGTTAATGGTAAGCAGATTGAGAAGCGTTTACCAATGAAAAGTTTGAAAGCAAGGTTGACTACTCAGGTTATTGAGAGAGGTGTTCAGCGAGATATTTCTATGGAGACTACCGTTGATGTTTATGATAGGAATAAGACAAGTAAAGGGCTATTGTTTGAAATGGGTATCCCCGTAGTTTATACTGATATTCCTTTTGATATTGATGTTCATCAGAGAATTCCCATGAATGATAATAGGAATGATGTTACGAGTAGTTATTTGGATTTTTTGAAAATACAGGTCATTCAACAAATACTTTCATTATTAACTAAAAAGGATTTGTTGGGTTGGGCTTTAAGTGAGAATGATTATATATGGCATATTAACGATGAGTCTAAACTTGCGATTGCAAAAAAGATTACCGAAAAAGATTTTTTGGGTGGTACTGTTTTGTCAAGCAACAAGAGATATGATGATAAGGCAAGACAAAAAGGTAAGAGTGTATTTGAAACTATGGGTATGAATTATAGAGTTAAAGAATTATTAGGGCGTGTAATACATAATTCTCAAAATGCTATTATGGAGATGGAGAAGAATACTACTCCTATTAATGTTGTAATGACAGAAGATGAAGTTGCTTTTTGTACTGCACATAAAGAAATAGTAAGTAAGGCGTTGAAGTTAAGACTTGAATTTGATGTTGTTGAGAAGCCAAAGGATACTGAAGGGAATTGGACAGAAGCCTTTCATTCAGGGCATACTATTTCTTACAATAGGTTGGCTGTTGGAAATGCAAGGGGTATGGGGAAGACATTTTTTAGTGATCCATATAGTTCCCAGGCAATTGATTTATTGATTCATGAAGTAGCCCATGAAAAGTCATCTGTTCACAGTGATATGAAATATGTAGATGCATGTACAAAGTTTGGGGCAAATATTGCAGTTTTCTTTCTTAAAAACATGGTTGTTAAGAAGCCAGTACAGGCTGTTAAAAGGACGCCTCGAGCAGATGGGCATACGGTTAAGGATGCTTTGAAAGTGTCGTTGGAAGGTTCAGGGGAACGTTTCAGGAGTTTACAGGAGATATATACTGCAATGGGTGTTATTACAAATGGAGAGAAAGCCGGAATAAGGGGAATACTTAATAGAGATTGTATAAAAGAAGGTAGCACTTTTGAACGTAATCCTGAAGGTGGTAAATATAGATTGAGAGTTGCTTAAAAATGTTGATTTTTTGAGAAAGTGATGGTATAATTAACAGGATGTATTTATCCTGATAGGGGTTGACTTTTTTGGCATTTATGATTATATTATCTATAGATGGTAGTCAGCAATAAGTGACTCAACATGTAGTATTGTCAAGTAGTTCCGCTACTATATGTAGCAATAGTAAAATAAAAGATGAATTATTTTTGATAGTAAATGTGATGGATTGCTTATGTTGATCCATAATTTTCTATTATTCTTTTTAACGGGAGGTGTCTTATGGCTAGTAACGAAACAGCCAAAGTACACAAGATGAGTCGAAGAGGCCGCCGGAAAATGACTATTCAAGAGAGGGTTGCTGCTACTCTTGAAAAGAATGGGGGATTTGTGGCTTTAAAGGCTATTTATAAATCTCTCAGAGCAAGAACTGTTGGAGAAAAGGCAGGGATTAGGGGAGTCCTTAACAGAGGTTGCGGGAAAGGTGGAGTATTCAAACGTAGCAAAGATACACACGGGGAATATACTCTTGTAGCATGACAATATTAGCGCATAACATTCACTATTATAGAAGGGGCAATTGTTTGCCCCTTTTTTTATGTTAGTTGTTGACAAATTTAGTTTTTATGATTATCTTATAGATATGACAATAAATCTAGGAGAAAAGTAATGGAAAAAGTTTTTGAAGGAATAGTCGATACAGAAGAGAAAATTTACGAAGATAGTTTACGTCCTTCTTATTTAAGTGATTTTATAGGGCAAGAACATATCAAGAAAAGTCTTTCTCTTTATATTAAGGCTGCGAGTTTGCGTGGTGATATAATAGACCATGTTTTGTTTTATGGGTCTCCCGGTTTAGGTAAAACTACGTTAGCGACTATTATTGCGAATGAATCGGGCAAGGGAGTGATTACAACAAGTGGTGCAATTATCCAAAGACCTGCCGATATTATATCTACTTTATTGGGATTGCAGGAAGGCGATGTTTTATTTATTGATGAGATCCACCGATTGCCAAAGATAGTGGAGGAGTTCCTTTATCCGGCTATGGAAGATTTTGCCATTGACATTCTTTGTAATGATGTTGATAAGGGTGGTGAAAGATCAGCAACAAGGATGCCGTTAAATAAGTTTACATTAGTTGGGGCGACCACAAGGGCAGGAATGATTTCATCCCCATTGCGCAACAGGTTTGGTATTGATTATCATATGGAATTTTATGGTGTAAAGGATTTAAGTTACATTGCTTTACGTAGTGCGAAAATACTTGATGTTGGTATCAATAAACCGGCTGCAGATTTTATAGCAAAAGGGTCACGGGGTACACCCCGTATCGTTAATCGTATTATTAAAAGATGCCGGGACGTTGCGCAAATTGAAGGTGACGGGCTTATAACTCTGAATGTAGTAAAGGACACCTTTGTTATGTTGAGAATTGATGATAACGGACTTGATGCAATGGACAGAAAAATTATGACGGCAATCCTTGAATTTCATGATGGAGGGCCGGTTGGAATAAATACCCTTGCAGTGACCGTTGGTGAAGATGACGAAACTATTGAAGCGATGCATGAACCATTTTTGATTCAGCAGGGATTTTTGGAAAGAACTCCCCGTGGAAGGAAGGCAACCAAAAAGGCAGAACGATATTTTAGTGATAGTAAATGACAGTTGACTTGAGTTGCGATGGTTGTTATATTTAGAAAGTGGGAGCATAAAAATGAGATACAAAATATTAGGAACTAATCATATACAATTATTCATCAGGATTATGACAAGACTTCATATAACTCACATGGATGCTATGAATAAAGGTATTAGTGAAGATGATATACAGGCAGTGAATAAGGGAGCAAAGGAACAAAATATTATTATTTTGGCTTTACCTAATGATACGCTTTCCGATAAGGACATGGGAAGAATATTTAAGTTTGTACCAATGGATAAGGATACAGATAACCCGAGTGGTGTGTTTATTCCTATGGAAGTTGGGAAAGATGTTCAGGAGTACGATAATTTTATAGAAGCCCCAATGTTTCCCCCTGTGGATCAGATAAGCGATCTTTCAAAGATTTTCAATGAACATAATGCAGGGAAGCAAACAGAAATGGGTTACAAAGGAAAGGTAAAACAGGAAGGACGACCCCATAGGGGAAAAGTTATCGGTGATCATGATATAGAAAAGATGAACAAATTATTAAAACCAGGTGACGACCAAAATATTGATGTTAATGATTTCCTTAAATTGATAGATGAATAAGAAGAGTAAAAAAGTCAGAGAAAAAGAAACGCTTAAAGATTATATTGCACGCCACGGTAATGAGAAAGGCATCATGCAAGGTGGTAAAAGACTTTCTAGTGTAGTTGTTAATGGAAAGGCGATGACTTGTCGGCAGCGAGATAATTTAGTGGTGTTTATGTATGAAAAGCATTATGACATAAATTGGATAGCACGGGCTTTTAATATGCCGGTGACATCTGTTGAAAATATAATATCTAACAGGGTGAGATAATGAATGAAAATGATGATCTATTAGGACGTAGAAAAATGAGTAAGGCGTTTATGCGCCAGACTAATTATACAAGAAATCTAAACGAGTGTCTTCATGCTCAAAACTATTATATTGAGTGGGAGATTAAAGACCCCGAAGGTAAATTAGTCTGTGAAGTGGCTATGTCTTATGATCAATTTGTCAGGTTGTTACTTTGTCAGTCTGATGTAACGGTTACTTTAGTAAAGTATCGTGGTTTGGACGGGAAATTAAAAGAAGAAGAGGTACCGGCACCAGATTCTGTTACTGATAATCTTATTAGGAAATTTGGTGATGCAGGAGAATCTTTAAGCAATCGCATAATAGATGTAAGAAAAGATGTTTATGAAATGCTCAATAGTGGGAAGAAACCAGGCAAGAAAGCGTTGGAGAAGTTACTCCATGATTTAGAAATTATTGAAGGTCATCATGGCTCAAACATGCCATATTTTGTTGAGCGAGCATCTGAACAGGTTGCAGAAATTACCGATAATGCAAAATCACAATTATCTATTTTTGCCCAGAATATTTTGAATGTTAAAATAGATGCAAATGACTTCGCGCCGCTGATTGAGAGTAAATCAGTTTTACCTTTGCCTGATAAGACAGCCGAACCGATTGAGGAAGGCTATGAGTTACAGGAAAGGGAATTGAAACCGATTAGTGAAATGTCATCAATGGAAGTAGGGGATGCATTGACTTTTCGTTTACGTCAGATTGAAGCAGCAGAGAATAGGTATTATGATAAGATTAAGAAGCAAGGGGATTATTCAGATCGCAAACACCTATTTGGTAGTAGTGCTTCGGAGCATGGTAATAAATTTGTAGATATTACCTATATTAGTTATCATGGACCTCATAAGGTTGATTTAGATAAAGCCAGACGATATTTAGAGTTCTTACTTACCGTTAAGAATATTCAGGAATTTAAGACAGCCTATTGGTTTGAGAAAAAAGAATAATTTTTTTACGGTAATTGTTGACAAATTTATTTTTATGTATTAGATTATATAATAAGGAGATAAAAATTATGAATTATGCAGTAATTATAATATCGTTTAGTGGATTGGTAGAAGAGACTATCCTTGTTATGGATGAAGATAAAAGTTTTTGTGGACAGAAAGCAGAAGTCCTTTTTGAAGAGGAATGCAAACAAAGGCTTTTGCAATGCACAGAAGAAGAAATGAAAGTGTATAAGGATGAAGGGCATGTTGCTTTTAATCTTTATGATATTTACTTAACCTGGCCGACAATGGGGCAATAATGAGTAATAAGAAAAAGAAATTTCCGGTCTATGTTGTTTTTGGTGATTCGAAAGCATGTAAAGATGAATTTGAATTTGACACTAAAAAAGAGCGAGATGCTTTTATTATGGGTGTCAATGCTTGTGACGGTTGGATGGGTGCTACGATTTATAATGAAGATGAAAAAACAGAATGGGAAGCAGTTAAAACTACAGGAGCGTAATTATGAAAAGGAAACGGTGGACAATTAAAGAGTTGGAGAATACAAGCGATAAGGATTTGATTATTACTTTGCTTGTAGAGAGGCGTGATGCTTGTACTAATGTGTATTCTCCTTTGTATGAGCGATTGACTGCGACTATAAATCGTATTGAGCAGGACAAGTTGGCAGAAGCCGGTTTTGAGGTTAAATAATTATGGATAGATTTCAGAAGGAAAATGCAATCGAGAAGATTGACGGGTATTTCTTCAAAAGACCCAATGAGACTGATTTGGGGGCTTTCATGCGTGCCAAAAAGGAAACGATAGATAATATGCAGAGGCAGTTGGATGCGATCAATGAAATAACGCTGGTAGATTTTGCCGGTGACAGGAGGACCTCAGCCAGGCTCGATTGACCGGTCACGACACAATATTTAAGCGTGTATAGTACAGGCGAGTGTAAAAAAGGTTGTTCTTCCCCTATATTTTTTATCCACATTTTATCAACAGCAGCGAAAAAATAATTGTCAACAAGTTATCAACATACCATTCATGGCATGAGAGTTGCTTGACAAATTAAAAAATATTTTTGTCCCTTTCCTAACAACATAGGCATAGATGTGGTAATTTGTCAACAGAAAAATTATTTTTTATTTCTTGTTGACAAATTTAGTTTTTTATATTAGATTATATAATAAGGAGAAAAAAGAAAATGGAACAAATTGAAATATTAAAGTATAGGGATTTACCTCCACGGATTAAAAAGGCAATGAAAAACCTTCAGATTAAGTCTGCTATGCTTAAAGAGATTAAGAAGGTCTATTGGGGTGGTTATATCCTTAAGTTGCATGATTCGGCAGGATGGGCGTTTAAAACGGCAGATTTGGTATCCAATGAAGTTCAGCATATTGAGAATATGGGATTTGGTACTGTCGTTGCAATTAAGCCCAAAATGAGAGAGCATGATGTTGTACGGTTATCAGAGAGTATTGAAGGTTGTGATATTCCTGTGGGGGCTGAAGGTACGGTTGTTCATATGTATGATAGTGGCCCATCTTGTGAAGTTGAATTTTCTGAATATAAGAATACTGTTAAAATGGTTTATATTGAAAATCTGAAAGTTTTAACGTATTATTAAAGAAGGGTAAAAGATGTACGAAAATATTTATTTACTTTGCACTAAAGATTATGATGAAGGTGGAGAAAAGACCTTTATTAAGGGTGAAGAATATGAAGGGTCAAGACATACAACTGATTCTTAGATTGTAAAAAATGAGTTTAATCTTTTGAGTATTCTTTATGATAATTTTACTTATGAGTATTTTGTGAGAGCTTTTTGTAAAGATGATTTTGCAAAAATATGTGAAAGGGCAAGGCGAACTTTGTGTACAGAACCTAAAGAATATTCTGTTACTTTTAATTATCGCTTTGATTGTTGCAATGCCGATGATATAAGGCATGGCAAAACTTCCGTTTTTTGTAAGTCGAGGGATGAGGCTTACGACAAGGTATCGAGGATGTGGCCCAACATGACGAATATAGAAGTAATGCCAGTAGAATAAGATTAGGGGTTTTTCTCCTTTTCTTTTTTTGACTATTAATCCATGATTGTGTCTGTGGCATAGTATTTTTTGTAGTGTCACAAATTTTTTTTGTACTTTATGTTGACAAATTTAGTTTTGTGTATTAAGTTATATAGTAGAAAGGAAAAATTAAAAATGGGAAAGAAACTTATCTACAAAAAAGAAGATTTCAATATATTATCGGGTGACAATACCGGTGATATAAGAATAGCCTATGTATTTGAGAGTAAGGACGGAAAAGTTACGGCTAATTTTTTCTTTGAGCCTGGGAATGTTCAGGTACGTGGTTTAATATCGGGAAAAGGAGATATAATAGGAACAATACATATTGTTTATCCTTTATTGAATCCTGTTGGTGATCCGCGGAAATTACCCGATGCTTCTGAAATTCTAAACAGTATTATTTCAAAGTTAAAACGGGGTGAATACGAATAATAAATAAAGTTGTTGACAAATTTAGTATTTTTGTTTATCTTATTGGTAAGCAAAGGAGAAAACAAATGGGTACAGAAGAATACAAAGGGTATACAGTGAAAATTGAGCAAGAAGATGGTAATTTATTTGGTTCACGGGACTGGGATAATTTGGGGACAATGATTTGTTTCCATAATGGTTATCAGTTAGGTGATAAACACGAATTAAGGTCTGCAGATTTTAACAGTTGGGATGAAGTTGAAGCCCATATAATAAAGGAACATGATCCGGCTGTTATATTACCATTATATTTGTATGACCACAGTGGTTTAAGAATGAAGGTCGGGAGTTTTACTGGACTACTTCCCCAAGGTCATGCTGAATTCGATTCAGGTATGGTCGGATTCATCTTTGTTTCCAAAGAAAAGGCACGGGAAGAATATTCATGGAAAAGGATAAATAAAGCCCGTAAGAAAAAACTATCCGAATATCTTACCAATGAAGTGAGTATTTATGATCAGGATTTAAGTGGTGATGTTTGGTATTACGTTATCACTAAAGAAGATGACCCTGATGTTCACGAATCGGTAGGGGGGCTTTATGGACATGAGTATGCTGAAGAAGAGGCGAGGGCAATAGTTGACGGAATGATAGATTATGATGAAAAGCATAATGGAGTTCAGCAGAAATTGGAATTATCTGGATGTTAAGGGGAATATTCAGTTTATTCTTGTGGCCTTTTATGCTATGCCTTAAATTTTTTGGTATGATAATAGGGGCACTTTTCATTTTAGCCTTAGGTTGTTAATATGGAGAATACGAATTTAACAGTTGCATTAATTATTGCTTTAATTGAAATGGAAAAAGAGCCTATCCCTGCGATGGGGCTTCTTGATATTGACATTGAAATGGGACAGCAGACTTCACAATATTATTTATTTATCAAAACAGTTAAGACAGCAGATGGGAAGACCCATAAACTTGATGATGCATTACCTATTGGTATTGTTAATGAAAAATTTGACAGGGAGAGAGATAGAAGGGTTAAGGAAGCAGTTAAGAATAGGATCATTGAGATTGAGACAGAGAAAAATGGTTTTCATAAAATATCAGGTGCTTGTGTACGTGCTTTTAATGTTAAGAAAGTACATAATGCATGGAGTGCTACCGTAGTATTATTTGATTCTCCTGAAAGTAAGGGAGAGAGATTTGATAATTGTGAGTATCCTACTAACATTATAACATTATCGAGGGTAAAATGAGTAGAAAAATTTATGTTGAAGTGAAGACACGTTTAATAATCAATGCTGATGATGATGTTTCCGTTGATGAAGTTCTTGAGAATATGGATTATAATTTTATTTCTCAGAACGATGGTGCTGATATTGAAGACACTGAAATTCAGGATTGGAAAGTGACGGATTCAAAATGAGCGAAGGTATTTATAACGATTATGACGAAAAGACTTATTGTAACGATGAGTTACAGATCATCTTTGATAAGTACACTACATGGATGCAGAATAATGGGCAGGCCCCGGAAGTGTCCCATATTAAGGATATTGATGAGTCTAATATCGGTCATGTTGTTTATCATGCTGAACTTATGGACGAATAAATAATATGCATCAATGTTGCCAACAAGTTTTACTCCCTCAAATGTTGCATTGGAGACAGTGTAAGAATAATGGTACGGTCAAGAGATGTGGGAAGTGGTATTGTGGGGTTCACGATCCTGAAAAGGTTAATGAGCGTCAAGAGAAACGGGATAAGAAGAGAAGTAAGAAAAGGGAACAGCGGAGAAATTTGTACATTGCTCATTTAGCATTAAAAAACAGAAAGTAATATTTTTTTTACATTACCTGTTGACAAATTTAGGTTTGTGTATTAAGTTATTAAGGAAAGGAGAAAATGCAAAATGAATGATACAATACATTATCCAACAATTCACAGTGGCAATGCAGTTGAGACGCTTGCTGATACCGATAGATATAAATGTCGGTTTAAGGTACGTTCAGAGTCTTCAGGCAGGTTGTATATGGTTTCCTTTGACAGTGCCGATGGTGCCGGTTATTGGACGTGTTCATGTCCCGGTAATATCAGGCATGGTGACTGCAAACATTTGAGAGCAGTCGGTGTTAAAGGGCGCAAGCTCGGAAAACAAATGCTTATCGAAAATTCCCTGAGATAATAATGAGTAAAACGAAAAAGAATGTATGGGATCCTGATTATACGCCTTATGGGACGTATGAAGGTGCGCCTGGTAGTCCCGACCAATGGAGAAATGAGTTTGGGTGGGCGTGGGATCATTCGGAGTGGGGTACCGGAAGGGCTGAAACAGTTCTTGATAATGATTGCCCATTTGCCGTTCTTGGAATCCCTAAAGGTTCATCAAATGATGTTGTTAAAAGTGCTTTCAGAAAATTGATTATGATTTATCATCCGGATAAGCCGGGAGGAAATAAAGAAAGTGCTGAGAAGTTAATAGCTGCCTATGTATTTTTAATGGAAGGGTAATTATGGATGCCGAATCTATTTTGAATGAAATCGGGGACAAAGAAGGCTGGAATGATGTTACAAAGTTGGAACTATGCCTTGAATATATTGAAAATCAGAAAAGCAATGATGCTTTTGATGATTTTCTGAAAGAGAAAATGTCATAGGTAAGTAATCATACATAATGATAAAGGAGATATAATTATGCCTAATAGCAAAGATGAAGTTGAATTAACGTTGAGTATTACGATTAAGTATAAACTTAATGGTGAGTCAGTTCAAAAATTGAAGGATTATCTGAATGAACTTCCTCATACTTTAGAGGGTAATGGTGAGTTGTCAGGTCTTACAGATGCAGAAGTTGATGTGTGGAGTCATAAAGTTACTGAGGGTCAATAATGGACGTTGATAAAATTTTAAGGGCAATGATTGACCGTGCAAAGAAAAACCTTGAGGCTGATGGTCATTTGAGTGCGTGTGCTTTGCTTATGCATCAAGGAGCATTGATCTTACCTATTTTATTATCATGGGAAAATGATAATAGTAAGGTTGATGCCTATAATATGGTTGGACAGAAGGCTAAAGAGATCCGGGCTGTTGGTGTTGTCCTGATTAATGATGTTGCATCGAGAAAAGTTATGCCTGAAGATATGGCACATTTTAGGCAGAATTTTGATACTGAAAGACCGACTACATATCCTGAAGGATTAAGGCAGGAGATGATAGCGGTTGCTTATTTGGATTTTCAGGCAGATAAGATAATTCCGTATTATCAGGAGTATAAGAAAAAAGGGGATAGTATAGAATGGGGAGATTTAAGGACTGATTCTGATATTGTTATCATTGAGTCAGGATTTAAAAAGATGATTATGGACGGCTATAATAGTTAGTACGCGCCGCTGATTTTTGTTTACAAAACCCCTCTTTATTGTTATATTAATAGTATCGAGGTACCTACAATCGGGGTGACGACCCCTTAGAAGTTTTCCCTGTATATCGGGTGGATATGGACAGCCCTAA
>Ga0307380_10011964_pt1 | contig 10831 bp, 13 predicted proteins | sample UN3MG_FD_202239 | JGI IMG/M metagenome (GOLD analysis project Ga0307380, IMG submission 202239) | Soil microbial communities from Risofladan, Vaasa, Finland - UN-3 | ecosystem: Environmental > Terrestrial > Soil > Coastal area > Acid sulfate soil | place: Finland: Risofladan, Vaasa | collected... | reverse complement strand
CGCGGCGGTGGCCGCGGCGGTGGTGGTGGTCGGGGCGGTGGTCGCGGCGGCGGTGGTGGCGGTGGCGGCGTGCGAGGCGGTGGTGGTCGCGGCGGTGGTCGCGGCGGAGGTGGTGGCGGAGGCGGCATGCGCGGTGGCGGTGGCGGCGGTGGTCGCGGGGGTGGTCGCGGCGGAGGTGGTGGCGGAGGCGGCATGCGAGGCGGGGGTGGCCGCGGTGGTGGCGGTGGCCGAGGGGGTGCGCGCGGCGGCGCGGGCCGGGGAGCGGCGGCGGGAGGCGGGGGCGCGGCTGCACCCGGGGCGAGGGCGGCAGCGCCTGGAGAGAAGGCGCTCACAGTGCGCAATCTTCGCCTGGTGCTGTTTACGGACCAGGGACAGATGATAGCGAACGCGGTGCCCGTGGGAGCGATGCCGAAGGACGACCGGGGATGGATGCCGGTCACGGTGGCGCTGTCGGAGATGAAGGGCGCGCAGGGGGCGGCGCAGGTTCGGGCGGTGGGTGTTTTCGCCGACGAGTCCGATGTGTTTTACCTGGGTCGGGTGCGGCTGCTTGCGGACAGCAAGCCGGTGGAGGTGACTGTGAAAGCCGAGCCGCTGTTCGCCCGGCCGAACCAGCTCATCGAGTTGTCGGCCTCGCTGCGAGGCGGGCCGGTCGATGCGCGGATCTTTTGGGACTTCGATAAGGGGGACGGGATCCAGCAGCAGGGGCTCGGCCAGGAAGTCAAGTACGTGTACAAGGAGCCGGGGGATTATCTCGTCACGTGCACGGTGACGGACAAAGCAGGAGTCCGGGCGCCGGCGACGGCTACGGTCGGGATTCGGGTCGAGGGTTCCGAGTGAGCGGGGCGGAGGCGTCCGCTCGGGGGGGGAGTGGAGACAGCTCCGAGACGGGCGCGCACAGAGTCCGGGCGGAGATAGTGGAGAGCGAGCGCCTCCCGGGCGAGCATCATCGGCTCCTGCTGAAGGCGCAGCGCATCGCAGACGAGGCCGCTCCCGGTCAGTTCGTTCACGTCTGGTGCCACCCCCCGGAGGAGGTCGATCGACCGCCGAGCGCGGCCCTGCTGCGGCGCCCCTACAGCATCTCGCGCATCCGGCCTCCCGACGGCCTGGAGATTCTGCTGCGCGTGCGCGGGGCGGGGGGGCGGGCGCTGGCGAGCACGCCCGAAGGCCAGGGGCTGGATATTATCGGGCCGCTCGGCAACGGCTTCCGCATTCGGGAATCGCTCCGCACGGCCGTCATTGTGGCGGGCGGAATCGGGCTGGCGCCGGTGCCTTTTCTGGTTTCGGCACTGACGTCGCGGCTGGTACGGGTGGTGCTCCTGGTCGGGGCGTCCTACGACGCGGGCATCCCCTACCGGGTGGAGCGGTCTGGAGCGGAGGGGGCGACGCTTCCGGGGCTGGCCGCCCTCGGAGCGGAGGTCGCTTTCGTGGGCGAGGCGATGGAAGGCAAGCTCGTGAGCGAGCTGCTGGAGGAGCGCTTGGGGGAGTTCGATGCCCAAGGGGATGAGATCATGGCGATCGGCCCCCGGGCGATGCTCAAGCGGGTGGCCGAGATAGCCGGCGGGAGGCTGCCGGTGCAGGTGTCGCTGGAGGAGCGAATGGCCTGCGGGGTGGGCGCCTGCCGGTCGTGCGTCGTGCCTTCGACTGGCGGCGGCTACAAGACCGTCTGCCGCGACGGCCCGGTGTTCTACGCGGACGAGATCGACTGGGAGCGGCTGAACCCATGACCGGGCCCGAGCTCACCGCCAAGATCGGCGCTATGACCATGAAGAACCCCGTTATGGTCGCCTCGGGGGTGTTCGGGTACGGGGATGAGTTCAAGGGGCTGGCCGATTACGGGGAGCTGGGTGGGCTGGTTCTCAAGACGATCACGCGCGAGCCTCGCGCCGGCAACCCGCCCGCCTGCCGGACAGCGGAGACGCCGGCCGGGATGGTGAACGCCATCGGGCTGGAGAATATCGGCCTGGACGCCTTTCTCCGGGACAAGCTCCCGGGTGCCCTCGAGTACGGCACGAATATCATCGCCAGCATTGCCGGCGACACGGCGGCGGACTTCGCGGAATGCGCTCGCGCCCTCGATGGGACCGACGTCGCCGCCATCGAGATCAACATCTCCTGCCCGAACGTCAAGAAGGGCGGCATGGCCTTCGGCGTGGACCGGGAGGCGAGCGCCGAAGTCGTCTCTGCGGTCCGCGGCGCCACCGAGAAGCCGGTCATCGCTAAGCTCACCCCGAATGTGACCGATATCGCTTCCATCGCCTTCGCCTGCGAGAAGGCCGGAGCCGACGCGATCTCCTGCACGAACACCTTCTCGGCGATGGTGATCGATGTCGAGCGGCGCTGCCCGCTCCTCGCCGCCGGCACCGGCGGCCTCTCCGGCCCGGCGATTCGGCCGGCGGCCGTGTTCCGCGTCTACCAGGTCGCGCATTCGGTCGAGGTCCCCGTGATCGGCATGGGCGGCATCTGGAACGCGAACGACGCGTTGGAGTTTATCCTGGCCGGGGCCTCGGCCGTCGCCGTCGGCACCGCCCTCTACGCCGATCCCGCCGCGGGCAATCGGATTCTCAAGGGCCTCTGCGACTATCTGGAAGAGCACGATGTGTCGAGCATCGGGAATCTGATCGGAGCAGTCGGATTCCCGGGGCGAGCGCCTCGGAGGTGACGTATCCGTGACCAGGCGCGAAGTCATCACGCTCGTATTCGACGGCGAGCGCCCCCCCTACGTCCCGTGGAACTTCGGTTTCACGATCCCGGCGCGAGAGAAGCTTGCGCGGCACTTCGGCGAGGCCGGCCTCGAACAGGCGCTTGACAATCATCTCCTCTTGCTGGGCGATGAGATCGGCTTCGTCGAGGACATCGGGAACCACCGCTTCCGCGACGGCTTCGGCGTTGTCTGGGACCGCACCATCGACAAGGACATCGGCAATGTCGAGGGCTGCGTCCTGCCGGAGCCGACGCTCGCGGGCTACACCTTCCCCGACCCCGCGGCCCCCCGCTTCTTCGAGAACATCGAGCCCGGAATCGCAAACCACCCGGACCGGTTCCGCGTGTACGCGCTCGGGTTCTCTCTCTACGAGCGCGCCTGGACCTTGCGCGGGATGGAGAACCTGATGATGGACTTCATCGAGCACCCCGACTTCGTGCGCGAGCTGCTCGATGCCATCGTCGAGTGGAACATCGCCCAGGTCGAGGAGGCGCTGAAGTACGACATCGACTGCGTCTACTTCGGGGACGATTGGGGCCAGCAGCGGGGCCTCCAGATGGGTCCTCGCATCTGGCGCGAGTTCATCCGACCGGCCGCGGAGCGGATGTACCGTGTCGTTAAAGAGGCCGGGCGCTACGTGATGATTCACTCCTGCGGAGACGTGGACGAGCTGTTCGACGACCTGATCGAGATGGGGCTGAACTGCTTCAACCCGTTCCAGCCGGAGGTGATGGAGGTGGATGCTCTGGTGAGGCGCTACCGGGGCCGGCTCGCCTTCTTCGGGGGCCTCTCCACGCAGCAGACGCTGCCCTATGGCTCGCCGGCGGAGGTGTGCCGCGAGACCGAGCATCTGCTCGAGATGGGCAGCGACGGAGGCTATATCCTGTCACCCGCGCACGCCGTGCCCGGGGACGTGCCGCTGGAGAACATGCTGGCGTTCATAGAGGCGGCGCAGGCGCAGCCCGGGTATGTGGGGGTGTAAGGCCGGCGGTCCTGCCCTCGGTCGCGCAGGGAGCTGAGGGGAGGGGAACTGTGGGGGCCCCGTGACGACCCCTGTTCGGGGTGATAGGGGTCGGTGGACCCCTGTTCGGGGTGACAGGGGTCGATGGGATGGCAGCAGGGGAGGGCGCGCTTCCCGTCGCTGCTAGAAGATTCGGGATCCTCCTACTGTGAGCTGGCCGTCTCTCAGCACGTGTGTGTGAAGCAGAGTCGTCTTCTGCTCGAGCCCAGGGGGCAGCCCATCGTGATCGTAGACGCAGAGGGCGGTTGCGCCGAAGGCCTTGAGGATCGGTGTGATCCTCTCTTCATATTCCCACCAGCCGTCGGCCGTGTGGGTTTGGCCGACACAGCCGAAGATGCGGAGACCACCGGGGTTTTCCTTGGCCGTCCGAGAGATACTGGTGGCCGTACGCTCGAGTTGATCGTGGGCTGCGAACTTGGCCGGCGTCAGGTAGAAGTCGGAACTGCTCACGATCTTGAGTCCTTCGCTGTGGATGGCGGCATCCATGTCTGTCCGGAGAAGAGAGAGGCAATGCAGGAAGCGCGTTCGCCATTTGTCTGGGACAACGCAGAGAGTGCACTCGCGGCCATTCATGCCGGCGGCGGCGTAGCGAGCGATGATGTTGACGGCGGCGGTTCCGCTGGAGGGAAGGAGGCAGAGGTGGCTGCCTCGAGGGACGCGAGTCCCGGCGATGCCAAGGAGGACGAGTTCGTTTGTGGGGGACTCATTGCCGCCGGGGAGGGAATAGACAGCGGTCAACTGCCGACGAGCGTAGTACCCATGTCGGCCGTCTTCAAACGCAACGACAACGAAGAGACGGCCTACCTCCGTGACTATGCCACGCGTGCTCGCCGGAATGCCAGGCAGAGCTATCTCAGTACGAACGCGATCTCCAACCTTCATTCAGCTGCTTCCAGATGGTTCCCAGGTATACCAGCTCTTGCGAAGTCTCCACCGAACGACTGAGGAATTGCGTTCCTACATGATTACCATACCTGAAGATACCTGATTCTCGCACACTGAACCTGCCCGAGCGTGTCTCGGAAAATGCCCAAGCGACGGGATTTCTCACGGGAGCGAAACTGCGCTCGCTCTGTGGAAAACGAGATATCCAGAGCGGGTGCTTTCTTTTCCGGCAAGGAGATACTGGACAGCTGAAGGCTCGTCGCGCTGGCTGCTGGACGAAGGGCATTGTCAAGATGCTAACACATGCTGTGGGCTTTGTTGATACATGGGTCACCGGCTCTGCGCGTTGATCTTGCCATTGTGCCAGGGGAGAAGTAATGTGTGTTCCAGTCGCGCGGAAGTGCGTGCGGAATCAACCAGTGGGCTCGAGACGGCCTCCGGAGCGCAAGTGCTCCGGGGGCCGTCGGCCATTTCATGGAACGTTGCAAAGGGGGGAAGGATGGAGAGGGAAGCTGTTCAGGATCTGCCGGAGGCATCCGCGGATCCGGGGGTGCAGTCGGGAGAGACTTTCAGCGCTGTGTCCCGGGCACGGGAGGCGATCAATCTCCGCCTTCTGCTGGAGCTTCGGCGGCGGCTGAAGGCGGCCGCGGAGAGGGAACTGGCAATTGGAGCCGACCGAATGCGTCGTTTTCGAGCAGACCTGCGGCGAGGCGAGGTCGAGCTGCGGTTGTTTGGAAGGGCGCTCCACACCCGGGGTGAGCAGCTCGGGCGAGTGCTGGCGCGCGTGCAGAACACGCAGGCGCGCACGGCTCAGACCTGCGACCGGCTTTCTTCGCTGGAGCAGGAGCACGAGGATCTCTCCCGCCAGCTCGGCGCGGCGGCGGAGGAGGCTGCAGGCCTGCAGCGCTCCGTCCGCTCCACGCGGCAGGTTCGCAGCGGGACTCTGGATTCGCTGGTTTTGGCGACCGAGGCGCTCAGCAACGATCTCGCCTACGCGGTGCGCGACCAGGCGTCGCTGCGAGCGCGGGGCCGGGATCTGATGGAGGAGGGCGAGGCTTTGGCGGCCCGGGCGGGTGCTCTGCACACGTGCTTCTCCTCCCTGGCGCTGGCCGTCGGGACACTAAGTGACGAGATGGAGGCCGCGCTCGACGGGCTGCCGGCGCGGCGGCGAGCGCTGCCGGCGAAGCTGAATCACGGAGAGAACAAGGAGGCACAGGGGGCGTCGTAGTCGCGCAGAGGCAGGACAAGGGGAGAGGGAGGAATGACAGTGCAACTGGGGACGAGACGCGCGCGGAGCGGGAGAATGCGGAATCTGCTGAGGACTGTGCGCGATATCTTCTTGCGTCCGGACCTGCGAGCCCAGGCCTGGCTTGCGCTCGGACGAGCGTTCATACGACGGGGGCGCCCGCAGGCGGCGCTGAGCTTCTACCGCCGGGCGACGGCTTTGGATCCCCATAGCGTCCGGCTGTGGCGGCACCACGTGGCGGCGGCGGTGCGCTCGGGGAACCTGGAGGAGGCAAGCCTCTGCTATCGGACGATCGCCCGATTGGATGGCGATAATCCCCGGGCATATTCCCGGGTTGCTGCGAGCTATGATCTGCTGGGTGCGCCTGAGGCGGCGCTCAAGGCCTGCCGCGGGGCGCTGAAGCGCTTTCCGGACGCGGCCTGCCTCCACCGGCAGTTGGGTCAGATTCTGTTGAACGCCGGTTCGGTCCACAGCGCGCTCCGCGCGCTGGAGCGGGCGGCGGAGCTGAGCCCGCGCCACGGTGACACCTACTACTTCGTCGGCCTGGCGCTGCGGCGGGCGGGGCGAGTGAAGGACGCCCGGGAGGCGCTCAAGAGAGCGCTATCTTTGCGCCCGGATGATCCAAAGCTGTACTACGCTCTGGGGCTGTGCTGTCCGCCGGGTGAGGAGAAGGAGACGGCGGGCCTGCTCCTGGCGGGCCTGGCTGCGGAGCAGGCGGTAGCGGACCTGGCGCCGCCCCAGTGGACGAGCCCGGTGCGCTAGAAGCCACTCCACGAGACACCGCGGAGGAGGCGGAAGCTGTCGGGGACAGGAACCACGCACGGGACAGCATATCCTGGTGGCGTGAAGTGGGTCGCCAGCGATGGCCGCAGTCTCCCCGCGGGCGGCTCTGAGCAGGAGCTGGAGTTTCGAAGTCGCCTCTACGGACGTTCGCCCGATGAAGTAACATTGGGCGAACGCCTTCCTCCGGGCATTTGCTGGCTTTCTGACGAGTTTCACCCTTACTTCTTTGGGCGAAACTCGTTAGGCGGCTTCGTGTTTTTTGGCATCTGAGGCGCCCGCGGGCTGGGAGCGGTCGCGGGCTCGCCCCAGATCGAGGCGGGTGCGAAGCGCGGAACAGAACTCTTCGACGGCCCCCTCCAGCGCCCGAAGGCGGCCTTCCGTCTCGCGCCTGCGCCGGTAGGCCGTGAGGCCGAAAGCCACGCCGCCGACGCCTGCAGCCATCGCCCCGGCGACGGACCAGGCGATGAGCGCGAAGTATCCACTGCCCGGATCAGACACGGCGTTCACCCCTTCCCACCACGAAGATCGGCATGCAGATATGCCTCAGGGCGACCGAAATTTCAGGGCGGTGGGGCACGGGTGTGTTCGGCCGCATGGACAATGCTGGAATGTCCTCGAAAAGGCGCGACATTTCGTCTCTTATCTCAAAGCTCCGCGAATCTGTGGAATATGGCTCAACGGTGGTCGGCCTGGTTGTCTTCGGACAACTGTCAACAGGACCGGCACCGGACCAGGAAGGCACGGATTGTCAGAGGCGAATGCAGGTAAGAAAGGAGTGAGGGTGTGCGCATGCCGAGCCACGTCCCACTCTACCCCATGCGGACGGTGGCGAAGCTCACCAGCGTGGAGCCGCACCGCATTCGTTTCTGGGAGACCCGCTACGGGCTTGTTCGGCCGGCGCGGGACGAGTCGGGACGACGCTTGTTCACCAAGAAGGAAGTCGATCGGATCCGGAAGATCGGACAACTGGTCGACGGATATGGGATGAGCCTCGTGGCAATCCGCAGGCTTCTGCGCGAGGAATCCGCGTAGAGCACGAGCCGGCCTTCCCGGGAAGCAGATGAAAGGGGGACTGCTCCCGTGGATTGGAATCTGCTCTCGGACATCAGCAGTGGGGCGCTGACGGGCGCGCTTCGGGCTTGCGCCGCTCGTCACAGAGCGCTCGCGGACAATATTGCGAACGTAGACACTCCGGGCTACATCCGACAGGACCTGCAGTTTGAGGAGGCGCTCGCCGCCGCCCTGCACACGGCGCGACGGGCGCCTCAGCGCGCGAGTGAGATCGTCTCCGCCGTCCGCGTGGGGGCGGAGCGCGATCGGTCTCTGCCCGCGCGAGCGGACGGGAACAACGTGGATATCGACCGAGAGATGGTTGCGCTCGCGCGCAACGCTCTCCGCTCCCAGGCGGCCGGCGAGGCGCTGGCGGCGCGGGTGCGCATGCTGCGGTCGGCCATCCAAGGCGGACGGCGGTAGGAGGAATATAGATGGACGCCTTCGACATCAGTGCCTCCGGGCTCTCGGCGCAGCGAGCGCGTCTCGACGTGATTGCCGGCAATATCGCCAACGTCGAGACGACGAGGACCCCGGAGGGAGGACCCTATCGGCGATTGCAGCCGGTGTTCGCATCGCGGCAGGGCAATCCCGGCGGAGTTGAGACCATCGGCCTGGTCGCGGATCCGCGGCCGCCGAGGCGGGTCTACCAGCCGGGGCATGCCGATGCGGATGCGGATGGGTTCGTGGCGTACCCGAACGTCAACATCGTCGAGGAGATGGTGGACCTCGTGTCCGCCACGCGGAGCTATGAGGCGAATGCGGCTGCGTTCAATGCGGCGAAGAGCATGGCGCAGCGCGCGCTCGACCTCGGTCGCGCGTGAGCGCGGGTCGGAAGGAGCCTGAGTCATGCGGATAGATGCAGTGAGCAGCACCAGAGCCCCGACCCAAGTACCTCAGGGTGGGCGACGGGCCGAGGGAGGAGACTTCGGGTCGGTGCTCGCGGGCCAGGTGTCCGGCCTGGCCGAGATTCAGTCAGCGGCCGACCGGGCGGCGGAGGCGGTCGCGGTCGGCGATCTCTCGCAGCTGCACGAGGCGGTCATCGCCATGCAGAAGGCGAGCCTGGCGCTGGAGCTGGCGATCACGGTGCGCAACCACGTGGTGGAGGGTCTCAAGGAACTGTTGCACACCCAGACCTGACGACGGCGCTATGGACTCTGCGAGCTAACGGGGAGCGTGTGGGGTGAGTGAGGGGGGAACTTCGATAGGGGACATCGGCCGCGCGTGGCAGAACGCGACGTCCACTCAGCGGCTGGGGCTGGGGGCATTCGCGGTCATCTGCCTCGGCCTGCTGGCGCTGGTGGGAAGTCTCGCGCGGCAGCCGCACTACGGCGTGCTGTACGCGAACCTCCGACAGGAGGACGCGGCGGCTGTGGTGCAGCGGCTGAGGGATATGAAGGTCGCCTATCGCGTGACCGGCAGCGGGACGATCGAGGCCCCGGCCGACACCATTCACGAGGTTCGCCTGGACCTCGCCGCGGAGGCGCTTCCCGGAGGGGGGCAGAGCGGGTTCGAGCTGTTCGACCGCACCCGCCTCGGCCTCACTGACTTCGGGGAACGGATGAATTACCAACGAGCGCTGCAGGGGGAGCTGGCGCGGACGATCGCCCATCTCGACTCGGTCGAGCAGGCGCGAGTTCACGTGGCGCTGCCGACCGAGCGGCTCTACACGAGCGAGCAGGGCACGCCGACGGCGTCAGTCGTTCTCAAGCTGCAGGGCGCTCAGGGGCTCAATGCAGCTCAGGTGAAAAGCATCGTGCATCTGGTGTCCGGCGCGGTGGAGGGGCTGGACCCGGAGTCGGTGGCGGTGCTCGATACGCGGGGGCGGCTGCTGTCCAATCCGGCGGATTCAGGACCGGGAGGCACGGGACTGGCCGCCGCCTCCAACCAACTTCAGCTTCGGCGGGAGTACGAACGGGAGATCGAGGCGGCGGTGCAGTCGATGCTGGACGGGGTGCTGGGGGCGGGCAAGTCGGTGGTGCGGGCGAGCGCGGAGCTGATCTTCGAGAGCGTGGAGCAGGAGCGGGAGACGTACGAGCCGGTGGAGGGCGGCAGCGGCGTGCTCGAATCGCGGCGCGATTTCCGCGAGACATACCGGGGCCTGGGAGAGGGGGCCGCCATCGGCGTGCCGGGAGTGAGCTCGAACACCGGCGCTTCGGCTTCGAAAGTGGCGGTGAAACAGGGCCAAGGGGCGGATGAGTACGAGCAGTCCGAAGTGACGGCTCAGTATCTCGTGTCGCGCCAGCGAGAGCGGCGGGTCCAGCCGCCGGGACAGGTGAAGCAGCTCTCGCTCTCGGTGTTCATCGACGAAGGGGTCGAACTCGGGGAGGGGGAGGATTTGAGCGGGGCGGTGTCGGCGGCGGCCGGGCTCGACCCGACCCGGGGGGATGCCGTGGTCATCACGCGCATGCCGTTCCAGCCGCCGGCGCCGGAGGAGAAGGGAAGCAAGGCCTACGCCATCAGGGATTTTTACTTCCGGGCGGGTCGGGATTTCGCTGCCATCGTCATCGCCGCGCTCTTCCTCCACTTCGCATTCGGGCTGCTGCGTCGGCAGAAGGGCGTCGGGCCGGCGTCCCGGCCCCGGACCGAGGCGATGGTGCACGGGAGCCAGTCGGCGGCGGCGCACGGGAGTCAAACGGCGGCGGCCGCGCCGGTGCCGGAGGTGGAGATAGACCCGGAGCGGGCGGCGGCCGTGCTCCGCACCTGGCTCTCGTCGGATGAGCAGCCGGGCGGGGACGGCGGGTTGAGCGAGGCCCGGCCTGCCGGCCCGGAGTAAGGTTTGTCGGTGAAGACCCGCATCATTAAGGCGCACGAGGTCGCGGCACCGCTGGAGGCATGGCATCCGGAGGCGCCGGGGAAGGCGGCGCAGGCGCCGGAGAGGCGGCCCGGGCCGGCGGCTCCGGATTCGGCCCCGCCGTCGGTAGATGCGGGCGTGGTGGAGAGAGAGGGGCGCGCGCGGGGGCTGGCGGAGGGAATACGGGCGGCGGAGGAGTCGTATCGGGCGAAGATCGGGAGGGTGGACTCGCTGTCGGCGGCGCTGCAGGAGGAGCGGGATGGATTCTTCGACCGGATGGAACCGGAGCTGGTGCGGCTGGCGGTGTCGATCGCCGAGAAGATCGTCGGGCAGGAGCTGGAACTGCGGCCG
>Ga0307380_10011962_pt1 | contig 10832 bp, 20 predicted proteins | sample UN3MG_FD_202239 | JGI IMG/M metagenome (GOLD analysis project Ga0307380, IMG submission 202239) | Soil microbial communities from Risofladan, Vaasa, Finland - UN-3 | ecosystem: Environmental > Terrestrial > Soil > Coastal area > Acid sulfate soil | place: Finland: Risofladan, Vaasa | collected... | reverse complement strand
TGGTCCTGGAGAACCTGCCGGGCAAGCGGGTCGACGATGTCCTCAGCATGCTCCGCTACGTGCCGACGCGCGGCGCGCGGCTCGTCGCCAAGGTCGTGAAGTCGGCTGCGGCGAATGCCGAGAACAACTTCCAGCTCGCGCCCGAGGCGCTGCGCATCAAGGCCGCCTGGGCCGACGAAGCGCCGCGATTCAAGCGCACCCGGCCCCGCGCCCGCGGTCGCGCCACCCTTATCCTTCACCGCACGAGTCATATCACCGTCATCGTCGAAGAGGAGGAACAGCGTGGGCCATAAGGTTCATCCCATCGGCTTCCGCCTGGGTGTCATCTACGGCTGGCAGAGCAAGTGGTACGCCGACCGCCACTACCGCGACCTCATCCACGAGGACCTCGCCATCCGCAACTTCATCGCCAAGACGCTGCGCGACGCCGGCGTCTCCCGCGTCGAGATCGACCGCAACGCCAACATGGTGCTCGTCACCATACATACGGCCCGACCGGGCATCGTCATCGGCCGCGGTGGCCAAAAGGTGGATGAGCTGCGACAGCGACTGGAAACGCTGTCTGGACGGCGTGTCCGCGTAAACATCGTTGAGATCCGCCAGCCTGAGCTAGACTCCACGCTCGTCGCCCGCAGCGTCGCCGAGCAGCTCGAAAGGCGCGTTTCCCACCGGCGGGCGATGAAGCAGGCCGTAACCCGTACCATGCAGCGCGGGTCGGAAGGCATCAAGATAATCGTCGGTGGCCGCCTCGGCGGCGCGGAGATGTCGCGTCGCGAGACTGAGAAGGCCGGCCGGGTGCCGCTCCACACACTGCGCGCCAACATCGATTACGGCACCGCCGAGGCGGCCACCACGTTCGGTCGCATCGGCGTCAAGGTCTGGATATATAAGGGAGAGATCCTGCCCGAGCCGAAGGCCGCGCCGCCGGCGGAAGAGCCGGTCGCGGCGAAAGAAGCGCCCGTCGCCGTCGAACAAGCTGCGGCGCCGGCCGTCGAACAAGCTGCGCCGCCGGCCGTCGAACAAGCCGCGGCGTCTGCCAGCGAAGAGGCCGCTGCCCCCGTCGCGGAGGAGGAGGCTTCGGAGTAGAGTCATGCTTCAGCCGAAGAGAGTCAAGCATCGTAAGCATCACCGGGGCAAGATGAGGGGTCGCGCGCCCGGCGGCAACCAGGTCACGTTCGGTGAGTTCGGCCTCCAGGCGCTCGAATGCTCCTGGGTCGACAGCCGTCAGATCGAGGCCGCCCGCCGCGCCATAACCCACCACGTCCGCCGCGGCGGCAAGGTGTGGATCCGTATCTTCCCCGATAAGCCGGTCACCGCCAAGCCGGCGGAGACCCGCATGGGAAGCGGCAAGGGCGCCCTCGACCGCTGGGTGGCCGTCGTGAAGCCGGGCCGCATGCTGTTCGAGTTATCGGGCGTCAAGCGGGAGGACGCTGAGGAAGCGATGCGTCTCGCCGCTCACAAGCTGCCCATCGGGACCCGCTTCGTAGTCAGAGAGCACGAGGGAGTATAGGGATGGCGCGCCGGCGCAAGAAGACGGTATCGGAAGAGCTCCGCGGCCTGTCGGACGAAGACCTGGCCCGCAAGCTGGAAGAGGCGTATCGACAGCTCTTCAGCCTGCGCCTGAAGCTTTCCACGAGGCAGCTTGCCAACCATCGCGAGCTTCCCAAGGTGAGGCACCAGATAGCCCGCATCAAGACCTTCCAGCGGGAACGAGAGCTGGCCGCGGCCTGGGAAGCGGCCCCAAAAGAAGTGAGCTAAGAGATGTATACTCGCCGGAAATCACGCGTCGGCGTCGTCACCAGCGACAAGATGCAGAAGACCGTGGTCGTGGCTGTCGAGAGCCATAAGCGTCATCGCCTGTACAACAAGACCATCCGTCGCACCACGCGCTACAAGGTGCATGACGAGAAGGATACGGCGAAGCTCGGCGACATCGTGCGCATCGTCGAAAGCCGTCCCATTTCGAGGGAGAAGCGCTGGCGGCTGGCCGAAGTGGTGACGCGGCGCGAGGTGGCGGAGATAGCCCCGCGCGAGATCGACGCCGAGATGCTCGGCATCAACCGGCCGCACACCGAAAGCGCCGCAGCGACGGCGGAAACCATGGAAGCGCCTGTCGCCGAGGCAGCCGAGACGGCGGCCGAAACGGCTGAAGCGCCGGTCGAAGAGGCAGCGCCGCCGGTGGAAGCTGAAGCGCCTGTCGCCGAGGCAGCCGAGACGGTGGCCGAAACGGCCGAAGCGCCTGTCGAAGAAGAAGCGCCGCCGGCCGAGGCGCAGGCGGAGGCCGAGGCGGAGACTGTCGCGGAAGAAGAGGAAAAACAGACCGAGGAATGATCCAGATATATTCACGGCTCAAAGTCGCTGACAACTCCGGCGCCCGCCAGATCATGTGCATCCAGGTATCGGGCGGCACCGGCCGGCGCTACGCGCGCGTCGGCGACATCATCGTCGCCAGCGTCAAGCAGGCGCAGCCGGGCGGCGGCGTCAAGAAGGGCGAAGTCGTCAAGGCCGTCATCGTCCGCACCGCCAAGGCCTACGGGCGCCGCGACGGCTCCTTCATCCGCTTCGATGAGAACGCCGCCGTCATCCTCAGCGACAAGGAGAACCCAAGGGGCACCCGGATCTTCGGGCCTGTCGCCCGCGAGTTGCGAGAGCGCAACTTCATGAAGATAGTCTCCCTCGCGCCGGAGGTGGTGTGAGATGCACAAGATCAAGCGTGAAGACACGGTACTGGTAATCGGCGGCAAGGACCGCGGCAAGCAGGGCACGGTGCGCACCGTCCTCGTCCGCGAAGGCCGCGTGATCGTCCAGGGCGTCAACATGGTGAAGCGTCACCAGAAGCCGAAGGCACAGGGGACGCAGGCCGGCATCATCGAGAAGGAGGCGCCGCTCCACGTGTCAAAGGTTGTCCTGATCTGCAAGAGTTGCCGGAAGCCGGTGCGTGTTGGGTTCGGTCGGCGCCCTGATGGCCAGAAGGCCCGCATCTGCCGGAAGTGCGGCCAGTTCATCGACTAGGAGTATCTGTTGCCACCGCGACTGAAGGAGTTCTACCGCCAGGAAGTATCGCCGGCCCTCACCAAGGAGTTCGGCTACACCAGCGTGATGCGGGTGCCGCGGCTGGAGAAGATCGTGGTCAACATCGGCCTCGGCGAGGCGCTGCAAAACCCGCGCGCCATGGATGCCGCTGCCGGCGACATTGCGACCATCACCGGCCAGAAGCCGATCGCCAACAAGGCCAAGCGCTCCATCGCCAACTTCAAGGTGCGAGAGGGGAATCCGATCGGCCTCAGCGTGACGGTCCGCGGCGACCGAATGTGGGAGTTCTACGACCGTCTGGTCAACGCCGCTCTGCCGCGTATCCGGGACTTCCACGGCGTGTCGAACAAGGCGTTCGACGGCCGCGGCAACTATAGCCTCGGCCTGCGCGAGCAGTTGATCTTCTCGGAGATTGAGTACGACAAGGTGGACCGCATCCGCGGCATGCAAATAGTAATCGTGACGACCGCCCGCAACGACGAGGAGGGTAAGCGCCTCCTCCAATTGCTGGGAATGCCCTTCAGTCACAACTGAGAGGCAAGTCAGAGGAGCAATCAGTGGCCAAGATATCGAAAATAGTCGCCTCCCGAAGGCCGCCAAAGTACCCGTCGCGACAGAAGAACCGCTGCCGTATCTGCGGCAGGCCTCGGGCGTACATGCGTATGTTCGGCATGTGCCGTATCTGTTTCCGCCATTTGGCCCTGGAGGGTCATCTGCCCGGCGTCAAGAAATCGAGCTGGTAATGGAGAGAGGGTGATGACGTGCAAAGGGCAGCGGAAGTACTTTCCGGAGGGGGCGAAGGCATGAACATGACCGATCCCATCGCCGATATGCTGACGCGCATCCGCAACGCTATCATGGCCAGGCACGACGAGCTCAAACTGCCTAGCTCCAAGATGAAGATTTCTATCGCGCGCGTCCTTAAGAACGAGGGGTTCATCAAGGAGTTTGAAGAGCTCACCGAGGGGCAGCGCCGTTTTTTGCGCGTCCGTCTCGCCTATACCGGCAAGAAGGAGCCCGTCCTGAGCGGCCTTCAGCGCATCAGCAAGCCCGGCCTGCGGGTCTACGTGCAGAACAGCGAGATACCGCGTGTCTACGGCGGCCTCGGGGTCGCCATCCTGTCGACGCCGCAGGGAGTTATGACCGGCCAGCAGGCATGGCATCGCCACATCGGCGGCGAAGTCATCTGCTACGTCTGGTAGGGAGAAGGAACAGCCGGCTATGTCTCGGGTAGGCAAAATGCCAATAGCGGTACCAGAGAAGGTGAAGATCGAGATCGATGGCCGCCATGTCACAGTGCGCGGCCCAGGCGGCGAGCTCTCGCGCGACATCGTGCCGGAGATCGACCTCCGGCTGGAGGGTGGCCAGGTGCTTGTGAGCCGCTCCGGCGACGCTCCGCGCCAACGGGCGCTGCACGGCCTCACCCGCGCCCTCATCGCCAACATGGTGACGGGCGTGGACAGCGGCTTCTCGAAGATGCTCGAGCTCCACGGCGTCGGCTACCGCGGCGAGATGCGCGGGGCCAACGTCGTCCTTAGCCTCGGCTTCTCCCACCCGGTGGAAGTGCCGCCGCCGCCGGGAATCGTTTTGCAGATGGAGGGCACCAACCGCCTGCTGGTGAAAGGGGCGGACAAGGAGGCGGTAGGGCAGACGGCGGCGGACATACGCGCGCTGCGGCCACCGGAGCCGTACAAGGGGAAAGGCATTCGCTACGCCGGCGAGTACGTGCGCCGCAAGGCGGGCAAAGCCGGCAAAGCGATCAGGGGTTAGAGACATATGACAGCAAAGGGAAAGACAGCCGTCGCAGCCAGGCAGAGGCGGCATGCCCGCGTCCGGGCGAAGGTGCGCGGGACGGTCTCGCGCCCGCGGCTGTGCGTCTTCCGCAGTCTGACCCACATCTATGCCCAGGTGATCGACGATGATGCCGGGCGAACGCTGGTAGCCGCCTCCGACATGGAGAAGGCGCTCACGGCCAGTCGTGACGGCAAGAAGAAGACCGACGTGGCGACGGCCGTCGGCGAGCTGGTAGGGCAGAGGGCGCGGGAGAAGGGCATCGAGCAGGTAGTCTTCGACCGCGGCGGCTATCGCTTTCACGGTCGCGTCAAGGCGCTAGCCGAGGCCGCGCGTAAGGCCGGACTGCGCTTCTAATGAAGGATTTGAATGATGGTTCTTGAAAAGGTGGCGCCGCCGGAAGTCGAGATAACCGAAAAGGTCATCCACATCAACCGCGTCGCCAAGGTGGTCAAGGGTGGACGTCGCTTCCATTTCAGCGCCATCGTCGTCGCCGGCGACGGCAAGGGGAAAGTCGGCGTCGGCATGGGCAAGGCGCGCGAGGTGGCGGAAGCGATCCGCAAGGGCTCGACGATCGCCCGCAGGAACATGGTGCAGATACCGCTGTCCGGGACGACGATCCCGCACCACATCGAGAGCAAGTACTGCGCCGCGAAGGTGCTGATGAAGCCCGCTGCTCCCGGCACGGGCGTCATCGCCGGCGGCGGCGTGCGCGCGATCATGGAGGTCGCGGGCATCCACGATGTGCTGGCGAAGTCGCTGGGCAGCGCCAACCCGATCAACGTCGTCAAGGCGACGATGCTGGGCCTGTCGCGGCTGCGCGATCCGGCGGCGGTGGTCAGGTCGCGACGGGCGGCGGTCGCGCAATCGGAGGCGGTCCGTGGGCAACCTTAAGATAACCTGGGTCAAGAGCGCCATCGGTCACAAAGAGGACCAGAAGCGCACCATTCGCGCCCTGGGGTTCAGGCGCCTGGGCCAGACCGTCGTTCATGGCGACTCGCCGGACATGCGTGGTATGATACGCAAGGTCAATCATCTCGTATCTGTGGAGGAGGCCGACTAGTGCGGCAGGATGAATTGCGGCCTGCCGCTGGTTCTCGTCATGCCCGGAAACGGGTGGGACGCGGGAATTCCAGCGGGCACGGCACGTATTCCGGTCGCGGCCTGAAGGGCCAGAAAGCGCGCGCCGGCGGCGGCGTCAGACGCGGCTTCGAAGGCGGCCAGCTTCCGCTCATCCGGCGAATGGCGCGTAAGCGCGGCTTCACCAACGCGTTCCGCGTCGAATACGAGCCGCTGAACCTGTCCCGCCTCGCGCGCTTCCCGGCGGGCAGCGAAGTGACGCCGGAAACGCTTCAGAGCGCGGGGATCATCAAGGACAGCAAGCGGCCGATCAAGATCCTCGGCGAAGGCGATCTGAAAGCTGCGCTTACCGTTCACGCGCACAAGTTCTCGGCGACGGCCCGGCAGAAGATAGAGGCGGCCGGCGGCAAGGCGGAGGAGGTGGCGCGGTGACATCTCAGAGCCGGAGCTCCCAGCCCGCCGTACTGCCGCGACTCGCCCAGGCGCTTATCCAGTCGTTCCAGCAGCCCGACATCCGCAAGCGGCTGACGTTCACGTTCTTCATCCTCGTCGTGTTCCGCTTCGTCGCGCACGTGCCCATTCCCGGCGTCGACTCGACGGCCCTGAGTGATGCTTTCGAGGGGAATGCCATCCTCAGCTATATGAACCTGTTCTCGGGCGGCGCGTTAAGAAAGCTGAGCGTCGCGGCTATGGGTGTCTACCCCTACATCACGGCGACCATCGTGATGCAGCTGCTGATGCCCATGGTGCCATCTCTGCAGGCGCTATCGAAGGAGGGCGAGCAGGGCCGCAACAAGATAACGCTCTACACCTACTGGCTTGCCGTGCCCCTTGCCGTGGTGCAGGGCTACACTCAGCTTCTCACCCTGCAGCGGTACGGCGTAATCACCAACATCGGCTTTACAGGAAGTGATGCGCTGCCCACCCTGGCTGCCGTCGTCTCCATGGTCGCCGGCACGATGTTCCTCGTCTGGCTGGGCGAGCTGATCACGGAGAACGGCATCGGCAACGGCATCTCGCTCATCATCTTCGGCGGCATCGTCGCCGGAATGCCCACGCTGTTGCCGAGCATCAGCAACTCATCGATAGGGCTCGTGGGGATCGTCCTTTTGTTCCTCCTCGTCTTCCTGCTCGTAGCGCTCATCGTCTTCTTCTATGAGGCGCAGCGACGCGTTCCCGTTCAGTACGCGCGTAGCCTTTTCCGCGGTGGGCGGATGTACCGTCAGTCGGGCCAGACGCACATACCACTGCGCGTCAACTCCGCAGGAATGATCCCGCTGATCTTCGCCTTCATGCTCGTCGTCTTCCCGGCGCAGATTGCGCAGGCGTTCGAGAGCTCGACGACGATGTGGGTTCGTGACGTCGCGAAGTTCGTTGCCGGCACGTTCAACCCGGGCAACGTGCCTTACTACGTCATGGTGTTCTTCCTCGTCGTCGGTTTCGCCTTCTTCTACACGCTTGTCGTTTTCCAGCAGCAGAATTTGGCGGAGAACCTGCAACGACAAGGGGGCTTTGTGCCCGGCATCAGGCCGGGCCGCCCGACGCAGGACTATATCATGCGCGTGCTGGTGCGCATTACCTGGGCGGGTGCCCTCTTCCTCGGCTTTGTCGCGGTCGTGCCCTACTTCGCGACCAAGTTCGCCGACACGCAGGCGCTTACCATCAGCAGCACCGGCCTCCTCATCGTCGTCGGTGTCGTGCTCGATACCATGAAACAGTTGGAGGCGCAGCTTCTCATGAGAAACTACGCCGGGTTCATTCGCTAGGATGTGAGGACGGAGCCTTGATTCTGATACTGCTGGGTCCGCCGGGCGCGGGCAAAGGCACCCAGGCGGCACTGATCTCGCAAGAGGCGGGCGTCGCCCACGTGGCGACCGGCGACCTGTTCCGCGAGAACATCCGAAACCAGACGGAGCTCGGCCTGCAGGCGAAAGCGTTCGTCGACAAGGGCTCGCTGGTGCCGGACGAGCTCACGGTGCGTATGCTGCTGGACCGGCTGGACCGCCCGGACACGCAGAAGGGCGTCCTCCTCGACGGCTTCCCGCGCACGGTCGACCAGGCGCGCGCCCTCGATGAGGCGCTGAAGGAGCGCGGCCAGGCCGTCGACAAAGTGCTGTACATCAACGTCGGCGAGGAGGAGGTCGTGCGACGGCTGGCGGGGCGCTGGACGTGCCGTCAGTGCGGCGCAGTCTATCATCAGGTGTTCAGCCCGCCGAAGCAGCAGGGCAAGTGCGACCAGTGCGGCGGCGAGCTCTACCAGCGCGACGACGACAAGCCGGAGACGGTGCGGAACCGCCTCGGCGTCTATAGCCAGCAGACGGCGCCGCTGATCGATTACTACAAGGGTCAGGGCAAGCTGCTGGAAGTGAACGGTGAGCAGGAAGCCGATGCGGTCGGCAGGGACCTGCTCAAGGCGGCGGGACTGGCCTGAGCCGCCACATACTTGGGGTTTAGGGCTGAATGCCCATCATCATAAAATCGGAAGAAGAAATAACCCTGATCCGGGAAGCCGGCCGGATCGTCGGCCAGGTGCTGCGGATCCTGGCGCAGGAGGCGAAGCCGGGCGTCAAGGGCAAGAAGCTCGACAAGATAGTGCGGAAGGAGTTCGAAGCCCGCGGCGTCGAACCCGCCTTCCTGGGCTATCAGGGCTACCCGGCAAGCGTCTGCTTATCGATGAATGACGAAGTCGTCCACGGCATCCCGGGTGAACGGGAGCTGAAAGAGGGCGACATCCTTAGCATAGACCTCGGCGCGACGTACAAGGAGTTCGTCGGCGACGCCGCCGTCACCATCGGCGTCGGACGGATCAGCCGTGACACCGAGCGTCTCATACGGACAACGGAGAATGCCCTCTACAAGGGGATCGCCGCCGCCAGGGCGGGCTTCCCCCTGGGGGCCGTCTCCCATGCCATACAAACGGAGGTCGAAGCGGGCGGGTTTTCGGTGGTGCGGGAGTACGTCGGACACGGCGTCGGCCGCTCGATGCATGAGGACCCGCAGATACCGAACTTCGGCCCGCCCGATAGGGGGCCCATCCTGAGGAAGGGGATGGTGCTGGCGCTGGAGCCGATGGTCAACGCCGGCGGCTGGCGCACAAGGAGGCACGACGACGGCTGGACGGTGAGCACGCTCGACGGCAGCCTGTCGGCCCACTTTGAGCACACCATCGCCGTAACGGACGGCGATGCGGAAATACTGACGCTGCCTTAGCGGCGCCCGCCTGTTTACCCGCCTCTGGAGGGCCGGTAGGCGGGCCGGACGGCAAGAATACGTTGGGGAGGCTATGCCCAAGAAAGAGACGATCGAAGTAGAGGGGGTGGCGAAGGAGGCCTTGCCTAACGCTATGTTCCGGGTGGAGCTCGCTAACGGGCATCGAGTCCTCGCGCACGTCTCCGGCAAGATAAGGCTTCACTTCATCAGGATCCTGCCGGGAGACCGCGTTCTCGTGGAGCTCTCTCCCTACGATCTGTCGCGAGGCCGCATCACCTACCGGTTCAAGTGAATCGAATCAGGCGGCAAGAGAAGGTATAATGAAAGTTCAAGCATCGGTTAAAGTGCGCTGCGAGAAGTGCCGTATCGTCCGGCGCAAGGGTGTCATCATGGTGATCTGCCCTAACCCCAAGCACAAGCAGCGTCAGGGTTAGCCCGGGAGGAATCATGGCCCGTATTTCCGGCGTGGATATTCCCAACGATAAGCAGATCGGCGTCGCGCTCTGCTATATCTACGGCATCGGACGCGCGCGCGTTCTCAAGATCCTGGGCCAGGCGAGAATCGAGCCGAGGGTCCGCGTGCGTGAGCTCACCGACGACGAGATCAACCGCATCCGCGAGGTCATCGACCGCGAGTACATTGTCGAAGGCGACCTGCGACGCGAGGTGCGGCAGAACGTCCAGCATCTGATCGAGATAAACTGTTACCGCGGCATCCGGCACCGGCGCGGCCTGCCCGTCCACGGCCAGCGGACACGCACCAACGCCCGCACGAAGAGGGGCGCCCGCCGCACCGTCGCCGGCAAGAGGCGGTCCATCGCAAAGAAGTAAGAGAGGATAGCATCTGTGGCGGAGAAGAAAGCGAAGACCAGGGCCAGAAGGCGCGAGAAGAAGTCCATCCCGAAGGGGAAGGCCTACATTCAGTCCACCTTCAACAACACGCTGATAACTCTGACCGACCCCCAGGGCAACGCCGTTGCCTGGAGCAGCGGCGGCACGTCCGGCTTCAAGGGGTCGCGCAAGAGCACGCCGTACGCCGCCCAGATGGCGGCCCAGCAGGCAGCCCGCAAAGCGATAGACCAGGGCATGCGGCAGGTGGACGTCTTCGTCAAGGGGCCCGGTAGCGGCCGGGAAGCCGCCATTCGCGCCCTCCAGAGCGCCGGACTGGCCGTGCTCAGTATTCGCGACGTGACGCCCATACCGCACAACGGCTGCCGCCCTCCGAAGCGACGCAGGATCTAAGAGCGGAGGGCAAAGGAGACAACAGTACATGGCTCGATATAGAGGACCCGTATGCCGCTTGTGCCGTCGCTTTGGCGAGAAGCTGATGCTGAAGGGCGACCGCTGCTACCGCAAGTGTGGCCTGGAGCGTCGCGCCCAGCCGCCGGGCTTCCGCGTCGCCAGGCCTAGGCGACGCCGCATATCCGACCGCGCCGTCCAGCTTAGAGAGAAGCAGAAGGCGCGTTTCACCTACGGTATCCTGGAGCGACAGTTCCGCCGCTACTATGCCGAAGCGGTGCGTCGCCCCGGCGTGACCGGCGACAATTTGGTCCGCCTGCTGGAGATGCGTCTCGATAACGTCGTCTTCCGCCTTGGGCTCGGCGACTCGCGTGCCCAGGCCAGGCAGGTCGTTCGCCACGGCCACATAATCGTCAACGGACGCAAGGCAAGCATCCCTTCGGCACAGGTCAGAGTGAACGACATCATTGGTTGGAGTC
>Ga0307380_10011960_pt1 | contig 10832 bp, 10 predicted proteins | sample UN3MG_FD_202239 | JGI IMG/M metagenome (GOLD analysis project Ga0307380, IMG submission 202239) | Soil microbial communities from Risofladan, Vaasa, Finland - UN-3 | ecosystem: Environmental > Terrestrial > Soil > Coastal area > Acid sulfate soil | place: Finland: Risofladan, Vaasa | collected... | reverse complement strand
GGATTCGCGCACGATCACGGGTCAGGTTCTGCGAGCGGACGGGCGGCTGTGAATAGCCGTAACAGCAGCCAATCTGAATGCTTGCCGCATCTTTTTCCAGCGATCCGCAACCCGGCGAGGACCGGCAGTTGCACCGAGTGAAGCCCGACGTGGGCTGGGTTTCGCTGTACGCCCCATCGTTTTCCCATGAAAACCAGCCGATCTGGTGCCGTTCCGACATGCCCTGCCATCGTGAATAGCCCCGTGCAATAAAGCTATTTCAGGCACGCCCAATGTTTTTGCCACAATGGGGAAAATAGGACTTGACAGCGGCCCCCAAAACTGATATACTGTGACAAATGTAACAGCGTTACGTTTTTCACTGTCAATTTCTGATCCTGCTTTCACGTGAACAAGATGCACAAGACAATCGGCCGGTTAAGCCTCTACCGCCGCCTGCTGAGCGGCCTGATGACCAGCGGCGTCCGCAACGTGTATTCGCACGAGCTCGCCAAGATGGCGGGCGTGACCGCGGCACAGGTTCGACGGGACATGATGTCGGTCGGCTATTCCGGCAGCCCGACGCGAGGCTACGATGTGCGGCTGCTGTCGGACAGTATCGGGGAGTTCCTGGACTCGCCGGAAGGCCAGGGCGTGGCGCTCGTCGGCATCGGGAATCTCGGCCGGGCGATAATGGCATATTTCACAGGCAGGCGGCCGCGGCTGTCGATCGTGGCCGCATTCGATACCGATCCAGGCAAGGTGAGCCGGGTGATCCACGGCTGCCGCTGTTACCACGTCAATGAAATGGGGGAGGTGGCCCGCTCCGGGAACATCAGCCTCGCCATCATCACGGTTCCCTCCACAGAAGCCCAGAACGCGGCGGACCTGTGCGTTCGTGCCGGGATAACCGGCATCCTGAATTTCGCGCCGGTGCCGCTGCGTGTCCCTGCGGGCGTTTATGTTGAAGACATCGACATGACCATGTCGCTGGAAAAAGTCGCATTTTTTGCCAGGCAGGGTCTGAAGCAACGAGAGCTTGCGAAGTAAGATGGGCGTAGGACGGCCTCCGGCGCGCGATCACCGGCCGGCGGCCCTCAGCCCGACGAAAGGAATGTGCCAAGTGAGCAAGACTGAAGTAGAGCCGGACCTGGAAAGGATTCTCGGCAAGTACCAGGGCGGCAAGCGCGACGTCCTGATCCCGATCCTGCAGGAGATCCAGGAGGAGCGGGGATACCTGTCGCGCGAGGTCGTGGTGCGGGTGGGCCGGCACCTGGGGTTGCCCGCCAGCAAGGTGTACGGCGTGGCCACCTTCTACAACCAGTTCCGCTTCCAGCCGATCGGCAAGTATCACGTGCAGGTCTGCCGCGGCACGGCCTGCCACGTGAAAGGCTCGGCATCGGTGCTGGAGGCGATCGAGCTAGCCCTCGGCATCAAGGCGGGCCAGACCAGCCGCGACGGGCGGTTCAGCCTTGAAGTGGTCGCGTGCCTGGGTGCGTGCGGGCTGGCTCCCACGATCAACGTGAACGGCGAGTTCCACGCGGGCGTGGCAGCGGACAGCGTCAGGGGGATCCTGGACTCGTATAGAAAGGCCGAGAACGATGGCAAGACTGCTTGACTTCAAATGCTGTGATCGTTGTCGACACGGGCTCGAACGGCCCTGCCCGAGCAGGATAGCATGCCTGACGGACGGCCCGCTGTGCCACAATGACGCTTCGTGTGCGGCCGATCGCCGAAAGACGCTGTCTGCCCTGCGGCGCGAGACGCTCACCAGGCCGGTCATCTACGTCGGCACGGGGACCTGCGGCCTGGGTGCAGGCGCCGCCAAGACGCTCGCCGCCATCAGGCGGTTCCTCGCCGACACCGGCACCGAGGCTGACGTGGTCGAGGTGGGCTGCATCGGCATCTGCGTGGCCGAACCGATCGTGGACGTGCATCTTCCCGGCCGTACGCGCGTATCGTTCCAGAAAGTGACCGGCAAGAACGCCGGCGAGCTTCTCAAGGCGGCCTTGGCCGGCGACATGAAGCAAGCCGCTGCGGTGGCGGCGATCCTCGGCCAGTTCCGGAGCCAGCCAGCCGAGCCATGGCCCGGCGTGCCCTATCTCGACGAACACCCGTTCTTCGCCCCGCAGAAGCGGTGGGTGCTCGCGAAGATCGGGATCATCGATCCGACGCAGATCGACGAGTACATCGCGCACGGGGGTTACCGGGCGTTCACGAAGGCGATCAAGGAAATCACGCGGCCGGAGCTGTGCAACGCGGTGGAAGCGAGCGGGTTGCGCGGGCGCGGCGGAGCCGGCTTCAACACCGGCACCAAGTGGAAATTCGCGCTCAACGCGCCCGGCGAGCAGAAGTACATGGTCTGCAACGCCGACGAGGGCGATCCCGGCGCGTTCATGGACCGCGCGGTGATCGAGGGCGATCCGCATCGCGTGCTCGAGGGAATCGCGATCGCCGCCTATGGGATCGGCGCCACGAAGGCGTACGTCTACATCCGGGCCGAGTATCCGCTGGCCGTGCAGCGCATCAAGGACGCGATCCGGCAGGCGCGCGAGTACGGCCTGCTCGGGCACAACATCTATGACAGCGGGTTCAACCTCGACGTGGTGATCAAGATGGGCGCGGGCGCGTTCGTGTGCGGGGAGGAGACGGCCCTGATCCACAGCATCGAGGGGAAGCGGGGCATGCCGCGGCCCCGGCCGCCCTTCCCGGCGGTGCGCGGCCTGTTCGACATGCCCACCGTGATCAACAACGTCGAGACGCTGGCGAACCTGCCGGCGATCGTCACCAACGGCCCCCAGTGGTTCGCATCGGCCGGCACCGCCACCAGCAAGGGCACGAAGGTGTTCGCGCTGTCGGGCAAGGTGAACCGCACGGGGCTTGTCGAAGTGGCGATGGGCACGAAGATGCGGCAGATCATCTTCGACATCGGCGGCGGCATACCCAAGGGCAAGCAGTTCAAGTCGGCCCAGATCGGCGGGCCGTCCGGCGGGTGCATCCCCGAGAACCATCTCGACATCGAGGTGGACTACGAGTCGCTGAAGTCGGTGGGTGCCATCATGGGCTCCGGCGGGCTGGTGATCATGGACGAAGACACCTGCATGGTGGACGTTGCGAAGTTCTTCATGGACTTCATCCAGCGCGAGAGCTGCGGCAAGTGCATCCCCTGCCGGGAAGGCACGCGCCGGATGCTCGAAATCCTGGAGCGGATCACGCACGGCCGCCGCAGTGAATCGGGCGTGCAGGCGCTCGAACGGTTCCACGGCGTGATGTACCTGAACCGGCTGGCCGAGGTGATCAAGGACACGAGCCTGTGCGGCCTGGGGCAGACGGCCCCGAACCCGGTGCTCAGCACGCTGCGCTGGTTCCGCCACGAGTACGAGGAGCACATCTACGAACGCAAGTGCCGGGCGGGCGTGTGCCGCGAGCTGCTTCTGTACAGGATCGACACGGAGAAGTGCAAGGGCTGCACGGCCTGCGCGAAGAAATGCCCGGCAAAGGCGATCATGGGCACGCCGAAAAGCCCCCACTACATCATTCCCGACAAGTGCATCGCCTGCGGCTCCTGCGTTGCCACGTGCCGGTTCGATGCGGTCATTGCCGAGTAGGGTCATCTGTCAATAGAGGAAGAATCCGATGAATATCCAGGTGAATGGCCGAACGATAGAGGCGAAGCGTGGCGAGACGATCCTCACGGCGATGCGGCGTGCCGGGATCAACGTGCCCACGCTGTGCTACATGGAAAGCCTGCTGCCGTCGGGCGCGTGCCGGATGTGCGTGGTAGAGGTTGAAGGCCAGCGCAACCTCGTGCCGAGCTGCGCATTCCCTGTGGCCGACGGGATGAAGATCAAGACGCATTCGCCCCGCGTGGTGCGCGCCCGCAAGACGATCGTCGAGCTGCTGATCGCGGGCCATCCGGACGATTGCCTGTACTGCGTGCGCAACGGCACGTGCCAGTTGCAGGGTTTGGCGGACGAGCTGGGCGTTCGCGAGCGCCGCTACGCCGGAGCGAAAAGCGAGTACAAGATCGATACGTCGAGCGCGTCGCTCGTCCGTGACCCGGCCAAGTGCATCCTGTGTGGCAAGTGCGTTCGCGTCTGCGAGGAAATCCAGGGCGTGTCCGCCATCGATTTCATCAATCGCGGCTGCCGCAGCCGCGTGGCGACGGCGTTCGATCACGGGCTGAACGTGTCGAGTTGCATCAACTGCGGGCAGTGCGTGATGGTCTGCCCCACCGGTGCATTGCGCGAGCAGAGCAGCATCAAGGAAGCGACCGACGCGATCAACGATCCGAACAAGACCGTGATCGTGCAGCACGCTCCGGCCGTATCGGTGACGGTAGGCGAGGAGCTGGGGATCAGGCCGGGCACGGACGTCGCCGGGATCATGACTGCTGCGTTGAGGCTGGTTGGGTTCGACCGCGTGTTCGACACGAGCTTCAGTGCGGACCTCACGATCATGGAGGAGGCGAGCGAGCTGGCGCACCGCGTGGCCAATGGCGGGGTGCTGCCGATGATGACGAGCTGCTCCCCCGGCTGGATCAAGTTCGTGGAGCAGTTCTATCCCGAGTTCATCCCGAACTTGTCGACCTGCAAGAGCCCGCAGCAGATGCTGGGTGCGTTGATCAAGAGCTTCTACGCGGGGCGCGAGGGGATCGACCCCCGCACCATCTTCAGCGTGAGCATCATGCCCTGCACCGCCAAGAAGTTCGAGGCGGAGCGGCCCGAGATGACGCAGAACGGGATTCCGGACGTCGACGCGGTGCTGACCACGCGCGAGGTGGCCCGGATGATCCGCCGGCAAGGGCTGGACATCAACGTGCTGGCGCCGGAAACGGCGGACACCCCGTTCGGCGAGCGCAGCACGGCCGGCAAGCTGTTTGGCGCAACCGGGGGCGTGATGGAAGCGGCGGTTCGCACCGCCCATTTCCTGCTCACGGGCCAAGAACTGGCGGACCTGAAAGTTCATCCGCTGCGCGGCCTTGAGGGCGTGAAGGAAGCACACGTGAAGATCGGCGATCTCGACGTGGGTATCGCCGTCGCCAGCGGCTTGAAGAACGCGGCCGCATTGCTCGAGCAGATCAAAGCCGGGCGCAAGGACATCCATTTCATCGAGGTGATGACCTGCCCGGGCGGCTGCATCGCGGGCGGCGGCCAGCCCCTCGGCACCAACATCGAAGCTGTGCGCCGGCGCATGCAGGCCCTGTACGACATCGATCGCGACGGCACTATCCGCGTTTCGCACAAAAACGAAGAAGTTCAGCGGCTGTACAAGGAGTACCTGGGCAAGCCGCTTGGCGAACGGAGCCATCATCTGCTGCATACGCGCTACGCCAAACGCGAGGCATTGGTGTAGGGGCAGGCCCCCGTGCCAGCCCTTGTGTACGTAGGGGCAGCGCGTTGAGCGCCCGTCCGCGCCCGTCCGTGCAATGTCCGTGCTTGTCCGTGCTTGTCCGTGCCCGTTCTGATGGATGAACCACAAATGGAAAACGCATTCAGCACAGCTTTCATACGCACGATCAAGGAACGCTGCCGCGTGTGTTACACGTGCGTGCGGGAGTGTCCCGCCAAGGCGATCCGGATTGTGGACGGCCAGGCGGAAGTGATGAGCGAACGCTGCATCTGCTGCGGCAACTGCGTGAAGGTGTGCAGCCAGCGTGCCAAGCAGGCGGTAAGCTCCATCGAGGCGGTTGATGCGCTGCTGGCGGCGCAGGCCGAAGACGGGCGGGCACGGGGACCCGCCCCTACCACGCAGGCCGAAGACGGGCGGGCACGAAACAACACTCCGGCAGTGGCGGTGATCGTTGCACCGAGCTTCCCGGCAGAATTCACCGAGATCGAGCAAGACGCGCTCGTGGGCATGATACGCGCGCTTGGCTTCCGCTGGGTTCACGAGGTGGGATTCGGCGCGGACCTCGTGGCCGACCGTTACCGGAAGCTGTTGCGGCGGCACAAGACGCAGCGGTTCATCGCCACCACGTGTCCGGCGCTGGTTGAATTCGTGGAGCAGTATCAGCCCGAGCTTGTGTCGTCGCTGGCACCGATCGTGTCGCCGATGGTTGCCATGGCGAGAGTGGTCCGCGGGATGCATGGTGCGGACATCAAGATCGTGTTCATCGGGCCATGTATCGCGAAGAAGAAGGAGGCGGCAGCCGCGCTGCTGGCGGGCGATGTGAACGCCGCGATCACGTTCCATGAGCTGCGCGACATGTTCGCGGCACGGGAGATGCAGCCGCGGGACGTGTCGCCCGGGGTGTTCGATCCGCCGCACGCAGGCCCCGGGGCACTGTTCTCCGTCAGCCGCGGCATGCTGCAGGCGGCCAACCTCAAGGAGGACCTGGTCGCCGGCGAGGTCGTGGCCGCCGAAGGGCGCACGAATTTCGTCGAGGCACTCGAGGAGTTCAGCGCCGGCATGATGGAGTCGGGATTGCTGGAAGTGCTGTGCTGCAACGGCTGCATCATGGGCCCGGGTATGAGCAAGGGCGGGCACCTGTACGCGCGGCGGGCATCGGTAAGCAGGTACGTGCGGCGGCACCTCGCGGAGATCGATCTGCACCAATGGAAGGCCGACGTGGCCTCGTGCGACGGGCTTGATCTGTCCCGCGATTTCTCGCCGAACGACCAGCGGATTCCGCCGCCGCCCGAAACCGAGATCGCGACCATAATGGCAAGGATGGGCAAGTTCTCGCCGGAGGACGAGCTGAACTGCGGCGCCTGCGGTTACGACACCTGCCGCGAGCACGCCGTTGCCATCTTCAAGGGTCTGGCCGGCAACGAAATGTGCCTGCCCTACACAATCGAGCAGCTCCGCAAGGCGATCGGCGAGCTGGCGGTTTCCAACGACCAGCTCGCCAGCACGCAGCAGGCGCTGATGCAGTCGGAGAAGCTCGCCAGCATGGGCCAGCTCGCCGCCGGCATCGCCCACGAGGTGAACAACCCGCTCGGCGTGGTGCTGATGTACTCGCACCTGCTGATGGACGAGTACGGCAAGGACCCCAAGCTGCGTGAAGACCTGTCGATGATCGTCGAGCAGTCCGACCGCTGCAAGCGCATCGTATCCGGTCTGCTGCACTTCGCCCGGCAGAACAAGGTGGTGCTGCAGCCGACCGACCTGAAGGACATGGTCGACCGCACGATGAAGGGGATGCACCTGCCGGACGACATCGAGGTGAAGATCGAGCACGAAGGGTGCGAGACGACGGCCGAGATAGATCGCGACCAGATGGCGCAGGTGCTCACCAATCTGGTCAGCAACGCGCAGCAGGCGATGCCGAACGGCGGATCGATCACCGTGAAGACAGCCGGAGACGCTACCCACCTGTGGATGAAGGTGATTGACACCGGCTGCGGGATTCCGAAGGACAACATCGCGAAGATTTTCGAGCCGTTTTTCACCACCAAGCACATCGGCAAAGGCACGGGCCTGGGGCTGGCCGTCACGTATGGGGTGGTGAAGATGCACCGGGGCGACATCAAGGTGGAATCGAACGCCGACCCGGCAGCCGGGCCGACCGGCTCAACCTTCACCGTGATCATCCCCAGGAAAGGCGAACAAGCACGCGAATGACGCATAGGGTGCCAAGACCAGTGAGCGTGCTGATCGTTGATGACGACGCCGACTTCGTCGAGGCGAACCGCCTGGTGCTCGATGCGCTCGGTTACCGCGTCAACGCGGCAGCGTCGGCGGTGAAGCCGAAGCCGCACTCGCCTGCGGCGCATTCGACGTGGTCGTTCTGGATGTGATGATGGAGTCGCCGACGGCGGGCTTCGAGCTCGCACGAAGAATCCGCCGCCTGGCACCGGCGGCGCCCGTGCTGATGGTATCAGGGATACATGACGTTGTGCGCCGGCGGTTCCGGTTCGAGCCGGACGACAAGCTGCTGCCGGTCGTAAAGTTTCTGGACAAGCCGATTGCCCCCACAGCCCTCGCGGCCGAGATCGATGCCGCGCTGCTGGCTTCTACCACTTCGGAGTGCGAACATGGCAAAGACGATTCTGCTGGTTGACGATGACCTCGATTACCGGGAACAGATGCAGATGCAACTGGAGGCGGCGGGCTACACCGTGAACGCGGCCGACAGCCTCAGCGAGGCGAGGGCACTGTTGCAGAAGCAGCGGTTCGACCTCGCACTGGTCGACCTGATGCTCGAGGAGATGGACGGCGGATTCACGCTGTGCTACCAGATCAAGAAGATGGACAAGAACATCCCGGTGCTGCTGGTGACAGCCGTGACCAGCGAGACGGGCCTTAACTTCGATGCCGCCACCGAAGAGGAGCGGTCGTGGGTGAAGGCCGACGGCGTGCTTGCCAAGCCCGTCCGATTCGAGCAGCTTCAGCGAGAGATCAAGAGGCTGCTGAAGGAATAGGGCGAAGACGATGGTTCGTCGAATAGGGCGAACACAGGGTTCGCCACGGGGTAGGGGCAGGCCCCCGTGCCTGCCCAGGGCGAACACAGGGTTCGCCCCTACGAAGGAAAGCTGCGGACGTACTGGAGACCGAAATGGATACATTGCGGGTGCTTGTGGTAGACGACGAGTTGGGCATGCGGATGGGCGTGGCGCGGGCGCTGCGCGATTTCACCGTCAGCCTGCCTGACATCGATGGCAAGGTGTCGTTCTCCACTGATCAGGCCGACAGTGGAGAGACCGCGCTCGACATGATCGCGGAGGCGAGGCCGGACATCCTGCTGCTGGACTACAAGCTGCCGGGGATGAGCGGGCTCGATGTACTCGAGCGGGTCGGCTCGCAGAACACCGACATGCTGACGATCATGATCACCGCGTACGCCTCGCTGGAGACGGCGGTGACGGCGGTGAAGAGCGGAGCATACGACTTCCTGGCGAAGCCGTTTACGCCGGAAGAGCTGCGCAATGCCGTGCGCAAGGCCGCACAGCGGCTGGTCCTCGCCAAGCAGGCGCGCAAATTCGCGCAGGAAAAGCGGCAGGTTCGGTTCGAGTTCATCTCGGTGCTCGCACACGAGCTGAAGGCGCCGCTGGGAGCCGTCGAGGGCTACCTGAACATCATGAAGGAGAAGACGGCTGGGCCGGACCCGGCGGTGTACGAACGGATCATCGACCGCACGCTGGTGCGGATCGTGGGGATGCGCAAGATGATCGCCGACCTGCTCGACCTCACGAGGATCGAGTCGGGCCAGAAGCAGCGCGAGCTGGCGCCGGTTGATCTCCGCGAGGCAGCCGAGACGGTGATTGCCAACAATGCACCCGACGCGGCCGCACGCGGTGTTACGCTCACGCTCGATGCACAGCCGGCCGTGCCGATGATTGCCGACCGCAGTGAGATCGAGATCATCCTCAACAACCTCGTCTCCAATGCCATCAAGTACAACCGTGACGGCGGCAGGGTGGACGTGGGTGTCTCGGTTCACGGCGACGTAGCCACCATTTCCGTTGCCGACACGGGCATCGGGATGACGAAAGAAGAGGCCGTCAAGCTGTTTACCGACTTCGTCCGCATCAAGAACGACAAGACCAGGAACATCCTCGGCAGCGGCCTGGGGCTGTCGATCGTCAAGAAGCTGGCTACGCTGTACGGCGGCGACGTGGCCGTTGCCAGCGAGCCGGATGCCGGCACGACGTTCACGGTGACGCTGAAGAACGAAATCGGTAAGCGATAGAGTGTGTGTTCTTGACACGAAGACACGAAGGCACAAAGAGACACGAAGAGAAGAAACGGACGTACCAGAATGAAGTCGCATGTGTCCGATCCGGCAACTCAGAAGCTTCAGATCAGCGAAAGGAAGCAGGAACCGGCCGCAAGTGTGGATGTGCAGGCGTGGCTGCGCGAGACCGATGAGCGGCGGCTGAATGAGCTATGGTCGCATGCGGATGCCGTTCGCCGCACGAACGTGGGCGACGACGTTCACCTGCGCGGGCTGATCGAGATTTCGAACACCTGCGATCGCAACTGCCTGTACTGCGGCCTGCGGACGAGCAACATGCGCCTGCAGCGTTACCGGCTGACCGAGCAGGAGATCATGCAGTGCGTGGCGAAGGCGGTCGAATTCGGCTACGGCACCGTGGTGCTGCAGTCGGGCGAGGATTACGGGATCGGCGCTGATTGGCTGGCCGCGATCGTGCGGCGGATCAAGGCGGAAACGCCGCTGGCCGTCACGCTGAGCATGGGCGAGCGATCCGATCGCGAACTGGAGGCGTGGCGTGAGGCCGGGGCAGACCGCTACCTGCTGCGGTTCGAGACGTCCGATCGGGAACTGTTTGATCGGATTCACCCGCCGTTCCCGGGGCAGCGGTCCGACCGGATCGCCATCCTGCGGCGGTTGAAGGAATTCGGCTACGAGATCGGCAGCGGCGTGATGATCGGCATCCCGGGCCAGACGTACGAGAGCCTGGCGCGCGATATCGAGCTGTTTGCCGAGCTTGACCTGGATATGATCGGCGTGGGGCCATTCATCCCCCATCCCGATACGCCGCTGGGCATGGGCAAGCTGCCGAACGCACCGGACGGCCGGCAGGTGCCGAACACCGAGTTGATGACCTACAAGGTGCTGGCCCTGACGCGGATGGGGTGCCCGCGCACGAACATCCCGAGCACGACGGCGCTCGCCACGCTGAACCTGGAGCAGGGCCGCGAGCTTGGCCTGCAGCGCGGGGCAAACGTTGTGATGCCGAACCTCACGCCCGCCGCGTATCGTGCGCTGTACGAAATCTACCCGGCAAAGGCGTGCATCCGCGAAACCGCCGAACAGTGCCATTCCTGCCTGAAGGCCCGAATCGAGTCGATTGGGCGCACGATCGCGAGAGGACGCGGAGACGCGAGGAAGAAGAGGATGGGGTGATGGTGTGATGGGGCGATGGGGGGATGGGGGGATGGGGGGA
>Ga0307380_10011959_pt1 | contig 10834 bp, 9 predicted proteins | sample UN3MG_FD_202239 | JGI IMG/M metagenome (GOLD analysis project Ga0307380, IMG submission 202239) | Soil microbial communities from Risofladan, Vaasa, Finland - UN-3 | ecosystem: Environmental > Terrestrial > Soil > Coastal area > Acid sulfate soil | place: Finland: Risofladan, Vaasa | collected... | reverse complement strand
CCGGCTCTGATCATGAAGCCCTGCCGGCCCATGTTCTCGATATCTTCGGAGCCACTTGGTAAGCCAGAAGCAACTCCGGTGCACCCTTCGGAGAATATCATTGAAGCCGGTTCCGGCTTCACGGAGCTGACTGGCCTTGTATCGGACCTCATACTCGTTCCTGTCGCTCATCGCTTGCGTCTCCTTCCCAACGGGCTGGGAAGAAGTCTAAGCGATGATCAAATCACATATCGATGTCCTTACGGAAACCCTTTAGGCCTTAAGAAAGTTTTTCATGAATGAAAATCTTGAATAAATTAAATTACTGGCATAAAAATTGTCTTTTCCTTACGCTAAATGGATTTCAATATGTTTAAAGCAATTTTTGAAATAATAGCACAGCAATCAGTAAATATCCGAATTCAAATAAGCCAAATTTAATCGTACCTGATATTCCCTCATTTTTTTTCTCGAATTAGAGGTGTACGCTAGAACAATGACTACAATTTATTCCGAGGTTTATGTGTGTTCCATTAATAGAAGGGTTTACTTAATAATATGCTGAGGCTGGATACAAGTATTATTTTTCTTGGCGTTAATCTTTTTTGTTGCATAAGGAAATGATTATTTGACAGAGGTAAGCTAAAAACATGACAAATACATTAATAATATGAACGCATTAGATCTATCCTTATCTTCTCCGGGATGTGAGAATTGATCGGCCAAATCTTGTATGGGCGGCGGACATAACTTACATCCGCTTAAAGCATGAATTCGTCTATCTGGTCGCTGTGATGGATCTCTCCAGCCGTTATATTTTTTCCTGACGGATATCCAAATGCATATTCTGGTCCAATCCGGCCAGTGATTCTGATTCAAAATGGCCACTGATTCTGGTTGAAAGCGGCCACCGATTCTGGTCCAAAACGGCCACTTTTCGGCCGGGGCCAGAATCTTCAAAAAGCGAAGCGGCGCTGGATAACTTAACGATGATCGGCGATCATGTCTCCTCATCAAAGGAGAGGAGAACGAGATGCCGAGAGAGAGGTTATCCATGCGTAAGATCCAAGAAGTGCTGAGGCTGAAGCAGACGGGGCTTTCCAACCGGGCGATCGGCAGGGCTTGCGCGATCGGCAAGGAGAGCGTCCGGGAGTATCTGAGGCGGGCGGCCGAGGCGGGGATCGGCTGGCCTCTGCCGGAGGGCTTGACGGAGGAAGCGCTCGAGGCCGGACTTTTTCCCTACGAAGTCCATCTTGGGGGAAAGCGAAGAGAGCCCGATTGGAGCGAGCTCCATAAGGAGCTTCGCAAGAAGGGCATGACCCGCAAACTCCTGTGGCTGGAGTACGCCGAAGGCCAAACGGAGACGTACAGCTACCCGCAGTTTTGCACGAGGTACAATCGCTGGGCTAAAGCCCTTCACCCGACGATGCGGCTCACCCACAAGGCGGGGGAAAAGTTGTTCGTGGACTACGCGGGCCTTCCGATGTTCTACCAGGACCGGGCGACGGGCGAGACTCATGAAGTCTCGGTGTTCGTGGCGACGCTGGGCGCGTCGAGCGGGACGTTTGTCGAGGCCCATGCTTCGCAGGCGTTGCCGTGCTGGATCGGCGGCCATGTCCACGCCTTCGAATACTTTGGCGGAGTCCCGGAGGTTCTCGTCCCGGATAACGCCAAAACCGGAGTGACATCGGCCTGTTTTTACGAGCCGGACCTCAACCCGACCTATTTGGACATGGCCCAGTATTACGGGACGGCGGTCATTCCGACCCGGGTCCGGCATCCTCGGGACAAGGCGAAGGTCGAGACAGGCGTCCAAGTGGTCGAGCGTTGGGTGATCGCGCCGCTTCGGAAGCGGACGTTTTTCAGCCTGGAGGAGATCAACCTGGCGATCGCGGAAAAGCGAGAGCAACTGAACCTCAAGATAATGGACCATCTGGGGAAAAGCCGCTGGGAGCTGTTCGATACACTCGACCGCCCGGCCCTGCGACCGCTTCCCGACCGGCCTTATGAGCCGGCCGAATGGAAGCGGGCCAAAGTGGGCATCGATTATCACGTCCAATACCATCGGCATTATTACAGCGTGCCCTATGAGATGCGTCATAAAGACGTGGAGCTTCGGGTGACGGAGCATACGGTCGAGATCTTTTACAGGGGCCAGAGGATCGCCTCTCATCTGAGGGACGCGACATCGGGCTATCACACGACCTTGCCCGAACATATGCCGGCGTCTCATCGGTCGTTCCTGGACTGGACTCCGGAGCGGTTCCTCCGTTGGGCAGAGAAGACCGGCCCGGCGACGGCCGAGATGGTGCGGACGCTGCTGGTCGTGCGAGCCCATCCCGAGCAAGGCTATCGGTCGGCGTTGGGCCTGATGCGGTTGGAGTCGCGCTACGGGAAAGAGCGGCTGGAGGACGCCTGCCGGAGAGCGCTTCACTTCGGCCTCCACTCCTATCGCGGGGTGAAAAACATCCTCGATGTCGGACTCGACCGGGTGCGGACCGAAGAGGACGTGACCCAAAGCGCCGAAAAGCCGCATCCGAATATCCGCGGGACGGGCTACTACTCGTGAAGACGATCGCCCGTTGGAGGTCATTTAAACGCGATGTTTTTGGTCAGACGCTTGAAAATGGCAAAAACAGGAAAGACTTATCATGCTCTATCAACCGATCCTCGATAAATTAGCGTCCTTGAAACTCGCGGGCATGCTCGAGGGCTTGCGGGAGCAGATGGAAAGCAGCCAGTACCGCACTCTCTCCTTCGAAGAACGGTTCGGGCTGCTGCTCGACCGGGAATGGAATCTTCGCCAGCAGAGAAAACAGATCCGCAGAATGCGGGTAGCTCACTTCCGGGAAACCGCCGTCGTCGAGGATCTGGATCTGGGCCCTCGCCGGGGGCTTGACCGCGGCCAGGTCTTGAGCCTGGCCGAAGGCCAATGGATCCGGGAGAAACACAACCTGATCATCACCGGTCCGACCGGGGCCGGGAAAACCTATCTCGCCTGCGCCCTGGGGACCGCCGCTTGCCGGAACGGTTTTACGGTCCGCTATTATCAGAGCTCGCGGCTGCTTCAGCAGTTGACCTTGTCCCATGCGGAAGGCTCATATCCCAAGTTCCTTGACGTCCTGGCCAAGACCCAGCTCCTGATCATCGACGACTGGCTGCGCCATCCGCTCTCTGAAGTCCAGACCCAGGACCTACTCGAGATCGTCGACGACCGCTACAAACGCACCTCCACGATCATGGCGTCCCAGGCCCCGATCGCAAACTGGCATGAGAGGTTCGCCGCGCCGACGCTCTCCGACGCCATCATGGACCGTGTCGTCCACAATGCGTACCGTCTTGAGATCACGGGAGAATCGATGAGAAAGCGGAAATCATTGACTCAATCCGGCCACAAGAGCATATAATGAAAACCCAGCGTCGCTTCGCTCCGACTCGTGGCCTGTTTAATCCAGAATCGGTGGCCGGATTAACCAGAATGCGCATCCAAACGAATTTCTGCTGCCAGGCGGTGCGTGAGGCCTTGGAGAAGGGGCGACCGGAGTATTTCACACGGACCAGGGTGCCCGGTTCACAAGCCCTGATTTTACGTCGATTCTCCAATGGGAAGGCATCAGGATCAGCATGGACGGTAAAGGCCGGGTGATTGACAACATCTTCATCGAGCGCTTCTGGAGAACGTTGAAATACGAGAAGGTTTATCTAAGGTCATACGAAACGGTGGCTGAATGCAAAAGAAGTGTCGAGGAATACATTGAGAAGTACAACCGGGAGAGATTGCATCAGTCTTTGAAGGAATATGACGCGCCTCTTGAGGCTTACTTGCAGAAAGAATTGCTCATGGCATGTTAAAGGAAATGCATGTATGAAAGCGCTGCCTATGTCAAGAGTTCATAATATTTCTTCTTTTATGTTTTCTCCTTTCTTCTTAAAGAGAAGCATTTCGTCTCATGGGCTCAAGAGCCGTTTCATCGGATGCATGTATACGCCGTCCCTGCGGCATGAGCATCTCCCCCGGAAAGTTCCGCAGTCACCTTAACGAGATCTTATGTCTCATGCATTTATCGCGTTGACTTCCGGGTGGACGAAACGGTTTTATTCCATTGAGGTTCCTTATAAGGTTCGTTGCTCTTCAAAACCCAAAAGGCTGCCTCTGCCAAGTGCCGGGCGACAGCGACCACTGCTTTGGCGTGGCCTTTGTGTTCCTTAATTCGCCAGTAGAGCCGGACAACATGACGGTGCGCCCAGCGTCCTTGATTCATGACGATGATATTAGCGGCCTCGACCAACGCCCACTTCAAATACCGGTTGACATCCGGACGCACCTTCCCCCGAAAAATCTTACCGCCGCTCTCCTTGATTCGAGGGACGGTTCCCGCATAGCTAGCCATATGATAAGAACTGGGAAATCTTCCGACCTCTCCGATCTCCAGGGCCATCACTACAGCCAGGATATACCCCACTTCAGGCAGAGTCATCAAAAGCTCCATCGTCGGAGTCTTTTTCACCACCTCTTCGATCTTCTTCTCACCCAAACAGATATGCATTTCAACCTGGTCGAGGATCTCAAGTTGCGTTTCTACGGACTGGCGTGTGTAAGGCGGCAGCTCTCGCAGGCGATTCCTCAAGAGCAGCCGTCCTGTCATGCCGAAGATGTCGCTGACCTCGGGAATCTGGAGAGCATACTTGCTGAGCGTGGCGTGAATCCGGTTCTTGAACTTCGTCCGCATCTGGACAAGAGCCATGCGCATTCGGGGCAACTCCCTCTGGTCCCGAAGTTCTCCGGGAGGAATCCAAACCGTTGGCAAGGTTCCGTTGCGCAACAAGAGGGCGAGAGAATGAGCATCCAGTTTATCGGTCTTGTTGATCTGTCCCATCATCAGCTTCGCTTTCGCCGCATGCGCCAACTGAGGTACATGTCCTGCTTTCTCCATCTCATCAACCATCCAATATCAGTTGCCAACGGTCTCGAAAGCAATCACAGACCCTGGAGGAAGCTCACTCAAGAACCGACGAAACAGAGCTCAATTGTTTTCCACTCGAAAGGTCGCTCCTTTTTGACCGGCTTCATTGATCGAAGTAAATACCGAATATCTTTTGTGGGCGTCGCACCCAATAAAACTCTTCATCCTGCAGTACCTCCTTTCCTCCTTTATACAACTTTTTTCGGAGGCGCTGCAGCGTTTTCATATAATCACATTAAAAAAGCTTCAAATTTGGTCTTGACAATTAGACCACTTCCTTTGGCCTTCGCCCGGAAAACCCCGGGCGCCGCCATAGGAATCAGGGTGGCCGCTCTGTGTTTGAAGCAGCTTTACCGGAGACTGAAGGGATACAAAATCTGGCTTTATGTGGATCGAGCCCGATGGCATAAGGGGGAAGGAGTCGAGATTTTTATTGAAAACCACCGGAGGCTGTCGATAGAGTATTTGCCTTGTTATCAGCCAGGGTTGAAAATGTTCAGGAACGAATTTGGCGCAGGGTTCGTTATGAATCGACCACGAATCATTGGTTTTCGAGCTTGGAGGAAACTTGGATCACAGTCCAAATAACGGTTCAATCTTGGACCCCGGCCAAAATAAATTGCTTATGTAATATCACTTCATGCGTTTGTATTAATATGAATTTAATTATAAATTCGATTATAAGAAATAGAAATGCGTTATCTTTAATTTCATTAGGTTGTTTTTCTTCCATTGTGGGTTTTCTTTATATATTGGAATATTTTGACCTCTTAATTTTAATCCTTTTTTTACCCTTATTGTATTTAATTTATCAAAATCCAAAATTTGCAATATGGCTCATTATTTTAGCTATATATTTAATTCCATACTTGAACGCTCTTGGCATTTTACCTCGGGCATCTAAATGGATTGTGGAACTTGCTATATTCGTATTAATTATAAAATTAGTTCTAAGAATTTCGTTTGAGAAAAAGAGTGGTATTTTCCCTCTAGGATTATTATTTATGATTGCTATTATATTTTTATTTGTCTTTTCTGTCACAATTAATAAGACAAATTTAATAACTGCTCTTTTGGGTTTTAGGCGTCATTTTAAATACTTAGTTTTATTTTATTTATTAATAAATTTCGATTTAGACAAAAAATTTTATAAAAAAGTCTTTTTAATTTTGTTTGTAATTTCAATATTTCAAATACCAGTGACTATACTGCAATATTTAACTTGGGACCCTTCTCAGGCTCTAGCTGAATTTGATGTATCCGGAGGTACATTTGGCTGGGGAGAGACCACTGGAATAATGGGGTTATTTCTTGGGGGGGTAATATATTGCTTAATTGGATATCAATTGTATTATGGATTTAACTTTAAGCTATTGTTTATTTTAATGTTATTATTTATTCCCATTTTTTTGTCTCAATCATTGGCTAGTTATGTTTTAATTCCAATTGGGCTAATCTTAACGTTGTTTAAAGAACTAAAAAACAACGCTTTTAAAGTACTCGGATTCGGTGCAATAACTATTTTATTAATTTTTATGATTATCTTTTTTTCAGGTAAATATTTTGATTATGGAGTAGTAAAAAATTTTGATATTAGAAAGATAATGAAGAGTCATACAGGAACAGATTATTTTGGAAGGCCGACGGATGTTGGCAAAATAGCAGCTCTAATTTATTCAACTAAATTAATTCAAGAAAATTTTGCGACAATGACTTTTGGATTAGGTTTAGGCGTTACTTCTCAAAGTTACTTTTCTGGCTATGAAGGGCGTTTATCTCAAGAATTCAGTTCTGAGGGCGGATATGAAATGAAGCCACAGTTGGCGAGAATTGTAACTGAAATGGGAATATTAGGTGTGATTCTTTATGTTGTATTTTTTGTATACATTTATCATATAAATTCAGTGCTTTATAGAAATATAAAAGATAAATATTGGAGATCAATTTCAATAGGATTTCGTGGAATAATTATTTTATATGCAATGGCTTTCTTTTACAGGTCAGTATTAGATGCAGAACCAACTGGTTTTATTTTTTGGTTCATATCTGCGGCGGTATATACCTTAGTTAAGAGGTCAAATTTTAGTTTAAAAATGAAAAGGATTAATTTTTATAGAAGAATCCTCAATTGAAAATCTTATATATCAATCATGCATTCAATCGTTGGGGGGGGGATTACATCCACGGAAAAAAAATAGCAGAAAACTTAAAAAAGCTGGGCGTTTCCATAAAAACAATCCCTACTGAAAGAGATGAAAGGACTTTGAGATTTAATATAAACTTTTTAAGAATTTTGATGCTAAGTATACCTTCATACCTCAGAGAATATATTATTTTTATTAAACAAAATATACTTAGTATTATGCGTTTAGTGAAAATTTACTATAGCATTAAGAGTGATAAACCAAATTGTATACTCATAAGAGTAAATTTATACGATTTATCTCCAGTTCTAATTAGAAAATCATTTAAAATACCAATAATCTTAGAAGTAAATGAAGCTTTTTATCTGGAAAGGAAATTGCATTATGAAAGTAGGAATATAAAGGCGAAAATTCCGAAGTTCCTTTCTAGCTTAGATATTAAAATATGGAGATGTGCTGATGCAATTTATGTAGTATCAAATATCCTAAGTAAGATTATTAAATCACAGCTTGGGGATAAATCTCCTTTATTATGGGTCATTCCAAATGGGGTAGATGAAGATAACATAAAAAAGGTTTCTTGTAGAGAGTTAAAAGAAAAAACGGAATTTATTAAAATATGTTTCGCTGGTAGCTTAGAATTCTGGCATGGTGCTGATCTTCTCCTTAAAGTGTATAAAGATATAGCGAGATTGAGACCGAAAACCAAGCTTGTTATTATTGGAGATGGAATAACTAAAAGAAATTTGGAGAATTATGTTAGTTTGCATAACGATTTGAAAAATCGAGTGATATTTACCGGAAAATTATCTCATGATGATACCATGTCAAGCTTATCAAACATGGATATTCTTGTTGCTCCATATAAAGTAACAAAGATATTCTATTTCTCTCCCATTAAAATTTTCGAATATATGGCATCAGGCAAAGCAATCATTGCGTCAAGATTAGGACAGATAAGTGAAATTCTAGAGAATGGGATTGATGCCATTTTAATAAATCCAGAAAAACAAAATGAGCTTCGTGATGCATTGATTACTCTGATTGATTCAGAGGATAAGAGAACTAGACTAGGTAATATGTCCTATAATAAGGCCAAGCAATATACTTGGGAAAGAAGTGCAAAGAGTCTATTAAATCTCATGCAGAAGATCGTAAGAGAGAATACGGCTTATCTATAATTATAAATTTTTTATAAATCCCTGAATTATAATATCTTTGTGAGAATTTCATACTAAAATATGAAAAAATTTGAAAGGTCTATAAAAGAATTAATAGGTTTTTTTATTAGGGTCTCAGGAATATCATATATAATGAGAAATATTGTTTGTAGGAATAAAGTTACTATAATTTCTTACCATAAACCTAAACCCAGTATATTTCTGAATCATATTAGGTTTCTATCGAAAAGATATAATTTAATTCCTCTAAATAATGTAGTTGATGCAATTTGCAACAAGGATTGGTCAAAAATTCCTGAGAAAGCTTTGGTTATTACGCTCGATGATGGACATAAACAAAATTATCAATTGCTTAATATATTTAAATTCTATAATATAAAGCCTACAATATATCTCTGTAGTCACCTTGTTAGTATGGAGAGAGATTTTTTGTTTAAGGGTGAATCTTGTAAAAATAACAAAATATATAAATCTAAAAAAAAACAACTATTAAGACTATCAAAAAAAAGAGAGGGCTATATACCAAAGAAGGAATACATCAAATTAAAACCGCTAAATTCTGCTGAGATAACAGAAATGTCAACATATGTCGATTTTCAGTCTCATTCAAGATTTCATCCAATTTTAATTAATTGTTCTGATACGGAATCTAGGGAAGAAATTGTAGAATCAAAGTACAATTTAGAAAAAATATTAAACAATAAAATTTATCATTTCAGTTTTCCTAATGGGGATTATAGTGAAAGAGAAATAAAATATCTTAAGAATTGTGGCTATAAATCGGCTAAAACTGTTGATATAGGATGGAACGATTTTGATTCTGACCCATACAGGTTGAAGGCCATGGGTATTGAAGATGACGCATCCATTAATGAATTGTGTGTTCAAACTATTGGCCTTTTCCGATATTTCAAATATTTATTATATGGAAGTTTTAATGGGAAACACCCGGCCTATTTATGAAGTATTTGAAATTTAAGTTTATATAATAAAACCCGATTCTGACACCAAAAAATAATTATTTCCTTCCCTATATATATTTCTATTAAATCTAAATTGAAGTATCCAGTTTCCATAATTTACCCAACTGATCCTTATAGTCCAGGAATAGGAGGAATTAAGACATTTATAAGCGGATTTATCAAATATGCTTCAGTAGACTTTAAAATTGAGTTAATAGGTATAAGTTCTGACCGGGAAGATCGTCCTATAAAAAAATGGACAAAACTGCAAATAGGAAAGACAAAATTTGATTTCTTCCCTCTGTTTCATGAGAAAGATGAGAATAAAAAGACATCAATACCTCTGTCTTTGCGTTTTACAATAGCTCTGAAGACTTCAAATTTAGAATTTAAAAGAAAAATACTATTTTTTCATAGAATAGAGCCAGCAATACTATTTAAGAGAGTATTAGCACCTAAGATTGTAGTTATACATAGCAATGTCTTGAGACAACTAGAAAAAGGGAAAAGTAAAATAAAATGGAATTATTTTCCTTGGTTGTATTTTATTGTCGAGAAATTTGTTTTCGAATATTTCGATGCTATTTATGCTGTCAGCGGAAATTTGTTGAAGTTTTATCAATGTAAATATAGGGAGCAGAAGGAAAAGTTCATGTTTTTGCCAAACTATGTTGATACTGAAATATTTTTTCCAAAAAATGATCAAAAACATGAAATTAAAAGGAATTTAGTAAAAGTAGATAAATGTTTACCATTAACCAAGAGGTGGGTACTTCATGCTGGACGACTTCAGGAAGAGAAAGCACCATTGCGGTTGGTTCATACATTTGCCATTCATAATAAAACGGATAAAAATAGTGTTCTTATAATAATAGGAGAGGGGAACTTAGTACGGAAAATAAATAAATTCATTTCACAATCAGGACTTAAAGATTCGATTTATTTGTTTCGCAGTAAGAGTCAAATTGAACTTGCAGAATTTTATAGAGCTTCAGATGCTCTGTTGTTAACAAGTAATTATGAGGGTATGCCAATTTGCGTTTTAGAAGCATTATCCTGTGGATTGCCAGTTGTTTCGACAGATGTAGGAGAAGTGAATAAAGTAGTTAATAATGGAATTTCAGGAGAAGTAGTGAAAAGCTTTTCTCCTTATGCAATTTCTAAATCTTTAAAACAAGTTTTAGAAAATCCTCTTACTTATTCGAAAGAAAATTGCGTAAAAGCTGTAGCAGAATACACACCTCAAAGAGCATTGAAACCTGTATATGAGAGGATAAGAGAATTATATAGAGAAAAGTATGAAAATTAGAAATAAGACTGATTTAACGAAATTGAAATTCAGCATATTGTGATGTGGGCGATTCTACAGTAATTTTGGCTCACCTGCAATCCTGTAACTGAAGGATTTTGCATGGTTATGGCCAGGAGCCGAGAGAACATGTATTTTTGTAAAGTGGAGTGGCACCTTTGGTTTTTGCTAATAATTGATAATTGGTAGCCGTAAGGACATCGATATGCGATTCTTAATGCTTGGAACCGTAAGGACATCGATATGTAAATGCTCAAATGAGGGGATCGATAACCCTTCCTGTAAAGGGGAACGG
>Ga0307380_10011958_pt1 | contig 10834 bp, 5 predicted proteins | sample UN3MG_FD_202239 | JGI IMG/M metagenome (GOLD analysis project Ga0307380, IMG submission 202239) | Soil microbial communities from Risofladan, Vaasa, Finland - UN-3 | ecosystem: Environmental > Terrestrial > Soil > Coastal area > Acid sulfate soil | place: Finland: Risofladan, Vaasa | collected... | reverse complement strand
GATGTGGACGGCGTCGAGGTCCGCCTGCTTCTCGAGCATCTCGCGGAAGTCCGCATAGGCCGCGCAGCCCTTGGACGCGCCGGACGGTTTGGCTCGCCCGTCGTGGGCATCGACCATCTCGCGCCCGGGCACCCGGCCGCCGCGAAAGCCCTTGGCGCCCTCCCTGCCCCGTCCCCATCCGATGTAGTCACTGCTGTCGGTGTTGGGGTCGCAGACGGCGACGACCCGGACGTCGGAACGCTTCAGCAGGTCCGACAGCATCCGCATCCCCTGCCACCCCATGCCGATGCAGGCCAGGTTGAGTTGCCCGCTGGGCGCGGCAAGGCCGGGCCCGCCCAGCACGTGGCGCGGAACGGCGCTGAACGCAACGGTGGTTGAGGCCGCGGCCTTCATGAAGGCCCGGCGGTTCATGCCTTGCCTGGGTTCCATCGGTCACCTCCTTGACACGTTCCTTGTAAAGAACGAATTCACGACTGCCGTCCGAAAGAGCGGTTGTCATCATACCGTGGCCCCCTGCCGTCGGCAACAAGGCCCCGGCCTTACCGGGCGCGCCGCGTAGCCACACCGCAGGCCGGGTGGCACGGCAGCCCGAAGGGCGGCCGTGTTGCCCACCGGGTCCCCACGGCCGCCCCGGCGGGGCTGCCGTGCCACCCGCGCTAGACACGTACACCCGCGCCGGCAGGGGGCCCAGAAGGGGCTTGCAAAGCCGCTTCGTTCGGGGCATCCTCGACAGCCCGGTAGCGGTGTTGCGCCTAGAAGCCGGCACGGAGGTGGAACATGGTTGGACACGGCGTTCGGTGGATAAGCACCATGGTTCTGACGGCTTGGGCGTTCGACGCGCTGGAGAAGCTGGCCTTCTTGGACGCTGACGTCCCTCCCCTGCCGGGCGGCTTGTATACTGGAAACGACCGAGACCGCGCACCACACCCACGAAATCCGCCCAGGCGCTTGACGCTGGAGGTGGGCGCGATGCTAAAACAGCCACCGTCCTGAACCTGGACCGTCTTCACGTTCACCGTAAATATGGAATACCGGCTTAAAGGAGAATCCTGATGAAGCATACTCGATCTGGAATCGTTGTAGTCGGAATTCTTGTTGCTTGCGCGGTTGTTGCGCCTCTTTCCTCCGTCTCGTCGGCCGAAACGGGCAAAGGTCCCGTTAAGGTCTTCATCCTCGCGGGACAATCGAATATGCAGGGGCAAGGCATTGTCGAGTTCAACGAACGAAGGACCGCGGGATTCAAGCAGAGGGGAATGAGCGAGGAGGCGATCGCAAGGAAGAGAAAAGGAGCGCTCGAGAACCTGATTGAGGATCCCGAAAAGGCGAAGGCCTACAAACATATAGTCGACAAGGACGGCGGATGGATCGTTCGCCAGGACGTGCAGATCTATTACGAACGAGGCCGCGGCGGATTGAAGAAGGGCGGTCTGACGGTCGGCTTCGGCGCGAATGACGAAAGAATCGGGCCGGAATTCCAATTCGGACACATTATGGGAGAGTACTATGATGAGCCGGTGCTTCTAATAAAGACCGCCTGGGGTGGCAAGAGTCTGGCGCTCAATTTCCGCCCTCCCAGTGCCGGCAAACCAGACTTTGAAATCAAGCCCGGCAAAGATGGCACAGTCCCCAAGCCCGGCGAATACTATCGCCTGATGATGACCCAAGTAAACGAGGTATTGCGAAATCTCAAGACACACTTTCCCGATTACGCTGGTCGAGGCTACGAAATCGCCGGATTCTGCTGGCATCAGGGATGGAACGACGGCTGCAGCGAGGAGTTTTCAAAGGAATACGAGAGGAACATGCCGGCTTTCATACGCGACGTGCGGAAGGAACTCGGCGCTGCGGACCTTCCTTTCGTGATTGCCAATAGCGGCTTCGGAGGGCACGCGCCGGCGGGTGGCGTTGTGGGCCGGTTGCAGAAGATGGTGCAGCCGGCGCAGGCTGCGGCAGCGCGAAGCGTAGACAACGTGCAGTGTATCGATACGCGGGATTTCTACCGGCCCGAGGACGAATCGCCCGGAAGGGGCGATATCGAGCACTGGTTCAGCAATGCCGAATCGTACTTCCTGATCGGGGATGCGATGGGCAAGGCTATGAAACAGATGTTGAGCGGGGGCAAAAAGTGACGTAGCTCCTTGACAGCAAGGACATCGAGGTCGCGGAACTTCGGCCCGCCGAATGGAGCATCCAACACCAGGAGAACAGCATGAATCTTTCACGCCGCCGATTTCTGCGACTGTGCGCATTCGCGGGCGCAGGTGTTGCTCTGGGGCGGGCCCGGGCCGCCGAGGCGCCCAAACGCCCCAACGTGCTGTTCATTGTCATCGACGATCTAAACGACTGGACTGGCTGTATGGGAGGTCACCCCCAGGCGAAGACGCCTAATATCGACCGGCTGGCGCGACACGGAACTCTTTTTACGCGCGCCTATTGCTCGGCGCCGGCTTGTCTGCCGTCACGCGCGGCCACGCTGACAGGCGTCGCGCCTTACCGGTCGGGATGTTATGTGAACGCGGCGACTCAAACCTGGCAGGAAATCCTGCTGCCGGCAGCCGACCCGTTGCCGGCTCACTTCCGAGCGAATGGATACGAGACCGCCGGCGCCGGAAAGATCTATCACCATTATCAGAATCATCCTGCTTCGTGGGACGATTTCTGGCCCAGCAAGAACCTGCAGTTTCCACCCACCCATGTACCTGCGAAGGAATACCAGCCGACGTTCGACAAAATGCCGCGAACGAAAAATTGGTACATGGACTTCACTTGGGGGCCGCTCGACAAGGACGTCGAGGAGACCGGCGACTGGATGAGCATGAAGTTCGTTTCTCAAAAGCTCCGGGAGAAGCGCGACAAGCCCTTCTTTCTCGCCTGCGGCATCTATCGACCGCACGTCCCCTGGTTCGTGCCACGGAAGTTCTTCGAAATGTTCCCGCTCGATGAGATTCAGTTGCCGCCGAGAAGGGCCGACGACTACAGCGACATCCCGAAAAGCGCCCCTCGCGGCGGCCCTTGCGTCTACTACAACGTTCTCGACGCGAACGGCTATCACCGGCAGGCTGTGCAGGCCTATCTGGCGAGCAGTGCTTACACCGACGACCTCGTCGGCCGCCTCTTGAAGAATCTCGACGAGAGCGGTCATGCCGACAACACCATCGTCGTCTTGTGGTCCGATCACGGCTGGCACCTCGGCGAAAAGTTGACTTACCGCAAGTTCACGCTGTGGGAAGAGGCTTGTCGCGTCCCCATGATCGTCGCCCTGCCGAAAAGGATGCAAGGTGACTACCGCCAGGGAGTCAGTTGCTCGCGGACGGTCAATCTTCTGGATCTTTACCCAACGCTGGTGGAATTGTGCGGCGCGCCCAAGCCGCGCCAGCGTCTTGACGGTCACAGCCTCGTCCCGCTGCTGAAGAACCCTTTGGCGGACTGGGAACATGGCTCTGTCACGTCACACGGTTTTAGGAACGATTCGCTTCGCACCGAGCGTTGGCGATTCACGCGCTACGCCGATGGTTCGGAGGAACTCTACGACCACGACACCGATCCGTACGAATGGACGAACCTCGCCGGTGAACCCGCTTATGGAGAGATTGTTGCAGATTTGCGTAAACGCCTGCCACGGAATCCAACACCTCAAGTGAAAACAAAACCCTTCGACTGGAGCGCGCATTCCAAAAAATACCACAAAGAGTTCCATGAAAAGAAGCTCGTGGAGCGCATCAAGAGGGACTGAAAGTGCTGACACAAGAACATATCCGCGTCCACGCTTATAGTCGGAATTTGCTGCGGCTGCCTCTTCCAGAAAAGAAGAACAACGGCCAGGAGCGTGATAAGTGATGCCCACCTCCACAGTAATACATGTGGTGAGTTGCCACGCGGAAGGTGACGTTGGCGATGTGATCGTCGGCGGAGTAGCGCCGCCGCCCGGCGACACGATTTGGGAACAGCGTTGTTTCATCGAGAAGGACGATCGTCTGAGGCGGCCGCCTGTACGTCGCCACCGTGGACGGTCGCGTCGCGTGCTACAAGGGACGGTGAAAGAACGCGACAAGGCCGTCGCCCATGGCGGTTGGATGCCGTGCGTCTCAGGCCGGTCAAGCCCTGCCTTGTCTCCCGCGACCACGACGCCTATGATGCAGCATAAACGGCGGCCTGTTTCCGGCAGTGAGCGGGTTAGACAGGGTGAGAGGGTCCGCCACCGTGGCGGTCGCGCCTCGGGCACGTGAGTTGCAACGGGAGACCAGTCGATGGCAGACAGACGGACGCGTCGGGATTTCGTGAAGGGCTCGCTGGCCGCAGCGGCCGGGGCATCGCTGGCGATGAGTTTCGAGGAACAGGCCCTGCTCGCCCAGGCGGGCCAAGGCGCGGCGGGGAGCGGCGAGGGCGCCGGATCCGCCGGCGCCGGCGGCGTCAAGCCGAACTCGAAGAACTCCCTGCCGACGGGCACGTTGGGCAAACTCAAGGTCAGCCGCATCATCCTCGGCGGCAACCTCATCGGCGGATGGGCCCACGCCCGCGACCTCCTGTACGTCTCGGCGCTGCTCAAGGCCTATCACACCGACGAGAAGGTCCTCGAGACGCTCCAGATCGCCGAGGAGCACGGCATCAATTGCATCAACACGCATCCCAACGCGGGCGAACTCATCCAGCGGTACCGCAAGGAGCGCGGCGGCAAGATGCTCTGGCTCGTTCAGGGTCTCGTCGATGAGACGGGCGACCTGACCGGCATCAAGCGGTCGATCGATCAGGGGGCCGACTCGGCCTACATCGTGGGCAACGCCGGCGACCAACTCGTCCGGGCCGGACGCGTGGACCTGCTCGGCAAGGCCGTCGAGTTCATCAGCAGCCAGGGCCTGCCCACCGGCGTCGGCGGCCACCGCCTCGACGTCCCGATAGCCGTCGAGACCGCCAAGTTGCCCGTCGATTACCACGTCAAGACGCTGCACAGCCACGACTACTGGTCCGCCAAGGGACCGGACGGCAAGCCGCACGACAACTGCTGGTGCGACGACCCGGAAGCGACCATCAAGTACATGGCCGAGATCGCCAAGCCGTGGATCGCCTTCAAAGTCATGGCCGCCGGGGCCATCCAGCCGCAGAACGCCTTCACGTACGCCTTCGGCAACGGGGCCGACTTCGCCATGGTCGGCATGTTCGACTTCCAGATCGCCAAGGACGCCGAGATCGCCAAAAGCGTCCTCGCGAAGGTCAAGCGGAAGCGGCCCTGGCGGGCGTAGGACGACACTACCTTGGGCGCGGCGGCGCTGCCTCGCGGCCGTACTCGATCCGGCCGACGTCCTTGAGCACCAGCGGGTCCGCCGCACCGGTGACTCGGGGGAAGCGAAAATTGTCAAGCGTCAGCCGCTCGACGCCCTCGCCGATGAGAACCGGCCGCAAGTCGTCCTTCGCACAACTCAGCCGCACGTCCTCAAAGCGAAGATCCCTGACGTTGTGCGCGTAGAAGCCCCAGGCGGACAGCCCCCGTGCGTCCAGGCCCGGTTTCCGGACCTCAAGACCCTCCTCCGGCTTCTTGCCGCCGCCGGCGTACTCGATGCTCACGTCGCGAAACACCACACGCCCGACCGGCGTCCCCGCCCACGCCTCGACCGACGCGGCCGCACGATACACGCCGGTCGCCGTCAGGCGCGTGACCGTGATGCCGTCGGCCGTGTTACCCGGCCGCCGCAGGTGGATCGTGACCGGCGAGGCCACGTTCTTCATCGTCACGTCAGAGATCAGGACGTCTTCGAGCGGTCCCTCGCAGGCGTCCCAGCCACCCGGCTGCAGGATGATCCCGGAGAGCATGTTGTGGCGGTCCTGCGTCCGGTGCGGATGGACGCCGGGGCCGTAGAAGAGGCAATTGTTCACGACCATGTGCTTCATCGGACCGATGATCCGCAGGCCGTTGCACGAGGAGTTGATGACGCAGTCGGCGACGAGCAGGTTCTCGACGTACCGGCCGGCGATGGAATCGTCGCCCGTGAAGAACTGGCAGCCCACGATGGTCAGGTCGCGGCAGGGCCGGTCGCTCCAGCCGCGAAAGTGGACGCCGTCCCAGCCGCCGGTCACCTTGACCTGCCGCACGTCTACCCGGTCGGAGAACTCGATCAGAATGGCGTAGTTGGCCGAGTCGCGGATCGTCACGTCGCGGATTTGGACGTCCCGGCAGTTGCCCAGGATGATGGTGTGGGGCCCCCGCATCTTCTCCTCGCCGTGAGGGTCGAAGACCTTGTTGCCGTCAATCACTCCCTTGCCGGCAATGGCGAGGTTCTCGACACCCACGCCCAAAACCAATGCCCGATGCCACTTGGGCGACCCTGCTTCGGGCGTACCGGCGGGCGCCGTGAAGTGCTGGTAGTGCTCCAGGTTTGTGCTGCCCACCAGCCGCGACCCGGCGTCCAGCCACAGCGTCACGTTACTCTTGAGGTGGACCGTCCCCGAGAGGTACGTGCCGGGTGGAAGGCGTACCTGGCCGCCTCCCGCCGCGGCACACGCCTCGATGGCCTTGTTGATTGCAGCGGTGTCCGCGGCCTTGCCGTCACCGACGGCGCCGTAGTCGCGGACGCTGTAGACGCCTGAGGAATCCGCCACCGCCACGTGTCCCCCTGCGAGCAGCCCCGTTAAGACAAGCGGCAGGTAGACGAGAACCGCCCGGCCGTCGCGCGGCGCTGCGATGCGCGTCATGTAAGCCATGCCATCACCTCCTCGGCGCGGTGAACGGCAACGTCTGCTTGCGCTGGCCGCGAACGATGCCCAGCACCGCTTCCTTCCCCGGCGCAAGCCGCGCGAAGGCAGCGATCAGATCGCCGACGTCGCCGATCCGCTTTCCGCTGAGATCGCGGATGACGTCGTCCTTCCTCAGCCCGTACGATGCGGCCGCGCTTCCCGCCGTCACGTCCACGACGACCACGCCGGTGGCGTCCGGCAGGCCGTAGCCCGACCGGTCGCCGTCGCCGGCAACGTTCCGCACCCGCGCGCCTTCCCACTGCCGCGCACCGGCGTCGCGTTGGGGCTTCGGCTCGGCGGCCGCCGTCTCGCCGGGGAGTGCCGGGGTCCGCGCGATCGCCTTCAGATCCGGCTTCGTCACGCCGAACTGGTCCATGGGGAAGTTCTTGAAGCCCAGTTTGAGCGCGGGCGAGCCGTCCCTGACGCGGTAATCGCCGGCGGCGGGGTCCACGAACATCGCGTCGGCGACGACCGACCGGGCGTCGCCGCCGAACGTCCGCAGGCCCTTGGCCGGACGCGCATCGCCGACGCCCGCCTCGTGCACCAGGTTGTGGTCCATCCGCTCGCCCTGGTCGGTCGTGCGCATCCGGGCCGGGCGGTAACGGTCCTCCCATACGATGTTCCGCGCGAACGCCGTGTGGCAGTTGCCGTACCACACGTGCGGGTGAAACGTGTTGTCCACGATGATGTTGTTCTCGCAGACGCGGTAGAAGCCCTCGCGGAACTTGATCCCCCCGTGCAGGCACAGGTTGTTGTAGACCCGGTAGTTGCTGGAGCCGTCGTCCAGGTCGATGTCCCACCCGTGGTCGCACCGCCAGCGGTTGTTCCGCAGGATGATCGGCTTGACCACGTCGAGCAGCGGCAGGTCCTTGTGCTCGCCGAGGGTCACCTGGTTCAGGTCCACGCCCCCCAGGCCCCAGAACCGGTCGCGGCCCCACGAGTTGAACGACCCGTGGTCGCCGGTCTCCTTGACGGTGTCGAAGACGTCGCAGAACTCGATGACGTGCCCGCCCCAGGTGCCCTCGCTGATGTTGATGCCGGCGCGCGGCACGTCGTAGACGCTGCAGTGCCGCACCGTGATGCCCTGGGCCATCGAAATCTGCACCCCGGCCGTCTGCTTCTCGACGCGGCCGCTGCGGTAAACCAGGCACTCCTCCACCAGGCAGTCGGCCGGGTAGTTGTCCGTCTTCGGACCGGGTTCGGTGTCGATGTCGCCGAGACTCTGCCGCTGCCTGTACTCAAAGAGCGGGCTGCGCACCGCCTTCGGGTCCCCGACAAAGGCCACGGCGTTCGCGCCGGCGTCCGAGATGTGGCATCCGACGACCGAAATCCGCCGGTTGTACATGTTGACGAACACCGCGTTGCCGCCCACCTGGTCGATGTGACAGGTTTCCAGGCCGCAGTCCTCGGCGCCGCTGAACAGCACGGCGCCGCCGCGGTACGTCGTCCAGTCGCTCCGAAGCAGCGGCTCCTTGTTGTCCATGAACGTGCGCGCGGCGTGGCGGAAGGTGATGCCCCGAAGCGTCACGAACCGCACCGGCGACTTGGCCGAGCCGCGGAACTCCACCAGGTGCCGCAGGCGGACGCCTTCCACCGTCGCCTTCGCCATGTCAAGGTCCGCCGGCGGATGGAAATAGAGAACGCCGGCCTTCGCGTCGAGGTACCACTCGTCGGGGGCGTCGAGTTCCTCGAAGAGGTTCTCGACCATGCGGTGCCTGGCGTTCATCCCCATCTGGCGGTTGTTCTGCCACCCGCCCTCGTACGTGACCTCGCCCTTGGCGTCCTTGCCGGTGATGACGTAGTGCATGCCGCCCCACATGTTCCGGTGCATGGCGTGGATGAAGCCGCCCGCGGGGTCCTTCCACCGCGCGGCCCGTTCCTTGCTGAAGGCGTCGGCGGCCGAGCCGTTGAAGATCCGCACCTCGGGGTCATAGTTGGGGTACCGCGCCATGTGCCGGCGCACGCCGTTGACGAAAAGTTGGTCGGTCTTCGTTCCGGCGGGCGCGCGGGCCTTGAGAATACCGTCGCGGTACGGCGCCCACGCCAGGTCCATCGCAAAGCCGCCGCTGACGACCGGCGTCTCGCCCTCGCCGGCGACGTACACAACGGGCGCGTCCTTCGTGCCGGAGTCCGCGGCGCCGAAGACGACGGTCTCCGCCAGGTAGTAGATGCCGCCGCCGAGAAAGACCGTGACCGGTTCCTTGCCGGCCTTGCCGCCGGCGCGGACGGCGTCGCGGGCGCGGGCCATCGACGCAAAGGGCTTGTCCTTCGTTCCCGGATTCGCGTCGCTGCCCCGGGGCGCGACATAATACTCCGCCGCCGCGGCGAAACCCGCGAGCATCAGCACAAGGACCATCGCCGCTGCCGGGATCGAACCTGTGGTGGCCATGCGGTTCCCTTTCAATCCATGCCCAGGGGGAGGACGTCTTCGGTCAACGAGCGCCGTGCGCCCGATGCCGATTGTACCGCCACGCCGCCAATCCGCCACCTTCCTCACCGGTAGCAGGTCACGGTGCCGTCTTCGCTGACCACATAGACGGCCATGGCGGCCACGGCGACGCCCGCGTACAGCGCCTTGGCGGGCAGTTCCAGTTGCTGCACCTCCTTGCCGGTCTCGTAGTCGAGCACCTTCAGGTAATGATGGTGTTTGACCTTGTGGTGCCCGTCGCGGCCCTCGATGCTGTAGGCAACGAGGACGCGGTCGCCGGCCACGGCGCAGGCCTTGAACGAGTTGGTGCCCAGCCAGTTGTTCGGCCGCTCGCCCTGCCACACCGGCACGCTGGCAACGCCGCGTTTCGGTTCCTTCTCATCGGGCCGAAGACGGCGCATGCGCAGGATGTTGGCGGCCGGGTTGCCGCCGCGATTGCCCTTCTCCAGGCTCCCGAGCAGGCTGACAAAATCGCCGCCGCGATAGCAGAACTGCTTGGCCCGCACGCCCCCGTAGTAGTGGCTGTTTGCATTGAGACCCCGGCCGCGGCGGCCGTCCTGGAGCGTCCCCGTGTTTGCGGGAATCATGGCGTCGATCCGCGACCGCGCCTGCCAGGTATCCCAATCGTGGCCGGTGCGGCCCAGACCGGCGTCGAAGCGCACGAGGCCCTCGCCCCGGCGCTCCAGGAACTCCTGGGCGAAGTGGAACCGTTCCCCATCGTACACGGGCGGCATGTTGGCGATGCGCGTCGGACGGTCCGCCTTGGCGTCGCGCCACAGGTCGTCGGACCCGAGGCGTCCCCTGGCACGCACCGCCCCCGACGCCGTGTCGAGGCGGACCCAACGCAAGCCCCCGTCCAGATCGCTGTGCCGGCCCGCGAACGCCCAGACGTCGTCGCCCGCCGCCACCACCGACCCGAAGACGGGCCACGGCGACTCCAACTGACCGTTCACCACGATCCGCTCGGCCGACGGGGCCGCGAAGTAACGCCACACCGTCGCGCCCGTGTCGCGGCTGACCGCATACACCCACCCGCTGCGCGTGCCGAACAGCACGAGACCGCCATGGATCGTCGGCTGCGACTCGACCCGGCCGTCCACCGCGATGCGCCAGCGCGGCTTGCCGGTTGTGGCGTCGAGCGCGACAACCTGCTGCCGATGCGGCACCGCCACCACGCACACGCCTTCGGCCACGCTTGCCGCCGTGATCGGCCCGCGCGTGTAGTAATGATCGTCCCATTCGCGTTGGAGCAAGGCGTCGGCGGCAGCCGTGACGGGGATCGTCTCCTGCCAGGCGGCCTTGAGTTCGCGCGCCAGTGTGTGGTCGCTCCAGGCGCTGCGCATGCTGTCGCGCAGCAGGGCCGGCCAGTCGGCCTCGGCGCCCTCAACCGCCGGGGCCGCTTTCGCCTTGCCGCGCTCGAGCCGCGCCAGGCCCGTGTCCTCGGTCAGCAGGCGGCTGTGGGTGGCGTTCGAGCCCGGCTGGTACGGCTGGCATCCGCAGAGATTCGGCGTGATGTACAGAAAACCGTTGGCCGGGAAGGCGCCCACGTCGCAGTGCGTCCGCATGGCGTCGGTCCAGTAGTAGCCGGTGCCGTCGAGGGCCGCCACCGTCATCAAGCCGATGAGCCACTTCGGCGTCGCCCGCCACACCGTGCAGGCGACCGGCCGCAGGCCGACGTAT
>Ga0307380_10011957_pt1 | contig 10834 bp, 11 predicted proteins | sample UN3MG_FD_202239 | JGI IMG/M metagenome (GOLD analysis project Ga0307380, IMG submission 202239) | Soil microbial communities from Risofladan, Vaasa, Finland - UN-3 | ecosystem: Environmental > Terrestrial > Soil > Coastal area > Acid sulfate soil | place: Finland: Risofladan, Vaasa | collected... | reverse complement strand
CATCTCCATGAAGTAAAAGTTCTCGGAATCGTCGACGAGGAACTCGACTGTTCCGGCATTTGAATATTTAACGGCCTTTGCGAGAGCGCAGGCAGCCTCTGTTATCGCCCCCCGGAGCTCATCCGATATGTCCGCCGGAGAGAATTCGATAAGTTTCTGGTGACGACGCTGAATGGAGCAGTCCCGCTCCCCGAGATGAATGACATTTCCCGTTTTGTCCGCAAGGATCTGTACCTCGATGTGGCGGTTCGGGTCGATGAGCTTTTCAATGAACACCTCGTTGCTCCCGAACAGGGTCTTTGCCTGGGCCCGCACACTGTTAAGAGCGCCTGCCAGCTCTTCCTCTTCTGTGACCCTCTCCATGCCCATACCGCCTCCGCCCTCTGCAGCCTTTATAATGACGGGATAGCCGATCTCATCGCATATACGCGAGGCTTCTCTGTCGTTCTTTACCGGGCCGTCCGAACCGGGCGTGGTTGGGAGGCCTGCTTCCACTGCGATAGCCCTCGCCTTCACCTTGTTTCCCATCTTCACGAACAGCGTAGTATCCGGCCCTATGAATCTTGAGTAGTGGTTGGCGACCTTGGCAAAGTCGATATTCTCGGAAAGGAACCCCACACCCGGATGAATTGCATCCGCTCCGAACTGTTTGGCAATGGAGATTATTTCAGGGATCTCGTTGTATGCCCGTATACAGATGCTCTCTGGGCTTCCGGTCACATGGAGAGATCTTTCATCGCCCGGAGTATACACGATCACAGGCTTGATGTCGTGCTCCTTCAGGGTCTGCAATATTCGCGCCGCAATGACGCCGCGGTTGGCGATAAGTACCTTCTTGAACATATCTTTTACCTTTTCAGTGTGGCTCTTAACGGCCCCGTCCCTTTTAACGCTCGCTAAAAGCGGGCACTTAAGATGAGGGATATTTCAAATTTATCAGCTCGGCGGGTATAAGCAACCGGTTTTTTTGTTTTATCTGCCGGTTCGTGCGATCAGCCGATAAGACCGGACCGCACGATTTCTCCCAGCGAAGGAATGACCCTGTCAGCCCTGTCGAAATTCTGACCGACAGAATACTTGTTCGGCACAGCAAACACGTTTATACCGGCCCTCTTCGCGGATACCACCCCGGTTTCGGAATCTTCGAGCGCGAGGCATCGAAAGGGCTCGAGATTCAGCCGCTCCACTGCTTTGAGGTATATTTCGGGCTCGGGTTTGTTGTCGGTAATTTCGTCGCCGAATACCTTCACATCAAAGTAGCCGTCAAGCCTTAGTGCGGACTTAATCTGCTTCTGCAGATTGGAGAGTACCGCCATGCCATGTTCTTTAATCGACGAGGTTACAAGCGCTCTTTTCAGGCCCTTTTCCTTGACGAGCTGCAGAAGGTCGACCGCCCCTTCCATGAAAGATATGGGAGTCGACTGCGTGAGACTGTAGTAGGCATCGTATCGGAGCTCAATCATCTTTGCAAATCGCTTTTGCGGAATACCGTGATCATTCATGATTCGTACCACGTTATCCCGCGTTGGAACTCCCATGCCGCGATAGATCTCCTCGTCGGTCAACGTTATTCCGAACTCCTCGAAGGCAAGGCTGTATGCCTTGACGTGCAGGTCCTCAGTGTCTGCCAGAAGCCCGTCGAGGTCAAAGAGGACTGCTGATATATTACTCACAGGAAACTCCGTTTACTGATTGCGTACAGGTTATGGTTCCGTAGAATATAATATTAATGCCTTATCCATAAAACTATTTTTGCCTTGACAATGGAATTTGGTGCGGATAAATTCTGCATGCAGATTTGAGATTCCGAGCATAGGCATCCACCGCCCTTCAGGGCTGTTTTTTATATGAGGACGAACCGATAGGTATACGGGAGGGCCCAACCGGGCGGACTTGCCCGCGGGAATAAATGGAATGAAGATAAAAGATATAAGTCGTCTGAGAAAACAAGAGATCGGCTCCTACTTTGAGCGGCAGAGGACAACTTTTCCGGAAGATGTGAAAAAAAGCGTTGCGGAGATCATAAATGACGTGAAAGAGAGGGGGGACAGCGCCCTCATCGATTTCACCGAGAGGTTCGATGGAGTAAGACTTAAAAAGGAAGAGCTCCCGGTTACAGAAGAAGAGATCGAAGAGGCCTCCCGGGATGTACCGGTCGATTTTTTCGATGCGATAACGGTCGCCGTCGAGAGAGTAAGGCGGTTTCACGAGCACAGTATACCGAAAGACTGGTCGTTTGTCGACGAATACGGAGACATGCTTGGTCAGCGGTACAGTGTGATCGAGAGGGTTGGGGTGTATATTCCCGGGGGAACCGCCCTCTATCCTTCCTCCCTTGTGATGACCGCCGTTCCTGCAATCGTTGCGGGTGTCAGGGATATCACGATAATATCTCCCCCCGGATCGTTCGTCTCTCCGTCCGTGCTCGCCGCAACAATAGGGAAGATAAGCGGTGTGAGCGATGTCGCCTTCAGTGTGTTCAGGATAGGAGGAGTGCAGGGTATAGCGGCTCTCGGTCTTGGAACGGAGTCGGTCGGGAAGGTCGACAAGATCGTGGGGCCGGGAAACGTATGGGTCGCATGTGCAAAGAAGGAGTTTTTCGGAATGGTGGATATCGATATGATCGCGGGACCGAGTGAAGTTCTCGTGGTGGCAGACGGCTCGGTCGACCCGAAACTGACTGCGATCGATCTCCTCGCCCAGGCGGAGCACGACGAACGTGCGAAGGCGCTCTGTGTTACCTTCTCGAAGGATGATGCCCGGGCCATAAAACGCTGGGTCGAGAAACTTACAGCAGATTCCGAGAGGAAAGAGATAATAGAAAAAGCCCTGGGCGACCATGGCAGAATATACGTTGTATCCGATGAAGAGTGCGCTCTTGCGGCGGTGAATGAAATTGCACCGGAGCACCTCGAGCTTCACACAGAAAAGCCGGAAAAGTTTCTGCCTGGAGTAAAAAACGCGGGTGCGATATTCATCGGCAGCAGTACGGCCGAGGCGTTCGGCGATTATATCGCCGGCCCGAGCCATGTACTGCCCACAGGCGGAAGTGCGCGCTTTTTCTCGCCTCTTTCCGTGTCGAGCTTTCTGAAGTACAGTAGCGTTGTGCAAATGTCGAAAAGAGGAGTAGAGGAGTTGGGTGCCTATGCCAAGACGATCGCCAGTCTCGAAGGGCTCCACTCCCACGGCCTGTCGGTCGATTTCAGAGAGGAAGGTTGATGAAATGAAACCGAAGAGAACATCGGAAATTAAAAGGAAAACAGCTGAAACGGATATATCGTTGCGCTTCGGTCTCGATGGAGCGGGAAAGTACAGTATAAGCACGGGAGTGCCTTTCTTCGATCATCTCCTCGAGCTGTTTACGAAGCACGGAAGATTCGACCTCGAGATAGAAGCAAAGGGAGACGTTCAAGTCGATTACCATCATCTCGTGGAGGATACCGGGATCACCCTGGGGGACGCATTCGGAGAGGCAATCGGTAAAAAGGGCGGAATCAGGCGGTTCGCCTCATGCTATGTTCCCATGGATGAAGCGCTCGCACGTGTATGTGTCGATATTTCCGGGAGAGCGTATATCAGCTATGATGTAGAGATCCCGGATCCAATTATCCTCCATTTCAATGCAGGGCTGATAGAGGAGTTCTTGAGGGCCTTCGTGCACAGGGCCGAGATAAACCTCCATATGGACTCCATACGTGGTAAGAACGCCCATCATATCGTGGAGGCATGCTTCAAGGCTTTCGGCGTCGCCCTTCACGACGCGACGAGGATTACAGGAAGTTCGTCGGACATCCCCTCTACGAAGGGAGTGCTGTAGGCTCCATCACGCCGCGCTAGGAATTGTCCTTGATTACGATAATCGACCTTGGTATCAGCAATATTAAATCCATCAGGAGAGGGTTCCTCGTCCAGGGGTTTTGTGTAAAGACCGCGTCTTCTCCGGATGATATAAAAAGCGCGGGTTCGCTCGTGCTTCCGGGTGTTGGCGCTTTCCCCAAGGCTATGGAGATTCTTGAAAAGCGGGGCTTTATAGGGCCGATCCTAGATCATGTAAGTCTCGGGAAACCGCTTCTCGGTGTGTGTCTCGGTATGCAGCTCCTTTTCACGGACAGCGAGGAGCACGGTCTCACCCGAGGGCTCGGAATTATCCCGGGGCATGTTGTGAGATTCTCAGCAGGACGGCAGGTCCCCCATATGGGCTGGAACGAGGCCCGCTGGACAAAAAAAACAGCTCTCTTCTCCGGCATCCCGGAGAGGGCCGATTTTTACTTTGTGCACTCCTATATCGTCAAGCCGGAGAGCACCGAGGACGAGATCGCCCGTACCGACCACTACGGGTGGTTCACCTCAGCGGTAAGGAGGGGGAGGGTATACGGAGTCCAGTTTCATCCGGAAAAGAGCCAGAGGTTCGGGCTTCTTCTGCTGAAGAATTTCGCTCTGCTGACAGGAAGGGAGGATTGAACATCCATGATATTTATTCCGGCAATCGATCTTATTTCCGGTAAGTGCGTGAGGCTGGCACAGGGCGATTACGGCAGAAAGACCGAGTACAGTGAAGATCCTGTGGAAACGGCGCGAAGTTTCGAGGAGCAGGGGGCGGGGTACATCCACATAGTCGATCTTGATGCAGCGAAGGGCGAGGGGAAGGAAAACAGAGAAATGATAAAAAAAATCGCAGGCGCCGTTGGTATACCGGTTCAGGTAGGCGGCGGTGTGAGAGGGCGAGATGACGTGTTGAGGCTTCTCGATATGGGTGTGCACCGGATGGTGCTCGGAACGATTGTCGCGAAAAGCCCGGATGCCGTGAGAGCGCTCGTGCTGGAGTTCGGAGAACGGCTTGTCGCAGGAATAGATGCGAGAGAGGGTATGGTGAAAGTGAGCGGGTGGACACAGAATGCCGGGATAGAGGCTATAGATCTCGGGCTCAGGGTGAAAGATCTCGGCTTCTCACTCATCGTCCTCACGGACATTACGCGGGACGGCATGATGGAAGGACCCAACCTAGACAGCGTCAAGAAAATGGCGCGCGCAACAGGGCTGCCGATCATCGTTGCCGGCGGGGTTTCCCGCATAGAGGATGTGGCGGCCCTGAAGGCAATAGAGGAGGAGGGAGTAGAGGGTGTTATTTCAGGGAGGGCGATCTATGAAGGCACCCTGTCCGTGAGAGAGGCGTGCAGGCTTCTTTCGGACGGGTGATTTCACTACAGGAAAAGTTATGTTGAAGAAGAGAATCATTCCATGCCTCGACATAACCCGCGGAAGGGTTGTGAAGGGGGTCAACTTCGTTAATATAAGAGATGCAGGGGACCCTGTCGAGTGGGCGAGGAAGTACGACAGGGACGGTGCGGACGAGCTCGTGTTTCTCGACATCACGGCGACATCGGACAATCGCGAGACCCTCATAGAGGTTGTCGAGAAGGTCTCGGATGAGATCTTCATACCTTTTATAGTCGGCGGAGGAATCCGTACGGTAGAAGACATGAGCAGACTTTTGAAGGCAGGTGCGGACAAGGTTTCCATAAACACCGCAGCCGTTAATAACCCGGATCTTATAAGAGAAGGCTCCCTTCACTATGGAAACCAGTGTATCGTAGTGGCAGTTGATATCAAGCGGGAGGGGGACGGCTTCAAAGTTTGGATAACCGGCGGACGTCATAGAACCGACATAGACGCTCTTTCGTGGTGTAAGCAGGCGGAGGATCTCGGTGCCGGAGAGCTGCTCATTACAAGCATGGACAGGGACGGCACAAAAGACGGGTACGATGTGGAGCTGTTACAAAAGATAAGCTCACTTGTGGAAATACCCGTAATTGCATCCGGGGGGTGCGGCATGCTGTCTCACCTCTACGATGCGATCCGGGACGGCGGCGCTTCGGCGGTCCTCGCAGCTTCGATATTTCACTACGGGGAATTCACCGTCCCGCAGACAAAAGAGTACCTGAAGAAAAGAGGTATCGATATAAGGGAAACCGCATGAACCAAAAATCTCTCCTCATAATGGACATGGACGGGGTCATTATCGATGTTTCCGGATCCTACAGAGAGGTGGTGAGGCATACCGTACAGCACTACCTGCGGGGGTTCATCGGAGCCGAATGCGTTCCCGCTGATGCCGTGACCCCGGAAGATGTATCAGCCATCAAGAAGAGCGGCGGTCTGAACAACGACTGGGAGCTCACCTACACTGTTCTCAACACAATCCTGAATAACTACTTCGATGCAGAGAACGATAGGATCGTCGAATCGGCCGTAAACCTGAAGGCCATAAATGACGACAGGGACCTGGTGAGCAGGGGGAAGTCCATCCTAAAGTCTTGCGACTGTTCCTCTCTCGCGAGGCTGGGAAAGGTCCCCCTGGCAGACGTCTATTCCGAAAAGGGGCCTGTGCAGAAGGAGGACTCGCCGTTTCTCTTCAACAGAGGCGATGTGGGAAGCGGAAACCTTGTGAAACGTATTTTTCAGGAGCTGTATCTCGGCCCCGGCCTCTTCAAAGAAACCTACGGTGATGCCCCCATTTTCTACAAAGACCGGGGATATATGGAAAGAGAGACGCTCATACCGGAGAAGAAACAGCTCGAGAGGCTGGATCTGTTGTGTAAACTCGCGATAGCCACCGGCAGGCCGGAGTCCGAAGCGCACCACTCACTCATGAATTTTGGCATATCACGAATGTTCGGGGCCGTGGTTACCGAGGACGACGTCGTGATGGAAGAGGCCCGTAGAAAAAAAACCCTCCGCAAGCCTCACCCGTATGTCATCGAATCGTGTATCGAGAAATGCAGAACGGATACGACCGGAGATGTCTATTACCTCGGGGACATGCCGGATGATATGACCGCGGCGAAGAGGGCCGGAGTGGTACCGATCGGGTATGTGTACGCCAGTCTTGACATGTCCGAGGAAGAAAGAAAAGAACATTATGATCTGCTTTTTCAGAAAGGCGCCAGAGAGGTCTTCGGCAGGTATGAGGATCTTATAGGATATATCGAGAGTTTAGCGGTTTTCTCACCGTAAACTCATATAAAATACCGCACTGTTGTTAATCAACTACGAGAAAACCGCACTCATCCCCGTTTCTCATGACCAACAGCAACCTGTAAGTAACGGGGCTTTTAGCGCTTTTCTCTCCATACACTTATATAATATACCGCAAAGCCGTTAATCAACTACGAGGAAACCGCACTCATCCCCGTTTCTTATGACCAACAGCAAACTGTAAGTAACGAGGCTTTTGGCGCTTTTCTCTCCATACACTTATCTAAAATACCGCAAAGCCGTTAATCAACTACGAGAAAACCGCACTCATCCCCGTTTCTCATGACCAACAGCAAACTGTAAGTAACGGGGCTTTTGGCGCTTTTCTCTCCATACACTTTATTTGTTACAGCTGCCAAGCCATCATTTAAACCCCTTGCTATGTAATTGTTTAGAAAACCGCACTAAAAGTCTTCCGTATCAACAGGTCAGTCTGTTTCAGCTTCGTTGATTGCAGATATACCGAACGGCTGCAGTGGCGGGATGTCGACTCTTGAAGTATCGACAGGGACCTTAAAGAGGCGGGATCCAGTTCCCCACGGGAATATGTATCTGGCGTCAGTCGGAATCATGCGGAGTATAACAGTGTACAGATACTGCCCGGAAGGCCCGGCCGAGCACGGGCCCTGTGGTGTGATAAAAGGCATGCTGGAAGCTCCCTGCTTTCTTCAAAACAGCCGTTTCGACGCCGCCGTATCACTACCCATAAGAGGGAACATCCGGTGGTCGAAATAATGTAGCCTGATTGTGAATTGCTGTAGTTGAAGGAGGTGATGAAACGGGTGATCCGGCTTTCGGCGAATCACCTCTTGGAGAACTGGAACTTCTTCCTCGCCTTGGGCTGCCCTGACTTTTTCCTCTCTACCATTCTCGCATCACGGGTGAGGTATCCGCCCTTTGAGAGAGCGTCCTTGGCGTCCGGGTCCGCTTCCACGAGAGCCCTGGATATACCGTGACGGATGGCCCCGGCCTGTCCGTTATAACCTCCGCCCTTTACCGTGATCTTCATGTCATATTTGCCTTCATTTGCAGAGGCCGCAATAGGTTGATTAATGACAGTGACTTGGTTCTTAGAGGGAAAGTATTCGTCGGGAGGTCGATCATTGATGAGAGTACTACCGTTCCCCTTTTTTATCATGACTCTGGCGACTGAGGTTTTTCTTCTCCCTGTCGCAAATACCCAGTTGTCTGGCACTAACTGCCTCCAATTGCTTAGATTTCTACCTTTACGGGTTTCTGTGCTTCGTGGGGGTGCTTGTCTCCCGCATAGATCTTCACGTGGAGAAGCTGACGTCTGCCGAGCCTGTTCTTCGGCAGCATCCCCTTTACAGCCTTCCGCATGGCAAAAGTAGGGTCCTTTTTCATCATTTCAAGAAATCCGATCTGCTTTATTCCTCCAGGATATCCGGAGTGCCGGTAATAGCACTTCTGAAGCGGCTTTCCTCCGGTGAGCCTTACCTTCTCAGAATTGATTATGATTACATTGTCTCCCATATCGACATGGGGGGTGTAGCTCGTTTTCTGTTTTCCTCTGAGAATGGCCGCCACCTTGCTTGCAACCCTGCCAAGGACTTTATCTTCAGCATCTATGAGGTACCAGTCTTTTTGATACGTACCCTTTTTTGCCGTATACGTCTTCATCGTTTTGCTCCGATTTTACCGTGTAAGATAGTATAATCATAAATCTTCGTCAAGCAAAAGCATTTTTCAATATAATATGGTTTTTCGGAGGCGGAGAATAAACGGAGTCGATTCATTTTCTTCTGTCTTTTCTGAGTGTTCGTAATATACTATGAAGGAAATAGATCTGCCAAAGAAAAAGCGCCGGGTGAAGGGCAGTTTCTACCGGCACGAAGAGGGTCTCTTGGCGGTCAAACCGACTGTGTATCGGTCCGTACTATAATATGAAGATTACTGATATCAAGAACCAGCGTCACAGAAAGAACCGATTTTCCATTTACATTGACGGAAAATACAGATTCTCATTAGATTACGATACTCTTGTCCGAGCAAACCTCCATGTCGACGACGAGGTGGACGATGCGCAGCTTGAGACTCTCGAGCTGAAGGACGAGTACGCAAGAGCGCGTGATTATCTGTATTCTCTTCTATCCTACAGGGACCGGTCAGAGCATGAGGTAAAAAGGCGCCTCTTTGAGAAGGGGTTCAGCCCGGGAGTTGTCCGGGAGGTCATCGATAATTTCAAGCGGAACGGAATCATAGATGACAGGCGGTTCGCGAGAGTCTGGCTCGATTCCGTGCTGCAGCACCGGCCCATTGGGAGAATGCGCGCTGAACACGAGCTTCGGGCGAAGAGGGTGGATGAGGGGATCATCAATGAGGTGTGCGATGAGCGTCTCAGTCTTGAAGAAGAGGCCGAACAGGCCCGCCTCGCTTGTGAGAAGCGCATGGCGGTTCTGAAAGATTATCCTCCTGAAGTCAAGCGACAGAGGATCTGGCGGTACATGAAGAACCGCGGATTCCGTTTTGATATAATTCAGGAGATCATGAAGGAGAGTTTAAGTGATAGTATCGAGTGATTTGCGGAAAAAGTTTCTTGATTTCTTTATAAAAAAGGGGCATAAGGCCGTTGCGAGCTCAACGGTCGTTCCTCTCGATGATACAACTCTCCTTTTCACAAACGCCGGGATGAACCAGTTCAAGAACCTCTTTCTCGGGATCGAGACCCCCGAGTTCAGGCGCATATGCTCCGTACAGAAGTGCATCAGGGCCTCGGGTAAGCACAACGACCTCGAAGATGTCGGTATGGATGGAAGCCACCACACGTTTTTCGAGATGATGGGAAACTGGTCTTTTGGTGACTACTACAAGCGTGAGGCCGCCGAATGGGCGTGGGAATTCGCTACCGAGATTCTCGGCCTTCCGCAGGAATCGCTCTGGGTGAGCATCTACAAGGACGATGACGAGGCCTACGATATATGGCTGAATGGTATCGGTGTGGACAAGCCGAGGATCGTCCGTCTCGGGGACCTGGAAAACGGAGACGAGGAGAACTTCTGGAGCATGGGAGCGACAGGCCCTTGCGGTCCGTGCTCCGAGATTCTCTATGACTATGTTCCCGGTAAGGAAAAGAGTTTCGAGGACGTAAGCAGAACAGGAGATATCTGTGAGCTCTGGAACCTCGTATTCATGGAGTTTAACCGGGAGCAGGATGGAAAGCTCGTTCCCCTGCCTGAGAAGCACATCGATACGGGTATGGGGCTTGAGCGCACCCTGGCCGTGCTTCAGAACAAGCGTTCAAATTACGAGACGGATCTTTTTATCCCTCTCATGGAGAAGATCGAGGAGCTCTCCGGCAGATCGAGAAACAGCCATCTCGTGTCCTTTCAGGTTATCTCCGACCACATCCGGAGCCTCGCATTCGCAATTGCAGACGGCGCCGTACCTTCCAACGAGGGAAGGGGGTACGTTCTGAGGAGGATTCTCAGGCGGGCGGCGCGGCACGGAAAAATTCTCGGCTTAGACCGGCCGTTCCTCCATGATCTCATCGACCCTCTCGTGGACATGATGAAAGATCCCTACATCGAGCTGTCCGACAGACAGGAGCTCATTAAGAAGCGCATCTTCAACGAGGAAGAGCTCTTTTTGCGAACGCTTGACAGGGGCCTCGCCGAGTTTGAAAGGACGGCTGAGAAGCTTGCGAAAAAGAGCGTGACGGTCTTCCCCGGAAAAGATGCTTTTCTGCTTCACGATACATACGGCTTCCCGTTCGACCTTACGGAGCTTATGGCGCGGGAGAAAGGCCTTTCTGTAGACAGGGTAACGTTCGACAGGGAGA
>Ga0307380_10011955_pt1 | contig 10835 bp, 9 predicted proteins | sample UN3MG_FD_202239 | JGI IMG/M metagenome (GOLD analysis project Ga0307380, IMG submission 202239) | Soil microbial communities from Risofladan, Vaasa, Finland - UN-3 | ecosystem: Environmental > Terrestrial > Soil > Coastal area > Acid sulfate soil | place: Finland: Risofladan, Vaasa | collected... | reverse complement strand
TGCCGTCACAGTCCATGCTGGTGAGGAGGATCTCACCGGCGCCGCTCTCCTCGACGCGACGGACCCACTCGAGGGCGTCGATGCCCGTGGGCCGACGGCCGCCGTGCGTGTAGACCTCCCACGTCCCGGGGGCGTCCGGCACCTGCTTGGCGTCCACGGCCACGACGATGCACTGTGAGCCGAAGTGCCGGGCGGCACGCGCCACCAGGGCCGCGTCCTTCACCGCCGCGGTGTTGATGCTCACCTTGTCCGCCCCGGCGGACAGGAGCCTCCTCACGTCCTCGATCGTCCGCACGCCTCCGCCCACCGTCAGCGGCATGAACACCTCTTCAGCGGTGCGCGTGACGACGTCGATGATGATGTCGCGCTCTTCGTGCGAGGCGGTGATGTCGAGGAAGGTCAGTTCGTCGGCGCCTTCCTCGTCGTAGCGTCGGGCCACCTCGACCGGGTCACCCGCGTCGCGAAGGTTCACGAACCGTGTGCCCTTCACCACCCGACCGCCCGTCACGTCCAGACACGGAATGATCCGTTTGGCCAGCATCACAACCTCAGACGCTAAGTCGCTAAGACGCTAAGACGCTCAGTCGAAAACAGCAGAAGAAGAAACGCCGCGGAGCCACTGCTTCTAACTCAGCGTCTCAGCGTCTCAGCGTCTCAGCGTCTTCAGTTAAGTACGATCTCGGTGCCGATGCCCCGGCTGGTGAAAATCTCCAGGAGCAGGCTGTGCTGGATGCGTCCGTCGATGATGTGTGCCTTGCGCACCCCGGCCTTCACCGCCCGCAGACATCCTTCCACCTTCGGGAGCATCCCCTTGTTGATGACGCCCCGCTTCACCAGGTCGTTGATCTCACGCTCCGAGAGGTGCGAGGCCATGCTCGTCTCGTCGCCGGGCACCGTGTAAATGCCGTGGGTGTCGCTCAGATAGACAACCTTCTCGGCGGCAAGCGCGACGGTGACCTCGCTGGCCACGCTGTCGGCGTTAATGTTGTAGACCTGTCCGTTCCCGTCGACGCCCAGGGGTGAGACGACGGGAACCACCCGGGCCTCGCAGAAGTCCCGGATGATCTCGGCCCGGACGTCCGCCACCTCGCCCACCAGACCCAGGTCGTAGGACGCTCCCTTCTCGTCGGTCATGACGAGCTGCCGGGCGACGACGGAGGCGTTGCTGTCGGGGTGGATGCCCTGGGCACGTCCGCCGAGCGATCGGATCTCCTCGACGATGGCCCGGTTGATCTGTCCGATGAGCACGTCGGTGACGATCTGGAGGGTCTCGGCGTCGGTCACGCGCCGGCCCTTCACGAACACCGGCTCCTTCCCCTTCGCCTTCATCGCCTCGCTGATGGCGGGGCCGCCGCCGTGCACCAGCACCGGACGCATCCCCACCGCCTCCATGAACACCACGTCGGTCAGCAGTGCCGTCAGCTCGGCCCCGGCCATCGCACTGCCGCCCAGCTTGATGACCACCACGCGGTTGCGGAAGCTCTGGATGTAGCCCAGGGCCTCAATCAGGGTGCCGGCCTTCTCGATGGCGTCCTTCAACACCGTCCCCTCGAAAGCGTGGCTCGAACAGTGTAGTATGACGTTTCCGGCGTCAAAAATCAACCCCAAAGATGCATCCCCTTTTCGCCTTTCGCCATGCACGCGACCCATGTGGCCGGGCTTTCTGCGCTCGAAGGCCCGTCCATTTGCAGGGCTCGCCTTTCTGCGAACGGGCCCCAAGCCGAGGACGCGCCGGCAAACACCAACGTCTCGCGGGGACGCAGGGCGACTTGGCTCCGGTTGACACCCCGGAGGGGTGTCCGGGATTTGGCCGGGGGCGCGAGCCCCCGGAAAACGATCGTCAAGAAACAGCGCAAGCCCCGGAGGGGCGGCAGAAACTCCCGTCACGCGAGGTAGCGCTCATCGTATGCGATGCCGTGCTTCTTGAGAAGTGCGACCAGCTCTTCTGTGAACGACATCTTCCTATGGTGCTCGGCCTGGTCGGCGACGTATCTCACGACCTTCGGCAGGACCGAGCGCGAGACGCTGAACGCCGCATAGCCGTCCTGCCAGGCGAACGCTTTGAGCCGTGGAAAAGTCCCGTGAATCCATTTCGAGGAGACGGACTTAACGGTTCTCAGCACGTCGGCCAGGGCGAGGGTCGCCGGCAGTGTGACAATGACATGGATGTGATCGGCCGGACCGTTGGCCTTGAGCATGGTGCCGCCGTCGTCGCGGATGATGCCGCCGAGGTAGGGCACGAGGCGTGACATGGTGTCGGCTTTGAGAAAGGGGCGGCGTTCCTTCGTCGAGAAGACGATGTGGTGGTTGAGGCTCGTGTAGGACATCGGGCGCTCCTGTCGCCCCTCCGGGGCTTGGGTTGCCATACGCGATTCGTCCACCGGGGGCTCACGCCCCCGGCTATAACCCCTTGGCCCCTTCGGGGCCAAGCACCCCAGTCAGGAAGAAGCTGAACTTCTCCTTCCCTGGCGTTGAATGCTATTGGACGTCGGTGGTGGGGCTGCACAGACGTTTCACGACGTCGCGGAAGCGCTCGGAACCCGCCGAGAAGCGGAACGTGCGCGTGTGCTCGCCCGCGTGCCGGCATTCCACCCACAGGAGTTCCTCGGGAAGCGCCTGCTTCACCCGCTCGGCCCACTCCACCACCGTCACGCCGTCCGAGAACAGGAAGTCGTCCGACCCCAGGGCCGTCAGGTCCGTCGGTCCCGTCAGACGGTACGCGTCCACGTGATAGAGTGTGAGCCGGCCGTGGTATTCACTGACGAGGATGAACGTGGGGCTCCGGACGGCGCGGCTGTCGGTCACGCCGAGTCCGAGTGCGATGCCCTTGGTGAGGTAGGTCTTGCCGGAGCCCAGGGGTCCGGAAAGGGCCACGACGTCGCCCGCCTCGAGCTGCGCCCCCAGACGTCTGCCCAGGGATACCGTCTCGTCGGTCGCTTGCGTCGTGATCGTCACGTCAGGTCCCGCGCAGGTGCTCATACCCTCCGGGCTCCAGAATTCGCTCGTCCCCGTCGGCGTCGCGGATCACGAGGTCGTCCCCCTCGATGATGCGACCGATGACGGTGAGTTTCGTGTCGAAGGGCGGCTCGTCCACGAGCCGCTTCGCGTCGTCCTCGCTCATCGTCACCAGGAGTTCGAAGTCCTCGCCGTCGTCGAGGGCGTGTTCGAGTGCGGGGCGTCCGTCACGGTTCGAGGCCTCACCGGCGTAGGCGGAGATGGGGATCTTCGTCTCGTCGATGACGGCCCCGACGTGCGATTCCACGCAGAGGTGTGCCAGGTCGCTCGAGAGTCCGTCGCTGATGTCGATCATGGCGTGGGGGGCGTAGTCACGGGCGATGCGTGCGGCCTCGGCGACGCGCGGGATGAAGCTCACGTGTCGGCCGAGAAGTGACCCGCCCAGTTCTCCGGTCACCACCACGACGTCGTCCGGGCGGGCGCCGCTTCTCAGGACGGGTTCGGTCCCGGCACGTCTGGCGAGCACCGTCACGCACACCACGACGCGCGATGTGTCCCAGCCCGTCACGTCGCCCCCGGCGATCGGCACGTCGAACCGGTCCGCCAGCGACCTCATCCCGTCATACAGTTCCTCGGCGAACGTCCGTGGACAGGTGTTGGGCAGACCCACCGCCGCCACGCATGCCACGGGCGTCATCCCCATCGCCGCCACGTCACTCAGTCCGGCCCCCACGCATTTCCACCCCACCTGGGCCGGCGTCACGACGGCGAGGTCGAAGTGCGTCCCCTCGAGCAGCATGTCGGTGGTGAGCGACACGTGCGTCTCCGACCCCACGTTCAACACGCAGGCGTCGTCCCCCGGACCGACGATGACCGTGTCGTCGGGAGGCCGTGTCCGACCGCGAATCCAGTCAATCAGGGCGAACTCGCCGCCCTTGAATCGGATAGGACTCATCGTTTCACCTCAATGAGAGTCCCCGATGCATCGGGGACCTCCTTTTCCCCATAGGAGGTCAGACATTCCTGTCTGACGCTTTCTTATGACAGACAAGAATGTCTGTCCTCCTGCTTCACATGACCGGCCCCGACGCGTCGGGGTCCTCCTACCCCGGGGGTTTGAGCGGTCGGCCCGCACGTCCGAGGAGGAAGAGTCTCGTCACGTGTTCGGCGGTGCGTCTGAGGAGTGCGGGTGCGTCCCGGAACGTCTCCTCGAGCGTCGCGGGACCGTCCTGGATCGAGAAGAAGGCGTCGATGCCGTGGGTGAGCACCTCGTGGGCCCCTTCGCCGACGGCGCCGACGATCGCGACGACCGGGATGCCGAGTTTCTTGGCGGTCTGTGCGACGCCGACGGGGGTCTTTCCGAAGGCGCTCTGCCGGTCCAGCCGGCCCTCACCGGTGATGACGAGGTCGGCGCCCGTCACCGTTGCGGCCAGGCCGACCGCGTCCACCACCATGTCGACGCCCGGTCGCAGTGTCGCCCCCAGGAATGCCACGAGTCCCGCCCCCAGTCCGCCGGCGGCCCCGCTGCCGGGCAGTGAGGCCACCGTCACGCCGAGGTCACGCTCGATCACCTCCGCCAGACGACCGAGAGCCGCGTCGAGGACGTCCACCTGTTCCGGCGTCGCACCCTTCTGCGGTCCGTAGACGCGTGCCGCGCCCGTCTCACCCGTCAGGGGATTGTCGACGTCACACGCCACCTCGACCGTCACGCTCCGCACGCGCGGGTCGAGACCGGAGACGTCGATGCGTGCCAGTCGGCCGAGCGTCCCTCCGCCCGGGGCAAGGTCGTTTCCGTCGGCGTCCAGCAGTCTCACCCCGAGGGCCTCTGCCATCCCGGCGCCCCCGTCCACCGTCGCACTTCCGCCGATCCCGATGAGGACCTTCCGCACGTCGTGGTCCAGTGCGGCCGAGATGAGTTCCCCCGTCCCGAATGTCGTCGCCGTGAGCGGGTTCCGCTCACCCGGGGCCACCAGGGGCAGACCCGAGGCCGAGGCCATCTCGATGACGGCCGTGGTGCCGTCACCCAGCACCCCGAACCGTGCCCGGACCTTCCGGCCCATGGGTCCCGTCACGTCGCGTTCGACATAGCCGCCGTCGGTCGCGTCGACGAGGGCCTCGACGGTCCCCTCGCCGCCGTCGGCCATCGGGACGGAGACCACCTCGGCGTCCGGGAGGATGTCACGGACGCCCCGGGCGAGGGCGGCGGCGACCTCACGGGCGGCGAGACACTCCTTGAAGGAATCCGGTGCGACGACGATCTTCATGGTGCACCCAAGCAGACCAGGCGCGACAGTGCAAGGACAGCAAGACGCTGAGTCGCTGAGACGCTGTAACAACAAGACGCTAAGACACTGAGTCGCTAAGACGCTGAGTGTAAGGCAACAGCAGAAGAGACAGGGAAGAAGAGACTCAATTCGGTCGAAGAGGTGAAGCTGCCGTTGTGCCGCTTCTTCTGTTTCTAACTCAGCGTCTCAGCGTCTTAGCGTCTCAGCGTCTTGGTTTTCCTACCGGACCCGGACCCAGGTGTAGTATTTGAAGCCCTTGCGGATGAGGACGAGCACGGCCTGGTCACCGGGCTTGATGCGTCCGAGTCCGGAGGCGAGGTCCTCGGGGTCGCCGACACGGAAGTTGGCGAAGAGGACGATGACGTCGTCGAGTTTGAGTCCGGAAGCGGCGGCGGGACTGTCGGGTTCGACGGAGCGCACAATGACGCCGCTTCCGGCTTCGACCGTCACACGCTGCTCGTCGGCCCGTGAGAGTTCGGCCACCGACAGTCCCAGACGCTTGACGATGACGGCGTTGGGGTCGGGCATGGGGATGCGCTCGAGGGCGACGGTCACCTTGAAGGGCGTTCGGTCCCGCAGGCCCTCGACGACCAGTTCATCGCCGACGCGACGTTCGAGGATGTCGATCTCGAAGGCGAGGACGTCCACACAGCGTCGTCCGTTGAGTCGGTTGATGTTGTCCCCGTACTGGATGCCCGCTTTCTGTGCGGGGGAACCGGGTTGAAGCTGAATGACCCGGAGTCCCGCCGGTTCGTTCGTCCGGGTGTTCACCAGTTCCGCCAGACCCATGCCCAGCCAGACCTTGCTGAGACGTCTGAAATCCAGCAGGTCCACCAGGGCCCCGCGGAGTTCCCCCATGGGGATGGCGAAGCCGATGCCCTCGGCCCCGGCACGGATGGCGGTGTTGATGCCGATGAGGTCCCCGTTGACGTCGAGCAGTGCACCGCCCGAGTTGCCCGGGTTGATGGAGGCGTCGGTCTGGATGAGGTCCTTCAGGAGCACGTTCCCCTGTGCCTTGACGGTGCGTCCGGTGGCCGAGACGACCCCCACGGTCACGGTGTGCTCGAAGCCGAAAGGGTTCCCGACGGCGATGGCGGTCTCCCCGATCATGAGGGGCTCACGACGGCTCATGTTGGCGGTGGGGAAGGGGAGTTCGCGACTGATCTTGACGACGGCCAGGTCGCGTGCCGGGTCGGCACTGATGAGTCGACCCAGGTAGTGGTTCTTGTCGTTCAGGGTGACCTGGATCTTGGAGGCCCGACGGACGACGTGCTCGTTGGTGACGAGGTAGCCCCGGGCGTCGAAGAGGACCCCCGAGCCGAGACTCCGGGTCCGGAGGTTCCGCTGGTGGAAGCGCTCGAAGAACTTGTCGAAGACGTCGTCGTCGAACGGGAACTGTGCGGGATCGGGCGTGCGCATGGTGATGATCTTCTCGGTGGAGATGTTGACCACGGCGGGACTGGCGGTCTTGACCGCCTCGACCACCGGGTTCTGAATGGCCGTCCGCGTCGAAGCGGTCCCCTGGCCGAACACCGCCGACGACATCCCCACCAGCACCACCGTCATCCACCCCGCCGCGATCCGCATGCCGAACTCCTCCGGAGAAATCTCTTGCCCCTAACCCGTGCATTGTATATGATTTACACCCGATGTCAAGTCTCACGACACGTGAGCCGTCTTTGCCTTCGCCTGCGGAAACGCCATCGTGGACGAACCGACGAGCCGTCAAACCCTCCTGCACCGGTCCTGGCCCATCCCGGCACTGACCCTCATGTACATAGGTCTCGTCTGCGTGGTGCCGCTGACGGAGGACGCCCGGCTGCACCCGGGCCGGGTTCTTGCCCTGGCGGGGTGCTTTCTGCTGTTCTCCGGGATGGGCATCGCCGATGATATGCACTGGAACCGTGCCCGCCGGGAGGCGGGACGGTTCGCCCTCAACCGGCTCGACTGTCCGCCGGAACAGGTGGACGGGGGACTTGAGTGGGGCGGCTGGATGAGCTACGACCAGGTCGACCACCTCCCCGAGGGGGACCCGTGCACATGACATGCCGGATCTGCGGCAACTCGGCGGGCAACACCACCCACACGGTGCGCGAGATGATGTTCGGCACCCGGGAGACCTTCACGTACTTCCAGTGCGCGAACTGCGGCTGCCTGCAGATCGCCGAGATCCCACCCGACATGTCCCGCTATTACCCGCCCGAGTACCTCAGCTTCCGGCCACTGCGCCGACGCACCTTCACCCGACGGCTCAGAAGTCTCCTCGGACGACAGCGATACCGATACGCCGTGTTGAACACCGGCACCCTCGGCCGACTGCTCTACCGCATCTGGCCCAAGGAGGACCTGCGGCTGTTGTCCTGGGCCCGTCTCACCGAGGACTCCCGCATCCTCGACGTCGGCTGCGGCACCGGCGGTCTCCTCTACCGGCTCCACGCCATCGGTCTCAGGAACCTCCTCGGCATCGACCCCTTCATCGAGAGGAACATCACCTATCCCAACGGACTGAAGGTGCTGAAGCGCTCGTTCGACGAGGTCGACGGCACGTGGGACCTGGTGATGTTCAACCACTCGCTCGAACACATGCCCGACCAGACGCAGGCACTCTCGAAGGCGGCACGGCTCCTTTCCCCCGACGGCACGTGTCTCGTGCGCATGCCCACGGTGTCGTCCTACGGGTGGGAGCACTACGGGGTCAACTGGTTTGCACTCGAGGCCCCGAGACACCTCTACCTGCACTCGAACGAGAGCATCGCGCTGTTGGCCCGGAAGACCGGCTTCCGCGTGGACCGGACGATCTACGATTCGAGCGCCTTCCACCTGTGGGCCAGCGAGCAGTACGTCCACGACATCCCGCTCCGCTCCGAACGCTCCTACGAGGTCGACCGCTCACGCGCCATCTTCACCCCCGAGGACATCGAGGCGTTCGACCGGCAGGCGGATGAACTCAACCGCGAGAACCGCGGCGACACCGCGTGCTTCTACCTGGTGAAGACGTAACCCTCTTGCTCCGTATACAGGACAGGAGGACAGGCATTCCTGCCTGTCATGGGTCTGGGCAAATCCGAAATCCGAAATTTACCCGCCTCAGGCGGGCCCGAAACCCGATCCAAACCCGAAATCCGAACCGCCGCCCGGCCACCCCTCACTCCACCGCACCGTGCTTCAGGAGGACGTCGATGATCGGCGCGGCGCGTCTCAGTTCGTCCTCGGAGCTGCTAACGTCTCTCAAGAGTGTGAGTGCGGTCTTGCCCTTGTGGGTCCTTGCGTTCACATCAGCGCCCTTGGCAACGAGGAGTTCCGCCGCGTCCGCATTGATCTGGACGACCGCGGTGTGCAGCGGCGTCCAACCATTTGCCGTGTCCTTCGCGTTCACGTCGGCACCCCTGGCGATCAGGAGTTTGTAGGCATCGGTCCTCGGCATGCGCACGGCGTAGTGCAGCGGCGTGCGACCGGTGTCGTCCTTGGGGTTCACCTCGGCGCCTTCGGCGATGAGGAGCCCAGCCACGTTCGTCCTCGCGCAGGTCGCCGCCCGATGCAACGGCGTCCGACCCCGGTGATCCTTCACATTCACATCAGCGCCCTTGGCAATCAGCAGCAGCGCCACGTCGGCATCGATCAAGCCCGCCGCGAGGTACAGCGGCGTTCTGCCCTCCCTGCCCGTCGCCTTCACATCAGCGCCCTTGGCGATCAGCAGTTCACACGTCACCCGGTCTCCCTGCTTGGCCGCCGTGTGAAGCGGCGTCCAGGCGTCCTTGTCTTTCGCATTCACGTCGGCGCCGTGGGTGATGAGAAGCTCAGTCATCCGCACATTGGCGGCCTCCACCGCGACATGAAGCGGCGTCGAGCAGTCGCTGTCTTTCGCGTTGACGGCGGCACCTTTCGCAATAAGGAACTCGGCGATCTCCATCTGGGCGGATGCCGCCGCCTCGTGCAGCGGCGTCCAGTCGCTCCCACGTTCGGCATTCAAATGCGCGCCATTCGCGCATAGGAGCCGGACCACCGCAATGTTCCCCGCGTGCGCCGCCCAAACAAGCGGTGTCCAGCCAGTCTCATCCCTGGTGTTCACCTCAGCGCCTTTGCCGATGAGCAGTGCCGCGAGCTCGGCATCCGCCCTCCCCGCGGCAAGGTGCAACGCCGTCTGTCCGTCGTCATTGCGCACGTTCACGGGAGCGGGCCAGCTCTCGGCGAGGGACTTCATGCCCGCCGTGTCGCGCATCGCCATCGCGGAGAGCATGTGTTTCCTGAGGATCTCTCGGCGGACGAAATAGGTGCCGACCAAGGTGAGTGCGATAAAGAGCGGAATCGAGATCGGGATGATGAACTTGCGTCGAGGCATGGGGTGTCTCCGGGAGTCTTCCTGTATCATTCTATTCGGCGATACCGGTGCGGTCAAGCTGCCGTGGAAACGACCGTGGACTGCACAGCCCCTCGCCGCTATAATGCGGACGCACCGTGAGTCAGATTGCCGGGCCACAAGGGGCCCGGACTACCTGTTCCTGGTGTAGTGCGCTCCCCTTGTGGGGCGCAAGAGTCGCCGGGTCGTTAACACCCCCGAGAAGGGGAGGGAAGCCGGAGGAGCCAATGCCGAGACCGACGACGGCCCAGATCAACCTCGAGGCGATCGCACACAACGTGCGCCAGGTGAAGGCACGGACGGGGGAGGGTGTCCGGCTACTGGTGGCGGTGAAGGCGGACGGCTACGGACACGGCGCGGTGCCGGTCTCGGAGACGGCCTTGGCGCACGGGGCCGAGTGGCTGGGCGTGGCCACGGTGGAGGAGGGGACGGAACTGAGGCGCGCGGGCATCCGTGCGCCGATTCTGTGCTTCGCGGCGCTCGGCACCGACGACGCCGGGGCCCTCATCAAGCGCCGCATCACGCCCGCCCTCACCAGTCTCGACTTCGCCCGGGCGCTCGACCGCCGGGCCCGACAGGCCAAGAAGCGCGTCAAGGTCCACGTCAACGTCGACACCGGCATGGGCCGCGTCGGGTTCACCCTGGACGAGGCGGTGGACGCCGTCACCGAGGTCGCCGCGATGCGGAACCTCCTCCTCGAAGGCGTCATGACGCACTTCCCGTCCGCCGACGAGACCGACAAGACCTTCACGCGCGAGCAGCTCGAACGGTTCGGGAGCATCCTCGACGAGCTTCGGCAGCGCGCGGTATCGGTGCCGCTCGTCCACACGGCCAACAGCGGGGCGATCCTCGACCTGCCCGAGTCGTTCTTCAACATGGTCCGGCTCGGGATCTCGCTCTACGGGTACTTCCCGTCGGACGAGACGTCGCAGACGCTGCATCTCGTGCCGGCGATGTCGGTGCACTCGCGGGTGATCCACCTGAAGCGGGTGCCGGCGGGCACGCCCATCAGTTACGGTCGGACGTTCGTGACCGGGCGCGAGAGCCTCATCGCCACGGTGCCGATGGGGTATGCGGACGGCCTGAGCCGGTACCTGTCGAACCGCGGGAAGATGATCGTGACCGGCGCACGCGAGGAGGCGGTCGTCTGCCCCATCATCGGGCGCGTGTGCATGGACCAGACGATGCTTGACGTGACGGACGTCCCGGGCGTCGCCGTGGGCAGCGAGGTGACGGTG
>Ga0307380_10011954_pt1 | contig 10836 bp, 15 predicted proteins | sample UN3MG_FD_202239 | JGI IMG/M metagenome (GOLD analysis project Ga0307380, IMG submission 202239) | Soil microbial communities from Risofladan, Vaasa, Finland - UN-3 | ecosystem: Environmental > Terrestrial > Soil > Coastal area > Acid sulfate soil | place: Finland: Risofladan, Vaasa | collected... | reverse complement strand
TTATCCACATGATCATAAACACTTCGTATTGAAGCTTCAATAAAATCTTCTTCATTATATGCAATTATGCCAACATGAATCCTCATTTAAGAACCTCCTTGGCTGACTCATAAAGCACGTCTGCCCTTAGCCTTCTTAAACAATCAGGCACTGTTTTGTTTTCCTTTTTCCTATGTGGCCCATCACCCAAACAAGGACAGAAAAAATCACAATAGTCTCTTTTCTTATGAGGACAAAATCCCTGAATAGGAAGCATAGATGGAAACATTTTTTTAAAATTCTCTCCATTCCTATTTGAAAAAATAGTCAAAACAGGAACACCTAATGCACCTGCTAAATTTGAAATGCCAGAATCAGGAGATATAACCAGATCAGCCACAGACACAATTGCTGCTGCCTTTCTAAAATTATGCTTAACTTCTCCATTTTCTTTATCTAAAACCATGACACTCCATTCCTTATTTTCCTTTAATTTAGCAATTAGCTCTTTACAATGTGGCCAGTGTTTCAGCATATTTGAACCTTTCTGGATGACGACAATTCTTTTACGAGCTTTTGAAGATGCCCACATAAATTCTCCTACATCCTTCTCTCCTTTAGATACAGCATAAACCGGCTTTAACCAATCAATGTCTATTGGTAAATGCTTATCCAATCCAAGCAAATTCAAATAGATTTCAGTCCTAGCACTTTTTATTTGGCCATACTTTTGCATCTCTTGAAGTTCTGCTCTAAATTCCACATCAGTCAAGTCAACAAAAAAATCACGACCTGAAGTATCAGGAACACCAACCGTATCAATATTAGGATTTCCTTTCAGCAAAGATATGAATTTCTCAGGGATTTGATAGGCTATTTCTAAATCACCTTTAGGAAACAAATATCTCAATGCTTTGGCAACAGCTGTGATGAAAAGTATATCGCCATAACCACCCATAGTGCGTCTAATCACGATCCTCGCCTTCCTATCATTTGCTTTCCTAAAAGCTTTAATCTCTGTAGCCAAATCTCTTTTACGCCATTCCAAACCTAGCCTTGCAAGATCTTGCTTTTCATGAGGAGCAAATCCCCACATCTCTTTAAAGATGCCAATATTGTGCCACCAATAATCTGTATGTGCTGCTCCCTTTGCCTTCTCTACTGTCTTTATCACAACACCTAAATAGTGCCAAAATAAAGCACCATGAGCCTTTACAAACGATCCTCCCAAAGCTCTTATTCTAAGAGTATAATCATTGTCCTCAATATAACGTGGTTTAAATCTTGCATTAAATGACCCAACCATTTTAATGCACTTCTTAGTGAAAAGAGTACACGAATATGAACCAGCAGGAATCTCTTTTATTTTTTCCCATGCTTCATCAACTGGTTGTAAAGAATCCATCTTCCAAGATGCTCCAGCAGTCTGAGTACTCATGACACCAAAGGCACCACTTTTTTCAGCACAAGACACTAATTGGTTCAGACAATCAAATCTCATAACTATATCATTATTCAAGAAAATAATATGATCATAATCACCTTCTTTAAACCTCTTGATTCCAATATTCTGAGCGCCAGCAACTGATGTCCTTATAGAAACAAATTCAATTCCCATCCTTCCAAGCCATGCCTGAGTGCCATCATTAGATTTATTATCAACCACAAAAAGATCATAGTTGTGATAACTCCTTATGCTCTCTATCGCCTTCCTTGTCATATCTAATGCATCATAAGTAAGCATCACCAATAAAAGTTTTTTTGGTTTTTCAAATTGATCTTTAACGGCCTTAATCACTACTTCAGGTTGCAAGTCTTTAAGGCAATGGGCATACTCCAAATTCGTTCTAGACAGATGATCCCTTGGTCCTTTAATACAATCCATTTCCCACCAGCAAGGCTTTTTGCCATATGGGCATGGTGCTTGAATTGCCTTAGCTTTTTCATAAGACTCCACAAAGATAGAACCTTCTGTATAACCAAAAAGACCAACCACACGTTTCTTTAATGCTCCTGCCACATGAAGAGTTGCTGAATCAGCAGTCAGAATTAAATCACATTCATTAGCCAATGCGGCTGACTGACGAAACGTATATTGATATTCACCAACTGAAAGTTTGTCATCTAAAAACACAATTGTATAACCTTCTTTTTTTAAAGCAGCAGCAACTTCAAACATCCGTGGATATGTCCTAGATTTTACAGCTGAATAAAGACCAATCCCAATTATAGGTTTTCCTTTTTCTATCTCTTTTTTTAAGTATCCTTTTGCCCAATTTTTCTCAATATCAGTAAGTTTCAAAACTGGAGTTTTATTTATCAAAGTCAAACCTAAACCATGAATAATTGTATCAGAACAATGCTCTTTTGTTTGACGTCTAAATTTTAAGCCCAACGATGTTACATCAATCACCTTATCATATTTCACTTTTTTATTCACAGTAGTTGTGATATCACGCACATGCGGATTATTTTTCCACACATCCATAAAGTCTTTAGAGACTACCACATCAACTTGAGCCTGACCTCCCCATGTTTCTTTATAAGCTTTTGGAAGAACAGTTAGCATCAACTGATCACCATATTTGTTCACTCTTTCAGCATCTATAACAACAACTGTTCTCCCTTTCACCTTGATGGCCTGGTGGACTTGCCATTTGGCATCCCAAATTTCAGGACTAGCAAAATATTCCTCTAAAGGTAGTCCCTTCATATCACCAGACATATAGGCTTTTTTAGGATAAATTTTAATCGGCCTAAGCTGATCAAAAATATGTTCTATCATCTCGCCAGTATTAACATATAATATCCCATTTGGAAGATGGTATTCTTTAAGCGCCATAAACAGTCTCCTTAATCCTTCTAACCTTATGAACAAGGCTCTCAGATGGCCTGTATGGGCCAAACGAGCCTGGCCTAATAGTCTTACCCTTAAGCATCAGGATCAGCCTCTAAAATCTTTATTACATGTGGACGAATCAACTTATATAATCTATCACCTGAGATCTTCAAACAATCCATTCTATCACCACAATTTTTAGAATTTTCAAAACAAGATTTACAAGGTGGATTCATTTTATCATTCAACCTGACACCAATAACCTTATCTGGCCATAAAGGATGATAGGTTATTCGCTCAGTTGGTCTTGTCGGCCCAAATATTCCAACCACCGGTGTCTTTGTGAAATGGCTTATCCATAAAGGACCAGAATCCATAGTGATCAAACATTTAGCATCAGCAATCACAGCAAACAACTTCTCTAAAGATAATGCATTCCCTTCACCAATCGTAACAATATGAACACCATCATTTTTAAAAGCCTTTATTAATGCTGTCCTTGCATCATTTGATAGACGTTTCTTCACAGTTGAACCAGCTGTTTGAAGTACCACATACTTTCCTTTCAAACCAGATGATGGAAGTCTGCTGAGATCAATACTCCAATCTAATTTCTTTGGCAACTTTTCAATACCCAAAGCCTTGAAATAAATATCCACCCTATGAATCTTAGAAAGTTTTGGTCGCATATGATCTTGCTCTACCAATCCATCCATCATGATTCCATATTCATTTTCTGAAGAATGGTGTGGCCTAAGAATGTCTGATTCTATACCTAGCAAATCCAAAACCGGCTTTGCCCACCTTATAGTTTTTAAATATGGATCATAACCTCTTTTTCTCAATTCTCTTATTACAGGCACCAGCATGAGTATATCACCAAGCGCAAAAGTTCTATAAATATAAAATCGTTTCACTTTTCTAGTATCTAGATATTTTATGAATGAATCTATCGGCTGAAGAACATCTGGAAAGTCCCCATGAATCTGCGAGACTTCTACAGCTTGGTGGGGCTGAATTGTTAAGGGATTAACTGTTGAAACAAAAAAAGATTGAATTACTGAGGTTTTGTTAAAAGCGAATTTAAAAATCAAACCATCTTTCCTTTAAAAGATTCATGCCTCCTTTAAGGCAACTTATATGACTCGCTCTCCTTTAGGTATATATACCCAAAGGAGAGCAGTCTTGATATCAAACCTAACTATGATCTAGGATCAACTACCGGTCAATGTGATCGTAGCAAGTCCACCATTCTTGATCGGACTCTGAGTTTTGGATTCAGGAATGACTCCATATGCATACCTAGTCATGGCTCCACGAATAAACTGAGTGAAGTCATTGTTATAGATATACTTATCGCTCAGGAACAGAGGAATGTACGGAGCATAATAAGCAACTGAATCACGCCAGCTTCCACCTCTAATCCCCATGAGAATCTTATTATCCTCAAACCAGGGATCAACATAGACATTGTAAAGGCCGGAGAGAGTCCCTACAAAACGAGTATAAGTTTGGCCACTTTCGCCCATGTTAGGATCGGCTTTGAAATTCTGCAATCTTTCCAGGTAGTAATAGGTGTTGTGATTCATCATCATCCAGGTTGCCGGCTGATACTTTTCACCAATGATTTGAGCATTGGCCAGCTGGATACTGTGCCACAAAGTCTGATAATAAGCCATCTTGTCTGCTGAGGTTGTGTCCAAAGCAGGAACAGTGATGCTCCAATTGACATTATTCTTAGCACCAGCTAAAAGAGCCGCAATGATTTTCCGATTCACTTCACGGATGATCTGATTGCTCAACTCAGGCATCAACTCGCCTTCCAAATTCATTTTCCACTGAGAGGTAAAATCCTGCTCTGCTTCAAGTGTCCAACGAGTCGCTACTTTTTTGATCTCGGTTTCAATCAGCTTTGATGTCAGGCATGCTTCAATCTCTCTGATAGTTCCTTTCTCAGAACTGTCAGTATAAGTTTTGGCATCCTGCTCTTGGTCTAATCGCTCACCGGCTGAAATGCTATCAGCAGAATGTGCTGAGACAAACTTATGATCCATCCAATAAATGAAGCCACTTGGCCCACCTAAAGGTTGAATGCTGACCAAATCCATGGCAACCAAATTGGCATAGATTCGTCGCACTGCTGGGAGCAAGCTCGTGGTGAAAGTTTGAATCTTTGAAGTAGTGGTGTCTTCACTTAAGGCCTGCTCCGACACCAAATCCATCCACTCATTCTTTAGGATTCCACGACCGGCATCCATCAGCCAGGCAATACTGTTCTCATACAGCATCTCTCGCATTCCAATGGGACGTTTTTTGACCCTGTCTTCGGCCACAAAGTCATACCCTGACTGCTCTCTTGGAGTCAAGAATCCTGTGGACTCATCTGCTCCATCCATCAGCAACAGCGACTTCTTTTGGCGCTCAAGAAACGAATTTATTTCTGCGCTATATTTCATCTTTGATCCTCCTTTTAGACCACAGATTCAACGAGCTTTGGGTATTTGACAACCCACTCATCATAAGTACCTTTGAAACCTGCCAAGACAGATTGCTGATAGAGCGCTGTTCGCTTCTCTTTCAACGACTGTGCTTCCTCAGCGGCAGAGCCACCTTCTGGATTGGCAATACGACCCTTCTCTTTTCTTCCTCCACCAAGGATCCCTTCCTTCATTCCACTAGCCCGAATCTTGCTGATCTTCTCAAATGCGGCCTTAACATCAACCTCAACTTTGTCCACAGATTCAATGGTGATCTTTTCACCAATGACAACTTCATCTTCAATGAAAGTGGCATAAACCTTATACTCATCTTTCGCAAGAATCTTGTCCAACTCCTCTCTCAGATCTTTTTGAAGTTTGGCTGAATCAGCTTCAGTTTTGGCAGAATCCTCTTTGGCTTTCTTTTCGGATTCCAAAGTGGCATTCTTTTCATTGGCCTCTTTCAGATCTGCTTTGAGTTTGCCCAACTCAGTTTTTAAGGCTGTGTCACCTTCAGGAAGAGGATCATGATCAGCATCACTGGATTCAGGAAGCACACCCTCAATGTCTGAAGCTAATGAGATGGCTCTACGAATTTCACCAAGAGACTTTTCCTTGGCTGCCTTAAGGGTTGTGATCTCATTCTCCAAAGTGGTGATCTTTTCATCCTTTCCGGTGGCCGTTGTTTTCAACTCGGCAATTTCCGTATCCTTATTCTCGTCAGACTTTTTCGCCTCAGCCTTCAGAGCTTTTTCTTTGTCATCCTCAATCTGCTTCACCAACTCAGGGTATTTTGTTTTCAATTCTTCTAAATTCATTGTGTCTCCTTCAGTTTTATTGTTATCTTTAATTAAGTCCAAACCTTTATTCAGCTCAGACTCTATTTCCATTATAGCCTCTGCTTGGCCCCCAGCACCGGCTCCTCTCACTGAAGGAGAGGTCACCCAATCACCAGGAACTACCATACCATAATCATCATTGACATCTAAAAACTTTGTTTTCACTCCACCAATTTCCTCTTCTTTTTGGGTGGCTGTGCCAAAGCCTCTAGATGATAATCCTACCTTTCCTGATCTTAAAAGAACCTGAATGTTTTTACCAGTCGTTGTAGGCAATACAGTTACATTGCCGCCACATGTGAGATCTTCATTCATCCAAACTTTTGTCCATTTGTGAGAGACTTCATCAGTATTTCCCTGACCATCTTTAGGATGAAATGGGTGTCCCCAAACTGATTCACCAGCAGCAATCCTTTCGTTCACAATATCAATTTCTCTTAAAAGCAATCCCTTTCTATACCGACGACCATTTGCATTAATAGTCTCTGCCTCTTGCCACTTTTTGACAAGGATGTCCATTTCAATATCGCCTCTGGCTTCATTGGTAATTCGTTCTGTAATGATAACCACATCAGCGATAATTGATTCTAACAGGATTGGTTTTCTCATGTTTGTTACTTCTAATTAAATATTAGACTTCCAAAATGACCCAGCATAAAACACACCTTCACTTAATAGCCTTACAAATTTTGCAAAACTTTTTTGTTTCTTCTCTCCCTTTCTCCAGCGCTCTTTCCAACTGGCGCATATCAAACCAGTCCTGTGGTGTCCTGCCTTCAAAGGAAACTTTTTTGGTCACTTTAGAAATTGGGCCAGAAAAAGTCACATCACCTTTACCATCAATTTTATAAGCTGTTTTTTCATACTCTCCTGTGTCCCAAGAACTGAGAGGATGAATGTCTGAACTACGATATCCAATAATAACCTCTTTGGCACTAAAATCATGAACAGACGCATCTGGGCCAAACTTATAACTAACAGCCTTTTCTAATCCATCTCTCAAAGAAATGAAAGCCTCTGCAAATTTGACCTTTCCCATCTCTGTCTCGCATTTAAGAAGTTCTTTGATTTTACTGACCTTTCCTTTTATATCGTTCATAATTTTGCCTCCTTAATAACTAATACATCACAAAAACCATATTTTCTTCTTTCGATGATCTCATCAGGAACTTTTCCTTTTGCTAGGCCAATTATTATTTTTTTTCTATGCTTCAAATCAACCTTGTCCTTCAATGGAATTTGTGACAGCATAGCTATGATTTTTTCATCTGCATAAGGAAGATAAACTTTAACTTCACCACTATTTTCATTAAGAGGAATTAAATGATTTTTATGCAATTGTCTAATGTATTTATAATACATTTCCTCAGTTGGTTCAAACATATGATCATAATATCCACACATATATTCATCAATTGTGTCACCAGCAATTATTTTATCTGTATATTCAGCAGCAAACTTATAAAACCTCTGAACTGTTTTATCACCCAAAAATCCTTTTTCACCTCCTGTATCTTTTACTTCATCAGGAGTTGGATAATAAAATCTGTGACAAAAAGAAACACCTTCAAAAATTTTCCTATAATACTCTACAGCACTTTTTGCAAACATTACATCTGGGTGCTCTTTTGATAATCCTGCTGTAAAAATGTTTATATAGCGAAATATTTTACACATATAATAAAGAAGCAAACTAGAATCAACTCCACCAGATAATGATAATGCATTGCAATCAATTTCTCTCAAAACTTTGACAAGCCTATCTTCTATATCAGCAGTCGTAATTGCCACACCAATCTCTTTCCAATTCTCAGGAAATACAATCATGCCTTACCAAACCTTTGCTTTCTCTTTCAATGTCATACCAGATCTCATTCCTTTAGGTTTTATCCCAGCTTTTACGGCCTCTTCATCTCCCCTAACAACTTCCTGAGTTTGTTCAAGTCCTTTTATTATATGAAAATGACCTTCTTTAATTTTCTTCCCATCTAAATACGCAGCACCATTTCTAATATCAAGATGTGCCTGTTCAAATAAATTAGCTATATGATCATAAAAAAAACAATGGTGAACAATTTCTTTACCATCATCATCAACCACAATATGATGAGTCAGATAATCATCATTGCTGAGTTGTTCTTCTTCATCCAGCTTTTTCTTCATCAAAGTCTGACTGTTCAACTCTCTGATCTTTTTTATTTTATCTTTATTCATCGCCTTCTAATCCTTCTTCAGAAACATCATGATCTGTCTTCTTACCTTTACCAAGTTTATTGATAGCAAACTCAACTACCGGCTCTGCAACTCTAGCACCAAAATAACCTAATGCTATATCACGAATAGCCGGTATTGCTGTGTCTGGATTAGCATTAAATATTTTCATAGAAACATAAATCAAACCTATAGCAATAAGTGCAACCTGAAACTTGGTTGACTTCAACCATTTGCCAAATCCATTCAATTTCTTTTTACTCAACCAATTCCCCTTGTTTTTCTTTTGACCATTCTTACTCTTCTAACAAAACTTGCTATGTCACCAGTGGTTGTATCTTCAACAGCCTTCTTTATTTTTGCAGCAACAAATCTCAAATATTCAGCCTCTGCTTCACTATGGGAAATAGCCCTATATGCAGCATAAGCTTTTATTGCTTTGTCCTTTGAGCTGTACATACATTTGCCACTTCCAATACGATATTTCCCATCAGGACATTTGAATACAGGCATTACTATTTCCCACCACCATTTATGATTAATGCTTTTATTTCTTCATGAGCATCCTTGTTTTCTTTCTTCATCTCATCATGTTCAGATTTATTTTCCTTAACCATTGTATCATGTTCAGATTTATTTTCCTTCCTCTGCTCTTTGGATAACTCTTTAATGTTTGAGATCTCAGTCTCATTTGCTTTTATCCTCTCTCCTTGATTGTACATAATCGTATATCTGTGTGAACCATTTGAGCCATTTGACTCAGTTTTCTTTATTAAAATTGATGTTGTCCAATGCCTAACCTCTTTAATGACCAAAAGCGCAAATGCTGCCCCTGCCCCAAGTTGATATACCAAAATTGGCACTTCGTTCATGTATTAACTCCTTTCCTTTCATTGATTTGTCACAATGTTCTTGCCTCCAGCCATACACTAATATATTAGACTTGTGCTGCGCCTAATAACAAATCACACAAAATTGTTTTTAAAAGTCTAGATGATTTTGACTAACTCACCACCACTTATATCTAAAGCCTCTAAATGGTTTGCATGGGATATCCTGCACAAGTGGCACCCAAGTATCTCCATTCCATTCTAAAGTCTCTCCTCCCAAATCTTCTGGATCAAAAAATTCACACTCCACATATCCCTGAATACAACCTTTAGCAGCAATCCAGATCTTATTATCACTTGAAAAAAATTTAGGAGCACGACCCATAGACCAATATGCACTAATACAATCTGCAGTCTTATGCCCAAAATCTCTTGGATTCATATAGATGACAATATCCCTCATTTCCAAACCTTTATCTGTCGTAAAAGACTTCGTGCAATAAAAACATAAAATCCAACAGCCATCAAAGAGGCCGCAGGATGATCAAAAAATCCTATGATAAGAATTACCAAAAAGAATATCAACCCGATAATCTGCATCCAATTCTTTTTAAAGTCCAATAACGGCTTAAAATCAAACCTTTCTTTTAGTGTCATCGTATACTCCTTTCTTTTCTTTACTTATTGCCAGAGTCAACACCCACAGAGGCCATTTGCAGGCCAAACGAGCCTGGCCTAATAGTCTTACCCTTACTGTTTTCGCCTCTTTACCCAGAAGGCTAAGAGCAAAGACAATGGGGGCACTGCTTTCCCAACAATATCCAGCCAATCTCTAACCTCTTTCTTCACCATAGCATATCCACTCTCTTCACTAGGATCTCCTGCTACTGGAGCCTTCTTTACAACAGAATATACATATTCAATTTTTGGGGCAGGTCTCAGCCAAAACCAATATGTGGATCCAATGGCTATTAAAATCAATGCAACAATTATAAATTTCTTATTCATTGCTCAACCTTTCTTTTTCCTCATTGTATAATTGGTAACAATAACTAGTTTGCATATTCAATCGTTCTGCTATAAATTGAAAATCTAAATGATATTCATCTCTCAATTGCACAATTCTTTCAACTCTTTCTTTCTGCCCATGCTTTGATAAATGCCTGCCCATTCATATTTCCTTTCACTAATATATTAGACTTTTCCAGCCTGTATGCCTCTTCACACCATTTGTGCCAATGAGCTGAACAAACTTTCTACAATTTGGAAAGGTTGTTCCCATCCAGTGCTTTCCTTTCTCAATATGATTAAACCAATCTATTATTTGCAAAATCTCCTGATAGGCTGTTCTAAAAGAATAAACCTCAGCACTCACTAAGTGCTCACCAGTATTGTCAGAATACACATACTGAATAGTCCTCATTTTTCACCTGGGCCATTGACAAGACTATTATATGCATCATCCATCTTCTTTTTTAATGCAACCTTCTTATCTCTTTCACTAGGAGGAACCATCCAGCACTGAAGTGTTCTCAAAACTGCATCATCACCATAACGAGCTTTTTCCACACGATTAAATTCCTCTATCAATGCCAGCAATTCCTCTTCGGCTGTTTCCACTGAATTCAATTCAGTGTAGTCAATATTCTCGCCGGTTTCGT
>Ga0307380_10011953_pt1 | contig 10836 bp, 4 predicted proteins | sample UN3MG_FD_202239 | JGI IMG/M metagenome (GOLD analysis project Ga0307380, IMG submission 202239) | Soil microbial communities from Risofladan, Vaasa, Finland - UN-3 | ecosystem: Environmental > Terrestrial > Soil > Coastal area > Acid sulfate soil | place: Finland: Risofladan, Vaasa | collected... | reverse complement strand
CCGCAGAGTCGACCACCAACTGCCGGAATCCCGCGATCACGCTGTCTTCAATCTCGCTGCTTCTATCCATCACCGCTTTCACGACGCGCCACTGCCGGTCGATCTGCTCGATCTGGGCCTCGAGCTTCAGCAGCTCATTAGCTGCCGCAAGCGTTCTGCCGGGCGTGTTGAGCGGATCGGTGCTGTCTGCGAGCTTGCGGAGGTTCTGCGCCTGTGTCTTCCAACCTGCGGCATCTGCTGTTGCGGCAGCATCTCGAAGATTTCTCACAACGGGCCAAGTTTCTACGAGCGCCGACCGGATGCTGCGCACGCTATTTAGCGCCTGCTCCACCTTCTGTGCAACGGTCCGGTTCTGCAGCTCGATAGGCGGCGACCGGCGCAACGCTTCGAGACTGGCACCCGGTTTTCCAACTATCTCGAGCGGGTTGAAAACGGTCTTGCCGTCGAGGATCGGGCGCATTACGTTCCGCACGAGGAACGGGTCGTCGATTATCAAGCCGGATTTTTTGATTTCAACCGAGAAGGTGGCGAACCAGTCGTAGTCTGCATCGCATAGTTCCGACCAATGCCGGTGGGTCACCTCCACCTGCTCCGGCGTAAGTTCGCCGGCCGGCGGCGCCTTTTGCATTACAATGAACACGATGGTAAGAACAATGACTACGGCCGCGATAACGGCTGCAATGATCGGCAGCACTTTTCTGCGGGTGCTGATGGCGTCCATCATTGCCTGCGCCTTCACGGGAGGGCGCGAAGGCCGGGGCGGCTCGCGTGCGAAGGCGGCGGCAGGCGCCGGGGCTGCAGCATTCAGGATCGACCTCGGTCCGCCTGCGCCGAGCACCTTGTCTGCTTCTTCTTTGAATTCGTCGATCGAATAGGGCACATTGCTTGCCGGTGGAATGGTTTCGGAGGATGCGCGCAGGCAGAACAACTGCTCAGGCGTGGGTTCGCCCACAACAACATCCACCCATAGTCCCGACTGCGGCGCAATGGCGAGTATAGGCGATGCAGCGTCCACCTGCGTCCGCATGAACTCGAGCCAGGAGAACAGCGCATCCGGGATGTCGTCGACGGGCAGACGCACATGGCTGGGAGCGCGCATTTGGTCCCGCTCGACCGCCTGGCCCGGTGCGTATGCTTTCATGTGCTGGCTGATGTGATACAGCACGCGGAGCAGATCGCGCCGCTTCTCGTCTCCCTGCATCGCAGCGGTCACATTGGCGAAGCCGCCGAACCCGCCGGCTGCACCTGCTTCGGCGGCGGCAGCCTGTGCTTGGATATCTCTGCCCGCCGATCGTATGATCGATTCCACCTCACCTGCAGTTTGTGCCTGTATGCATTGCTGCTTGAGGCTTTCGAGCCGGGGCACCACGTCGGCTACGACACGCTTCAGCGGCAAGTTGGAACAATGCGCACACACCACCATCGGGAATTCGGCCCGGCCTTTGGCGTCCTGCGACGACCACATCCGCCCGACTATCAGGTCGTCGGCCGCTTTCCAGACGAACAGGTGGTCGAACGCATCGAGCCGTTGTGACGGTTCGAGTTTCTTCCAGGCGCCGGCGTCGATATTGCCTTTGATGCCCTGGTTATACAGCAGCCCCTCGACCGCCGAGATGAACCCGGTGCTGCTTCCAAGATCGTAGAAATGGTCATCCCAGCCCGGGTGCTTGCCGAAGGCTGCGAGCGATATCCGCCCTGCGGCCCCGCCCCGTCCCTGGGGAGCCTTCCTCGAGCGATTCCACATGGGTGGCTTCAACAGGCTTTCTCCTTGTGTTCAATCTTCCGTTGTTCGCATTACCACCTGGGCCAGTCTTTCGTGGAGGGCAATCCCCTTTCGTATTTCAGATGCAGCGTTGCTTCGCGTTTATTGCCGGCGTTGTCGGTGATCTTGAACCGCACCTGCCAGTCGGTACGGTCGTCGGTTATTGGTTCGGCGCTGATGACGTCGCTGCTTTTCAGCAGCCACAGTATCCCCCAGCCGCCGGCTTTGTCTGCCGGACACGTTACACGATCGGGATCTTTGTCGGTCGGATGTTCATAGAAGGATATGAACAGGTCCTTGATGTCGTGAGGATACTTGAACTCGGGCACGGTAGGACGTCCGCGGTCGTCGATGAATCCCTTATCTTCAGTCCTGAGCCGCCACTTGCCCAGCATGCTCCTGTCGTAGTCGAGCGTCATCGAGTCGTAAAACTCTTCCGTCGGGCGCGCGGGGTCAAGCTTCTGCGCGGTGCACGTGAACGTTTCTCCCGCCGGCGGCAACGAGTCCAGCAGTGCTGCAACACGCTTGACCAGAATGCCGTCTGAGGTGTCGGGCCATTTGAGCTTGCCGATCGAATGACGCCAATCTCGATCATCCTCGAAATCGACATCCACCAGCAACGCAATGGATCTGCGAACGTCGCCCAGGCTATTGGCGCCGAGGGGCGAATCGGCCGCCCAGTTGACGGGGAACCTGTCGTACTTCTTCTTGAATTCCGCCAGCTCAAGGGCGGCGGCCTCGTCGGCGGCCTTCGACAATGCCCCCAAGGCATCGCCTATCAACCGTTCCCAATAGCGGTCGATGAAATGGTAGTTGCTGTAGTATGGATCGTCCGTCGCGCCAACAGCCGGAGGTCGAAAATTACGCATGTTGAGCTGCTTGTCCAGCAGCAATGCCCTGGCTTCCAGCGGACCGCGGCCGGCCACTTCCGCCCATTTTTCGAGCAGGCTCTTGCAGGCCGTCTTGTAGTCTTGCGATGCAATCGCTTCGAGGTCGGCCTTGACGGCTCCTACGCCCGGGTTCTCGCCGGGAACGACAGCCAGCACCTCGAGAATCCTGTCGGCCACTTTTTGAATGGAACGCTCGATGGTGAAGTAGCGCAGGTCGGCGAAGAACTGCCGATAGGAGGCCCATTCCTCCTGCCTGTCCTTCTCGACGACGGGCATGCCCTCGAGGTTCGCAAGCCATTGCTTCCAGTATAGTTCGTAGCTTTCCTGGTACACGCCCAGCTTGCTTGTCAGGCGCTCAAATTCTTCGTCGAGCGCCCCGCGATCGCCAATGTCCATTTCCTTGCTCTGTAAGATTTTCGAGAGGCAGACATGCAGCGTGAACAGCGGGCGTGCCGTTTCGGGCGAGAAAGCCGCTGCCGGATCGATGTCGGGTCCTGGGATTTTCCCGGCGGCCGCTTTGATCATGCCCACAAGCGATGACTGGATGGAGTGCCTGGCGCCGAGTTCCGCCACCGCCGATGCAAGCTTTCTTGCCTCGAGCACACCGGCGGTTTCCGGTGCAGCCTCCTCAAGTTGCGCGATCAGGCTCTTGCAGGTCGCCGAGCGCTTACGGATGGACGATATCGAGCCGTCCACCGCTTGGCAGTCGAAACCTTCCGCTTCCGCAAAATCGGCAAATACCGCCTGCGCGAGCGCGTACATGCAGAAGCGAATCTCGCAGGCGCGAGGCTCCTGCTGAAGCATTGCCAGAAGTGCGTACTCCTCCACCAGCTTCGCGAGGAGCGCATCGCCTTCGGCTTCTTTCTGCAGCCGTTCCCTGAACGCTGCTATTTTCCCGTTGGGATCGCGGGCGATCGCGAGATATGTGTCGTCCAGCTCCGCGAGATCAATTCCCTCAACACTCAGGCTCTTCTCCAGCCGGGCGATCATTGCGCCCAGCAAATCGCGCGAGACCTTCGCGAGAAATTCCGGCTCCTCCTGCTTGATCAACGCCGAATGCAGCGCAACATAAGCCTTGGCCAATTCCGGGGCATCTTCGCCCGGAATAAGCCCCGCATCGAGAGCCGTGCCCAGATAGGGCATGACCCTGCCCAGGATGTCCTCGTGCGCCTGCCGGCAGATGCTCGATCGCAGCGACTCGAGCATGCCGCCGAGCGACTGCGCGCCGAGCTTGCGTATCCGCTCGCTGACACTGCGGTATTCGACTGCAAGCTGCCCGAACATGTCCGCCCACTCCTCCGGCCCGATAGCCTGCCCCGCCGCCAACAGCATCTTAAGCTCGATGGCGTCATATTTCTTCTGAAGGCCGTCGGCCAGCCTTCGTATCTGCTCGATGCTTTCCTTCTCCTGTTCGCTGACGGTCTGCCACCAGGCGGCAACACGTGCCACGCCTGCTTCAATCGTGTCCTGCGAACCCAATGGAATGCCATCCTGCGTCAGCCGTCCGCCGCATCCGAACGATTCCGGCGGCCATGCCCGGCCCGATGGGCCGTCGTAGATACCTGCACGCACCTGCTCGAGAACGTCGGCTTTCTTCTCATATTCCGTCAGTTGCTGATCGTCCAGATTTATCGCCCGCACCAGATCGTCGAGGAACGGCCGCGGTTGGTCGGTGCGAGCCGACTTTACCAGGCCTTTGGTGCGATAGTGATGATCCACCTCGAGGCCGATCAAACTACCGAGGGCTCGTGTTGCGTTTTGATCCCATGCGGAATCTAAGGTCATCCGCCTCCTTGCAGCCTGAACCGCCGGCAGAAGCACGCGCCGCTCGAATAGCACCTCCTGTGCTTTGCGCCGGCGGCTGTCGATATCTTCGCTGAAAACGGCAGCGAAGCGGAAAATCCAGGGAATGCGCAGGGGCTGAGTTGCCAGTTCCCTCAGCTCGCGGTGAAATTCCGGCAGCGTTCGCGAGTCGCCTTCGATCGGACGGTAGATATACTTGAACCACGTCATCTGGCGATTGCCCGGCTCGATCAGCTTGGAAAGGCAAATGCTCTCCGCCTCTGGGTCGTCGCTCGGCTCGCGCGGGACGGCCATCTGCCATAGCTGTGTTTCCTTGCCGATGCTGTGCTGGAAGCTGTATATGCCCAGCCACGAAAGGAGGAACACTATGACCGCGACGCCGGTGCCGGCGGCTGCAAATATGGCCCTGTGGCGGGCGTGTTCTTTGCGGGCGTTGGTCGCGCTTGTAACCAGCCCGCCTTCCTTGAAGACCTTCTCCATGAAAAGGTCGTGCAGGAAGAAGCACCGGTTGGTCTCCCAGCGGCGGTTTTCCGGAAGCTCCTTCGGATTCACGTTCAGCATCCGCGCCAGCTCAACGTCCAATGCCTTGCCCTGCTGCATTGCCGCAGTGAAGTAGATGCCTCGTATGAACAGCGGCTTGAGCGAGAAAGGCCCGCTCGATTGCGCAAAGATCGCTTCCATATAAAGTTTCAGCTTCTCGGAAAGTGCAATGATTGCGTCCGGGAAGGTATAGAGATTGTCGATGCGATCGGCTGCCCCGCTTCCTCCCCCCATCGCAACGGTATCCATCAGTCGCAGCCTGCGGCGGTTGAGCTTCTGGACGACTTCCGCAATGATTTCAGGCGTCTGCGAGGGATCGAAAGGCTCGTCGAGGTCGCCGCGATTGCTCCAGCCGAACACCTGGTTGCGGAGGCGGTCGTCGAGGTTCTCGAAGAATTCTCTGAAGCCGTGTATGAGGTCGCACTTGGTGACCAGCACGTATACCGGGAAACGGACGTCGAGCATGCGCTGGATAGTGTCCATCTGTCGGGCGATGTGGGCTGCCTTGCGTTTTATTGTGTCGGCATCATCCACGCGGATGGTATCTGCCGGGATCGCAAGGATCAGGCCGTTGATAGGCGCGTGTCTCCTGTATTTCTTCATCAACGCGAGGAACGACTTCCAGAGTTTCGATCCGCCCTCATCGGCATTCTCGAAAAACATCCGCCCGGCCGTGTCGAGAATAACACCATCGCTGGTGAACCACCAGTCCATGTTGACGGTGCCGCCTGCCCCCTGGTATTGGTCGGTCAGGCCGGTTACGAAAGATATGTCGCTGTGGCGTATGGCTTCTGTCTTGCCGGCGCCCGACTCGCCCACGATCAGGTACCACGGGACGGTATAGAGGTTCTTGCCGGCGCGGCGGAATTCGTTGACGGCGTCGAGAAACTTGCGCTTGACGTCGTCGTGTGACGCGATGCTGTTGGGGTCGCTGAGGCCTTGCGGTACGCTTGATATGTTGCCGGTGATCTCGCGTTCGAACGGCTCGGCCTTCCGCTTGTTAGATCGTTTGCCAAGCCACACATACAGCCCCATCACGAGGCCGATGAGCGCGAGGCCGATGATAATGCACCACATGATTTTCGCCGGCAGCAGCCAGCCGGCAGCGGTCAGGATCGATCCGCCGCCTGCGACAAGAATGACAGCCTTCAACGGTGCCGGCAGGGATATGAATCCGCCAAGGGGACCTTGCATTATATTACTTCTCCTCGGGGCTATCTGATGCCGCCGATCCGGTTTCCTGTGCACTTAGAATGTTTGAGCAGGCGTTGGTGATATCGTGCGACGACCACGTGAAAAACAGCATGTTGAAGACGAACACGAGCACCACTGCAACCGCGAAAACTGCGCCAAGCCATGCCAGCCTGCGCACGGGCGGAGCCAGCGGGGTCTTGTCTGCGTAGTAGGCATCCGGTGTGAGTTTGGCCATTTCATTGACGTCCATCATGTCGGCCACGCGAGCGGCGCACTGCATTTTGTATTCGCGTATGGTATCGGGCTGGTCGTAGAAATCGCCTTTGAAGCCGAGGCCCAGGCAGGTGTGGAAGATGACAAGCCTTTCGTTTGCTGCGCTGCTGTGGTCGCCCAGTGTGTCCTGCAGTTCATAGAAGAAATCTTCGTCGCCGCCGGTGTGCCCGCTTTCGAAGGCAATGCGCTTCTTGTGCCATTCCTCGCGGAAGGGCAGCTTGCTGGAAGATATCATCGAATCGATGAAATAGATCAAGACGAGCTTGATCTTCTCGTACTGCACGTGCAGCCCTGTTTCAGAATCGGCCTTCTGCTGCATTGTGCGGAAGATTCCGTCGATATCGCGGCGTGCGTGGTCATAATCGTAGCTGCCGCTCAGGCCCGCTTCGGCCGATCTGTTCAGCCTGCAATAGTATTCGAACAACGGTTCACACAGCTCGGGCAGTGTCATGATCTTTCTCCGCTTGAGTGGGATGCGGGGATGAAAAGCGCGGCGGCGAATTCGGCGGGATCCTTATCAAGCCAGATCGCCATCGCCTTCTCATTCTGAATCCGGCGCCACATCCGGCGGGAGCGGTCGTCGAAATCAGGTTGCAGCTCGAAGAAAACAGTGTCGGCCTCGCCGGGAAAATCGACCGGCATCCTGTCGCGCCGCTCGAGGCGGATACCGAAAATCGCCGAACCGACTTTCACGGAATTGGCCGCCATGAGCTTGAACCGATCCGCATCCAGTACCATTGCGGCCACGCGGTTGGGATCAAGCTCCGATTTGATTCCGAGGTACATGCGGCTATCTTCTGCAAGGTGCTTCTGCGAAAGCCTTGCCACGAGGATGCCCTCTTCGGCCTCGAAAGGCACCTTCGCGTGTTCAACCCGCGTGCCGACCTGCAGCAGCGGCCTGATTGAGTTGTACAGCTCCATGAAGGCTATGCCGGGGTGGTCGTGATTGTAGTCTGGTATTTCAGGTTGCCTGCGGCCGGGCTCGAGCGCCAGCAGCTCGCCGAGGAGCGCCCGCAGCTCGAGGTATGCCGCAAACGGCGTCACAGCCGGCGCCTTCGCAAGGTGCATCAGCCGGGGCGCGAAGCTGCTGAAGGTTCGCAGCCGCAGAACCTGCGCGAATTGCACGGCCCGCATCGAATCGGCGTTGAAACCGCTTTGCACCATCTGCGTGGCCAGCTTCGCACGGGCCGCCTCGAGCAGGTTCGCCGTGCCGGCCATCACATCCGACTGCAAAAACTGCGAGCCGGCAAGCACAAGGCACGGCGGCACGAAACCCCGGTCCGCCTGCGGATTGCCGATGGCATCGCCCGCCGCACGTTCGATCCGCATTACCGGCAGCAGCTCGAGGTCCTCCGTGTGCACATCGCCGATCACCAGCCGCACGTTCAACCGCCGCACCTCAACATCTTTCGGTTCGCGCCCGCTGTTCTCGTCGGGTCTCGAAATCTCGCCCACTCGGTAGTGGCAGTTGATGTAGGCCGCGTCGGCCGATTCGCTGGGCCGAAACGTGTTCTGCCGTGACACCTCGTAGCGCGGAACGGCCAGGTGTATTGCAAGTGCTCCGCCGCTCTTCTCAAATTCGTCCTTGATGTGAAGCGTGGGCAGGTCGGCGTTGCCCGGCACGTCCACGTACGTCCCGCCGGGCATCACTGCCCGCAGGCGTTCCACTTGAATGTCGCCGTTGGCAAGCTCGTCGTGCGAGTAGCGGCATTCGATAAGCCCGTAGGGGTACGAAAGCGCCATGTGGCGCTCGTCACAGAAGCGCCCGGAAAGCTGCCGCTGCATCATCTGAAAATGCTGGGGCAGCAGAAACAGCCCTTCGTGCCAGTGAACTTCCTCTATCGACATTCGGTGTTCTCCGCCGGAAGCCGCACGTGGCGGAAACAAACTTCCGCCATTGCAGCGGCCTATGTGCCGGCCTTCTTTTTCAGCAGTTCTTCTGCGGACCTTGCTATTGTTTGAGTTATTGCAGCCTGCACCTTCTGGCTGTTCGCATCGCGATACAGCTTCTCGAGCCGCTGCCACCAGGCCACTTCCTTGGCTTGCCATACCTTGCGGCCTTCAGCGGCGATCATGCGCTTGATGTGGTCGGGAGAAAACTTCTCCAGGTGCTCGGACGCACACCGGCCGACATCCTGCATCGCCGTTATCAGGCAAGATATCATCAGTTGCAGCTCCTGAATACGCGACACCATATCCCTGACCGGCGGCCGGCGGCCTTCGCCCGTGCGATAATGCTGGAGCATCCCCGCCAATGGGCTGCCCCGCTCGACGGTCACCACGCCCGGGTCCATCGCGTACCAGGCTTCGCGGACAAACAGGTCGAGCGTGGTTGCCAGGGCGCACAGGTGTTTCATCAGCTCGGCCGTTTCATCGTCGGCTCCCTGCCCGCCTGGCGCCTTCGCGGGTCGCGGCTCCGGCCCGGCAGCAAAACCCTCAGCCTGCAGCCGTTCGCCGAGGGCCTGGCGTTCCGCCTCCTTCAGCGACTCCGCAAGTTCGAAGAAGCGTTCGATGATATCTTGCGGGTCTTCCTTCTCGACGCGTGCGACCGTCTCAACTGTTGTTGCCGGCTGCGCAGCGGCCGCACTCGGAGCCGGCTGAGGGCCGCTCCAATCGGGGAAGCGCTCAAGCAATGCCCGCAGGAAATCGGCACGCTTCTCCGGGCGTATCTCGTGCAGTTCGCGACGGAGCGTGTCTGCAAATAACTCGGCCCGTTCCTCTGCCGGTCCGTCGGCAAGTTGTGTCTGCAGGAAGCGCAGCTTATGCGCCGCAGCGGCAACCTGCTGTGACTCCTGCGTGCTCTGCGTCACGATTCAACCACCTTTCCTGGGATCGCGGGCGTCCCGCCCTACTTGCCCGGCCCCACGTACACGGCCGCGTCCAGTGTTTCCTTTATCACGTACGACATATCTTCGTGCGGATCCTCGAAGGCCAGCCGAAAGCCCACGTCATTGAAATATACCTTCTCGTCGGGCAAGTCATGAATAGTGCCGAATCCGTCCGGCCCGCTATGAAGCTCAGCCGGCGAGAACGCAGATGCGCCCGCAACGCCGAAGCGCCGCTCGCCGCCTTCACCGTCAAGCACAACTATCTCCGCCACGTTGCCGATCAGATGGTGGAAGTTGCCCGCTTTGCCCGAGTCGACCTTCCTGAATAGCAGCTCGCCGTCGCCCTTACCGGCGTGAACAGAGGTCGGGCCGAATCTGTCTGCCTGGATGCCGAAATCCTTGAAGCTGCGGTTTCCGGGAAACATTCCCGAGTCGAACTTCCTGGCGCTTTCGTCCTTGGCATTGCGCTGAATGCTGCATTCATCGCCGCGAATATTCACCGAGCCGCTCCAGTCTGGAACGCCAGCGATAACACTATCGTAAGCCGCCTTCCACGCTGATACAGGCGGAAGCTCGCAGCCGACGCCTTTCGCGACCGCCTCGGCCACTGCGGCGCTAACGTGATCCACAGGATGATCCTCCGTCGGCCGCCCCGGCACCGGCACGTCTTTGGCAAAAAGTTTATTCTGCTCCTCGAGAAGCCCAAGCACCGTATCGTGAAGGTACCACTGACGCTCGCGGGCAGCGAGAATGGCACCGCGCGGATTGAATGCGCACGGGCCGACCAGCCTCAGTTCCTTGAGCCATTCGGTGGTCGCCGTACGGAGGGCGGGGTTGGTGCGGACGATCTCGTTGAAAAGCCGCAACGACACTTCGGTGGTGCAGATGTACCACGCCTTCCGGCCGGAGCGCCTGATTCTGGAGAACTCCAGCGTGCCGCCGCCGTCTCGCGTATAGGATATCCGCTCGCGGCCGGAGTCGCGCCTGAAGCGCCAGAAGACCGATCCAGCCGATCCGGGCCCGATCTTGCTCATGTCCACCTGCGGTGCCGGGTTGCGAAGCTTGTCGCTCAACCTGCCCAGCGCAGCTTTCAGCTCCGTCACCTCCGGGCGCCGGGTCATACTCGCCGGCAGCTTCGCGTTGAATTTCTCGATCGACAAGCCTAGCTTGCCCGTCTCCTCGGCCTGTGCTACCGCATCGGCCGCATCCATTCTCTTGCTGCTCTCGCGAAGGTCGTCGCGAAGCCCGCGTAGCTCGACGTCATACTGCATCCAATCCGGTGCGGTGGCCGTCAGGTGGGAGGGCAGCATTTCATCCAGCGTCTTAGTGTCGCCGGCAGCAGCACGCGCCGCGAAGAACACGATCGATAGCTTCTCGCTCACACTCTCCATTTCCCTGTTAAGCTCATTGCGGCGCCGACCATCCTTGAATTTCTCCACCACATGCAGCACGTCCGCAAAAGCGTGGTCCTTCTGTTTAATCTCGGCCACTGTCGCCGGCCACGTGTTCTGGACGCCAACCGCACGCCAGGCTTCCAACACAATTG
>Ga0307380_10011951_pt1 | contig 10837 bp, 8 predicted proteins | sample UN3MG_FD_202239 | JGI IMG/M metagenome (GOLD analysis project Ga0307380, IMG submission 202239) | Soil microbial communities from Risofladan, Vaasa, Finland - UN-3 | ecosystem: Environmental > Terrestrial > Soil > Coastal area > Acid sulfate soil | place: Finland: Risofladan, Vaasa | collected... | reverse complement strand
CGGAGACGATCCGGTGATTGCGGTAATCGACAACTACGATTCGTTCACCTATAACCTCGTCCAGTATCTGGGCGAGCTGGGGGCGGATGTCAAAGTGTTCCGGAACGACGCCGTCTCGGTGGCGGACTTAAGCCGTCTTTCTCCCGACGGCCTCGTGATCTCCCCCGGCCCGGGCGGACCGGAGAGCGCCGGAATATCCCTCGATGCGGTTCGCGCGTTTTTGGACCGGATCCCCATATTGGGTGTGTGCCTTGGACATCAGTGCATAGGTCAGGCCTGCGGAGGCAAGGTTGTGCATGCACGCACCCTCATGCACGGGAAGACCTCGCAGATCCGGCACAACGGGAAGGGGATCTTCTCCATGATCGAAAACCCGATGACGGCGACGCGGTACCATTCGCTCGCGATGGATCGGGAGTCGCTCCCACCAGACCTCGAGGTGTGCGCCGACTCGGAAGACGGCGAGGTGATGGGAATCCGGCATGTTGCACGGCCCGTTTTCGGGGTCCAGTTCCATCCCGAGTCGATTCTGACGCAGTATGGAATGAGAATTCTTGAAAATTTTCTCTCGCTCGTAGATCCGCGGCAGCCGGTTCGCCTCTGCTACGGGAACATGCGCGAGGCGATCTCGCAGGTAGCGTCGGGGAAGGATCTTTCCCCGGACGGAATGCGGGACGCCATGAACATGATGATGGAGGGAGAGGCGACGCCCGCGCAGATATCCTCGTTCCTTTCCTGCTTGGCGATGAAAGGGGAGACGACGGAGGAAATCACGGCCGCGGCCCTGGTGATGCGGCAGAAAGCGGCAAAAATCGCGGCTCCTTTGGGAGAGCCCCTTCTCGACACATGCGGCACCGGGGGGGACAGGTCCGGCACCTTCAACATCTCCACAACGGTGGCTTTCGTGGCGGCAGGCGCGGGGATTCGCGTCGCCAAGCACGGGAACCGGTCGGTCACGAGCCGTTCCGGAAGCGCCGACGTCCTCGAATGCCTCGGAATGGACCTCGGGGCGTCGATTGCCGACGTCCAGCGTGCCCTGGACGAGGCAGGCGTCACCTTCATGTTCGCCCCGAAATTTCATGCTGCCATGAAATATGCGATCGGGCCCCGCCGCGAGATCGGTATCCGGACGATATTCAACATCCTGGGCCCCTTGAGCAACCCCGCCGGGGCAAACAGACAGGTCGTCGGCGTTTTCAGCGAAGCATTGGGGGAACCGTATGCCCGGGTACTGGCGGAACTGGGGCACCGTCGGTCTTTCGTCGTCCACGGGTCCGACGGCATGGACGAGGTGACCCTTGCCGCCCCGACGATCGTGTGGGAGGTCCGGGATGGACAGGTAAAGAGAACCCTGTTCGACCCGAGGGCGGCGGGATTCGAGTACGCCTCTTCCCGGGAGATCCAGGGAGGGGACGCCGCGACGAACGCACGGATACTCAAGGAGATTCTAGGCGGTGCGCCCGGTCCCGGACGGGAAGCGGTCCTCGTCAATGCGGCATTCGCCATCATCGCGGGGGGGAAAGCCGAAGAGATTCGTGAAGGAGTCGCGTTGGCCGCGCGATCGATTGACTCGGGCGACGCGATGGATCGGCTCCAGGCGTTTCTGGCCATTCTGGGAACCGGAGGAAAGAAATGACCCTGGCACACCATCTCCGACAGATCGTCTCCGCCGTTCAGGAGGGGCTGAAGGAGAGGAAAGCCGCCGTGCCGTTCCCGGAGATCGCGGCATTGGCGAAGGAGAACCGACGCCACGGAAACATTCGGGATTTTCTGGGAGAGGGTCCCGGCATCATCGCGGAGATCAAGAGGGCGTCCCCGTCCCAGGGATGGATCCGTAAGGACCTCGATGCGGCGGAGACCGCCAGGTCCTATGCGGCGGGGGGGGCTTGCGCGGTGTCGGTGCTGACCGAGAACCGCTTCTTCGGGGGGACGTTGCGGGACCTCTCCGAGGCGAGAGCGGCCTGCGGGGGGCTGCCCGTCCTCCGGAAGGATTTCGTGCTGGACGAGTACATGGTCGCCGAGTCGCGCGCGCACGGCGCCGACCTCCTGCTGCTGATCGTCGCGGTGCTCGGGGAGAAAACGTCCGAGATGGTTCGCATGGCCACGGAGTACGGCATGGAAGCCCTTGTGGAAGTCCACGATGAGGAAGAGATGGAGATCGCAGCCGGCAGCGGGGCGACGATCGTGGGCATCAACAACCGGGACCTCACTTCGCTTCGGGTCGACCTGAACACGGCGGCCCGGCTGCTCCCGCAGGCTCCGCCCGGAACGGTCAAGGTCGTCGAGAGCGGTATTTCCTCCCGTACGGATGTGACGAGATTCCACGATATCGGGGCGGATGCTTTTCTGGTGGGGGAGGCCATCGTCAGGTCCCCGGACGCGGCGGAGGCGATCCGAAATCTCAAGCAGGGAGTGTTCAATAAAGACCAAGAAAAGGAGCGAGTCGAATGGAAACGAAGATCACCCTGAAGGACTCCGAAATTCCGAAGACCTGGTACAACATCATGGCAGACATGCCCAATCCCCCGGAAGCGGTTCTCCACCCGGGGACCGGCAAACCGATCACGCCGGACGATCTTGCCCCTCTTTTTCCGATGTCTCTCATCGAACAGGAGGTTTCGACGCAACGGTTCATTCCGATCCCCGACGAGGTCCGCAAGATCTACGCACTCTGGAGGCCCTCGCCCATGTATCGCGCAAAGCGATTGGAAGAGGCGATCGGAACCCGGTCCCGGATCTATTACAAATACGAGGGAGTAAGCCCTGCCGGCAGCCACAAGCCGAACACCTCCATCCCGCAGGCCTTTTACAACAAAATGGCCGGAAGGAAGCGTATCGCCACCGAGACGGGAGCGGGGCAGTGGGGATCGGCGCTTGCCCTCGGGGCCAGCTTCTTCGGGCTTGAGGCCAAGGTCTACATGGTGAAGGTCAGCTACCATCAGAAGCCGTATCGGCGGATGCTGATGGAGGTGTTCGGCGCAAAGGTCGTTCCCTCTCCGAGCGAGGACACGCAGTGCGGCAGGCAGATTCTCGCCACCGACCCGGATTCTCCGGGGTCGCTCGGGATCGCGATCAGTGAGGCGGTAGAAGATGCCGCCACTCGGGAGGACACGAGCTACTCGCTGGGGTCGGTGCTGAACCACGTCGTGCTCCACCAGACCGTGGTCGGCCTGGAGTGCTTGGAGCAGATGAAGATCGCCAACGATTACCCGGACGTAGTGATCGGCTGCTGCGGGGGAGGGAGCAACCTGGGAGGAATCAGTTTCCCGTTTCTCCGCGACAAGATCGCGGGGAGCAGGAACCCGCGCGTGATTGCCGTCGAACCGGCCTCCTGCCCGACCCTGACCAAGGGAGTGTACGCCTATGATTTCGGCGACACGGCCCGGCTGACACCGCTTGTGAAGATGTACACGCTCGGTCACGATTTCATCCCTGCGGGGATCCATGCGGGGGGGTTGCGCTACCACGGGGAATCTCCCCTGATCAGCCAGCTCTGCCACGAAGGGCTGATCGAGGCGCAGGCCTATCAACAGTTGGGGGTGTTCAAGAGCGCGCTTTCCTTTGCACAGGCGGAAGGGATACTTCCCGCGCCCGAATCGGCGCACGCCATACATTCGGCGATCGTCGAGGCGAAAAAGGCGGACGAGGAAGGAAAGGAGAAGGCGATCCTGTTCAACCTGAGCGGACACGGCTTTTTCGACCTCGCAGCGTACGACGATTACCTGTCGGGAAAGCTCGTCGACCACGAACACCCGGAAAGCAGGATCCAGGAAGCGCTCTCTCACCTGCCGAAGGTGTGATCGTAAGGAGGGAGATGTTCCGGATCAAGGTGTGCGGAGTGACATCTGCCGAAGACGCGGCCTTGGCCGTGGAGGCAGGCGCGGATGCGGTGGGGATCAATTTCTTTCGGGGATCGATCCGGTATGTCCCCCCCCTCTCGGCCGCGCCGATCGTGGAAGCGGTACGAGGGAGGGCAGCCGCAGTGGCCGTCTTCGTAAACGCGACTCCGGAGACGATTTCGAAGATTTGCGGGGAGCTGGGGATCGGGGTGGTTCAGCTGTCGGGTCGCGAGCCCGCAGACAGCGCCGCCCGGATCCGTTTTCCAGTGATCAGGGCCGTGCACCTGATGGGCGGATCAGGCATCGAGGCGTTTAGGAACTACCCGTGCGGGTCGTTTCTTCTCGATGCGGCCGTCCCCGGAAAATTCGGAGGAACCGGTATCCCCCTCGACTGGGGGGACCTCGGAAGAACGATCGGGGGGCCCCACGTCCGGTTCGGGAGTGACGACTTGTCCAACCCGGGCCGGCCATGGATGCTCGCAGGGGGGCTGACCCCGGGAAATGTGACTGAGGCGATCATGACGGCGCGCCCTTTCGGTGTGGATGTGGCTTCCGGTGTCGAGACGGCTCCCGGGAAAAAGGATCGGAGAAAAATGAAGGATTTTGTGGATAACGCGAAGGAGGGCTTTAAGGGTTGCGGGAATTAAAAGGCCGTCGGTGGCCTGACCGGTCGGGACATTTCGGACCCTTCGGGGGGCGGTACGTGGCGGAGACGCTGATGACCGCTCTCATTGACCTGGAGAAGGCATACCGGAAGGCGATAAACGACAAGCGATTCCGGGAGGATCTAGGCTGCCTGCTTCGGGAATACGCCGGCCGGCCCACTCCCCTCTACTTCGCGCGTCGTCTCACCGAAAAGGGAAAAGGGGCGAAAATATTCCTCAAGCGGGAAGATCTCGCCTTTACGGGTTCCCACAAGATCAACAATACGCTCGGGCAGGTCCTTCTTGCAGAAAGGTCGGGGAAACGCAGGATCATCGCGGAAACGGGGGCGGGACAGCACGGCGTGGCTACCGCGACGGTGTGTGCGAACCGGGGGATCTCCTGCGTCGTCTACATGGGGTCGGAAGACATCCGCCGCCAGGAGACAAACGTCATACGGATGCGGCTCCTCGGGGCGGAGGTGACGAAGGTCCTCTCCGGGAGCAGGACCCTGAAGGACGCCATGAACGAAGCGCTCCGGGATTGGGTCACCAACGTCCGGACTACCCATTATCTCATCGGATCCACGGCAGGACCCCACCCCTACCCGATGATGGTGCGCGATTTCCAGTCCGTGATCGGGAAGGAGTGCATACGGCAATATCGGAAGGCCGAGCGGGGTCTTCCCGCGGTGGTGGTGGCCTGCGTGGGAGGGGGGAGCAACGCCCTGGGGATCTTCACCTCTTTCCTCGGCCACAAAAAGGTGAAACTCGTCGGTGTGGAGGCCGGAGGACTGGGACTGGCAACAGGCAGGCACGGGGCACCACTGTGCCGGGGGCGCGTGGGTGTTCTGCACGGAAGCAAGTCCTTCGTTTTACAAGATCAAAATGGCCAGATCCGCGAAGCCCACTCCGTTTCGGCAGGCCTTGACTACCCGGGAGTGGGACCCGAGCACGCTTTCCTTAAAAGCACCGGGCGAGCCTCCTACGTTACGGTCACGGACCAGGAGGCACTCGAGGGATTCGACCTTATCGCGCGATGCGAAGGAATCCTGCCGGCCCTCGAATCCGCACACGCGGTCGCATACGGGTTTCGCCTTGCACGGAAAATGCGGAAGAGCGAGTCGGTCATCATCAATCTTTCCGGCAGGGGGGACAAGGACATCGGCATCGTTGCGGATACGAAGGGGGCTGGCCGTGTCCCGCATTGAAGAGACGTTCGTAAGCCTCGGAAAATCCGGAGAGAAGGGGTTGGTGGTCTATCTCACCGCCGGAGACCCGAACCCGCGCGACTTTCTCTCATACCTGCACGGGGCGGCCGATGGGGGAGCGGACATCCTCGAAGTCGGAATCCCGTTCTCCGACCCGATGGCGGACGGACCTGTGATCCAGGGGGCATTCCGGCGCGCCCTCGCGGGAGGGATGACGACCGGGCGAGCACTTTCCCTCGTGTCGTCTTTCCGGAAGAAACATGATACGCCGGTGGTGATATTCGGATACTATAACCCCTTCCTCCGGTACGGCGTCCGGGGATTCTGCCGGGACGCCCGTTCCGCCGGCGCGGACGGAGTCCTGGTGGTGGACCTCCCCCCGGAGGAAGCACGGGAGATGGCCCCGGAAGCAGGAAAAGCGGGGCTTGACTGGATCCCGCTCATTTCCCCGACCAGCGGCGGGGACCGGATCCGGAACGCGACCGCCATCGGGTCCGGCTTCCTGTACCTGATTTCGGTGACCGGGATCACGGGGGTCAGGAAATCGTTTCCCCCCAGGCTTGTGAAATGGACGCGGGAAGTAAAGACGCAGTCCCGCCTTCCTGTCGCGGTCGGTTTCGGGATTTCCCGCCCTGCCATGGCAAGGGAGGCAACCCGCCACGCAGACGCTGCGGTCGTGGGGAGCGCATGCGTCAAGCTGGTGGAACATCACGGGGCCTCGCGGAAAGGGCCGGTCGCCCTCCGACGGTTCGTGCAGTCTCTTAAAAAAGCAATGAGGTGACGAAGTGATGGCGATACGACTGTTTCGGAGGAAGGGGGAAGGGGAGAGAAAGATCAAGACCCCCGAGGGTATGTGGATCAAGTGCAATGCCTGCCTCGAAACCATTTACAAGCCCGAGGTCGAGCGGAACCTCAACGTCTGCACCAAGTGCAACCACCACTTCCGGATACCTGCACTGGAGAGAATCCGCACCGTCGTGGACGAGGGAACCTTCCAGGAGTTCGGGGCGGATCTCGAGTCCGTCGACATGCTCGTCTTCACGGACACGAAAAAATACACCGATCGCCTGAAGGAGGCGAAGAAGAAAACGTCGCGCAAGGAGGCTGTGATCACGGGAAACGCCAGGATCAACGGAATCGATATCGTACTTGGTGTTCTCGATTTCGAGTTTCTTGGAGGGTCGATGGGTTGCGTGGTGGGGGAGAAGGTCGCCGTTGCAGCGGAGCAAGCTCTCGAACTCAGGCGCCCCCTGATCATCTTCAGCGCGTCCGGCGGGGCGAGGATGCAGGAGGGGACCCTGTCCCTGATGCAGATGGCGAAGACCAGCGCGGCGCTGGCAAGACTGTCGGACGCGAGACTTCCCTACATCAGCGTGATGACCGATCCCACCACGGGGGGCGTCGCAGCGAGTTTTGCCATGCTGGGGGACATCATCATATCGGAGCCCGGGGCTCTTATCGGGTTCGCAGGTCCCCGCGTCATCGAGCAGACGATCAAGCAGAAACTGCCGGAGGGATTTCAGCGCGCCGAGTTTCTCCTGGAACACGGGATGGTGGATATGATTCTCGAGCGGACGAAGCTCAAACCCACATTGACGCAGATTCTCCGGTTTCTGGAGTCCCCCGCCGGGAAATGAAGATCCCAGGGGGGCCCCGGGGCCCGGAACGGATTCGCCCGGGACTCGAACGCATTCTCGCGGCATTCGAGGGGACGGGGCACCCTGAGCACACCTTCCGGACGATTCACATATCAGGGACGAACGGAAAGGGGTCGACCGCCTGCTTCACGGACGCAATCCTTCGCAGGATACTGGACGAACCGGTCGGCCTGTATACGTCCCCCCACCTCTTTTTCCCGGAAGAACGGATACGGGTGGCCGGAGAGAAGATTCCACCCGATGATTTCTCCCGGTTAACCTCGAGAGTCTCCGCGGTGTCCCGGAAAGTCGCCGCGACGGCCGGGGAACCCCTTTCCTACTTCGAGGAAATGACCTGGATCGCGTGCGAGTGGTTCCGTCTGAAGAGAGCATCTCTTGCCGTCATGGAGACAGGACTCGGAGGACGATGGGATGCGACGAATCTTTGCATCCCGGTGGTGTCCGTCATCACGAACATCGGAATGGACCACGCGGAGTGGCTCGGGAGGTCCCTTAAGCGCATCGCCTTCGAGAAGGCGGGGATCCTTCGGGAAAACACTCCCGTGATATTGGGAAGGATCGCGCCGTCCGCGAAGAAAGTCGTCCTGGGTGTTGCGCAAGAGAAGGGATGCCCGGTCCTGGAAATCGACCGGGATCTTCGATGGGATGAACGCCCGGGTGGGCGCATCTCCTTTCACATGCCAGGAATCTCCCTGGTACGGATGAAGATCCGCATGCAAGGGGAGTTCCAGCGCCACAACGCTCTTCTCGCTCTGGCCGCCTCCTGGGTTGTAGCGAAGTCCCGGGGGGTTGCGGGAGTCGATTTTACGCGCGCTGCACGTTTTGCCCTGGGAGAAGCAATATGGCCCGGGCGGTATATGCCCTTGCCGGGAAGGCGAAATGCCGGCGCCTGGGTCGACGGAGCACACAATCCGGAAGCCGCGGGAGCCCTCGCCCGGGAGTTGGCAAAGCGGAAGAAGACCGGGAACGCGGAGAGGATCGTGGCCCTCTGGAGCATGCTCGAAGGCAAGGACGTCGCCGGTTTCGCAAGAGAGATCGCCTCCGCCGTGGACGGCGTCGTCGCCTACCCCATGGAGCAAGACCGGGCGGCCCCTCTGTCCGTCCTGTCCTCCGCGCTGAAAAAGGCGGGGATTCGATACCGGGAGGCGAAGACCTTCTCCGACGGATGGGAAATCGCGCGGAAGTGGGCGGGAAAAGGCGGGATGACCATCGTGTGCGGTTCCCTGATGGCGGCCGCGGACGCCTACCGGTTTCGCGGCGGGGTGGTTGCGTGAAATTCCGGAAGTGGACGACACCCGCCATCCTTGCGTTCGCTGCGATATCGGCTGTTTTCGTCTGGGGGGTGAGGCCGGCACAAGCCGAAGGCGACGGGATTCTTTCCGAAATCACCCCGGGACTGTTGGAAGGATTTCCCCTGGAGTCTCCCGTGACCCTTACCGCGGACACGGTATCCTTTGACGAGGAAAACGGGGTCGCTCTTGCGGAAGGAAACGTCGAAGTCGGGTTCGGTACACGAACGATCAAGGCGGACCGGATCCGCTACGACATGAAGTCGGGAGAAGCGGAGTTCGTCGGTCAAGTTCATTATGAGCATGAGGGGAACGAATTTTCGTTCGACAGGATCGTGCTGAACATCAAGACGGAACTCGGCGCGATGTACAACGGGAGAATCCGGATCATTTCGAACAACTACCAGATTTCGAGTGATGTGATGGAGAAAACCGGGAAGCGGTCCTTTTTCCTCGGGAAGGGGGAGCTCACAACCTGTCCGTGCGACCCCGAACCCGACTGGAAATTCGGAATCGGCAAGACCAATGTGACGCTCGACGGATACGCCTTCGCCCGAAACGTGACGTTCCGCATCCGGGACGTTCCCGTTCTGTGGCTTCCGTGGGCGGCATTTCCCGTCAAGCTTAAAAGGCAAAGCGGCTTATTGCTCCCCACGTTTTCGCAAAGCACCTCGCGCGGGTTTTCGATCCAATTGCCTTACTACTGGGCGATCAACCGGTGGAGCGACGCCACATTCACCCTGGACGCGATGACGAAAAGGGGATTCCGGCCGGAGGCGGAGTACCGTTTCGTCCTTAACAACGCCTCGGAAGGGGTCGTACGGGGAACCGAGTTCCACGACAAGGAAACGGATGACACAAGATACCGGTTTTATGGAGAAAACCAATTCCGGTATTCGGAGCATTTTTTCACTAACGCCATGTGGGACATTCCATCCGACGACCTGTATTACGTCGACCTGGTGGAGGAGGAAATCCTGAGGACGGCCCGGCACGTCCCCTCGCGCGGTTTCGGTGCATGGAAAGGATCCGGCGATTCACAGGCCCTCTCCGTGGTCTGGGTGGAAGATCTCCAGGGGACCCCCGACGACAATACCGTCCAGAGGCTTCCGGAATACACGGGAACGCTTCTCCCCCGTACCCTGGGAAAGACGGGAGTTAACGCAGGGGGCGAACTGCAGGCCACGTATTTTTACCGCCAAGCCGGGAACCGGGAGGTCCGGGGCAGGGGAGACGCCGGACTTTCCCGTTCCTTCACCCTCTTTCCGTCGGTTGTCTTTACTCCGTATCTGTCCCTGGATTTTTTGGGGGATGTCCCCACATCGGACGCGACCGGTACGCGTTCCAGCAGCGGACGCATCGTGCCCTATGGTGGAGGAGACCTGGAAATGCTCTTTCGCCGGGGATTCCCGGGAACGGGGAACGGGCGCCTCGTCCATATCATCAACCCCATTGTGAGCTTCCGTTACGTGCCGGATGTCTACCAGCGTAATATTCCCGTCTATGACATGTGGGACCGGGTCAGGCCGCAACAGCAAGTCCTCCTTTCCCTTCAACAGCGGTTGCTTCGTTTCAACGAAAAGGGCCCATCGGAAGTCGCGTTTCTCGAACTGTCCTGGGCCTTCGAAGGGGAAGATCGGAACCCGTCAGAGTCCCCGTACATCGACCCGCTGTCGCCCTTTGTACGGACGTTACGAGACCAGATCGACATCGCTATCGGCGGGCAGGAAAGGGATGAATCACGCTCCTCGGATATCTTCGGCCTGTTTCGCGTCGTGCCGGCACCGCACTGGAGACTATCGGGAGAGGGTCTGTTCGATCCCTCGGAGGGCAGCTTCACCACTGCCTGGGTGGGGGGAGAGTGGAGAGCAGACGAAGCGAACCGGGTGGCTCTGGCGTACCGAAGCACGCGAACCCTGGCGGAAGACGTTCACGCCGCCGCCAAGTTCCGTCCTTTCCGGCTGATGGGGCTGGAAACTTCGGCGAACTATTCAATTGAAAACGGAGAGGTGACGGAAGGCCAGGTGGCGTTCACTCTTTACCCACGAAGCGAATGCTGGAGCGTGGGATTCGTGGTAAACAGGAAGACAAGGCCCGATGAGACGAGCTTCCGGCTCACCTTCGGCCTGGGCGGAATCGGGAAGGTCGGCTTGTAGGGAGGGAGAAGGAGTCTGGATGCACAGGACGCCGCACATGCGC
>Ga0307380_10011949_pt1 | contig 10839 bp, 8 predicted proteins | sample UN3MG_FD_202239 | JGI IMG/M metagenome (GOLD analysis project Ga0307380, IMG submission 202239) | Soil microbial communities from Risofladan, Vaasa, Finland - UN-3 | ecosystem: Environmental > Terrestrial > Soil > Coastal area > Acid sulfate soil | place: Finland: Risofladan, Vaasa | collected... | reverse complement strand
TGCTCACCGGTCGCCTTCCCTACGAGGGCAACAGCCTCGCCGAGCTCGCGATCCGCCGCGAGAACGAGCGGCCCCTGCCGCCCTCCAGCTATGAGCCCGACGTACCGCCGGAGCTCTCGGCCGCCGTCCTCCGCGCCCTCGAGAGCGCGCCGGAGGATCGCTATGCGGACGCGCTCGATCTGGCCGCCGCGCTGCGCGCCGGGCTGGATGGGATCGCACCCGCCTCCGAGGCGCCGACCCGGGCGCTCGGGTCCTCCACGGCGGCGACCAGAGTCGTCCCCCGGGAGGAGCCCCGGACGCCGACCGCCCCCGTCCCGGCGCGTCGCCGCAGCGAGCCGGCCCGCCCGGCCCGCCAGACCCCGGCGCGAGCTGCGGGGGCACAGGATCGCTCGGCCTTTGCCCGCTTGATGCGCGGGATCGGTGGCCTGCTGCTGATCGCGATCGTCGCGGCGATCGTCGCCGCAACCATCCTGCTGCTGACCGATGCCGGCAGCAGCACCGACGTCGGGAAGTTCATCGACGACAACATCAACACGTTGATCGACAACATCAAGGACTACGTCAACCAGAACACCGGTAACTAGCGCGGGCGCCGCTCGCCGGGTTGCACGGGCTCCCCGGCGCCTGCCTCAGCCCTCTTCGGCGACCTCCCAGGGCGTAGCGCCGGCGAGGATCGCGGACTTGAAGCCGGCGAAGGTCCCGGCCGCGATCGCGAGCCGGGCACCGCTCATGATCCGCTCGGTGTAGACGAGATTGTGCAACGTGACCAGGCGCACGCCGGTCAACTCCCGGGCGCGGGAGAGATAGTGGACGTAGCCGCGGCTATACCTCGAGCAGGCCGGACAGGGACAGCCGGCGACCAGCGGTCCGCCCTCCTCCGCCTCACGGCGGTTGCGGATGTCGAAGCGGAACCTGCTCCCAGGGAGTGGTGCCAGGGCCATCCCATGACGCCCCAACCGGGTCGGCACGGCGCAGTCGAAGGTGTCGATCCCGCGGGCGATCCCCTCGATCAGGTCATCAGGCTCCCCGATCCCCAGGAGGTGCTTGGGGGCCTCGGTGGGAAGGCTCGCCAAGGTCATGTCGAGCACTGACCGCATCTCCTCCTTGTCGCGGCCGAGGGTGCCACCGATGGCGAGGCCGTCGACCCGCGCGGCGGAGACCGCCGCAGCCGACTGCCGCCGGAGATCCTCGTGGACACCACCTTGGACGATCCCGAAGACCGCTTGGCGGCTCGGCCCGTTCTCGCCGTGCCAGTCGAGACAGCGATCGAGCCAACGGTGGGTGCGCTCCATCGAACGGGCGGTGTAATCGCGGTCGGCGCGATACGGCGTGCACTCGTCGAAGACGAGTGCGATATCGGAGCCCAGCTGCGCTTGGACCTCCATCGAGCGCTCCGGCGAGAGGAACTGCTCGGCTCCGTCGATATAGGAGCGAAAGCGCACCCCCTGCTCGCCGATCTCGAGCACGCCGCCGTCGCCCCCCGGCCGGCCGCGGCGGCCCTTGATCTCGTCGGCGACGGCGCCGTGCGCGAGTGAGAAGACCTGGAACCCGCCGGAGTCGGTGATGATCGCGCCGTCCCAGCCCATGAACTCGTGCAGGCCGCCGAGAGCCGCGATCCGCTCGGCTCCCGGTGAGAGCATCAGGTGGTAGGTGTTGCCGAGGACCATCTCGTAGCCGAGCTCGGCAACCTCGGAGGAGAGCAACCCCTTGACCGACCCCCGCGTCGCCAGCGGAACGAACGCCGGCGTAGCCAGATCGCCATGCGGGGTCGTCAGCGTCCCGGAGCGCGCCTCGCCATCGCGGCAGGCGATCTCGAAGCTGAGGCGGTCGGGCTCGCTGCGCATCCGGCGCGGACCCTAGATCACCGCTGAGGTCAACTCCTACTCAGCAGGCTGCGCGCGGTCATCCCCTCGGGCTGTGGGATGCCGAGCAAGGCGAGGGCCGTCGGCGAGACATCGGCGAGGACGCCGCCGTCGTCTAGTGAGATACCGGAGACGGTGGCGATCAGGGGCACCGGGTTGGTCGTATGGGCGGTGTTCGGGGAGCCGTCCGCGTTGAGCATGTGGTCGGCGTTGCCGTGATCGGCGGTGATCAAGCAGGCGCCGCCGCTCTCGTGCACGGCGGAGACGACCGAGGCCAGGCAGCCGTCAACCGTCTCGATCGCAGTGACGGCGGCCGGTATGTCACCGGTATGAGCGACCATGTCGGGGTTCGCGAAGTTGATGATCCCGAAGCGGAACGCAGCCTCCCGGGCCTGATCCCTCCAGGCGGAGCAGAAGGCGTCGGCGGCGGCGGCGGCGCTCATCTCGGGTTTGTGGTCATAGGTCGGCACGTCGCGCGGGGAGTCGACGAGACGGCGCTCCTCTCCCTCCCATTCGACCTCGCGGCCGCCGTTGAAGAAGTAGGTCACGTGGGCGTACTTCTCGGTCTCGGCGACGTGGAGCTGAGTGGCTCCCGAGGCCGAGATCACCTCCGCCATCGTCGCCGCCGGCCGCTGCGGCGGGTAGGCGATCGGGTATCGCCAGCCGGAGCGATACTCGGTCATCGTTGTGACGTCGAAGGGGTCCGCTCCGCGGTTGAAGTCGTCGAAATCGGCGGATCCCAGGGCGGTAACGATCTGCCGCATCCGGTCAGGGCGGAAGTTGAAGGTGATGATCACGTCGCCGTCAGCGACGCCGTCGTAGTCGCCGATCACGGTCGGCTTGACGAACTCGTCGGTCTCCCCGCTCTCATACGACGCTCGGACCGCCGCCGCGGCGTCATCGGCATGGGCGCCCTGGGCGTGGACGATCGCGTCAAAAGCCAGCTTGGTGCGCTCCCAGCGCCGATCGCGATCCATCCCGTAGTAACGCCCTGAGACGGTGCCGATGCGTCCGGCGCTGCGCAGCCAGCGCTCGACCTCCTCGAGGTACGCCGGCCCACCGGTTGGGCTGGTGTCACGGCCATCGGTCAACGCGTGCAGGACGAGATCGGGCACCCCCTCACGGGCCGCGAGCTCGATGCAGGCCTCGATGTGCTCCCAGCCGGAGTGGACGCCGCCGTCGGAGACCAGGCCGATCAGATGCAGGCGCCCGCGCGGGCTCGAGCGAGCGCGCTCGCAGGCGGCCAGCAGCACCTCGTTCTCGAAGAACTCGCCGGCCGCGACCGAGTCATCGATCCGCGCCAGATCCTGTTTCACAACCGCGCCGGCGCCGAGGTTCATATGACCCACCTCCGAGTTGCCCATCTGCCCCTCGGGAAGACCGACATCACGGCCTGACGCCGATAGCTGGGTGTGCGGGTAGCGCTCCCAGAGCCTGTCGAAGGTCGGCGTGGCTGCCAGCGAGATCGCGTTTGCGGGACCGGCGTCGGCCAACCCCCAGCCATCGAGGATGATCAGCGCCAGCGCCGGCACCGCGGTCGGGGTCGAGTCGGCACCATCGGGAGGGCCGCTCACGCTCGACACCACCCGCTCATGCTGCTGCCACGATCGCGGCGAAATCACTCGGGTCGAGGCTGGCGCCGCCGACGAGCGCCCCGTCGATCTCCGTCCGTCCGAGCAGCTCCGCCGCGTTGGCGGGCTTCACCGAGCCGCCGTAGAGGATCCGCACGCGATCGGCCTCCGCCTGGCTGCGGGTAGCGACCAGGGCCCGGATGAAGCCACATGCGTCCTCGGCCTGCTCAGCGGTCGCGGTACGGCCGGTGCCGATCGCCCAGATCGGCTCGTAGGCGATGACGACATCGCCCAGTCTCTCGTCGTCGACACGCGAGAGGCCGGCATCGATCTGCCGCCGCAGTACCCGGTCGGTGTCATCGCCGTCCCGCTCCTCCTCGGTCTCGCCGCAACAGAGGATCGGGATCAGCCCCGCCTCCAGCGCGGCCGGAACCTTGCGGGAGAGGGCTTCATCGGTCTCACCGAACATTTGCCGCCGCTCGGAGTGGCCGAGAACGGCTGCCCCGGCGCCGGCGTCGAGCAGCATCGCCGCCGACACCTCACCGGTGAAGGCGCCCTCCTGCTCGAAGTGCATGTTCTGGGCTGCGACGACCACGTCGCTGCCCGTGCAGAGGGCCGCGACCTCACGCACGGCGAGGAACGGTGGGCAGATGATGACCTCGGCGCCCGCTCCGTCGACCTGAGCCAGCAGGGCCCCGCAGAACTCCTCCGCCTCGGCAACGGTCTTGTGCATCTTCCAGTTGGCCGCGATCAGCGGCCGCCTCCGCCCCGCCTCCGGGCTGTCCGCTGGATCAGGGATTTAGATCACTCCCGCTGTCGAGCAGTGCCTCTACGCCTGGAAGCTCCTTGCCCTCGAGCAGCTCCAGCGAGGCGCCGCCTCCGGTCGAGAGCCAGCTGACCTGATCGGCGAGGCCGAACTGGGCCAGGGCGGCGCCGGAATCCCCGCCGCCGACGATCGTCGTCGCATTCGCCCCGGCAACCGCCCCAGCGACGGTTCGGGTGCCGGCGGCGAACGGCTGCAGCTCGAAGGCACCCATCGGTCCGTTCCAGAACACGGTGCCGGCCTTGGCGATCACATCCGCGAAGCGAGCGGCCGTCTTCTCGCCGATGTCGAGGCCCATCATCCCGTCGGGCACGTCGACACCGGCAAGCTCACGCGGCACAGCCTCGGCGGAGAAGCCCTCGCCCAGCACGAGATCGGTGGGCAGCAGTAGCTCGCAGTCTGATTTCTCAGCGCGTTCGAGCAGGTCGCGGGCGAGCTCGATGCCCTCCTCCTCAACGAGGGAGTCGCCGCTCCCGTGGCCCTGGGCGCGGAAGAAGCTGAAGCACATCGCGCCGCCGATCAGCACCTGATCGGCAATCTCGAGGAAACGATTGATGACGCCGATCTTGTCGGAGACCTTGGCGCCACCGATGACGACGACGAGCGGTCGGTCGGGATCGTCGAGCACCGTGGTCAGCTCGCGGACCTCGCGCTCGAGCAGAAGCCCCGCGTAGGCCGGCAGATGGTGGGCGACGCCCTCGGTGGAGGCGTGGGCCCGATGGGCGGCGCCGAACGCATCGTTGACGTAGAGATCGGCGAGGCCGGCGAGGGCCTCCGCCAACTCGGCGTCGTTGCTCGTCTCCCCGGGCTCGAATCTGGTGTTCTCGAGCAGCAACACCTCACCCGGGTCGAGCGAGGCGATGACGCCCTCGACCGAGTCACCGACGACGTCGGGGGCAACGGCGACGAAGGCGCCGATCAGCTCGGCGAGCCGGGCGGCGACAGGAGCCATCGAGAGATCGGGGTCTCGATCCTCCGGCCGGCCGAGGTGCGAGCAGAGCACCACGGCGGCGCCCGCCTCCCTGAGCAGCTCGATCGTCGGCACGGCGGCCCGGATCCGCGCATCGTCCTTGACGATGCCGTGGTCGAGTGGCACGTTGAAGTCAGCTCGCACGAGGACACGCTTACCGGCCACGCGGGCGTCGCGAACGGACGCCTTGCTGAACTGGCCCCGGGCCTCCACCGTTTCCTCCGATATCGCCATCAGCAGGCCGGCGCCCAGCCGCCGCTAGGGGAGCACCTTTTCGGCGAGCTCGACGACGCGGTTCGAGTATCCCCACTCGTTGTCGTACCAGGTGAGGACCTTGACCAATGTCCCATCCACGACCACCGTTTGGGGGGCGTCGAAGATCGAGCTGTGCGGGTCCTTGACAATGTCGGACGAGACGATCGGGTCCTCGGTGTAGGCGAGGATCCCGGCCAGCGGGCCCTCGGCCGCCTGCTTGACCGCGGCGTTGATCTCTTCGGCCGACGTCTCCCGTCCAACCTCAGCGGTGAGATCGACTACGGAGCCGGTCGCCACGGGGGCGCGAATCGCAAACCCGTTGAGCCTGCCGGCCAGCTCCGGCAGGACCAGCCCGACCGCCTTGGCGGCGCCGGTCGTTGTCGGGATCAGGTTCAGCGCCGCCGCTCGCGCCCGGCGGAGGTCCTTGTGCGGCATGTCCTGCAGGCGTTGATCTGCCGTGTAGGCATGGATCGTGGTCATCAGGCCGCGCTCGAGCCCGACCGTGTCGTTGAGCACCTTCGCCAGGGGTGCCAGGCAGTTGGTCGTGCATGAGGCGTTGGAGATGATGTGATCGGAGTCTGGGTCGTAGGTGTCGAAGTTGACCCCGAGCGCGACGGTCACGTCCGGGTCGCTCGCCGGCGCCGTGATGATTACCTTCTTCGCACCGGCGGCAAGGTGCTTGGCGGCGTCGTCGCGCTTGGTGAAGAAGCCGGTCGACTCGATCACAACGTCCACGCCGAGATCCGCCCATGGCAGGTCCGCCGGATCTCGCTCGGAGAGCACCTTGATCTCGGTGTCGTCAACGGTCAGCCCGCCCTCGACGGCCTCGACGCGGCCGGGGAAGCGGCCGAGAATCGAGTCGTACTTGAGGAGATAAGCGAGAGTCTCCGCGTCGGTCAGGTCATTGACCGCGACGATCTCGATGTCAGCGCCGGACTCATGGGCAGCACGGAACAGGTTGCGGCCGATTCGGCCGAAGCCGTTGATCCCAACTTTGACTGTCATTCGTAACTCCTATGCGACTCGTTGCGGTTGAAACTTGCTGCCTGCGGGCGGTAGGTGGAACCTAACGAGTCAGACACGACACCGCTTCCTGCGCCCGCGAGAACGAAACTGACGGCCGCGCAGGCAACAGGAACCGGTCAGCTCGACCTCGGTGTCCAGCGGAAGGTCTTGAGCGCGATCACGAGGCCGGCGATGCCCCAGGCGGCGACCACCGCCAGATGAGCCCACTCGAAGCCGGCCCCGGTGGTCGCGGGGTCGAAGCCGGCGAAGAAGGCCTCGAAGAAGGGGCGGATCGGGAACAGGTCGGCAAAGTGCAACACGCCCTCCGGGAGCTCGCTCTCCGGGATGAAAACCCCGGAGAGAAAGTAGAGCGGTAGCACCGTCGCGTTGGTGATCGCCGGGGCCGCATCCTCGCTGGGAATCGCCGCGCTGAGGGCGAAGCCGAGCGAGCAGAAGGAGAAGGCGCCGATCAGCAGCGTCACGAGCAGGGCCCCGATCGTGCTCGTCGGCACCGCTACGCCGAAGAAGATCGCCCCCAACGCGGTCACGATGATGACCATCATCAGCGCGACGACGATCGAGTTCCCAACCCGCGCGGCGATGAACGCCCAGGCCGGCAGCGGGGTGCCGCGAAAGCGCTTCAGCCTGCCCGCCTCGCGGGCAACCACGAGGCTCATCGCCAGACTGACGAGGGTCGCCGAGACGACGGCCAGGGTGATGATCCCGGGCACGTAGTAAGTCGCGGCGTTGACCCCCAGCTCCTCGATCGACTGGTTACCGAACAGTCCGGCGAAGAGGAAGAGGAAGATCACCGGGAAGATCACGGTGAAGAACACCGAAGCCGGGTTGCGCCAGAAGATCCGCTGGTCGTACCGGAACTGGTGCAGGACGAGGGCGACGGCGCTCATCAGTTCCCGGTCAGCTCCAGGTAGACGTCCTCGAGGCTCGGCCGGCGTACCTCGAGTCGGCTCAGCTCGACATCACGCTCGAGCGCCCAGCCGGTGAGATCGTTGAGCGCGGCCGTGGGCTCGGTGGTCCGCAGCACGAGGCGGCCGTTGCCACCGGCTACGGCGCCGGCCAGGCCGGCGGGCAGATCCGCGGATGAGAGTGACCCGGGCAGGCCGAAGCTGATCTCGCTGGCGGCGTCTTCGCGGCCGCCGAGCTGCTCCGGAGTGCCCGCGCCAACGATCCTGCCGTCGGCGATCACCGCGACACGGTCGGCCAGGGTCTGCGCCTCCTCCATGTAGTGCGTCGTCAGGAACACGCTCTTGCCGAGCTCGCGAAGCCCGGAGACCACCTCCCAGAAGTGGCGCCGTGCGGAAGGGTCAAAGCCGGTCGTCGGCTCGTCGAGAAAGAGCAGCTCGGCATCGCCGATCAAGGCGACGCCGACATCCAGGCGGCGTTGCTGGCCGCCGGATAGACGACCGGCCCGCTCCTCAGCCTTGTCGGCGAGCCCGACCAGGTCGATCGTGGCATCGACGTCGCGGGGCCGCTCGTAGTAGCCGGCGAACATCTGCAGGGTCTCCCGCACGCTCAGCTTCGGCTCGAGCCGGCACTCCTGGAGCACGATCCCAACCCGCCTCCTCCAGGCCCGATTGGCCCTCGCGGGGTCGAGGCCGAGCACCTCCACCTGGCCCCCGGTCCGCTCTCGGTAGCCCTCGAGGATCTCGACCGTCGTCGTCTTGCCCGCTCCGTTCGGCCCGAGGAAGGCAAATATCTCACCGCGGCCAACCTCGAGGTCGATCTCGCGGACCGCCTCGATCGCTCCGTAGGACTTGCGCAGCCCGCGGACGCTGATAACCACGTCGTTCATCGAAGCTGATTATGGGGAATCCCGCCGAGCCCGACGGGCGCGGCTGTCTCAGCCTGTCTTGTTGAGCCGCCCGTGGATCTCGCGGGCCAGCTTGCCGGGGAAGCCGGCGACCGCCTCGAGCTCCTCCCGGCTAGCCCCCAGGACCCGCTCCGGAGAGCCGAAGTGCGCGAGGAGCGCCCGCTTGCGCGCCGGGCCGACTCCGGGTAGATCGTCGAGTACCGAGGTCGTCATCGCCCTGCTCCGGCGCCGTCGGTGGCCATCGAGCGCGAACCTGTGAGCCTCATCGCGGACCCGTTGCAGCAGGCGCGAGGCTTCGGAATCAGCGCGGATGTCCAGGGGGCGTGAGACCCCGGGCAGGTAGACCTCCTCGAGCCGCTTGGCGAGCGAGATGACCGTTGTGCCACGCTCGACCAGAGGCTGCAGTGCCTTCATCCCGGCCGCGAGCTGACCCTTACCGCCGTCGATCATGATCAGGCCCGGGAGCGCGCCGAAGCTCTCGTCGAGCTCAGCGTCGTGCGGGGACCGATCGGCCTGGGCAACGAAGCGGGAGAGGCGACGCGAGAGCACCTCCTCGATCGAAGCGAAATCATCCGGTCCGGTGGCGCCCTCGCGCCCGCGGATGTTGAACCGGCGGTAGTGAGCCTTCTTCGGCGTCCCACCCTCAAACACGACCATCGAGGCCACCGTGTGCTCCGGCCCTATGTTTGAGATGTCGTAGCCCTCGATCCGGATCGGGGGCTCCTCCAGCCCAAGCGCCTCGGCGAGTTCCGAGAGCGCTGCCGTGCGCTCAGCCCGGCGCCGTTCCTGGCGGAGGCGATCCTGGGCGAGCGCCAACGCTGCGTTGCGCTGCGCCAGCTCGCGGAGCCGCCGCTTGTCGCCACGCTCGGCGGCCCGCACCTCGACCGCGGTGCCGCGCCGCCGGCTGAGCGCCTCGGCGAGCAGAGCGGTGCGCTCGGCGAGCTCGGGGCCGACGACGACCAGAGGCGGCACCGCCGGCGAGGCCTCGTAGTACTGGGCGACGAACTGCTCGGCGACCTCCTGCAGCCCGCGACCGCCCTTGTTGTCGAGGTAGAAGCCCTGGCGTTCGGCGAGGACACCATCGCGGACCTGAAAGACCTGGGCGTTGGCATCGACACCCTCCACGGCGACGCCGATCAGATCGACCGTGCCGACGCTCTCTCCGGCAACCCGCTGCCTCTCCATCAGCGAGCGGACGGCGGTGAGCCGGTCGCGGAACAGCGCCGCACGCTCGTACTCGCGGGCGCCGGCGGCGCGCTCCATCTTCCGCTCGAGATCGAGCTCGACATCGCGGTAGCGGCCGCCGAGGAAGCGCCTGATCGAGTCGATGTTGCGGGCGTACTCGTCACGGTCGACGTAGCCCACGCAAGGCGCCCCGCAGCGCTTGATGTAGTAGTCGAGGCATGGAACACCGGACCGTCGGCCGGGTTCGGGGCCCTCACAGGTGCGGTACTGGAACAGCTTGCCAAGCAGTTCGAGCGTTTCGCGAACGCGGCGAGCGGTTGCATAGGGGCCGAAGTAGACGCGGCTGGGACGGTGCCGCTCGCGGGTGAAGTACACGCGGGGGAACTCCTCGTCGAGCGAGATCCCGATGTAGGGGTAGGACTTGTCGTCGCGGAGCTTCACGTTGAGCAGCGGCCGATGCCGCTTGATGAACTGCTGCTCGGTGATCAGCGCCTCGGCCTCAGTCTCGGTGACGAGGAAGTCGATCGAGGTGATCGTCTCGGCCAGGCTGCCGAGGGTCGAGCTGCTCGAGAAATGGCTGGCGACGCGCTTGCGGATCGAGAGCGACTTGCCGACGTAGACGACCCGGCCCTCGGCGTCGGCGAGGATGTAGACGCCGGGTGCGTCGGGCAATCGCCGCCGCTGCTCTGCCAGTTCGGCGGCCCCGTCACGGCCCGTCGGCCGGCCCTCGATTCCGTCGCTCGCGTCCACGGCCTAACTGTAGGACGCCGGGCAGTCAGGCCTCGGTGGACTGCCAGGGCCGGGGAGTCGCCAGATATCCTGGCTGACTGACCAGTCAATCGGTTTACGATGGTCGAGGCGGCCGCCGCTAACGGAAGACGAGACCCCAGGAGGAACGATGCGCGAGACCACCCCACCCCCCGAGCTGAAGAACATCCTGCTCTCGGAGGAGGGCGAGATCGGGATCATGACCCTGAACCGGCCCGACTCCCTCAACTCCTTCGATCCCGAGACGATCGAGGAACTGATGAAGGTCTCCGCCTGGCTCGCCGACCGGGCTCCGTACAGGGCGCTGGTCGTCACCGGCGCCGGTCGGGGATTTTCCGCCGGCGGCGACGTCACCGGGTTCAAGGCGGGCGTCGACGACCCCGGGGTCGACCTGCCCTCGGTCGTGCGGCACGGCGCCGACGTCCTGCACCAGGCGATCATCGACTTCAGGCGGATCCCCTATCCGGTGATCGCCGCCGTCAACGGTCCTGCGGCCGGAGCCGGCTTCTCGCTGGCCTTGATGTGTGATCTGCGAATCGCCTCGGAGGCGGCCTTCTTCGCCTGCGCCT
>Ga0307380_10011948_pt1 | contig 10841 bp, 8 predicted proteins | sample UN3MG_FD_202239 | JGI IMG/M metagenome (GOLD analysis project Ga0307380, IMG submission 202239) | Soil microbial communities from Risofladan, Vaasa, Finland - UN-3 | ecosystem: Environmental > Terrestrial > Soil > Coastal area > Acid sulfate soil | place: Finland: Risofladan, Vaasa | collected... | reverse complement strand
CCGGTCGTTCATGGTGATGACGCTGCCGGCGCGGATGAGCGTGCGAGCCAAGTTCAGGAACCTCCGGTGGTCGCCGCCGGCGGGCGTTCGAGGGTAATGGCGAAGAGCTTGACGTGGGGGGATTCGGGCAAGACGAGCGCGGCCGGAGCATCGGCGCGCGCGAGGTCGCCGATGCGCAGCAGGTAGATGTGCGCCGCGACGGGCGCATCACCGTCGGCCCGGCGCAGGTAGGGGACGCGCAGTGCGATGACATCCTGCGGCGAGGGCTCGGTCCACAACGGCACCTGCAGGGTCCTCTCCTCCTCGGCGCCGTCCGGGTAGGCGATGCGGAACTGCGCCGTCACCGGTGACGAAGCCGCGGCCGCCAGGTAGATGGCGCGCAGCGGGTATGGCGGCAAGGGGATCCGCTGACCGGTGCAGGCGATGGCGGAGGCGCCGCGCTGATCCTTGGGCGGATAGCGCAGCGGCACCCGCGCCGGCGCCTCCGCACCGCTCGCGCCGGTGAAGTAGGCGCCCGGGTAGAGCACGGCCCCGCTGGCGTCGGGCGGTAGGAACTCCGCCGGGAAGCTCGAGGTCGCAACGTCGAAGGCGCCGCGGGCGCCGTGGCCGGCGAAGGTCGAGGCGACGACGTTGAGCTGCCCCGATAGGTCCAGCGGTTCGTAACCGCCGCCGTCCACGATCACCGGCTGGACGAGGATTGCGCCGGGTCCGGCGTCTATCGTCTCCGACGCAGGGCGCCCGTCGCCCCTCGACCGCGCTCGGGACGACCCTGAGCCTGTCGAAGGGTCGCACTCGAGGTCCCAGGCCAGGCGATAGGACCCGGCGCCGTCGGGGGCCGTCACCTGCGCCGTCACCTGCGCCGCCTCCCCCGCAGCGACGGGGCCGCCAAGCGCGGTCGGCGATTCCGCGCGCGCCACCGCCGCGCCATCCCAATAGTGCCAGTGGTAGACTAGCCGGCAATGCCCGGGATCCCATGCGGCGGCTCCGTCATTGCGCAGCAGCACCTTGACCGCGTAGGCCTGGCCCGCCTCCATCCGCGCGGGCACATCGGCGGCGACCACGGTCGCCCCGAGGTCGGAGGCGAGCACCGCCACCGTCTCGGCGTAAGCGTCGCTTCCCAGGCGCGAGAACCAGCGATCTTCGCCCTGCACGAGATCCCATTGGAGCTGGTAGGTCCAATCGTCATCAGGGGTCCACGCGGGCAGCGGCGCGCCGCCGGCCGTGCGCGCTTCCACCCGGGCGTACATCGTGACCGTCTTGCCGGGCTCGACGTCACGCGGCAGAGGCGAGCGCAAGCCCTCGAACTCGACCGCCTCCGCCTTGGCGTCCGCCTCCTCCCCCGGCCCCGGCATGCGCACCCAGTGATAGGACAGCGAGCACTCCTTTGCCCTCCAGGCGCGGGCGCCGTCGTTGCGCAGGCGCACGCGCACGCGCTTGCGCGCGCCGGCGCCCAGGGCCGAGGGCAGGGTCGTGCTCAGCACCCGCGCCCGGTGGGCAGGCCCGCGGTCGAGGCGCACCGGCAGGGAGATCTCGAACAGCTGCTTGGCGAACCACCGGCTGCGCAGGATGGGGACCGAGCTCTTGGTGACCTCGAAGCTCAAGCTGTAGTCGCCGACCGGCAGCGGTCCGTCAACGGTGGCGGTGGAGACGCTGACCACGATCGGCGCGCGCTGGCCGGCGCGGACGAACAGGCGCGGGGCGGCGACGCCGGTGCGCCGCAAGTCGGGGCGAAGCTTGTTCTGCAGAGTGTAGCTGATCTCGACGTTATTCGCCTCGGTCAGATCCTGGAACCCCTGGTTTTCGACCAGCAGCTCGAGGTCGTAGGTGCTGCCGGGATTGAGCACCGCCGGCAGCGTCTGCCGCAGCAGGGTGACCTGGTATTCGCGCCGTCCCGCGAGCACCTGCGCCGACTCGCGAGTGAGATCGAGGAAGCGCACGCCGTACTGACGGCTGTTGGCGATCTCGGTCGCGGCCGGGAAGTCATTAAGGGAGTCAATGATCACGAAGTCCGGCAGCACGCCGAGCGTGCTCAGCCAGCTCTGCTCGTAGTCGTGCCCGCCGTGGCGCCCCAGCAGGCCCTCGGGGCCCAGGTAACCCGGCGACAGTCGCGCCGCGGGCCGCGGGCCCTCCTTGCCATAGCTCAGCCCGACCCCCGGCCGCAGGGAACAGTAGCCGTCGAGGTTGGGAGCCTTTGCCCGCCAGCCCTCGTCGCCGAGGATGAGCAAGCGCGCGCCGAAGGTGCGGCGGAACTGGTTGCGACAGTAGTCGAAGCAGGAGCGGTCCCAGTCGGTCACTCCCTGCGGCGGCCCCAGCACCAGCACGTGGGCGGGGTCGCCGCCGGCGGCGTCGAACTGGGCGCGGAACTCCTCGGGCACGATGCTGTAGAACTCGCGGATCATGCCCCACAACGCCTGGCGACCCGCGGCCGCGGTGAGGTCGGCGGCTCCGCTCGGGGGCAGGCTGCTCGCGTCGAGGTACATGCCGACCAGGGGATAGCTCATGCGGCCATCCTTGGTGTCCTTGAGCGCCTGCGCCAGGCGCAGCAGCCCCAGGCGCGACCAGGTGCGACGCGCGTCCGCATCCCCGCGGTATACCGGCAGGATCGTGTCCACCGCCGCCTCGCGCGCCTGGCGCAGCATCCCCGCGTGCCACGCGACGCTGCCGGCGCTGAACCAGGGGCCGAGCCCGTCGGGCGGCTGGTCGGCCGCGAACCGCAGCGCGTCTTCCGCGCCCGCAGGCGGCGCACCGCCCGCAGTCGGCGCCAGCCGGTAGTCATAGCGGTAGGTGGCCAGCAGTCGCCCCCCCGGCTTGCCCGCCGCCGGCTGGCGCACCAGCTCCGGCGCGGGCTTGTCAAGCTGTACCACGCTCGCGGTGAGCCATTCCCCCGCGCCCAGACGCCCGTCCACCAGGGGCGGGTGATAGCTGACCGGACAGACGATAACATCGTTGGCGGCGATCGCGGGCCGGGCGCTGGGGCTCAGCGCCATGACGGCCCAGCGGTCGGGGCGGTCGAGATCCTCCGCCGCGCCGACGCGCGAGGAGAAGCTGACGAAGGTCTCGTTCTCGCCGCGCACCCGCACGACGAAGTTGAAGCCGATACGCCGGCCCGGCTTGGGGGCGCCGCCGAGGAATCTCCAGGGAATGCCGACCTCGACGGTGTAGCCGGTGTCGGTGTCATCGGAGCGATTGAGCGTGCCCTCGCGCTCGACCGCGACCTTCAGCCCCATCAGCCAGTCCGGCTGCGCCCGCCACCCGCCGGCATCGGTGCCCACGAGGGCGGTGAATCCTCCGGCGGCGCTGACCACCAGGCGCGCACAGCCCGGGTGAACGGCGTCGCCAACGCCGCCCGCCATGTCAAGGTAGAAGTCCACGGCATCATCCCGCCACGCTTCGGACATGGCGCCGGTGCTGGCGCCGGTGATGGCGACGTCGTCAACCTTGGCGGCCAGGAACAGCAGTTGGTCGCTCCACATCGCGTAGGCGATGGCCCGCGGCGGGCGCGCGGCAACATCGGCGGCGGGCGCGGGGCGCGAAGCCGCCAGTGCGATGGCGGCGAGCGCCATCACCACCAAGCGACGGGACCGGTCAAGCATTCTCACTTTCCGCCTCTCCCTCCAGCGCCGCGCGCTCCGCCTCGCCGGTCTCGATGTCGCGCAGGTATTCACCGATGACGCGGCGAGCCTCCACCGCCTGGGACTCGAACACCAGCAGCCGGCTGTGGTAGCCGTCGAAGCTGAAAGGAATGTCGTCATACCAGGGCACGCGCCCCGACTGGACCACCGAAGGGATGCCGGATTCCCGCAGCACCGTGCGCACCATGATGGCCCTCACCTCGTCCGGCGCATCGTACACCGGCACCAGCGGTTCGTTGGCTGCGCGTTCCCGTTCGCCGGCCGGCGGCGCCGCCCAGGTCAGCGCTTCGCCGCAGTCCGGGCATACCCGCACCGCCGGCAGATACTCGTACCCGCAGTTGGGGCAGTAGGGCATGGCAAGCGCTCCTTCCACGTCGCCAGGCGGCGGCTCCTCGTCAGTCGCCGCCGTCGGCCATGATGACGAACACGCCGGTGGCCTTCGCCGCCACCGTGCCGTCCTCGAGCTCGACCTGCGCCCGCGCGCGCACCACGCGGCCGCGGCGCTGCGTCATGCGCCCGCGCACCGCGATCTCCCGGCCGACCGCCACCGGTTGCAGAAAGCGCGCGTCGAGGCGCGCGGTAACCGCATCGCCCGCGCCTCCGCGGGCGGCCCAGCCCATGACCTCATCCATGACGGCGCACAGGAATCCGCCGTGCGCGATCTCGGCCCAGCCATGGAAGTGCTCGGGCACCGTCAACCGCGACATCCATTCGTCGCCGCGACGCTCGATCTGCATCCGCAGGCCGCGTGCATTGTCCGCGCCGCAGCCGAAGCAGCGGTTGTTGACCTCGAGCCGCACTTCAGACATGCGTCCGACTCCGATGGTTCCCTGGTCGCCCGCTTTACGGCAGCAGGCGGCGAGGCACGAGCCTGCCCCACATCTGCGCGGGCCGGAATCCCTCCGCGTAGGTAACCCCCGCCTGTGCGCCGCGGAAGCGCGCCACCACCTCCATCACCTCGTCCACCTGCGCATCGTCGTGGTGCCGCAGCCACTCGACCTGGCTGGCGTGGCACGCCAGCATGCGCGCCTTGGTCTCGAAATGGTCGGTGACATCCACATATTCGGTCGGCTCGAAACCGATGCCGACCAGGGTCTCCATGTAATAGACCGGCGCGATGCGGTTGTAGGCGGGCGATTCAGTCTTGAGGTTGGGGATGGTGGCGTCGAAGCTGGCGACCTCCGCCAGCGCCCCGGCGTGGCGGTGGTCGAGCATGTAGTCATTGGGGGCGTGGGCGATGATGAAATCCGGCCGGCAGCGACGGACGATCTCCACCAGCTTGGTGCGCGCCTCCATGTCGAGCGGGATCTCCAGGTCCGGATAGTCGAGGCAGTAGTAGTCGGCGCCGATGACGGCGGCGGCGGCCTCGGCCTCCCGGCGGCGGATGGCGGAGATCTCCTCGCGGCTGTGCGTCGCCGACCCGCAGTCGCCGTTGGCCGCGCAAACCATCGTCACCGCATCGCCGCGAGCCGCGCACTTCGCGAGCGTGCCGCCGCACAGAATCTCGAGATCGTCGGGATGCGCTCCCACCGCCAGAACGTTCATCTCCACTCCCTTCTTGGGCTGTGCATGTCAGCACCGGCGCGGCGCTTCGCGCCCGCAAGCATCAGCTCGCAACCGCCGCCGCGTGGATCTTCTCGATCGCGTCGGCGATGTCATCCACCTCCGCCCGCTCGCCCGTGAGCCACGCCTGGTAGAGCCACACCGCCTCCTGCGCGCATGCCCTCTCACACACCGGGCAGCGCACGCGGTCGTAGTCCATCTCGCGGCCGGCGAGCGCGAAGGCGGCGGCGTAAACATCCGGCTGGTGGAAGGCGAGCTCCTTGTACAGCGGCACATAGCCCTTGGTGCAGGTGATGCCCTCGGCGCTGAGGGCGGCGACAAAATCATCGCGCGAGAGCCCGCCAAAGGCCGCCGCGTCATAGCGGAAGATGTAAAGATGATAGGCGTGGCGCGTCACCCGTTCGTCCACGCGCAGGGGGCGGATGCCGGGGATCGCGTTGAGGCGCTCCGTAAGGTAGGCCGCGTTGGCGCTGCGTCGCTCTATCTGCGCGGGGGCGCGCCGCAGTTGGCTGCTGAGCAGGGCGCCCTGGAGCTCGGTCATGCGGTAGTTCCAGCCCAGCAGAGGATGCTCGTACCACCCGCCGGAGCGCACGCGCCCGACATTATGCAGCGACCAGCAGCGCTGGTAGATCTCCTCATCGTCGGTCACGCAGGCGCCGCCCTCGCCGGCGTTGAGGTTCTTGGAGGACTGGAAGCTGAAGCCGCCGACGGCGCCGATGGCGCCCACGCGCCGCCCGCGCCACTCCGCCCCGTGGGCCTGAGCGGCGTCCTCGATGACCGTTAGGTGGTGTTTCCTGGCGACCGCGGTGATGCCGTCCATGTCGGCCGGGCAGCCGGCGATATGCACGGCGATGATGGCGCGGGTGCGGTCGGTGATGGCGGCCTCGATCTTCGCCGGATCGAGGTTGTATGTATCGGGCTCGATGTCCACGAACACGGGCACGGTGTTGACGACGAGACACGCGCTGGCGGTGGCGATGAAGGTGTAGGGGGGAACGATCACCTCGTCGCCGGCCTCAACGCCGACGGCGCGCAGCGCGATCTCGAGGGCGGCGGTGCCGTTGACCACGCAGGTGCAGTGCTTCGCCTGCTGGAACTCCGCGAACTCCCCCTCGAAGCGCTCGACGCGGCCGCCGCCGATGCCCCACTTGCCGCTGCGCACGGCGTCGGCGACCGCCGCGACGTCGCTCTCATCCCACACCGGCCACGCGGGGAAAGGGATGACGCGCACCGGCTGGCCGCCGTTGACGGCGAGGTTGGAGCCCTTGAGGGTCGTCATCGCGGTGTCTCCGTCATGCGCCGGACACAGGCGAGGCACCTTTCCGCGCCACTGCGGCGGGACTGTCCCCGAACGGGGACTGTTCCCTTCCGGGCGCTGATGCGCCCAGGCTTGAGCGTCCCGCAGGTCAGAGCGTGCCCGTCCCGCCGCGTCATGCGCGGCTGAAGCCGGCGATCGAGGTTGGGGTGTGGATTCTGCGCGGCGATGGGAATCCCCTCCCGTCACCTCGCGGAGGCCGCGCCGGAGGGGCCGGATCGCGGGGGCTTCGCCGCTCGCGCCTAGACCCCGTAGGCCGAGATGCGGCCGGCGACAAGCTCGAACAGCGCTTCGGCATCGGCCTCGACGCACACCGACGCGTTGGGCGCGCCGCCCGCGATCGCCACCGTCAGCCCGTCGCCGGTGACTTCGAGGCGCATGGGCTCGAACCGCCCCAGGCCGGGGTTGAACGCCACCCCCACCGCCAGCGGATCGTGCAGCACCGGCCGCATTCTCCCTTCCGCCTGCCATAGGGGCAGCAGCTCGGTCAGCGCGCGCGCCAGCGGCCCAGTGGACTCGCGCAGGAGCCCAAGGTATCTGTCGGGCAGCATCAGCGTCCCCGTCGCGTCCAGCGGCACGACGGTCAACCGCGCGCCCGAGTTGAGGACCCGGATTGCGGCCTCGACGTCACACGCGATGTTGTATTCGGCCACCGGCTCCGGCGCGCCCGCGTAGCCCCTGCGCACCGAGCCGCCCATGACAATCAGTTCCGCCATCTTCACGCCGATCGCCGGCTCCCCCTCCAGGCACTTCGCGACATTGCTCAGGGGACCGATAGCGACGACGGTGATCTCGCCGGGCGCGTTCTTGATCGCTTGCAGCAAGTAGTCCACTGCCGCCTGAGCCGGCGGCTGCAGGCCCGTGCCGGTGGCCCAACCCGCCTGGTTGGGCTCGCGGTCGGGCGCCCCGCATCCGGCGAAGCCGGGGATGACGGGGATCTCCGTCTTGCCCGCCCAGTTGAGCAGCTTGCGCGCGATGCGCGCGCGCTTCTCGACCGGGCCGTACACCGTCGTCACCCCCACCAGCTCCAGCTCGGGCGAAGCGATCGCCAGCGCCAGGGCGAAGGCGTCGTCAATATCGTCCCCGATGTCGGTATCCAGGATGATGCGCTTGGTCATGTCCCCCGCCTCCCGGGCGCTGGGCCGTGGTCGCCCGCGCCAGCGCTGTGCATATTCCGCTCTTGCCGCGCGGCGCCTGCCGCGTGATGCAGCCAATTGCGGGCTCCGGGCGCGAGATATCATGCCTGCGCGCGGCTCATTGCCGTCGTCCTGGGCGGCGCATGCCCAGGCGCGCTCGCGGCCGCGGTGCAGCCGGAAACGGCTTGAGCGGAAGGATTTGCCCATACGGGCGCTGAAGAGGCCCTTAGCCCGAATCATGCGTGATTCGGGCTAGAGCAGGCGAGCAGTGGAACCTGTGCTGGAGCATAGGCGCCCCCGCCTGTGAGTTCCCGGCCGAGGGCGGCCAGGCTCCACATCACCTGCTCACCTTAATCGCGTCTTTCGCCGCGGAGGTGCCGCCATGACCGCTACGCCTGTTAGGGGCGCGCGCTCGCCGGGCGCGCGCGATGACCGCGACCGAGGCGAGGTCGCGCCCCTGGACGCGGCTTCCGAGGCCCCGATCGCGCGGGCGCATCGGAGCGAGAGGCTGCGCCGCCAACTGTTTGTCGAACGCGCCTTCTTCATCGCCGTGATCGCCCTGCTCACATTCGGCCTGGTGCGCCAGGGACGCGGGTTGACGGCCTACCAGATCACGGTGGACGGCAGGCCGGTGGCCCTGGTCGCCGAGCGCGCGACGGCGGACAAGCTGCTCCGCGAACTGCGCGGGAACACGCCGCAGGCCCGCTTTCGCCAGGCCACAGACGTGCGTCGGGTGGACCCGCGCGCGCCGGCGGTGCTGACGGAGCGGCAGGCGCGCGCGGCGCTGACGACGGCGATCAACGTCATCGTGCCCGCGCACGTCATCCTGGTCAACGGCAGAGTGGCGGCGGCGGTGGAGTCGCGCGAGCAGGCGGAGCAGGTGCTGACGCGCCTGCGAGCGAGCTACGCGGGCTCGGGGCAGCAGGCGAGGTTCAAGGAATCGGTACGCATCGAGCAGGCGGAGATTCCGCGCGCCCAGCGCCTGTCCCCCGACCAGGCGTTCCAGGCTCTGGCGGGTGAACGCGCGGCCGGCAGCAGCAAGACTTACACGGTCAAACGGGGCGATACCGCATGGGGCATCGCCAACACCTACGGGCTGACGGTAGAGCGACTCGCGCTGCTCAATCCGCGGGCTGATCTGGCGCGGCTGCAAATGGGGCAGACACTGACCATCGCGCGCGAAGAGCCGCTGCTGACCGTGGTTACCACCGAGGAGTCCACGGAGCTTGAGATCATGCCCCACTCGATGCGGGTGACGGCGGCGCCGGACCTGCCCAAGGGTCAGCGGCGGGTGCTGGCCGAGGGGCGGGATGGGCAGAAGACGGTGCGCTATCGCGTCACTCTGGAAAACGGGAAGCCCATCAAGCGGATGGTGATAGCCGAGACCGTCATGCGCCCGCCGCGCGCCGAGCGCGTGCTGGTGGGAACGGGGGCCGCCGGCGGCGTGCCGCCGCCGAAGTAGATGGTGTCGCAAATGGAGCATGGGCGCCCCGCCCGTGATGCCCCCGGCCGAGGCGGCCAGGCTCCACCCCCGACCGCTCTTCGTCTGCGGCGCCGGCGACCCAGCCTGCCGCTGGTGGTGCTGATTGCGGCGCTACTGGCGGCGATATGGCTGGTGCACTATTACTTCTTCCAGCTTCCGGCGCGCGCGCCGCGGGCGCATTCCAATCCAGCGCCCGCGACTGTTGCCCGATGAAGCGCTGACCGCGTGCACCCCGGTTTCCTTACAGAGGATTCCACCGTGACCGAACGCGAACCAAGTAGGGGCAAGGCATGCCTTGCCCCTACATTCCAAGAGCACTCCGCGGTGCCTCCCGGCCGCAGGCGGTATCGCCTGGTCGCGCTCGACCTCGACGGCACCCTGCTCAATTGCCGGGGCGAGGTGTCGGGCGACGATGCGGCGGCGCTGCACCGCATGCGCGAGCTGGGGGCGCTGGTGGTGCTGGCCTCGGGGCGGATGACGGCCTCCATCCGCCCCTGGTATCACCGCCTGCGCATAGACGGCCCGGTACTCGCGTACAACGGCGGCATGGTGCGCGATTCCATGGCCCGGGGGGAAGGCATCATCTTCGAGCGCGCGCTGCCGGCGCGCTACGGCGATTGGCTGATTGACTACGCCGAGGAGCGCCGCTTTCACCTGAACTACTACGTCGCCGACGTCCTGTATGCGAAGGACGACCCCAGCCTGCGCCGCTTTGCCGACCTCTACGCCAACCAGACCGGTTCGGTCTATCACTTCGTGGACAGCTTGCGGCGCTTCAAGGGCTGCGACCCCACCAAGATCATCCTCATCACCGACCCCTCGCTCCCCGGCCGGCGCGCGCCGCGGCATCGCGATGAGCTGCATGACGAGTTCGCCGCGCGCTGGGGCGACGAGGTATCGCTGTTCAAGACCAACCCCGAGTATCTGGAGTTCCTCAACCGCGAGACCGACAAGGGCGTCGGCCTGGCGGCGCTGGCGCCCGCCTACGGCATCGCGCGCGAGGAGGTCATCGCCTTCGGCGACGCCGGCAACGACGCCCCGATGCTGGCGTGGGCGGGGCTGGGAGTGGCCGTCGCCAATGCGTTACCGGAGGCGCGCGAGAAAGCGGACTGCATCTCCCCCTATTCGAACGACGAGAGCGCGGTCGCGCGGACGCTGGAGCAATTCGTGGAGGGATTCTGACCGCGGCGTTTGCCGCCAACCGCTTGTGGGCAGTAGGTAACAAGGGGCGACGAGACCCCACGGTACAATACCTGGGGAACTGTGAGCACCACCGGCGCGGCGATAACCGTCTGGGGAGGAAACGCATGAAGGCCCACAGCGCGATGCTCGTCGGCGCGGCGACGGCGCTGGCACTGGCGGCGACGGCGCTGGCGGCGACCGTCTCCTGGTCTCACCACGATCCCATGTGGATCGGCGACTGCTGGGGCACCGGCCTCAAGTCCAAGGCCGGTCGCGCGCTGCTCGAGCGCTCCAACATCAACTGCGTCGAGCTGCTGGCGCGGGTCGAGTACCTGGAGGGCGATATCCAGCGCGCGCTGGCGAACCCCCGGCACCGGCCATGGCCGTGGCTCGATCCGACGTACCGCGAGAGCCTCGATTCGCTGATCCGCAAAGCGGCGGGTCTGGGACTCAAAGTGCAGCTCAACCTCGATCCGGGAGGGACCGCGGTGTCGCCGGCCTTCCGGCGGCGGCTGCGCGCCGGAGCTGCT
>Ga0307380_10011947_pt1 | contig 10841 bp, 6 predicted proteins | sample UN3MG_FD_202239 | JGI IMG/M metagenome (GOLD analysis project Ga0307380, IMG submission 202239) | Soil microbial communities from Risofladan, Vaasa, Finland - UN-3 | ecosystem: Environmental > Terrestrial > Soil > Coastal area > Acid sulfate soil | place: Finland: Risofladan, Vaasa | collected... | reverse complement strand
GGAAGTATAAGGTTGCTTTTTAAAAGGGACGGTATCCGGGATTTTCGTGGAAATAAAAGCCTGGGCCAGGGAACCTGCGAAAATAAGTATAATAATTATTTTTATGGAATACAGATCGATTATTTTACCTAAAATTACGACAATCGTTATAAAGGCTATTGAACCCCAGACTCTTAATGAGCCGTAGCTTTTTTTTTCTTTACCTAATACATCGATTGTAAATGCTTCAAGGAAGGAAATAATTGGAGCATAAAAAATGCCGTAAAAGATGGTAATGACAAACATCGGCCAAAAGTCGGCAGTAAATATGAAAAATGCCCATATTGCAGCGCTGATAAAATTACATAATATATATATCGGTTTCCTGATGTGAAAGCGATCTGCCATGGCTCCCCAGAACAAGGGAAACAAGATAATAGCTATTGTTCTTAAGGCTGATAGAACACCTATTTGAAAACCGCTGAAACCGATATGAAAACAGTATAGATTAAAATAGGGCAAAAAAATGCCCATTACGCCAAAGTATATAAAGTACTGTGAACCAATAACGAATTTACGTGAAGAGTTGCGTATGTCAGTCAGTCGAACCTTCCTTTGTAAGGTTGTCGGATTTGTCCGTAGCCGGTTCCAGCGATTTCCATCCTCCGCCGAGGGCCTTGTAGAGACGCACCAGGTTGGAGACGACAGACCCCTCGCTCTGTGCCAGCTCATCCTGGAAGGACAGCAGCGAACGCTGAGCGATCAGCACATTGCTGAAATCCACCAGCCCCGCCTGATATCGATCTCTGGCCAGCCAAACAGCCCGCTTGGCTGCATCCGTAGCCTTAACGAGAGATTCTTTTCGGAGCTGTTCCTTGGCATAGGCAATAAGGACGTTTTCTACATCTTCCTGGGCATTGAGTACCGCCGATTCGTATTGAATCAGGGCCTGTTCCTGGATGGCAGACCGAACCTCAATGTTTTGCCGGATAGCGCCCCCATGAAAGATACTCCAGGAGATGCCGGGGCCAATGCTCCATGTCCGGCTGGCAGATTCAAAAAAATCTCCTGTGGAGATGGATTCAAGCCCTATGGTACCCAACAACCGGAATTTGGGATAAAGGTCTGCCGTGGCCACGCCGATGCGTGCTGTCTGGGCCGCCAGGTTACGTTCTGCCTTACGAATATCGGGCCTATTGCGCAGAGTCTCTGCCGGTACCCCGACAGCCACAGTCACAGGAAGCATTGGTATTGGTTTCTTCTCGGCCAGCTCCTGATGGACTTCGCCAGGTTTTTTGCCGAGCAGCACTGCCAAACGGTTTTTAGCCGCCTCCAGTCCGGTTTGCAGGGTAGGAATCTGGGAACGTGTATTCTCCAGGTTGTACAGGGATTGCTGCACAGACAGATCATCGATGATCCCTGCATGGTATCTCGAACGGTTCAGTTCGTAAGTTTCTTCCTGGGAATTGATATTCGCCTCGGTCACAGTCAGCCTGGATTGGTAGGTGCGCAGCTCAACATAATTTAGGGCCACCTCGGCCAGCAGGCTTACAAGCACGTCGTGCAGATCCTCCTGTGTGGCTTCGAGATCGGCTTGGGCTGCCTCGATGGCCCGGCGGGTGCCGCCAAAGACGTCCAGCTCCCAGCCGGCATCAAATCCTGCGGAATAGAGTTTGATTTCCTCTCCGGTGCTACCGCTACTGCTGGTGCGGGAACTGGTGGCTGAACCACTGGCGTCCAAAGTGGGGAAAAGATCGGCGCGGCTTACGCCCCGCAAGGCTCGGGCCTTGCGGACCCTGGACCGCGCGTTTTTCAAATCCAGATTGCCCTTGACCGCACGTTCCATCAGGCTTTCGAGTTCCGTGTCGTTAAGAATACTCCACCAGCGGGCCAGGGTATCGGGCTGGAGCACCTCTGTCGTCAAGCCGCCGGCCAGTTCGGTATGCCATTTGATCGGGGCATCGGGCTCTACCTTCGTGTAGTTTGGTCCAACCGCCGAGCATCCGCTCAGGATCAGCCCGATGACAACGACGGGCAGAATTGAGAAGAGAAAGCGGTTCCCGCAACGTGCCGGCTTATGATGGTATTGATTAAATACTATAAATCCCATGTTTATCTTACCTTGCATTGTTGTTTTTTAAATTCTTATCGGTGGCTTCGATAGCCGTTTTTTCATGGCGTTTTGCTCGCCAGGCGTTGCCCTTTTCGCGAAACGACTGAAAAGCGTAATACAGCGGCGGAATCAAAAAGATGCCGACCAGAGTCGCCGCCAGCATGCCGGAAAAGACCGTAGTGCCGATGGCCCGGCGGCTGCCGGCGCCGGCTCCTGTGGCGATCACCATGGGCGTGACTCCCATGATAAAGGTAAAGGCGGTCATCAGCACTGGCCGGAAGCGGATGCTGGCGCCCTCAACCGCGGCATTGTAAACCGAAAGGCCTTGTTCCCGACGGTCTTTGGCAAATTCCACGATGAGAATGGCGTTCTTGGCGGCCAGGCCGACCAGCAACACCAGTCCGATCTGGGCGTAAATGGACAGCGGGAAGTCCAGGAGCCACAGGCCGACCAATGCTCCCAGGCTGGCCACTGGAATCGACAGAATAACAGACAGCGGGATGTTCCAGCTCTCATATTGTCCTACCATGAAAAGATAGCCGAACAGCAGTGCCAGCGCGAACAGGAATCCGACCTTACCGCTTGCTTTGCGTTCCTGAAAAGACATGGACGACCAGGCAAAGGTATATCCGGGAGGCAAGGTTTTGCCAGCAATCTGCTCCATGGCAGCCATGGCTTGGGCCGAAGAAAAGCCCGGAGCAGCGTTGCCGTTGATCTGGACGCTGGCGAACTGGTTGTAGCGGTAAACGAGCTGAGGGGCCAAAACCGTGGACAGAGTGATAAGGCTTTTCATGGGTACCATGCTGCCGTCATCGCTACGAACGTAAAGTCCGAGGATGTCCTCCAAGTTGTTGCGGAAAGACGCCTCGGCCTGAACCTTGACCTGATAAGTGCGGCCATAAAGGTTAAAGTCGTTGACGTAGCCCGCGCCCAGCTGCTGCTGAAGGGTCGCAAATACCCGGCTGGCAGGCACCCTGAGGGTCTCGGCCCTGGTGCGGTCCAGATTGACAAAGATCTGGGGCGTATTGGCGGTGTACGTTGAAAACACGTGGTTCAGGGTCGGGTCCTGATTGGCGGCAATCACCAGCGCACGGACGGCGGCGGCGATTTCCCTGGGCGGCTGGTCTTCCAACGCCATGAGCCGGAAGTCAAACCCGCCGGTGGTGCCCAGCCCCTGAATGGGCGGCGGCGCAAAAGCAAAAATATTGGCTGTGGATATGGACAATAGTCGCCCCATGGCCTGTCCTACAATGGCGTTTAACTGCTGGTCCGGACGCTTTCGTTCATCCCAGGGTTTCAGAACCGCGATGCCGAAGCCCACATTTTCGGCTGTGCCGCTGAGCAGGCTGAACCCGCTGACTCCCAGAACATTATTAACGCCATCGATCTGCTGAAGGGTTTTGGTAACCTGTTCCATGACCTTCTTGGTTCGATCGATGGATGCGCCTTCAGGCAATTGGGCATTGAAAAAAAAGGCACCAAGGTCTTCCTGGGGGAGAAAGCTGGTGGGCCTGTGGCTTGACAAAAACCAGGCGCCGCCAATTACGGCCATGAAAATCAGCATGGCAACAGTCAATCGCCGGATCAGCCAGGCGGCGCCGGCCACGTATGCGTTGCGTGAGGCCGCCAGTGCCCGGTTGAACCAGGCAAGGGGGCCGCGTTGGGGAATTTTCGGTTCTCTGAGCAGCACGGCGCAAAGGGCCGGGCTCAGAGTCAGGGCATTGATGGCGGATATTATCACAGAGACGCATATGGTCACGGCAAACTGCTTGTAAAGCTGGCCGGTGATGCCGGGCATGAAGCCGACCGGCACAAACACAGCCAGCAGCACCAGGGTGGTGGCAATTATAGGGCCTGTTACCTGCCCCATGGCCCTGATGGTAGCCAGCCTGGGACTCAGCTTGTGTTTATCCATGATACGGTAGACGTTTTCTACCACGATAATAGCGTCGTCCACCACCAGCCCGATGGCCATGATCAGGGCAAACAGCGATATGGTGTTTGCATTGTAGCCCATAACCAGGAGCACAGCAAAGGTGCCGATCAGCGAGACAGGGATGGTCACGGTTGGCACCAGGGTCGCCCGCCAGTCCTGCAGGAAAATGTAATTCACGAAAAGGACCAGCAGAAACGTAATCACCAGCGTAAATACGATTTCATGAATAGCCGTTGATACATACTTGGTAGTATCGTACATGACATCGTACTGCACGTCATCCGGCATCCGCTCGGCCAGTTGTTTAAGCTCGGCCCGAACCGCCTTCATGGTTTCGAGGGCGTTGGCCTCTGATGATCGGTAGACAGCCATCCCCAGGGAGTTTTGGCCGTTGATGGTCGAGTGGGTGCTGTAGGACCTACCGCCAAGCTCTACACGGGCAATGTCACGGACCCGCACCAGCCCACCCTGATCGTTGCTGCGCACAATTATGTTTTTGAATTCTTCGGGGTCATCGAGTCGACCCTTAGCCTGCAGGGTATATTGAAGCTGCTGGCCGACAGTGCCAGGCGATGTTCCGATGGCACCCACCGCAGCCTGGATGTTCTGCCTGCGAATGGCCGTAATCACGTCATCGGCGGTCAATCCCCGGGCGGTAAGCCGATCCGGGTACATCCAAATTCTCATGCTGTATTCAAACTCGCCAAAAATATAGACGTCACTGACCCCGTCCAGACGGACCAGGGCGTCCGAGATGTTTTTGCTGATATAGTTGCTCAAAAAAAGTCGGTCTCGGGTCCCTTTGGGAGAAACGAAAGTGATGACTCCCAAAATATCGGTGGAGCGCTGGCGCACGGTGACGCCCTGATCGACGACTTCCTGTGGCAATTTGGCAGTGGCTAGTTGCACCCGGTTTTGCAGGTTGACCTGATCAATGTCCGGGTCGGTGCCAACGGCAAAGGTGACGGACAAATTATATAGGCCGTCGTTTGAACAGCTCGAAGACATATAAAGCATCTTCTCAACGCCATTGACCTCCTCTTCGATGGGCGCGGCCACGGTATCGGCTACCACCTGGGCGTTGGCGCCCGGATAGACCGCGCTGACCTGAATCTCCGGGGGAGTGATGGGCGGGTATTGGGCCACGGGGATATTAAACATTGCAATTAGGCCGGCCAGGGTGATGATGATTGATATTACCACTGCCAGGCGAGGACGGTCTATGAAAATCTGTGAGAACATAGACTACCTCCCGTTCTGATTGTTTGTGGTGATGATTTTGACAATCTGTCCGGGCTGAACCTTCTGAATTCCCTCTGTAATAACCTTCTCGCCGGCGTTCAGGCCTGACGCCACGGACCAGTTGACGCCGACTACAGGTCCTGTCTCAATCCGCCGCACGCTCACCCTGTTCTGGTCGTCCACAACAAGGACATAGCGCCCATCATGGTCTTCCAGTACGGCCGACTGGAGCACCACCGGCATTAGTTTGGGTTTGTTGCGGGTAACCATGATGGTAACATACTGCCCGGGCAGCAATATGCCGTCGGGGTTATCAAACATCGCTCGCACCGCAATGGTGCCGGTGGCAGGGTCTACGGCATTATCCACGAAGTCTATCTGCCCCTCAGTTTTGAGGATTTGGCCATCGGACAGTTTGATACACTGTTTCAGCACGGGAAGCTTTTTGTCTGTTTTCGCATCCTTGAGAACCATCTTGATTGCCGTAAGGTCGTTTTCGCTTATTGAATAGACCACCCGGACGGGATCGAGTTGGACAATACGGGACAGAGTCCCCGAAGCAGGATTTACCAAGTTGCCTTTGGTGTAAGCAGTGCGTCCAATGCGCCCGCAGATGGGTGCCTTGACCTGAGTATATCCCAGATTGATTTGCGCTGTTGTGAGATTTGCCTTGGCCTCTGCAAGCTGGGCGCGGGTACTGAGTTCCTCGGCTACAGCGTTATCCATGTCCGTAGCGGGCACACTTTCGGCCCGCGCAGCCCGTAATCTCGAAAGGTGCTGACTGGCCTTGCTGAGGCGCGCCTCGGCCAGGGCCACATTGGCCATGGCGGCTTCAACTGTGGTTTTGTAAGGCACCTGTTCGATGTTGTAAAGCAGGTCGCCGGCGTTGACATCACTGCCCTCTTTGAAATTGACCTGTTCCAGAAAACCCTCGACTCTGGCCCGCAGATCGACCGTCTGTATGGCTTCCACATGGCCCACGTATTGGGTCGGCGGGTTGACGTCCTGCTCGGTGACCGCTTCAACCGTCACCAGCGGCGGCCCGCTGCCCGGACCTGGGGGGGCAGCGGCAGCGGGAAAGGCTGCTGTTAAGAAAACGATGAACATCAGAATGATAACTCTACTCATCTCTTGTTTCTCCCTCTTTATAAATCTGCTGAAAAAATATATTTACGATCAGGTCTGCATCAAACGGATGGGCATCAGAATGTTCAATATATTGAAATAAAAGCGCGTTAGAAATACCATCAAGGGCGACCGCAAGAAGGTAGGGGTCGAATGCTTTGAAAAGTCTCTTTTTAATTCCGCTTTCAAATACACGTGCCAGTTTTTCAAGAAACTCTTCATACTTCACCTTTATATCGGTATCCAGACCAGCCTTAATATTAAAACTAGCCGCACGTGTTTCAGCCAGATAAAGACGGACATAATCTAAATTCTCCGTAAAGACTTTTATCTTAGCTTCTACACAAGCCCTGATCTTTTCCAGTTCACTTCCTGATGTTGTAAGCGCTGCCATCAATGATGAATGAAACGCTTTCGACGCATCTATCATAAGGGCTTTGTAAAGGGCTTCTTTATTTGAAAAAAACTTATAAAGCGTACCAACGGCAAATTCGGAGGCGGTTGCTATTTCATGCATTGAGACATTGTGGAAGCCTTTTTCAGAAAAGAGTTTCAAAGCCACCTTAAGAATCTCCTGGCGATGACGTAAATATTCCCGTTCCTTTCTTGAAAGCCTGGTATTTTCCATCTTAAACCTCTATACTTTGTGAACCGTCCGTCACCATATGAACTAATTGTCTTTATGCGACGGAATGTTCATGCTGTCAACAAGAAAAAAACACAGCCTTGTGCCTGTGTGTTACGCACATTCAGAAAAATCCAGCAAAAAAGGTTTGCAATACTGATCATTTTTCCGTAAAAATATTTATTGCATAGGTTTTATCTTTATGTCGGTATAAAATCAGGAGCAAAAAATGGATTATATTAAAATAAAATTTATCAAGGGATCCGATCACTTAAATTCAGACACAGGAAGAGGCATAGAGGGCATGTTTCGATCAATAAGCCCGCTCTTCGCTCTTTCCGAAGGCTTGTGGAAGCCTCAGATGGATATATATGAAACAGATGAAGAGATAATTATTATAGCCGAGATTGCAGGTGTAGATAAAGATAATCTGGGTCTGGAAATCAACACCAGAGCAGCCAAAATTTATGGCAACCGCGCTGAAATGCCCAGGGTTAAAAATTCAACATACAGACTGGCAGAGATCCAATATGGTAAATTCGAGCGGATATTGTTTCTCCCGGCTCCTATTGATATTGATAAAGTAATTGCAACATATTTAAACGGGTTGCTTCAGATCAGACTTGTGAAATTGCCGACTGATAGAACGCACATGATACCGATCGTAGATGGATAGCCGTTTTATCTTGTTTATCATTTTTTGGAGGTGCCTATGACTGAGCAGATACCGCATAACGAGCCCAAATCTAATACTATTCCGGAAGTTCTTCCTGTTTTGCCTTTAATTGATACAGCGCTTTTTCCTAAAATGGTTGTGCCTATTATAGCGATGCAAAAGGAATCGGTGCAACTGGTGGATGAAGCAATGTCTAAAGATCGTATCATAGGGCTTATTATTGCTAAAGAAATGAAAATCAAACTCAGTTATACACCTGACGATCTATATTTGATCGGCATAAGCGCTTTTATACTTAAAATGGCAAAGACCGAAGACAATACGACTCAATTACTTGTTCAGGGTTTAAGCAGGTTCAGGGTAAAGGATTTTATAAAAGCAAAGCCCTATCTTCAGGCACGAGTGGAGTATATTAAGGATAAAGAAGAGAAAGACAAGGAAATTGATGCACTGATGGCAAATATTATTGGTTTGTTTGCCAGGGTAGTTGAGCTTTCTCCTGGTTTGCCGCAGGAAATCGGGGCAATGGCGAAGTCAATACAGGAACCCGGCACATTGGCGGATATGGTTGCTTCGCTAATTAACGCGACACTTGAAGAAAAACAAAAGGTTTTGGAAATTTTTGATGTTAAAAAGCGATTAAAAGAGGTTACAAGGCTTTTAAATTACCAGGCAGAGGTTTTAGAATTAGGGAATAAGATACAGTCTCAGGTGAAGGGAGGCATGGATAAGCAGCAGAGGGAGTATTATCTGCATCAGCAACTTAAGGCTATAAAGGAAGAATTAGGTGAAAAGGATGAGACCGCTGTTGAAATTGAAGAATACAAGGCAAAAATAAAGGAGAAAAAGCTTCCTGAAGAGGCCCGCAAAGAGGCGCAGCGGGAAATCAACCGCCTGTCTCGCATGCACCCGTCTTCTGCCGAATATACTGTAGCATCGACATATCTTGACTGGTTGACTGTTCTTCCCTGGTATGAAAGCACTACGGACAACCTTGATATAAAAAAAGCAAGAAGGATATTAGATCAAGACCATTTCGGACTCAAGAAACCAAAGAAGCGCATTATAGAATATCTTGCCGTTCGCAAGTTAAAGCCTGAATCAAAGGGGCCGATACTGTGTTTTGCCGGGCCTCCAGGAACCGGCAAAACATCCCTGGGCATGTCAATAGCAAAGGCTTTGGGACGAAAATTTATCCGCATTTCATTGGGTGGCGTCAGAGACGAGGCTGAGATCAGGGGGCATCGGCGAACTTATGTCGGCGCACTTCCCGGACGGATAATTCAGGGGATAAGACGTGCTGAATCAAACAATCCTGTTTTTATGTTAGATGAAATAGACAAGCTTGGGAATGATTTTCGAGGAGATCCGTCATCAGCCCTGCTGGAGGTTCTTGATCCAGAGCAGAATTTTTCTTTTACAGATCATTACCTGGACGTGTCGTTTGATCTTTCAAAGGTAATGTTTATTACCACCGCAAATATTCTTGAACCCATACCTCCTGCACTGAGGGACAGAATGGAGGTGCTGGAACTTTTAGGTTATACGCAGGACGAAAAGATTAGAATTGCGACACGGTATCTTATACCACGCCAGCGTGAAGCACATGGTCTTAAAGCCTCTCAGATATCCTTTTCAAAAGGGGTCTTACAGAAGATAATTTCAGGTTATACACGAGAGGCCGGCCTGAGAAATCTGGAGCGTGAAATCGCAACCATTTGCAGAGGGGTCGCGACAAGGATAGCTGAAGGCGAGGCAGAATCTGCAAAAATAAATGTTAAAGATGTTGCAGACTATATCGGCTCTGTTCGATTTGCTTCGGAGGTCAGCGCAAGAACATTAACACCCGGTTTAGCCATGGGGCTTGCCTGGACACAAGCAGGAGGCGAACTTCTGTTTGTTGAAGCCACCGCAATGAAGGGCAAAAAGAATCTTACCTTAACCGGACAGCTTGGCGATGTAATGAAGGAGTCCGCGACAACGGCTCTTAGTTTCATACGTACAAATGCCGTTTCCCTTGGTATTGCCGAAGACTTCTTTGAAACTCAGGACATACATATTCATATACCGGCAGGAGCCATACCCAAAGACGGCCCTTCCGCGGGTGTTACCATGCTTACCGCCCTAACTTCGCTTCTTACTCATAAAAAGATTCAAAAAGATCTTGCCATGACCGGTGAAATAACCTTGAGAGGTCAGGTGCTGCCGGTTGGAGGCATAAAGGAAAAGGTTCTTGCAGCCCATCGAGCAGGCATAAAAACAATTATTATGCCAAGCTGGAATAAGAAGGATTTGGAGGACATACCTGAAAAGGTTAAAAATGAAATCCATTTTCACTTTGTTGACAAAATGATGGATGTTTTGGAAATTGCGCTCGAGAAATAATGATAAAAAAGAATAGCCTTTATATATTTTTAAGTTTTCTTGCTGTCTGCGGCCTGTTGTTTTTTGTTTTTGGTTGCTCGAAGACAAAGCCTCCTCAAAGCATTCCAGGATATCCAAAGTCCTATAATGTCATGGGCGAGTGGTACCAGCCCATTCCTCATTCTCAAGGTTTCAGCCAGAGCGGAAAGGCGTCATGGTATGGCAGTAAGTTTCATGGAAGGAAGACCGCAAACGGAGAGACATATAATATGTACGCAATGACGGCAGCGCATAAAACTCTGCCGCTTGGCACCTGTGTCAGAGTGAAAAATCTTCAAAACAACAAAGAGATTGATGTAAGGATCAATGATCGAGGGCCGTTTGTCCGTGGCAGAATAATAGATCTTTCCTATACCGGGGCAAAAAAGTTGGGCATTGTCGGCCCGGGCACAGCACCGGTTCAAATAACAGCGCTTGGAATCCCTGTTCTATCAACGGCAACGGCAAAAAAGGATTCCGGTCCATCCTATGTTCCAATAGACTACTATAAAGGGGATTTTACCGTTCAAATAGGGGCATTTGCCGATCGCAATAACGCTGAGAGATTAAAGCAAAAAGTTGATTTAATATACAAGAATGCGCATATAACAATATATAACAACGGGGATGAAACATTCTACCGTGTGCGTGTCGGCAGATGCTCAACCCTGCAGCAGGCGATTGAATACGAAAATAAACTTATTGAAAACGGATTTGAAGGGGCTTTTGCAATTGCAGAGTA
>Ga0307380_10011946_pt1 | contig 10842 bp, 19 predicted proteins | sample UN3MG_FD_202239 | JGI IMG/M metagenome (GOLD analysis project Ga0307380, IMG submission 202239) | Soil microbial communities from Risofladan, Vaasa, Finland - UN-3 | ecosystem: Environmental > Terrestrial > Soil > Coastal area > Acid sulfate soil | place: Finland: Risofladan, Vaasa | collected... | reverse complement strand
TCAACTATAAAATCACGAATAAGAGAAGATATTGTTTTATAATCTCTCTTTCCTTGTATCTGGAATCTTTTATATAATTCTTTTGGAATTTCTACTCTTACTGCCATAAAATCTTTTTTCATAATTTTTCTCCATTATTTAATATCTATATATTCTATCGGAAAAAATAATAATTTTCTATAGTATATATTTTCTTTATATCTATAATTTCTATAAGATATATAAAAATCCTTTATTTATTTTTAAAAAAATCTTTTTTCCCGAAAATAAATCCCAGAATAATAACAAATATTATCAATTTTATCCTACTTTGTAGGATAACTATTTATTTTTCAGGAGGAAAAATAAATAGTAAATATCCAGAATAAATAGTAAATATCCAGTAATCCAGAATATTTCTCTTAAATCCATAATTTCTCTTAAATTCAATAAATTAATTGTTTAATATTCTCTAAAAAAAGAATTGCAAAGTGAATAATAGTTATATATAAATATAATTAAAGGATTTCTAAAATATAAGTAGAAATTAAGAGAAAGAGAATAAGAACAGGAGTAAAAAAAATGGCTACAATTAAAGAAATTACTAAAACAAAAGAACATAACCACATACCTAATGCAGAAACTATAAAAGCAATTGAAGAAGCAGAACAAGGAATTGGTCTCCAAGAAGTTAAAAATATTGATGAGTTATTTAAGGAACTTCGTAGTTGAAACTTATTCTTAAAAATAAGTTTAAAAAAGATTTTAAACGAGCCGAGAGACAAAACAAACCTATAAATATTCTACAAGAAGTTATACAATCTCTTTTAAATAATAAGAAATTAGATGTTAAATATGACGATCATCAATTAAAAGGAGTATATAAGAACTATAAAGAATGTCATTTGACAGGAAACTGGTTACTTATATATAAAAAAGATAAAGATTCTCTAATGCTAATTAGAACTGGTTCTCATTCAGAATTATTTTCTTAATCTCCTCTTATCAATCCTTTATCTTCCCCAGAATAATAACAAATATTATCAATTTTATCCTACCTTGTAGGATTACTATTTATTTTTCAGGAGGAAAAATAAATAGTAAATATCCAGAATATTTTCAATAAAAAAAATTGCAAGTGAATAAAATCACAGTATAATAATTATTATGAGCAACTCAATATACAAATATGATAAAAATGACAATTTAATATATTCTAAAAATTCTGAAGGAGAGGAAGAATGGAAAGAATATGATAAAAATGGCAATTTAATATATTCTAATAATTCTGAAGGAGAAGAAGAATGGAAAGAATATGATAAAAATGATAATTTAGTTTATCGTAAAAATTATTATGGTCAAGAAAGTTGGTACAGATATGATGAAAAGAATAATTTAATTCATGATAAAGATTCTTCTGGTTATGAGCATTGGAGAGAATATGATGAGAATAATAATTTAATTCATGATAAAGATTCTTCTGGTTATGAGCATTGGAGAGAATATGATGAGAATAATAATATAATTCATAAGAAACATTCTAATGATTTTGAAGAATGGTGGGAATATGATAAAAATAATAATAAAATACATTTTAAAAATACTGATGGAAGAGAAAAATGGTATAAATATTATAAAAATGAACAAATAGAAATTACAGAACAAGAATTCAAACAAATTGAAAGAATAAAAGAAAAACAAGAATTATATTTAAATATAAAAAAATCAAATAGATTCGAGATTATGGACATATGAGTAATAAAGAAATAAAAGAATATGACAAAAATAATAATTTAATTTATTTTAAAGATTCTAAAGGTTATGAATCTTGGAAAAAATATGATAAAAATAATAACGAAATTTATTATAAAAGCTCTTATGGTTTTGAATGTTGGCAAGAATTTGATGAAAATAATAATAGAATTCATTATAAAAATTCTAATGGTTTTGAACGTTGGTACAAACAGAATGAAAATAACAAACAAATAAAAATTACTCAACAAGAATTTAAACAAATTGAAAGAAATAAAGTACTTTTTAATAATAAGAAAGTTAATAGATTTGAGATAATGGACATATAGAATTATGAAATTTCCTTGGAATAAATACGAAGAATTAGAAACAAAGAAAAGAAATACATTACAAGTTTTTATTACGAATAGATGTAATTTAAAATGTGATGGATGTTTCGCAAGAAATGCGATGAATGGAGACAATAAAGATATATCTATTGAAGAATATCATAAAGTGATATCTGATTTTATCGATAAAGGTGGAGAAAAAATTAATTTAATAGGAGGAGAGCCTTTACTTCATCCTAAAATAAAAAAGATTTTATCTCTTAATAAATTAAGAAAATTAAAAACTACGATATATACTAATGGACTATTTATAGATAAATACAGAGAAGAGGATTTTTGTGGAGCGAAAATAAGATTATCTGTATATAATGTTGGAAAAGGATATAAAAGTATCCTGAATCTTCCTATTGTAGATTATCCAGTTGATTTCTGTTATATGGTTTCAAAAGAAACTGAAGTTCTGGAGTTATCCCTATCGATCCAATATATAAATGAACATTATAATTGTGATACTTTTTTCATCTCAAGTATAAGAGAATTAGATAATGATAGAAAAGAGTTTTTTGATGATACTGATATGACAATGCCATTAATAGAGTATAAAGAATTAGTACATACTTTTTTAGAGAAATATTCTTGGCAAGAAAATATAGATATGAATATACATATTTCTAAAAGAGGAGTATTCGAGAGTGCTAAAAATCTTCCTGTTCATAAATGTAAGTTTGCGAACCTATTTATCGGAGGAAAGATAATTCAATGTCCGTATGATATAGTTAATTTAAAGTATCAAGAAGATTATGAATTTGATAAAAGAAATTGTCAGCATAACAGTAGTTGTCTCATGTCAAAAATTATAGTTAAAAAGAAAAGAGGATAAGAAATGTATTTTTATAAGATAGGAAGCTATTCTTATGATGGTGGAGAGAATATTGAGTTTCTACATAAAAAAGAATTTAATGAGAGAGAATTTGAAGATATGTTTGTTGAATCTACTTTAGAACTTCTATTAAATAGGAGAGATTGTTCTTGTTTTGTAGGTACAGAAGAAGGAGAAATTCCTGATTTTATGAAAAACAGAAAGTATGCTAAAAAACATTATTCTAATTTCATGAGTATCTTAGATGAAGTTATTAATGTGATGGTTGAAAAATATGGATTTGAAAAAATACAATATAAACAAGAAATAATTTTAGACGGTATGGTTCCCATAACTAATCCAGAAAATATAAATTTTGCTGATACAGAAGAAGAAAGAATATTTAATAGAATTTCTAAAGAATTTTGGAAGAGAAAGAAGAAATGAGTTTTAATGAAAGAAGAAAATATAAGTAAAGTTAATATGTTAATAGGATTAAATCATCTTATAGAGAAACATAGAGATAAGAAATTTTGTAATTGGCATAAAGCAGATCAAGATGATTTTGTAGCAGGATATTTAAATGTAGAACATATGTCGTTGAGAGTACTCTATGAAAATGAGGAATTAGATAAAGAAAATAAAAAGATAAAAAGAGAAAACAAAGAATTAGAATTAAGAATAGAAGAATTAAATAAGTATAACAAATTTGAGATAATGGATATATAAAGTACTATCTATTCTTCTTTCTGGATTAACAGGATTGACCAGGATCGATTAAAATAGAATATTAGAGTATTTGTACTAGAAACAATTAGAAAGGCTTAAAATGGCGATTGTTGAATATATTTATGAAGGTTATGATACTTGGAACAAAGTAGATTCTAACAAAATAGAACTTAATAAATATAAGAGATTATGTTCTCAATTAGAAAAAGACAATAAAGAATTAAATAGAAAGTTATTTAATGTTTCTCACGACAAATATGAGAACAAAAGATTAAAGAAAAAAATAGAAGAGTTAGAATTAAGAATAGAAAAATTAAATAAATTTAATAGATTTGAGATAATGGAGATATAAAAATGAGTGATACTTATATTTTTAAAAAATGGAGAAACTTATTAAAAAATAGTGCTACTTCGGAAGATTTTGATACTTATTATGGAACTTGGACAGATACTACTACAGATAAAAGTGGTTGGAATGAACCTTATACTTTTGAAGGAGGTCAATATCTTCCTGAAGAATATAAAAAATATTATCCTACTGAACAAGGAGATACTTATATCCCAGGTTTTCATCCATTTAATCCTAATCCTGAAACTGAGAATATATCTAAAAGAATTAGAGATTTGGAAAAAGAGTTAAAAGAAAATAAAGAAAATTTAGATAAACTTAGAAGAGAATGTGATAAATTAATTAAAAGAAATAAGAAAATAGAAAAAGAGAATAAAGAATTAAAAGAAAGAAATGAGAAGTTAAATAAGTATAATAAGTTTGAGATAATGGACATATAGATGGAAATTAAAGTTGCTGAATGTTGTTTGACCTGTTGTAGAGGAGAATTTGAGATAATAGCACAAAAGAAAAATAATAAAATTAGTACTGGTTTCTCTATTAATGGAAAATGCTACAATAGAGGAATTAAAAATGTTAATTTATGTCATTTGTGCGAAAGATACAAGAAAAGAGATGATATTTTTTCCGCAGAAAAATTAAATTTAAATAAAGAAGAAGAAGAAGAAGAAAGATGATAAAAATAGGACAAGAAATTAAGTTAGTATCTGCTGGTTCTAAAAAAGTATGGTTTTTAAAAATTATAGGAAAATCTTTTGAATGTTATCAATATTTTCCTCATATGGCTTTTAATAATCTTTCTAATAGTAATTTTTTATTTGATCTTCAAGCACAAAGGCCATATTTTAAAATAGAAAAAGATCCAAATGATCATAATAGTTGCTCTCAAAGAATTGTTTCATTTGCTGTTAGTCAAGTTGGATTTGACGCACCTTTTATAGAGAACTCAAGTAGGAATAATGATTCTTTAAATTTATTTATCTTTCCCTACCCTGTAGTTAAGCAAATAAGAGAATTTAAGAAAAAAGTACATGATTATGATTATAAGATAACAAAAACTGGTCACGGTTTAGAAACTAGATATAAAGTTGATATACTAGAACCAGCAACATTAGATGAAAATACTTTAAAAATAATAAATGGAACAATAGAAGATATCTCTATTAAAGATGTTCTTATAAATAATAAAAAAGTTTATATTACACAAAAATTCACTAAATATAATAGATTCGAGATAATGGATATATAAATATGGAACAGATAATTTGTAAAAATTGTGGAAGAAAATCTTTATTTGATTATTTTGATTTTTGTTGTGTCTTTTGTTGTGCTGATTATGCTTCTAAGAATTGTATATCTTTTGAAAACGCTAAATACGATGATAAATCTCAAAAAATTGAAATTTTAGAAAATGATATAGAAAATTTAGAATACGAAATAACTGATCTGGAAACTTCTTTATGGAGAGCAGGAGACAGGATTGAAGAATTAAAAACAACTGCAAAGGATGAATTAGATATTAACGTTAAAAATAAATTAGAAGAATTAAACGTTACGAAAAAAGATTTAATAAATTTAAAAAAAAGTTATAAAGATTTTTTAACAGAGTTTAAAGAATTAGAAGAAAAGAATAAAGAATTAGAAGAAAGTAATAAAGTTTTAGAAGAAAGTAATAAAGTTTTAAGAAATAAATATACTAAATTTGATATAATGGATATATGAAAAGAATTTTAGATATTTTCTTCTTGACAAAAACTAAAAATTTGATATAATACTCTTAAGTTAAATTTTTAAGGAAGAAATAGATGATCAAGTTGTTTAAAAATAAAATTATTTATGAGAATATTTATTCTCCTGGACAAGAAGAATATGTTAAGAAAGAAATAGATAATGTTATTCCTTATCTTACAGAAGTAATAGAGATAGATGATAAATTTACTCTTGAAGACTTTTTTAAGATTATAGAAAAAGATATTGAGTTATATGAAGTAGTATTCTCTTCTCATTTAGGGAGTCATTCTTTAAAACCTTTTGTAGATGATATTCATAAAGAAGTAGGAATAAAAGAAGATGATATGGAAGTAGAATATTTAGAATGTAAATGGTATGCTGAATTAGCAAATTGGGGAGATGGAAAAGAATTTGAAATAAATGTTGATTTTCACGGATGGGGAAGTTGGTATGATGAGTATTTGAAGAAAAGAGAAATAGGAGGAATTGCTATTGAATATTCTCCATTATCTGAATTAAAAAAACTCCAATTAAAGTTAAATGAAAATTTTATTTTATATGATGGAAAAACTTATAAAACAATAAGGAAAGGAAAAAGAAAATTTACTGTTTATGACGTATTCGGAGCAATTTTGGACGAATTAAGTTTTGCTGGAGAACCAGAAGATAGAGATGAAACATTTAAAGAAGTTAAAGATACTGTATCTGAAGCGAAAGAAAGAATAAAGAAAGAAGGAAAAGATTGTTATCCTTCTTTTGATGAATTGATTAAGGAGAAAAAATGAGTAGTAGTTTAATAGTTGAAATTTGTGAGATAAAAGAGATAAAAGAACATAAAAATGCCGATGCGTTAGAAATTCTTGTTATTAAAGGCTGGGAGAGTGTTTCTAAAAAAGGAGAATATAAAGCAGGAGATACTATTATCTACATTCCTCCTGATGTTTTAGTACCTGAAGATATTATTGAAAAATATAGTTTAAAGAATTATTTAGCAGGAAAGAAACAGAATAGAGTTAAATGTATAAGGTTAAGAGGAGAAATGTCTTTTGGTCTTGTTCTTCCTAATGAAGAAAATTTACCAGTTGGTACTGAGGTAAGTGAAAAATATGGATATGAGAAATACATACCTCCAATAAGAATTACAGCAGGAGATGCTGCTCCAGAAGATCCGTTCTTTGATAGATATACAGATATTGAGAATATTAGAAACTTCCCAGATGTATTTGAAGAAGGAGAAATGGTAGTAGTTTCAGAGAAAATAGATGGAAGTTCTGGGAGATCCCAGGCTTCTAAAAATGAAGATAATTCCATAGAATATAAATCTGGTTCTCATAAAGTTAAAAGAAAAAGACCAGAAACAGAAGAAGAACTTAAAACTAACACTTATTGGTATCCTTTTTCTGTTCTTGAAGTTAAGAATTTACTAACTACTACTATTGAAGATCCTAAATATAAAGTTAAAAATAATATAACTCTTTATGATGAGATTTATGGGAAAGTCAGAGGTGGCCATAAATCATTACACTATGGAAAACAAAATTCTTTAAATCTTGCTGCTTTTGATATAAAAATAGATGGTAATTATGTAGATTATGATCATTTTAAATCTTTATGTGACGAATTTAATGTTCCTACTGTTCCAATTGTAGCTATTACAGAGTTTAGTATAGAGAAAATGAAAGAATTATCTAGAGGAAAATCTATATTGGCAGCAAAGAATGGAGTAGATCATATGAGAGAAGGAATTGTTATTCGTCCTTTAAAAGAGAGAAGAGATAGAATAGGAAATAGAGTAATTCTTAAAATGTTAAACGATGATTATCTCATCTTGAAGAATAAGAGAGAAGCAAAAGGAGAGGAAGTAGATTTTACAGATGAATAAACCAGAAATAGTAGATGAAATAATCATCGTACAAGAAGAAATTAAAGAAATCAATAAAAGACTTTATTCTGAATTATTTAGTCATTATAAGAATAATATAAAAACTAATTCTAAAAAAATTAATGTCTTTGTTGTTCTTCAAGGAGCAGAAAATTTTGCTAAAGATTTATTTCTTAAGAAAATTAGTACAGGAGAAATGAGTAATCCTGTTTTTGAGATAAAATATATTAGAGCAAAAAGTTATGAAGGTATTAATTCAAGTGGAGAAGTACTTATAGATTTTAGAGATGTAGTACCAGAAAAAGATATCACTAATCAACATATTCTAATAATTGATGATATTTATGATAGAGGAGAAACTCTTCATTCTATTCATAAAAGAATTAAAAAGTATAATCCAATATCAGTAGAATGTTGTGTTTTTATTGAAAGAAATATAAAACATAAAAAAGAAGTAAATATAAAATTTGTGGGAAAGAAAATAGATAAAAAAGAATTTTTAATAGGATATGGATTAGATTATAATGGAGAGTATAGAGAATTACCTTATGTATCTACGATTAAAGAAGAAGAAATAGATGAAATAGATGAAAATGATATTTTATTTCTCCAGAAAAAAATTAAAGGAATGAAAAAAGTTCAACAAAGAGATTATCAAAGATTATTACAAAAATATAATACAGCAGAAAAAAACTTAAAGAACAATCCAAAACGTTGTGGAGGAGAAAAGTATATAAAAGGATTTATGTCTGGATTAATTTCTGGAATGGTTCTATTAGATGACAATCTTCAATCAAAAGTCTGTGAAGTAGAATTAGAACATAATAACATAGCACCAATAACTCCAGAACAATGTTTAATTTGTGGTTCTAAATACTCAGGAGGAGCAACATATAAAGGAGAACTGATGAAAGAGGGATTAAGAGTATTTTTTGAATGCGGTTCTATGTCATTTAAGAAATTAGATGATGGAGTATTTCAATTAATAGTTAAATGTACTAAACAATCTGAGATAGAAGATAAAAATGACTGAACAACAAAAAACAAAAGTAATGAATGGTCTTGACAATTTAAAAAAACATATTGAAGATATCAGAAATCAGATTTTTCTCAATAAAGATTTTTCTAAATATTTAAGAGAAGCTGAATTTAATATTTTAATGGCAGTTAATGAGTTAAGAAAAAAAGAAGAAAAAGAATGAAACAATTTTTTGATTATGAGAATGTTAGATTAATTCCTAAAAAAGGTATTGTAAGAAGTCGCACTCAATGCGATACTTCTGTAGAATTAGGAAAATTTAAATTTGCTTTACCAGTATATCCATCAAATATGAAAAGTGTTGTAGATAGAGATACTTGTATATATTTATCTGAAAATAAAATATTTTATACCTATCATAGATTTCACGATAATTATATTAAAGAACAAATAAAATTTTGTGAAAAAATGAAAGATTTAAAACATCCAATTTCTATATCTATTGGAGTTCAAAAAATAGATTATGATTTAATAAATGAATTTTTAGAAAAAAACTTAATTCCTGATTTTATAACAATCGATGTGGCGCATGGTCATAGTTGTCTGGTAGAAGAAATGTTAAAATACTTAAAAGAAATAAATTTAGGAAGCTTCTTAATTGCTGGCAATATTTGTACTGTAGAAGCAGTTAAAGATTTAGAAAGTTGGGGAGCAAATGCTGTAAAAGTAGGAATTGGTCCAGGAAAAAGTTGTTTGAGTTATAATAAAACAGGAGTAGGAAGTAGGGGATATCAATTATCTTGTATAAAAGAATGTGCTGAAAATAGTAATGTTCCAATTATAGCAGACGGAGGTATTGTTTATCATGGAGATATATCTAAATCAATTTCTTGCGGAGCAACGATAGTTATGGCTGGTTCTCTTTTTTCTGCTTACGATCAATCTGCTGGTAAAATTATAGAGATAGAAGAAGGTTCATACTATAAGGAATATTATGGAAGTGCGTCAAAGTATAATAAAAAAGAATTTAAAAATATAGAAGGAAAGAAAATATTAGTAAAATATCGAGGTAATATGGATAAATTATTAAAAGAATTAAAAGAAGATTTACAAAGTTCAATATCTTATATTGGCGGAAAAAATATTGATGATTTAAGAAAAGCAGAATATTATATAATATAAAGAAAGAAGGAAAGAAAGTATGAACATTAAATTAGTAAAGTTGGCAACTGGTGAAGACATTATTTGTGAGTATAAAGAAGAAGATGATAAAGTTACATTAGAAAAACCAGTTATGATAGAATCAGGTCCTACAGAAGAAGGATTCGGTTATATTCTGACTTTCCCTTGGATGATGATTAGTGGGAAAGAAACTTTTGAATTACAAAAAATACATATTATTTGTGCTGTTGATCCAGTAGAAGATCTTGCTAATCAATATAGTTCTCAATTTGGATCTGGAATAGTTACTGCTAGAGATTTTCCAGATGTTCCTAATATTATACTATGAAAAAAATAATAAGAAAAATAAGATTTTTTCCTATTTCTTGGTTCTTCATTCCTAGAGGAGATTATTGTTATAAAAGAAGAAGATCTAAACCTTGTCCTTATTGGGACTATATAGAAAATATTCCAGAACAAGAAAGTGGATATTGTCATTATCTAAAATGTGGAGATAGAGATATAAATAATGATGAAGATAGAATTTTTATAAATGTAAAAACTGGAGAAAAAGTTAAAGCACCTGATATGCCAATTGGAGTAGGACTTCTCTGGGATCAAGTAAAAGAATGTGGAGTTAAACCGCATTGGGAAGACTATTAAGTATCATCATCAAGGATGATTCTATTTATTAAATAATACTTATTTCCTATTCTACCTGCTTTTAATGGAATTCCACCTATTTTAACTTCAAATTTTTCTTGAACATCGTTTATGATATAATTAGAATCATTTATAAACAGTTCATTATTGGCATTTGTTGCCATAGGAATGCCCATTAATACAATTGCTTTTGAAGGAGATAAGGTAGAAATAGATTCTACTATATTCATATAGTACTCATTTTCTATATTACTCGCTGATAATCTATTTCCGTTAAGAGTAAATGTCATATTAGGATATACTATACTAGGATTATCATTTAGTTTTATAATATCTAAAGCATAATAAGTATTAGTAGTTGAAGTTATATTAGTAGAGGGATCTGTTTCCAGATCAAAGAAAATAGAAACAGATAATGGAATTCCACAT